>Ga0169931_10014301_pt1 | contig 10756 bp, 8 predicted proteins | sample Kivu_15m_20L_FD_129675 | JGI IMG/M metagenome (GOLD analysis project Ga0169931, IMG submission 129675) | Freshwater microbial communities from Lake Kivu, Western Province, Rwanda to study Microbial Dark Matter (Phase II) - Kivu_15m_20L... | ecosystem: Environmental > Aquatic > Freshwater > Lake ... | reverse complement strand
CGAAACTCGGGCGAGAAAGTCCTTCGGGGTCGTCTCATCGAAATGCTCCTTGGCGCACAGCGCCTCAATGACCAACGACCCATTATCAATTATCGACCTGTCTCAAAAAAGCAGTCCGGCTCATTGAGCACTTTGAGCGAAACGACATTTAGATTACGAGGCCACATGTTGGCGAATGCTTTTGACGCGCAGATAGTCAAGGGGATATTTGACTTTGGCGCAGCTGCCATAGTGGCGAGTATCTTGGTGGTCGGAACCGGTATGCTACACGTTGATGCAGCCGTAATTCTGGTCATTTTGGCAATTTTTGTTCGGTTGATACCAAAACTGACTGGGTTGCAGCAAAGCCTGCAGGCTCTTACTAGCAGTTTGCCGGCTGTTGCCAACCTGAACCAAATGGCTCATACCATGGAGACCGAAGTCGAGGTCACTAAGGATGGGGCACTGCCGGCGCAGCTATCCGAAGGCCCCATCGAAGTCTCGCTGCAAAAAGTTGCTGTGAATTATGGCGATACCCGAGTTATATCGGATTTGTCTATTTCGATCCCACGTGGGACTTGTGTCGCATTTGTGGGGCGCTCAGGCGCAGGAAAGTCAACCCTTGTTGACGCGATCCTTGGCTTAATACCGATATCTTCCGGATCAATTTCTATGAGCGGCATTCCGCTTCACGAGTTGCCGCTTCATGCATTGCGGCGGCGAACAGGGTATATGACTCAGGAGACAATTCTTTACAACGCCACAATTCGTGACAATATTCTTTGGGGTCAATCGCAGTATTCAGATGAGGCTGCAATGTCAGCGGCCAAGCTAGCTGCTGCGGATACTTTCATCTCTCAACTACCCGGCGGGCTTGATACGACGGTAGGTGATCGGGGTGGCAGACTCTCGGGCGGAGAGCGGCAACGCTTGGGTTTAGCGCGGGCGCTACTCGGCAATCCTGGCTTGCTGGTATTGGATGAGGCAGCGAGTGCGTTGGATGCCGAAACGGATTCGGCAGTTACGCGAGCGCTAGAATCACTTAAGGGAAAAATGACCATCGTTGTGATCTCACACCGATTGACCTCGGTCCGGATGGCTGATTGCATTTATGTCTTTGATAACGGGAAAATTGTCGAGTCAGGTACATGGGCCGAGTTAAGCGCCCGTAGTGGCCAATTCAGTCGGCTGTTATAGCCTCTGTGACGCTTTCCAACTCAGGTTTCGAGAGGGCCGACGTGATCCAAGCCGAATCAGCATTGCTTTGCGACGAAAAGAATCTGCTCGAGGACCTTTGGTCGAGCGGCAAGGCGCCGTGGAAGTGCTGGAAATGAACACGCAGTTCTGGCGTGGCCGCCGTGTACTGATGACCGGACATACGGGGTTCAAGGGAAGCTGGCTGTGCCTGTGGCTGACCTCGCTGGGGGCCGAGGTGCACGGCTACGCCCTGCCGCCGCCGACCGACCCGTCCCTGTTCGAGGTAGCGAAGATCGGCGACCTGCTCGCAGCCAGCGAGATGGCCGACTTACGAAACGGCGAGGCGCTGTCCGCCGTCGTCAGTCGCGCTTGCCCGGAGATCGTCTTCCACCTGGCGGCAAAGCCGCTGGTGCGTTACTCGTATAGGGAGCCAGTCGAGACCTACGCGGTCAACGTCATGGGCACGGTTAACCTGCTGGAAGCCATTCGCCAGACCGATTGCGTGCGCGCCGTGGTCTGCGTCACCACCGACAAGTGCTATGAGAACCGCGAGTGGCCGTGGGGCTACCGCGAGAACGAACCGCTCGGTGGGCACGACCCCTATGCGAGCAGCAAGGCCTGTGCCGAACTGGTCAGCACCGCCTATCGTCACTCCTTTTTCTCCGCTTCTGGCGTGGCGCTGGCGACCGCGCGCGCCGGCAATGTGATCGGCGGCGGCGACTGGGCCGCCGACCGACTGCTGCCTGATATCCTGCGCGCGCTCGATGCCGGCGAGCCCCTGACCATCCGCTCGCCGGGGGCGATCAGGCCGTGGCAGCACGTGCTGGAACCGCTGTCGGGATACATGGCGCTCGCCGAAGCGCTTGTCGCATCCGGGGCGCAGGCGGCGGAGGCCTGGAACTTCGGGCCGGTGGACGACGATGCGCGGCCGGTTGGCTGGATTCTCGACCGTCTCTCGGCTCGCGTCCCCGAGCTGCGCTGGCAGTGCGATGCGTCGCCGCAGCCGCACGAGGCGAACTACCTCAAACTCGACAGCAGCAAGGCGCGCGCGCGCCTCGGCTGGGCGCCGCGCTGGCGGCTCGACAAGGCGCTGGACATGACGGTCGACTGGCATCGTGCCTGGCGGCAAGGAGGCGACATGCGGGCGGCATCGCTGGCGCAGATCGCCGAATACGCGGCTGCCACGACCGACTGATTGCGACCCCGAACCCCATGCCCCGCTTCAGTTTCGTTTCCACGCCCCTGCCGGGCCTGCAATGCGTCGAAAGACTCCGTCTCGAGGATCATCGCGGTTTCCTGTCGCGAATCTTCTGCGCCGACGAGTTCTCGGCCTCAGGGTTTGCGATGTCGGTCGCCCAGATCAATCACACGCTGACCCAGCACGAGGGCACCGTCCGCGGCATGCACTATCAGTTACCGCCGTTCAGCGAGATGAAACTGGTCAGCTGCATCCGCGGCCGCGTTTTCGACGTCGCCGTCGATCTGCGTGCCGACTCGCCGACCTTCCTGCGCTGGCACGGCGAAGTCCTGTCTCCGGATAACCGGCGCGCGTTGGCCATCCCGGAGGGTTTCGCGCACGGCTTCCAGACGCTCGATGCCGATTGCGAACTGCTCTACCTGCATTCCGTCCCATACCTGCCCGAGGTGGAGCGGGCGTTGAACGCCTGCGACCCGCGCCTCGGTATTGACTGGCCACTGCCGATTACCGACATGTCGGAGCGGGACCAGGGACATACCATGCTGACCGAAGACTTTCCGGGAATCGTTCCATGAAATGCCGTCACTGCGGAACCGAACTGACGCTTCCGTTCCTCGACCTCGGCAGCGCGCCGCCTTCCAATTCCTACCTGACGAGTGCATCGCTGCACGCCCCGGAGAAGTGGTACCCGCTGCGGGTGATGGTGTGCACCGAATGCTGGCTGGTCCAGACCGAGGACTTCGCGGATCACGAAGCACTGTTTTCCGCGGACTACGCCTACTTCAGCTCCTTCTCCGACAACTGGCTGCGGCACGCACGTGGCTACGTCGAGGATATGGTCGAGCGTTTCATCCTTGGTGCCGCTTCCCATGTCGTCGAGGTCGCGGCCAACGATGGCTACCTGCTGCAGTATGTGCGCGAGCGAGGCATCCCGTGCCTCGGAGTCGAGCCAACGGCGAGCACCGCCGCCGCTGCGCGGGCGAAGGGCATTGAGATCGTCGAATCCTTCTTCGGCCGGCGGCTGGCGGGCGAACTGCTGGCCGCCGGCAAGGCCGCCGACCTGATGGCCGCGAACAACGTGCTCGCGCACGTGCCGGACATCAACGACTTCGTCGGCGGCTTTGCCGTGCTGCTCAAGGAAAACGGTGTCGCCACCTTCGAGTTCCCGCACCTGCTGCGGCTGGTCGAAGGCGTCCAGTTCGACACCGTCTACCACGAGCACTTCTCCTATCTCTCGCTGTCGGCGGTGGCGCGCATCTTCGAACGGAACGGGCTGCGCGTCTGCGACGTCGAGGAACTGCCAACGCATGGGGGCAGCCTGCGGGTCTTCGCGCAACGGGCCGATACCGGCGCCTTGCCGGTCGCCGCCAGCGTCGGGGAGATGCTGGCGCGCGAGCGTGTCGCAGGCATGACAACTGAGACCTACTATCAGGACTTCCAGCCACGCGCCGAGAAGATTAAGAACGACCTGCTTAAGTTCCTGCTCGAGGCCAAATGCTTGGGGAAAACCGTCGCAGCATACGGCGCTGCGGCAAAGGGAAATACACTACTCAACTTCGCGGGAGTTCGCGCCGACATGATCTCCTTCGTCGTCGACCGCAACCCAGCCAAGCAAGGTAAGTACATGCCGGGCAGCCGTATCCCTATAGTTCTTGAGCAGATGTTGAAAGTGGAGGAGCCTCATTACGTATTGCTGCTTCCGTGGAATTTGCGGGAGGAGCTAGTGGTTCAATTGAGTTATGTTCGGGAGTGGGGAGGTCAGCTAGCCACCATAATTCCGTCGGTGAGGGTTGCATGAAGGATCGTATTTACTATACCAAGCCGAGCATTACTGAGTTGGAGGTCGAATACGCGACCGATGCCGCGAAGAACGGCTGGGGAGAGCGATGCTACGAATATATCGACCTCTTTGAACAGGCCTTCAGCAAGCATCTCGGTACGACTTACGCGATTGCCACCTCGAGCTGCACCGGGGCCTTGCACATGGGGCTTGCCGCGCTCGGGGTCAAGGCTGGAGACGAGGTTATTCTGGCCGATACCAACTGGATCGCCAGTGCGGCACCGATTACCTATTTGGGTGCCCGCCCAGTGTTCATTGACATCCTGCCGGATAGTTGGTGTGTGGATCCAGAGTGCGTTGAAGCGGCGATTACGCCGCGCACCAAGGCCATTCTCGCGGTGCACCTCTACGGTAATCTCTGCGATATGGAGCGCTTGCTGGCGATCGGTCAAAAGCACGGTATTCCAGTGGTTGAGGATGCGGCTGAGGCGATAGGTTCCGTCTATCATGGCAAGAAAGCTGGCTCAATGGGCATCTTTGGTGCTTTTTCGTTCCACGGCACCAAGACGCTCACTACCGGCGAAGGGGGCATGTTTGTGACCAGCGATGCCGCTCTTTACGAACGGGTGTTGACGCTCTCCAATCACGGGCGCGCTCGTGGCCAAACCAAGCAATTCTGGCCTGATGCCGTAGGCTTCAAGTACAAGATGTCGAACATCCAAGCGGCGATCGGTTGCGCGCAAATGGAACGCATCGATTTGCTGATTCAGAGAAAGCGCGACATCCTTGCTTCCTATCGGCGACATTTTAGGAATCTCCATTCAGTCTCGATGAATCCCGAACCTACCGGAATCCAAGTCGGTGGATGGATGCCGACGGCGCTTTTTTCGGCGGAGTCAGGGGTTACCCGGGACATTCTGATGCGTAGCTTTTCCGACGCCAATATCGACGCCCGTGTCTTTTTTTATCCGCTCTCGGGGCTCTCCATGTTCGAAGCGGTGCAGTCCAATCGGAACGCTTGGGATATCCCGAATCGCGCAATCAATCTTCCGAGCTACCATGCCATGTCAGAAGAGCAGATTGCCGAAGTCGCAGGCATTGTCGTCGATTTGGTGGCACGCACCGCTTAGCGCTATGCAAAGCGGAAAACTGTTAGGGCGCTAGTGAGAAATATCATTCTTGCCGACGGTCAGGTCGGTCTCGAGGTTTGCCGATGGTTACTCGCCAACCACCGGGACGATATAGTCTGTATTGTGACCTTGTCGGAAAATGCCATCTTTGCAGAGGCGCAGTCAACTGGCGTCCGTGCCCTAGTCTACCGCTCGGAATCGATGCTGATCGACAAGCTTGTTGCTGAGTCCCTCCCCATCGACTGGGGATTCTTAATTTGGTGGCCGCATATCGTAAGTAAGCAGTTGATTACCATTTCGCTTCGAGGATTCGTCAATACGCACCCGAGCCTCCTGCCTTATAACCGTGGCAAGCACTACAACTTCTGGGCTTTGGTTGAACAGGCGCCTTTCGGTGTCAGTCTTCATATGGTGGAGGAGGGAATAGATTGCGGTGATGTCCTCGCTCAGCAGTTGATTGGATACGACTGGGAAGATACTGGTGAAACCCTGTACGAAAAAGCCTTGCAGGCGACACCGGCGTTGTTCGCTGTTTCCTACCCCGCTATTCGGGATGGAAGGCTCAAGGGGGTCGCCCAGGATTTGACCAAGGGAAGTTTCCATCTTGCAAAGGAGTTGGGGCCGGCGAGCCGGGTTGAGCTAGACGCAACATATCGTGCTCGCGATCTCCTAAATCTGCTTCGTGCCCGAACGTTTCCCGGGTATGAAGGCTGCAGCTTCGTTGAACGGGGTGGAGAGGAGTTCGAGGTGAGAATCGAGATTCGGAGGAAATGACAGTGAACCCCTATCAGCAATTTAAATCGGCGTGCGAGCAGGAGGTCGCCCAGCAAGGCAAGGATTTAGAGCTCTCTGAGCGCACGCGAGCGTGGATGAATCATGCCAACAGTCTGAAGTATTCCTATCACTACGAGTGGATGGGACGTCCCATAATCCAATATCCGCAGGACATCGTTGGGATGCAGGAATTAATCTGGCGGATCAGGCCCGATCTGATTATTGAGACAGGCGTTGCCCATGGAGGCTCGCTCATTTTTAGTGCTTCAATGTTGGCGTTGCTCGATATGGCTGATGCCATCGAAACGGGAAAGACGCTTGATCCTGCAAGTTCGCAGAGGAAAGTTTTGGGCATTGACGTTGATATCCGATCGCATAACCTCGAGGCCATCAAGGCTCATCCAATGGCTTCGCGGATACAGTTGATACTTGGGTCAAGCACGACGCCTGAGGTTGTGACCCTGGTTCGTGAAGTCGCCAATAAGCACAACCGCGTCCTAGTGTGCCTAGATTCCAACCACACCCATGAGCACGTCCTAGCCGAGCTCGAGGCCTACGCGCCGCTTGTAAGCGTCGGCAGCTATTGCGTCGTGTTCGACACCATAATCGAGGACCTTTCTCCCGACTCCTTCCCCGATCGCCCGTGGGGCAAAGGCAACAACCCAAAAACGGCGGTTTGGAAGTATGTTGGGAGCCATCCCGAATACCTTATCGATCGCAGCGTGCAGGACAAGTTACTCATCACCGTAGCGCCCGACGGATTCCTAAAACGGACCGGTTGATTATGGAAGTGAAGAAAGCCACGCCGCGCGTCTCGGTTGGGGTGCCGGTCCGCAATGGGGGCAAGTATATCGAGGCGGCCATCCAATCTCTTGTCTCCCAGACAGAGCAAGATATCGAAATAATTATTTCGGATAACGCTTCGAATGATGGCAGCGAATGCTATTTGAAGTCCTTGCCAGACTTAGACCAACGCATTCGGTATTTCCGTCAGGAGCACGCGCTGCGAGCTTACGACAATTTTCGTTTCGTTTTAGAGCAAGCGCGTGGTCAGTATTTCATGTGGGCAGCGCATGACGATACCCGCGACATTGATTTCGTCGCCACGCTTGCCAACAGACTAGATCAAGATGTCGCTGCGGTGCTGGCCTTCGGCGATATCTTTATCGTCACACCTGAAAACACGATTGGCAGGATGCAGCCATTTCCTTTTTCTACCGTTGGGCTTGGTCGCTGGCGGCGTATGACGAAAGTATCGCGTCTTCAGTGTTTCAATATCTACGGGCTCTGGAGAACAAGTGCCCTTCGCCGGGTTCCATACTCCTACTGCTCGTGGTGGCCGGACTTGCCAATGATGATGTCGGCTGCTTGGATCGGGTATTTCGCGTATGCGGCCGACACCCGTTTATATTATTTCGAGACTCCGAAAGCGGGCATCGATCGGGTGAAGTATCAGGATTTTGCAAGCCGCTTCAACCTACCGGTCGCTGTGCTGCAGTTGGTCGTTGCGACGTATCGGTCGTGCTCACAGGTTGGCGGACCGGCCGCAGGACTGTTTGCGGCTGGCCTTGTCTTATGGAAGCAGGTTGTAAGTTTCCCTGGTTTTCTGGCGCGCCGGATTCGCAAGGCGTTCGTGCGCTGAAAAAGTCTTTAAGGAGATCAATGCGGGCCCGGATTCCATTGACGACAGTTATCCGTAGCCTTGACTGCGGCGGGACCGAAAAGCATTTGCTGCAGGTGCTTCCGTTGCTCGACGAGACGCGCTTCGATGTGCGTCTGCATCCTCTGCATTGCGGCGGTCGGTTGACTGACGACTTTGTCCGTAAAGGAGTTTCCGTTGTCGGAACTGCGAATTCGGGCGGGCGCATGTCTGGTTTGCTGAGTCTTGCGTCATCTATCCTAAGGGTGCGTCCGCTAGTGCATTGCTTCCTGCCCGAGGCATACATGTTTGGTGCGAGCCTGGGCCTAATGTTCGGAGCACGCAGCGTGGTCATGAGCCGCCGCAGCCGAAACCACTACCAGTCGCGTCATCCGGTTGCCGCTTGGTTAGAGCGTCGGTTGCACAAGCGCATGGACGCGCTTCTCGGCAACTCAAGGGCCGTTGTTCAGGATCTGATCGACGAGGGTGCGCCACCCGATCGCGTGCGCTTGATCTACAACGGCATCGATGTTGGCCGCTTTGCCGCAGGGGGTGTGCGGCTCGAACGCCGCCGAGCGGTGCGCACCGAACACGGGCTGCTCGACGAACGGGTCGTGCTGACCTGCGTCGCAAACCTATTCCCATATAAGGGGCACGCCGATCTCCTAGAGGCGCTGGCCTTGCTCGGCGCAAACGTTCCAGCTAGGCCAATATTGCTGGTTGTCGGTCGCGACGCTGGTGCCCGCGCGGCGTTGGAGGCTCAAACTGCCCAGTTAGGCCTCTCCGAAACTGTGTACTTTCTTGGGGAGCGACACGATATTCCCGACCTGCTTGCAGCGAGCGATGTTGGAGTCCTTGCATCGCATGAGGAGGGCTTTTCCAATGCGGTCATTGAGGGAATGGCCGCTGGCCTGCCGATGGTCGTAAGTAACGTAGGGGGCAATGCGGAGGCTGTTGTTGATGGTGAGTGCGGCTATGTTGTCCCGGCGCGCGATCCGGCGGCGCTGGCCAAGGCGCTGGCGCTCCTAATCGACGATGCCGGTCGCCGACAATCAATGGGTGAGGCTGGTCGCAAAAGGGTCGTGGCCGAGTTCTCTATCGAAGCCTGTGTCTCTGCCTACGAATCGCTGTATGAAGAACTTTGGGAGCGGCGTCTCAGCGCGTTGCAAGCGAACTGACGAGGAAATGACGACATGTGCGGCATAGCTGGCTTCATCGCTGGAGTGTCGTCTCGCCAACCAGATGCGTTGCGCAATTTTGGACGTGCGATGGCTGAGGCGATGCGGCACCGTGGACCGGATGACGGCGATGTCTGGACGGATGCGGCGGCGGGGGTGGTGCTGGCCCATCGTCGCTTGTCCATCCTCGACCTCTCGCCGGCCGGTAACCAGCCGATGCAGTCGACCTGCGCACGCTACGTCGTCGTGTACAACGGCGAGATCTACAACTGGGCCGAGTTGCGCAAAGAGCTTGAAGCGGCGGGGCAGGCGCCGGCGTGGCGTGGACAGTCCGACACCGAGGTGCTTCTCGCAGGCATTGCTTCCTGGGGTCTCGAGGCAACGTTGCGCCGGGTACGTGGCATGTTTGCACTGGCTCTTTGGGATCGCGCCGAAAGAGTGCTGACCTTGGTGCGCGATAGGATTGGCGAGAAGCCGCTCTACTACGGTCGAGTCGGCAACGACTTTGTTTTCGGCTCGGAACTGAAGGCTTTGCGGGCGTTGCCGTCTTCAAGCTTCGATACCGATCCCGGCGCCCTTGCCCTGATGCTGCGCTACGGCTATGTGCCGGTGCCGCACTCAATTTATCGGGGAGTCTTCAAGCTGCTACCGGGCACGTTGCTGCGGGTGACAGCCGACGGCCGCCTCGGCGAGCCCGAGCGGTGGTGGCACTTCGCCGCGGTTGCGCAGGAGGGGGCCGGTAACCGTCGCGCGCTGAGCGACAGTGAAGTCCTCGATGAGTTTGAGGCGGTGCTAGGCGCTGCGATCGGCGAGCAAATGGTCGCCGATGTTCCCCTTGGTGCGTTACTCTCTGGAGGGGTCGATTCGTCAACGGTGGTGGCGCTGATGCAGGCACGCAGCGGGCGCCCGGTGCGCACCTTCACTATCGGCTTTTCCGAAGGCGACTACGACGAGGCCGCGCACGCCAAGGCGGTGGCCCGCCATCTGGGTACTGAACACACAGAGTTGCACGTTGACCCGGCGAAGGCCCGCGACATCATCCCGCGCCTGCCAGATATTTATGATGAGCCGTTCGCTGACTCTTCACAGATTCCAACGGCGTTGGTCTGCGCATTGACGCGGCAGCATGTCACCGTCTGTCTCTCCGGTGATGCCGGAGACGAGTTATTCGCCGGCTACAACCGCTACTTCTGGGCGACTTCGCTGTGGCACCGCCTCGGCCGTGTGCCGCCAGGGGTGCGTCGGCTACTCGCGGGTGGACTAACGGGTGTACCTGCGTCTGCATGGAACAGTTTTTTCAGCGCAATTGGTCCCCTGCTACCGAAGCGCTCAGTGGTTAGTAATCCAGGCGACAAGTTACATAAGCTTGCTGAGGTCATGTGCGCGGGGTCACAGGAAGCGCTTTACCGTGAATTGGTTAGTCAATGGAGGGGGTTACTGCCGTTTAAGAGTGTCACCGAGCCCTTGACACTGGTCGCCGACCCCGGCCGCTGGCCAGCGCTATCAAGCTTTTCTGAACGCATGATGGCAGTTGACACACTCACTTACTTGCCGGACGACATTCTCGTGAAGGTCGACCGCGCCTCGATGGCTGCCAGCTTAGAGACTCGGGTGCCTTTCCTAGACCCACGGGTGATCGATTTCGCTTGGCGTTTGCCCCTTCATCAAAAGGTACGCAACGGGCAGGGTAAATGGCTGCTGCGCCAACTGCTTTATCGCCATGTGCCACGCGAACTGGTTGAGCGTCCGAAGCAGGGCTTCGGGGTGCCGATCGAGAACTGGCTTCGCGGGCCGCTTCGCGACTGGGCAGAGGATCTCCTATCGCCTTCGGCACTTGCCGAAGATGGACTGCTCGACCCTGCACCGATTCGTGCCATGTGG
>Ga0169931_10014300_pt1 | contig 10756 bp, 5 predicted proteins | sample Kivu_15m_20L_FD_129675 | JGI IMG/M metagenome (GOLD analysis project Ga0169931, IMG submission 129675) | Freshwater microbial communities from Lake Kivu, Western Province, Rwanda to study Microbial Dark Matter (Phase II) - Kivu_15m_20L... | ecosystem: Environmental > Aquatic > Freshwater > Lake ... | reverse complement strand
TCGGGCCTGGCCGCCACGCGAGCGCGTTCGTTCGCCACCACGAAGCCGACGTGCTGACCGTGCACTGCCGCGAACTGCTCGCCGGTTGATCGCAGTCACGGCGACACCAGCGTCACGTTGGTCGGCACGCCGGGGTGAACCCGGCACGCGACCCGCGCAAGCTCCGTTTCCCCGAGCAGCAACCGCACGTCGTACTCGCCCGGCGGCAATTCGGCGCACGCGAACGCTCCCTGCGCATCGACCGCGAGTCGACGGCGGCGCGCGCCGACGAACGGCACCGACTCGACGACGACTGCGCACGACGCCGCGGGGATTCCCGCGTGGTGCGCCAGGCCGGCGATCGCGCCGACGCCCGGCTGCGGCTTCGGCAGTTCGACGACGAGCCGTTCGCCGGCCCGCACCTTGACGAATCGCGCGTGGTCGCTGCGGCCGTGCAACAGCCACTCCTGCAGCACGGCATGCAGAGACGAGGACGTTCCGGTCGCCCCTATGAGGTAGTCGCCGGGAGGCACGGGTGGGAACACGAATGCGCCGTGCTCGGCGGCGCGAACGACGTGGGTGTGGCTTGGTCCGCCGTAGAGAAAGACCTCGGCGCCGTTGGCGTTGGCGACCGTACCGGCAACCAAGGCTGGTGCAGCGGCCTCCAGGTCGATGCGGCGGCTGTCGCCGGCCACGAGCACGCACGCGACGGCAACACCCGCGTCTGGCCAGACGACCCACGCGGGACCGGACGGCAGGTCGTCGACCGCATAGGTGTCGCCTTGAAGCGATGCCTGCGCGAGCCACTGCCCGGCGGGCGGAGGCCCGGGCGGGCCCAGTCGGGGAAGCGCGGCATCGGCCCCACCGCTCCACACCTCGATCCGGCCGCCGCCCCGCGGGACCGCTCCGGCAACCGTGCCTTGCACGCGCGCGGACGCGGTGAGCCATACGACCAGTTCGCTGTTGCAGTCCGCGGCGGTGAGCGCCGGCAACACGGCACCGCCCGTTCCCGGTGACCGCACCACGAGATCGTGGCTCGCATCGAGTGGCCAGGGCAGCTCGAAGCGTCCCGACGCATCGCTGCGGCCGACGCACGCCCCCTTTGGCAAGGCCGATGGAAACGCACGCCGGCCGGCGATCGCCGGCAGCAAGGCGGCCTCGGCAACGGCGAGCGGCCTGCCGTCGGGCGCGAACACGCGACCGATCAGCCGCGGCGCGCGCGGCAGGCGCAGCACGGCGTCGCCATCGCCGACCAGGGCAAGCGTCGCCGGCCAGTGGCCGAAGGCGCTGCCCCGAACGTGCAAGGCCGTCAGCGGGATCAACGCCCGGCCCTTCTCGTCGCTGAGCGCGGTCGCGAAGTCGCGTTCGCCCTCGATCACGACGACCGAAGCCATCACGATCGGCGCGCCGACGTCGTCGACGACGGACACCACGCGATCGGCCGCCGGCGACACCACGACGTTCGTCGCCGACGCATCGGCATCGGCGTGCGTCGTCGTCGTCGGCAGCGCGGCCGCCGGCTCGTCGCTCGGCGCCGGCCGTGCGGCGACGGACGCCACGGGCGCTGCGACGAGATTGGCGGGTTCGACGCTCGGCGACGTGGCCAGCGGGGGTCCGTCGCCGGGTCCGCCCGCCAGCACCACGAAACCGGCGACGGCGCTGCAGAAGAGCGCGGCAACCACGAACTCTCTCGATGCCACCTCAGCCTCCCCCGCGCGCGGCCGCCAGTTCGTCGGCCAGCGTGCGCACCCGTCGCATCACCGCGTGGTCGGCCGGCAGCACCGGCTGCAGCAGCTCGACGGCGCGCGCGGCCGCTTCATCGGCCGCCGCCGCACGACCGTTGCCGGACAACGCCCGCGCGTGCAGGAAGTGCGTGTAGCCGGCCCGCACCGTGGGCACGTCCTTGGCGTCGGTCAGCGCGTCGACGAGTCGCTGCGTCGTGGCCAGGGCGGCGTCGAAGACGCCGACGTCGAGCTGCGCCTCGGCCAGGTTGTTGCCGGCAACGAACGCGTCGGGATGCAAGGCGCCGAGGCTCTGCACCTTGGTGCGGTGCGCGCGCTCCATGTCGGCGAGCGCACCCGTCCGATCGCCCGCCTGCATCTTCGCCAACGCCACCGCGGCCAGCACGTCCATCGTGCGGCGGTCCGCAGCACCGAACGTGCGTTCGCAGCGCGGCAACAGATCGAACGCGACGTCGCGCATGCCGTCGCGATCGCCGGCGCGGTGCAGGGTCTTCAGCAGGTGGAACGCGCAGCCGAGCGTCAACGCATGATCCGGGCCGAGCAGTTCGGCGTAGCCGTCCCGTGCCTCGCGGTGGATCGCGGCAGCGGCCGCGAAATCACCGAGCTCGGCCATCGCCGAAGCCAGACTGTCGGCGATCTGCCACGTCGACGTGCGTGCTTCGCCCACGGCTTTCGATCGTTCGAGGCAGTCGGCCAGCAGCTCCCGCGCGGCCGCCGCCTCGCCGCGCGCGAACACCAGGCTGCCGAGGTTGTGAAGGGTCACGATCGTCGGCGCCGCCGTGCGCCCCAGCACCCGTTCCCGCCCCGCGAGCACTTCGCGATAGAGCGTCTCCGCTTCCTCCAGCCGGCCGGCGGCGCGGCTGACGAACGCGCGCTCGTGCAGCGCGCGCCACCGCACCGGCTCCTCGGCGGGCAACCGCAGCGCGCGCGGCACCAGTTCCGTCATCGCGGCATCGGCGGCGTCGATGTCGCCGCCCTCGCAGCGGGCACTGGCAGCCGACAGCAGTGTCTCGAGCGTGCGCGGCGCGTCCGGGCCGAGCCCCTGCGCGAACCGCTCCGCCGCGCGCGTGAGCTGGGCGATCGCCGCCGTCGACTGCGACAGGCCGCGCAACGCCTCGCCGACCAGCAGCCGCAACTCTGCCTCGACCACCGGGTCGGAGAACGCCTCGCCGTCGAGCGCTGCCGCCGCCCGTTCCAGGGCCTCTCGCACCGTGTAGTCGGCCGGCCGATCCTGGCGTTCGTCAGCCTGCAGCAGGAAGTCGCGGGCGAATGCGGCGACGCGTTGCGACAGCCGCTGCTCACGCCGCAGTTCCGCGTTCTGCCAAGCCAACCCGATGACCGCCGCCACCACCAAGCCGGCGATCGCCGCCAGCGCAGTCACGACCCCGCGCCGACGGCGCGCGAACAAGCGCACGTAGTACCAAGCGCTCGCCGGCCGCGCACTGACCGGGCGTTCCGCGAGCACGGCGCGCAGGTCGGCTGCGAACGCAGCCGCGGATTCGTAGCGCCCGGCGGCCTGCACGCGCAGCGCCTTGCCGAGCACGGCATCGAGATCGGCCGGCAGACCGCGCGCGAACGCCGAGGCGCGCGGTGCCGGCTCGGTCTGGATCCGCTCGGCGACTCGCCATGGCGCCGCCGACGGCGCGAACGGCCGGCGCCCGGTGAGCAGTTCGAAGGCGATGACGCCGAGCGCCCACACGTCGCTGCGCAGGTCGACGACGCCGGTGGCGACCTGTTCCGGACTCATGTACGCGAGCGTGCCGTAGACGACGCCGGGTTCGGTCGCGGGCGCGTCGTCGCCGCCGGTGCTGCGGGCGACGCCGAAATCGATGACCTTGATGCGCCCATCGGCGCCGACGAGCACGTTCGCGGGCTTCAAGTCGCGGTGCACGACGCCGTGCAGGTGCGCGTGGTGCACGGCATCACACGCCTGCAGCAGCAACTCGATCCGCTCCCGGACCGACAGCTCCCGGGTTCGCGCGTACTGGGCGAGATCCTGCGCGTCGGGCACCAGTTCGAGCGCGAACCACGGCAGCTCGACCTCGCCTTGCAGGTGCACGCCGGCGGCGTAGACCTGAGCGATCCCCGGATGGCGCAACCGCGCCAGCAGCTCGGCCTCGTAGACGAAGCGCGCGACGGCGGCAGGGCTGCGCAGGCCGAACGACAACACCTTCAACGCCACCTGCCGTCGCGGCGTCTCCTGCTCCGCCGCGTAGACGGTGCCCATGCCGCCGCTGCCGAGCACCCGCTGCACGCGGAAGCCGCCGATCGTCGCGTCGACCAAGGGCTCGGCCCCACCGACCAGAGCGACGGCCGGGCCGTCGAGGGCGCGCGCGAACAGCGTGGCGCTCGCATCGCTGCGCAGCAGCGCGTCGACCTCACGGAGCAGCGCGTCGTCGCCTTCGGACTGTTGCCGCAGGAACAGGCCGCGCGCCGCCTCCGGCAGCTCGATGGCCGCTTCGAACATCTCCCGGACGCGTGCGAAGTCGGCTGCCATGACTCACCCGGACGCACCGCTCTTCGGATCGAGGTCGCGCAGCAGGAACGCACGCGCCATGCGCCAGCCGCGCTCGACGCGGCGCAGCGAGATACCGAGCGCTTCGGCGACCGACGGATTGTCGAGGCCGCCGAAGAACCGCAGCTCGACGAGCTGCCCGAGCTGGGGATCGAGCGCATGCAGCCGAGCCAACGTCTCGTCGACCGCCAGCACGCTCTCGGCATCGCCGGCCACGGCCAGGCCGTCGAGGTCGACGCGCCCGCCGCCACGGCGTTTGTGTGCGAGGCGCGCCCGCGCGTGGTCGACCAGCACGTTGCGCATCGCGCGGGCGGCGACGCGCAGGAAGTGGGCGCGGCCGGCGTAGTCGCCGCCGGGTTCGCAGAGCCTCAGCCATGCTTCGTGCAGCAACGCGGTCGGCTGGAGCGTGTGGTCGACCCGTTCGCCGCCCATCACGCGCTGCGCTATCCGGTGCAGTTCGGCGTGCACCAGCGGCAGCAGCTGGCCCGCGGCGTCCGGGTCGCCCGCCGCCATCGCGCGCAACAGGCGTGTCGTCGCGGCCGGATTGGATGTGGGCGGACCCATGGCCGGCATTCTGCCGCGGACGGGGCGATGCGTCGCCCCGGCACGGGTCTGCGGCGCCGCCGGCGGCGGCAGCGGACGGACGATGGCGCGAACGGACGGCACGACCGCAAGGCGGCAGCAGCGGTGCCGGACCGCCACGATTCCAGGGGTCGACCTTCCAGCGCGAAGCAGAGCTCGTGCCCAGCCGGTGACCATGGTCTTCGACCGACAAGCCGCTGTCGGTGGACAGGAAGTGCACGCTGCGGTCCAGGACCACCCGGGACCCCGTCCCGCCATCGCGCCTCGATCGGCGACCGTGGCTTCCACGTCGAGCACGAAGGGCGCACGCACGCCTATCCCGACGAAGGCGCCGTGCTGCGCTGCGAACTCGACGGCAGCGGCCTCGAGGTCGTGCACCGCGGCCTGCGCAACCCGCAGGAGCTGGCGTTCGACGCGCACGGCGACCTGTTCACCGGCGACAACAACAGCGACGGCGGCGACCGCGCGCGCCTCGTGCAGATCGTCGCCGGCGCCGACAGCGGCTGGCGCATCGGCTTCCAGTGGCTCGACGACCGCGGCGCCTGGAACCGCGAGCGCATGTGGCAGCCGCGCCAACCCGGCCAGCCGGCGCGCACGCTGCCGCCGATCACCAACTTCGCCGACGGGCCGTCGGGCCTCGCGTTCGATCCGGGCGTCGGCCTGCCCGAGCGCTTCCGCGGCTGCTTCTTCCTGTGCGACTTCCGCGGCGGCGCCAGCTACAGCGGCGTGCACGCGATCCGCCTGCAGCGCGCCGGCGCTGGCTACGAACTGGCGAGCGCCGACAAGGTGGTCTGGAACGTGCTCGCGACCGACGTCGACTTCGGTCCCGACGGCGCGATGTACGTGCTCGACTGGGTCGCGGGCTGGAACAAGACCGGCAAGGGCCGCATCTACCGCGTGCGCACGCCCGGCATGGCCAACGACATGCAGCTGCGCGCGGGCGCGCAACTGCTCGCCGCCGACCTCAAGCCGCGCGGCGAGGCCGCGCTGGTGGCGCTGCTCGCGCACGCCGACCGCCGCGTCCGCCAGGAGGCGCAGTTCGCGCTCGTCGATCTCGGCGCGCGCGACGCGCTGCTCGCCGCGGCGAAGAACAAGGCGGGCCGGCAAGCGCGCCTGCACGGCCTGTTCAGGCTCGGCATCCTCGGCCGCACGGACGCGGCGGCGCTGGATGGCGTGGCCGCCCTGCACGACGACGGCGACGCCGAAGTCCGCGCGATCGCCGCGCGCGTGCTCGGCGACTGCCGCCGCGCCGACGCCGTCGGCGCGCTGACGAAACGCCTGAGCGACGGCAGCGGCCGCGTGCAGCGCGAAGCGGCGCTGGCGCTCGCGCGCCTGGGCGCTGCCGCCGAGCCGGCGACCGGCGAACTCGTCGAACTGCTGCGCCAGAACGACGACCGCGACGCCGTGCTGCGCCACGCCGCCAGCTACGCGCTGGCCGAGGCCGCCACGCCCGACGGTTCGGGATCAAGACGCATCGCGTGCGGCAGGGCTTGGCGTGCGGCGGCGAAGTCCTTGGCGAGCGCCGCCGTGGCGACGCGGTTCATGAGCGTGCGACCGACGACCATGTCGAACTTCGTCGTCGGCAGCGTGCCGCCGCGGGCGGTCAGCTCCGCGAGCAGCAGCGCACTCGCGCCGTCGACATCCTTGGCGAAATACTTGGCGACGCCGAGCAGGAAGCGGTGGTCGCCGAGGTCGAGCCCGCTCGCGGCGACGCGCTCGCTCCACGCCGCGATCTTGGCGTCGCGCGCCTTCCACTCGGCCATCGGCGTCTTGGTCAGCACGAGCTGCTCGAGCTCGGCGATCGCGGTTGCGCACGTCCAGTCGCCCTGCGCGGCGGCCGGAGCAGCCGGCGCTGCGAACGAGCAGACGAGAGCGAAGACGAGGCGGCCAGGGGTCGGCGTAAGGGGCATGGTATCGGGCGCCCATGGCGGCACCACGGCGACCGGTCAGGCGCGCGACCGTGCCGGCTTCAGTGCAGTTGCGCGTGCACCGCGTTGCTGACCGCGGCCGGGCTGCCGAGCTCGGCGACCTGCTGGAACAGGTCGAAGCCGGCGAGCGTGGGCTCGTTCGGGATCGCGAGCGACCATTGCGCCAGGCCCGCCGCCTGCGGCAGGAACTCGATCAGGTCGGGGGTCAGGTGCCCGGTGCAGCCAGGGCCGAAGCCAAGCCCGAGCGGTTGCAGCGGCACGGTCAGCAGCTGCAGGCCCTGCACCATCACCGCGAGGCCGCCGGCGAGGTTCGACACGCCGGCCGTGTAGGGTCGGCCGATGGCGGGCAGCGAAGTCGGCTGCAGGTTGGGCACGCCGTTGCCACCCGCGCAGCCCGGTCCGATCGTTGCCAGTCCCGGCGGCGCTGCGGTCACCGCGTCGTTGCTCGAGGTCACCTGCGCCGTGCCCGGCGGAAGCACCACGCGCACCGTCACCAGCGCACCGGGCACGAAGCTGCCGCAGCAAAGGTTGACGGTCGCGGTCTTCGCCTGGTAGTCGAGCGGGGCCGCGATCGTCGGTACCGGTGCCGTCGCGACCACGCTGCCGTTCTGCACGAGCTCCACCGACGCACCGGTCACTGGCACGGTGCCGAGGTTGTGCACGACGACAGTCGCGGCACCGAGCAGGCCAAACGTCACGTCCGCGAGCTCGAGCGCCGGATCGGGCAGTGCCGGTGGCAGCCCACTGGCCGGGGTGAGCAAGCGGATCTCGATCTTCTGCAGTACTCCGTTCGGCAGCGCCGGCAGCAACAGCTGGGTCCCAGCCTGCAGCAGCGGCAGCGGCACGATCGTGTGCGGCGGGCCATCCATGGTGTCGTCGTGGTTGGCATCGTTGCCGATGCGCACCTCGTAGTGGCCGAGCGGCAGCGCCCGCAGCAGCCGCAACCCGAACGTGCGCGGCGCCGCACCGTAGTGGAACAACAGGATGTCGAGCCCGGTCGGCTGCAGGTCGTTGATCAGCGCTGCGAAATCGAGTTCGCCGGCGCCTGGATCCGGGTTGAACCACGTCGCCACCGTCGGCGGGGCCCAGCCCCAGGTGCTCGCGCCCGTCAGGCTGCCGAACAACATCGCCTGCGAGCCAGACGTGTTGTTGTGATACGTCATCGCATAGAGGCGATCGGTGTAGGCCACCGTAGTGGTCGCGATCGGCCAGAAGCTGCTGATCCAGGTGGCCGCGCTCGTGAAGCCTTGGGTGAAAGCCGTCTTCGACTTGGTGCCGACCGCGGGCAGCGCGATGTGGCGCTCCATCGGTGCTGCGTAGGCCGCGATCACCGCATCGATCTGCTGCACCTGCACCGGTGTCACGCCGAGATTGGGATCGCTGAGCATGAGGCTGCGGTTGATCGCGATGGCGTTCGCCATCGGGGTCTTCAGCAGATTCGCCGCCCAGCCGCCGCTGCCAGGAGCCGTACCGGTCACCGTGCCGGTCAGATAGCCATACAAGAAGCCATTGCCCAGCAGCATCGGCCGCAGCAACAGATGGCGGTCTGGTGCGCTGCTGCGCAGGTAGGCGGACTGCAGCAGCGAGTAGAGGTAGGCGTAGTACTCAGGGCCACCTTCGAGATCGACGTAGCCGGCGTTCTCCCACCAATTGCCGTTGGTGCCGAACACGTGCGGGGCTGCCGTCGACACCGCGGCGGGGAACACACCGCGTGGCTTGCCCTGCGCCACGCTGACGGCGTGGCTGGCCCACGAGCGAGCCAGCTGGTCGAACACAGCGACCACGCCGGGGTGGAAGTTGTAGTCGGACAGAAACAGGCCCGGCAGGCCGGCCCGCATGTTGAGCGGGATGTCGAGCGGCGCCCCGCAGACGCCGAACGCCCCGATGTTGTAGGCACGGAATTGCCGGCCACCGAGCCCGTTGGGGATGGTCCAGGACGAAGAGTCGAAGGCGTCGTCGAAGTTGCGCATCGTGCGCAGCGCGTACTCGACGTAACGCGGACTGCCGTAGCTGCTCGCCGTCAGGATGTAGAGCGGGTTGGTGCTGTACTCGGCGGTGTGCTCGACGTCGGCGCACTGGGTGAAGAAGCCCTCGCTGACCGTCATCTCGGGGCCGAACAGCACCTTGTCGAGCACCAGCTCGCCGCCGTTCTCGAGCGGGTGGCCGGGCTCTCTGGCCGCGACCGCGGGCAGCCCCAGCAAGCCGCCGCCTTCGACGTCGTCGCCGCCGCCGCCGCCGAGTTCGCCCGCGAGCAGCCGCCGCGACATCCACCATTCGCCGCAGTTGCGGAACGCGCGGTGGTAGCGCCGCTGGGCGTTGGCCCACGCCGGCGCCGCCGCCTGGTCGGTGGCGGCGACGAACGGCGCCCACCACGTGGTCGCGGGCACCACCGGCGGCACGCTGCTCGGCCCGCTCCAATTGGCGGTGACACCGCCCGGGATGCCGTAGTTGGCGCCGCTCCACGCCATCACGAGCGCTTCATGGCCCTTCGGAAACAGCGTGCGCCGTTGCCACAGCGCCACCAGCTTGCCGAGCCACGACGCGGTGAACGGGTTGCCGACGGGATCGTTGACCCCGGTGTTGCGGCCCCACATGTTGCGCGCGGCCAGATACTCGGCCTTCAGGTGCAGCGGGCTCGCCGGCAAGTGACTCACCGGGGTGGTGCTCAGCAGATCGCTGCGGAACTGGTCGCTGAGCAGCAGCGCGGCGTTGAGGTTCTTCAGGATGTGGTCGAGGCTGCCCTGCAAGGCGGCCGCCGAGTAACCGCGCGCGCGATGGAAGAACACGGCGCGTTCGAACGCGGCGAGTTCCCAGCGCAACCCACGCACCGTGATGTCGTCGCTCGGGCCGATGCTGTCGAGCAACGCAATCGTCGAGGCGAGCAACGCATCGTCGATCTCGCTTTCTTCGTCGGTGAGCCAGCCGAGCAGCCAGGCCTGGCCCCAGGCGCGCACGCGCGGATCGGCGACCGTCGCGAGTGCGGTCTTGGCCACGGGATAATCGGCCGCTTGGAAGGCGGCGAGTGCGGGCGCCAAGGCCGCCGCGTAGGCCGGCTGTGCCACGAGCGTGCTGGTGCCGTGGTCGAAGCGGATCGGTTCGGGCACCTCGGCGTGCACCTCGATGCCGAGGATCGAGTTCTTGCTGTCGCCGGCGCCATTGCAATGGAACAGCAACTCGATGTGGCCGTTGCCGACCTGGGTGCGCGCACAGACGCGACGGTAGCCGCCGATCGCGTTGAGGAACTGCGCCTTCATGGTCCCCGTCTGCACGTCGAGATCGCTCGCGACCGGCGTGCCGTTCACGGTGACGTCGAGGCCGGTGCGCGGGGTCGGCGCGAACGTCGTGCCGAGGTTGCCGAGCCAGACGGTGACGTGGTAGCCGCCGTTCGGCACGTCGGCGCGGAAGGTCAGATCGCCGTAGCCGTCGACCCCGTCGCGCAGCAGCGCGAGGTCGCCGACCACCGGCACGCCGACCGGTGCCGCGGGCTGCACGAAGGCCGCGCCGACGCCGGCGGTCCAGCCGTAGCCCTGGGCGGCGGAGTAGGCCGTGCTCGGGCCGATGGCCACGTAGCCGGGCGCGAGCGGGCCACCGGTCGGGCCGAGATCGAAGCGCAGTGGGGATTGGGCGGTGGGAGCGCCAGCCAGCAGCAGGCTGGCGACAACGGTGGCGACGCGGCGGGGCATGGTGGAGGAGATAGTTGGGGCCGGTGCTGCGGTCACTGGCGGTGCTGCGCCCGGCGATCGTCGGCGATTGTAGGCGAGGACTTGGCGGGGGGTGCACAGTAGGCCTTGTGGGTGTAGCTGGGATGAGAAAGCCGGCCTCCAAGCGAGGTACCCTTCGGTCCCCATCAACAACGAGCTCTATTGGCTCAACGGAGGCCAGCCGTGACAAGTGCTACCGTGACGACGACGAGCGTGGTGAGCGAGAAAGCGACTCTGCCGACCAACCCGGGAGTCGGCCCCCCCCCCGACTGACCGTCGGCATCGACCTGGGTGACCGGCACAGCCACC
>Ga0169931_10014299_pt1 | contig 10756 bp, 8 predicted proteins | sample Kivu_15m_20L_FD_129675 | JGI IMG/M metagenome (GOLD analysis project Ga0169931, IMG submission 129675) | Freshwater microbial communities from Lake Kivu, Western Province, Rwanda to study Microbial Dark Matter (Phase II) - Kivu_15m_20L... | ecosystem: Environmental > Aquatic > Freshwater > Lake ... | reverse complement strand
TTGTTCTTAAAAAAAGTCTGATAATCAATGTTTTCGTAAGTAGAAGTATTTCCCCGTAAACGCACCATAAAACTCAAATTCTGCGAAGAAATCAGCAAGCGCCTTCCATCGTTGATAATGGTCGGACTAAAAATCATCAAAGGAGTAATCGCATTCCGCTCGTATTTTTCATAGTATCCAATCGGATGTTCCAAAAATTGATTTAAGTTTTCATGTAGTTGTGCTTCAAAAGCTGCACCGCGCTCAAAAGTGTAGTAGCGATTGTTGTAAAGAATTTTTTTGTAACGCATCAGCAAATCGCTTGTTGATGCGGAAAACGACAACTTATTCAAAAGGTCTTTGGCAATCCGATTTTTATATTCTTGATTTGAACCATTCTCCAATTTTCCCAAAGCACGTCTGAGCATTATTTCTCTGTAATAGGCAGCACCAACCATTCCACCAGACGCTCCTGAAATAAGATGTAAATGATTGGAAACTTCGCCCTTCGTAAGTGAATCACAATTACCTAACACAACAACCGTCCAAAGCGCGCTTCTTGATCCACCTCCAGAAGTGTTGAGAATAATTAATTTGGGCTTCTTTTCGGTTTGTTTCTCTTTCCAAGATGTCAGAATGGATTTGATATTACGGTGAGAAGCTGTTGAATCACCTTTAATATGTCCGTTTTTGGCAATATTTTCTACTGTGTAAGGAGTTCGGTTTTCGGTAGTGTAATCTAACCCTAGAGCATAACTAGTGTATCTAAAAAAAGGAGTCGTTGTACTTAAATAAGTCATTAAACCAATTGTTCCAAAAATTATCGGGTAAGTCCAACGGTGGAACCATGAAAATATAGCACTAAAGAGCATGGAAAGAATTGTGAACACAAGTACAATACTAACTGCTGCGGGCAATTCAAATATCGGGTATTCTCGAAAAAAACCGATGCCTAAAAAAGTAGCAAGTGTTAAGGCTTCGAAACCAAAGGCATTGATTCTTCCTGAAGCATAAATTTGGTCAATTAAATCGGTATCCAAGTGAGCCACCGACCGACTCCTGTATATTTTAAATCGCTTTCCTATGTAATAAATTGGTCTTCTTGAATCTGCACGGAAGTAGTTGTACCATTTTTCGCCTTTATTGGTGAACGATTTTATTAGGCTGTCAGTTGAATCATCTGCGTCATCGTTGAGGTCCTTGTTTTTTCGAATCGGGAAGAAATATGCAAAACTCAAAAGTACAAAAGAGATAAATCCACCTATGTAGGCAAAGTTGTAACCCACAATAGTTGAAGTACTTGCCAATTCTTCTGAAGCTTGAAAGATGGACATTCGGTACAAATAGTACGTAATGTAGCTTAAAGGAATTAGTGCATTATTGAGGCAAAAACGAAAAAACGGTGCGGAAACCACCACTAAAAACGGAAATCTTGGTCCAAGTTTAGAATAACTGTAAGTATTGAACGCCATGGTCAAACCGCCTACACTGAATCCTAAAATCGCAAAACTCCAATGACTTACTTCACCGAGATATTCGGGAGAGTAAAACAAGAATGGAACGCCGAAATCTGTACCGAGTCTTTCCGCTATAAAAAGCGCAAGCATCAGCCACGTAAACAGGCTAAAGAAATTGTATTTGATATGAGCAAAGACGAGTCTGAATGGAAAAAAATCTCGTACAAGAAGGAGTTTACGGAACACAGCTTTAAGTTTCTCCGAAAGTAATGAAATTTACAGGAGAATTAACCTAATGTTAAGAAATCTCGCAAAAAGTAAGCGATTGCTTTCCCAGCAAAAGTGTTTTCCCTATCTGAATCCGGTGCGCCTTCAGGAAAATGCAAGTAGGATATTCGTTTTTTCTGAGGTAAAGTCCTTATTAAGAGTCGAATTTCGTCAACTGTCCAACCACTCGGCGACATGGCAGAACTTGGCATATTTGCGATTGCATCCAAATCAATTTCAAAACCGATGTGGTTATTTTCATCAATTTCATTCATATAGGAATGAACATCATCAAGGAATTTCTTGCGATTCTCCAAATAATCCTCGTAAAAGGTATGTCGGCAGTTGAATTTAGCCAGAAATTCACGGATAAAAGTATTGTTATACGCTTCGTGTAAACCAAAAACCGCATAATCCCTAATCGTCTTTTCAGTTAAAGCAATGGAAAAAGAATTTCCACTGTGACGTGGTGGAAAAGCACGACAATCAGCATGTGGATCAATATTTACAATGGATAGTGTGTGATGTTTCGCAGCCCAGTGCATGAGTGGCAATGCATTATTGTGCCCACCACCAATCACGATAGGAACTTGGTGAGGCAACACATGATTATTCAACACTTCAAAAACAAAATCATCGAGTTCTTCTACCAAATCCTCACATTTTTCAACATCTTTTTCCCAGTGAAATTGTTGAATATGCCCAAGTACTGCACAATTTTTCGCTTCAAAACCTGAATGAACTTGTGTGTTTAAGAAGTATTTGATAGCATTTTCAAAAGCATGCTCCGAACCAGCCTTTCCGTGATTGGCGAGTGGACCCACATTTTCGTTTATTCCCAAAATCACGAAAGTTGCATCGCCTGCATTATTCAAAAGAATTTGTTCTCCCACCCTTTTTTCTCCATTTCGGTGGTAAGTAAGATGATTTACCCTGTTATCGTCACAAGGCGCAAAATGGAAATTGTTTTTTTTACTGTGCATGGAATAAATTTAAAAAGTAAGCAGGTGGAGCAACTGGTCGCATGGTATCTTTACTCACAAAAACCAAAGTCGTAGTTGCGGTGATAATTTTTTCTTTTTTTTCATTGAAAATTACGTAGTCGAAGTAAACTCTTGAACCTTCAATTCGGAGAATCCTTGTAAGAATTGTTAATAAGTCATCGTAGTAAGCCGGACGTAGATATTTGATTTTCAAGTCCGCTACAGGCATCAAATGACCTTGTTCTTCCATTGTTTTGTAAGTTAAACCTAAGGTTCTCAGTGCTTCAACACGTCCGACCTCCAAAAAAGTGGGATAGTTCCCGTAGTAACAATAACCCATTTGGTCGGTATCTGCGTATCTAACCCTTATCTGGCTTAGGTTTTCGTGATTTAGAATCATTTAAAATTTGTTAAGAAATTATGAACAACAAATGTAGAATAATCCCTTTACAGTATTGGTTTTTAGAGAAAAAAAGCTAGTTTTGCGACATCATTTTTACTTCAAAAAAGAAAATTCAAGGGATTTCGATACATGTAAATCTTTTTTAAAAAACAAGCCCTTTTGGAATTTTTTTTTAACTTTTTTCTCCAAATATTTGCAGTCCCGTTTTTCAACGATGAAATGTTGATAAACATATTTCAGCCTCAAACGAAATAAACCAAAACATAAAGTAAAACGAATTGAAAACTATGAGTAAAAATCATGCGAGTGTTTGGAATGCATGCTTGGATATTATCCGAGACAATCTTCCTTTGGCGCAATTTAAAACTTGGTTTGCCCCAATTGTACCTGTAAAATTGGAGGGAAATATCCTTACAATTCAAGTTCCTTCACACTTCTTTTATGAGTGGCTGGAAGAACATTACATCGGTCTATTGAAAAAGGTGATTAAAAAGGAATTAGGTCCAGAAGGAAGCTTGGAATACAGTATTGTGATGGAAAATAACACGCAAAATGGTAATCCTTACACGGTTAAATTACCTACTAACAACACCAACTCTGCTTCACTGAAGAATAATCCCGTGAGTATGCCAATGGATTTGAACAAAAAACAAATCCACAATCCTTTTGTGATTCCTGGACTTAAAAAGGTAAATATTGAATCGAATTTACAACCCAAGCATACATTCGAAAATTTTATTGAAGGTGATTGCAATCGTTTGGCGCGTGCGTCTGGTTACGCTGTTGCGAACAAACCTGGTGGTACGGCTTTCAATCCATTATTGATTTATGGTGGTGTTGGTTTAGGTAAAACGCACTTGGCGCAAGCTATTGGTATTTCCATCAAAGAAATGCACCCAGGTAAAATTGTTCTTTACGTTCAATCTGAAACGTTTGCTCACCAATTTATTGATGCTTTACAGAATAATAGAATCAACGATTTCGTACATTTCTATCAAATGGTGGATGTCTTAATAGTGGACGACGTTGCATTCTTCTCAGGCAAAGAAAAAACACAAGACGTTTTCTTTACCATTTTTAATTATTTGCACCAAAACGGAAAACAAATTATCCTCACATCGGACAAAGCGCCAATGGAAATTCAAGGAATTGAACAACGTTTGCTTTCTCGCTTTAAGTGGGGACTTTCTGCCGACATCGGAGCGCCTGATTTGGAAACAAGAATTGCTATCCTTGAGAAGAAAATGTATGCAAGCGGTATTGAACTTCCGAAAGAAGTGGTGGAATACATCGCTTATTCAGTGAACACAAATATTCGTGAAATTGAAAGCGCTTTACATACCTTACTCGCACAAGCTTCTTTAAATAGAAAAGCGATAACACTTGAGTTGGCAAAACAAATGGTGGACAAGTATGTGAAAAATACAGCCCGTGAAGTAACGATTGAATACATTCAAAAAATTGTTTGCGACCATTTTGATCTTCCAATCGAAATGCTGAAATCAAAAACAAGAAAGCGTGAAGTCGTTCAAGCTCGTCAGATTTCGATGTATTTCTCTAAGAAAATGACCAAAAATTCCCTTGCAAATATTGGTGCTCACTGCGGAGGTAAAGACCACGCAACAGTACTTCATGCTTGTAGAACAGTGGTAAATCTTTCAGAAACGGATAAGCAATTCAGAAGGGATTTGGACGAATTAGAGAAAAAATTGTCGCTTCAATAACCTAGCTTATGCGAATTTTAATGGTCTGCTTGGGGAACATTTGTCGCTCTCCAATGGCTGATGGTTTATTGCGAAAGAAAGTTGCAGAAGCAGGTTTAGAAGTTTTTGTAGATTCTGCGGGAACAGCTAATTACCACATCGGAAGCGCACCAGATGAACGCATGATTCGTACAGGAAGAAAGTTGGGTGCACCAATCGACAACCTAAGAGCAAGACAGTTTTCAAGTTCTGATTTTCAGGATTTCGACCTTATTTATTGTATGGATGAATCCAACTTGGAAAACGTATTAAAATTGGCAAAAACGGATAGGGAGAAAGAAAAGGTTAAATTGTTACTCAACGAACTTTACCCAAACCAAAACCTTGAAGTTCCCGATCCATATTACGGTTCAATGAAAGATTTTGAAGATGTTTTTCATTTACTCGACAAAGCAACAGACGCAGTAATGCAAAAAATAAAATAAGATGTCCAAAGGAAAAGTGTACTTAATTCCCAACACGCTTGGAGGAGAACAATGGCAGGTGGTAATTCCACAAGGTGTTGCAGATGCAATCATTGATTTACGCTTTTTCGTGGTGGAAGAAATCAAATCTGCTCGCCGACTTTTACGCAAACTTCACCGAGAATTTCCCATTGACGACTGCCGTTTCGTAATCCTCAACAAGCGCACTTCGGAAGACGAATTGATGAATGTTTTATTGGCTTTAACTCAAGGAGAGAGTGTGGGGGTTATTGCGGAAGCTGGTTGTCCTGGTGTTGCCGATCCAGGTGCAGATTTGGCTTATTTGGCCCACAGTCAAGGAATTGAGGTGCTTCCTTTAGTTGGGCCTTCTTCCTTTTTATTAGCCTTAATGGCAAGTGGTTTTTCAGGTCAACAATTCTCTTTTCACGGTTACTTGCCAAAAGAAAGAAAAGACCGGATTCGAAAAATGAAATACATGGAACACGATTGTCGCAGAAACGGAACGACGCACATTTTCATGGATACGCCTTTCAGAAACATGAACGTATTGGAAGATTTGTTGAACGAACTTGCAGACGTTACCGAATTGTGCATCGCTTCTGGAATCACTACAAATGACCAACGCATTCAAACGATGACCGTGCTTGACTGGCGTGACAATGCTTACGATTTATCGAAAATCCCTACTGTGTTTTTGATTGGTAAAGGGCAGTAATAAACGAATAAATTTCTCGTCAAGGGTTATCCTTTTTCGAATCACCCGAGGAATATTCTTTGAACGTGATTTTCACCAAATGAATAGGGTAGGTAAGCCAAACTTGGAATAGGATTGGTCAAAATTAAACTTCCTTTATAACCTCTAAATATTTGTCCTAACTCTCCTTGCATTTCAATTGCAGCGGCGGCATTTATGGTTAAAGCATTAAAAGCTTCTTCAGGTGTCATTTTTAATTTTATACATGCCAAAGACCAAATTTGAAACAAGTTGTAACAAGGTGTTGAACCAGGGTTAAAGTCACTTGCTAAAGCCAAAGGTAAGTTGGCGTTTATCATGGCGCGAGCATCACCAAAAGGAATTCCAAGAAAATGAGAACAGCCCGGCAATAAAGTAGGAATTGTTTCGGATTCTCGTAAAGACAAAATATCTTCCTGCGAAATTTCTTCAAGGTGATCTACTGAAATTGCATTTAACTCTGTCGCCGCTTTAACACCGCCCATGATAGAAAATTGATTAACGTGAACTTTTGGCTTTAAACCAATTGCGATTCCCGCTTTCAATATTTCAGTCATTTCTTCCACATTGAAATAATTGCGTTCACAAAAAACGTCGATATAGTCTGCTAAATTCCCCTCTTTGATGATGGGTAACATTTCGTTTACAATTAAATCGATGTAACCGCTATGATTGGTTTTGAAATCTTTAGGAAAAGCATGCGCACCAAGGAACGTTGCTTTAATCGGAATGGGAGAATTCGCTTTTAGACGTTTTATAACCCTCAACATTTTAATCTCTCCTTCAACACTTAATCCATAACCAGATTTTATTTCAATGGCTGTAGTACCGGATTCAGTCACTTTCTTCAAACGATTTAAAGCCTGATTGAACAACTCGTCCTCGTCCATTTCTTGAAGTTTGGCTGCGGAATTTAAAATCCCTCCACCTTTTGCGGCGATTTCCTCGTAAGTCAAACCTTTGATTCTATCAACAAACTCCTCCTCACGTGTTTTTGCAAAAACCAAATGGGTGTGACTATCAATCATTCCCGGTAGCACCCATCCACCCTCAGCATCAATCACTTCCAAATTTCTCCAATCTGTAATTCCAGGCCAGTCCGACATTAAACCGTAATCCAACACCTCCCCATCTTCTAAAGCTATAAAAGCATTTTCTAAAATTGGCAAGTGCGACATTTCTGAACCACGCAATGTTCCATGAAAATCCTCTCTTACTTGTACAAGTCCACCAATGTTTTTTATAAAAATTCGTCCCATGAAGACAAATTTAGTTGGATAATCTAATGTCAAAGACGAAATCCTCTTTTGATAAGCTCGAATTTCTATCAGGTAATTATTCACTTCATTGAAAGTCCTTTGATTTCTGTCAAAACTTACTATCTTCGCGCGTTCAAAAAAAATTTGCAATGGCAATTATAGGTAAAATACGCTCTAAATCAGGGTTATTAGTAGGAATCGTAGGTGTTGCGCTATTGGCGTTTATCTTAACCGATTATCAATCAATGTTAGGTTTCAGTGAAGGCGCGTTCGGTATTGGAACAGTTTTCGGAGATAAAATCGACCCGAGAAAATACGATGAAACCAACCAACGTGTTCAAAATCAAGACCGTCAACAAGCTGAACAACAAGGTCGTCCTTTTGGAGACAATGAGATTCAAGCAGCTTCAGACAAAGCATTTAACTTCTTAGCTGATTCAACAATCTTGGCGAAAGAATATGAGAAATTAGGGATATCCGTTTCTGAAAGAGAGTTCAATGCTTACCTTTTAGCTACCGACGGATTCAGTGTATTAAATGATTTGAACCAGTTTTTCGCTGATTCCTTAACAGGTTTAGTTACTGAACAATCCACAATCGCTGGTCGTCAGAAATTACAAGCTACTATAAATCAACTTAAAAGCAACAAAGAACCACAAGCTGTTCAACAGTGGAAAAGTACACAGCAATATTACACTGACAGAAGAAAAAATGAAAAGTATTTCGCCCTTTTGAATCAAGGTGTATATGTTACAAATCTTGAAGCAGAAATGGATTATGTTGATCAGAAAGAATCGAAAAGAATTTCTTTTGTTCTCAAAAGATTTGGTGATATCAGTGATGAAGATGTAAAAGTTACAGATGATGAAATTCAAGCTTTTTACAACGAAAACAAGAACAAAAGCAAATATAAAGTACGAGCGAACAGCAGAGAAGTAAAGGTTTTTGATGTTGTGATTGCTCCTTCTAAAGCTGATAGTTCTGCTATGAAGAAAACGATGGCTGATTTGAAAAATGAATTTTTGACTACACCAAGTGATTCAACTTTCGTAATGAAAAATTCTGATGTTAGAAACTATGCTTCAGACAAGCGTGCAACAGCTGTACCACAAGGACATGAGAAGGCACAACGTTTCCAAACTTATCCAGTTGATTACGATACAATTTTCAAAACTGCCACAATTGGTCAAGTTTATGGTCCGTATATTTCGAATGAAAGCTTTGTTCTTTCCAAAGTCATTGGATTTACTCCCAATTCATTGAAAGCGCGTCATTTATTGATTTCAACAAATGGTTCAACCGACAAAAAAATACTTGAGGCGAAGAAACAAACAGCGGACAGCTTGTTGAAACTAATCAACAAAAACAATTTTGCCGAACTTGTTCAAAAACATTCAGATGACCCGGGTTCAAAAGAAAAAGGCGGAGAGTACGACAATTTTCTAGAAGGTGAAATGGTTAAAGAATTTGGTGAATTCTGTGCAACGCAACCTATCGGTAAAATTGGAATTGTAAAAACTGATTTTGGATACCACATTATCGAAGTTTTGGATAGAGGAACTTCTAAATTTCCGTTATTGGTCTCCGTTTCAAAAATCTTCAAAGCAAGTGAAGAGACAATTTACAGTAAGGAAAGTGAGGTAAATCGTATTTTGTACAAATTGGACAAAATGATTTCTAAAGAATCGGACAATGCGAAGAAAGTGGCACTTTTCGACTCAATTGTTAGAACTAACAACTATTTCGCTAGACCAATAACAATCGAAGATAATAATCCTAAAGTTTACGGATTCACAACAACTGCGGCAAGCGACAAAATTTTAATGTTGGCTTTTGCAAAAGAGGCAGCAGTTGGGGATTTGACTTCATACCCAATCAAGGATAAAGACAAATATGTACTAGGAATGGTTACTTCAATCAAAGAGAAAGGTATTCCTGCTTTTTCTGACGTGAAAGAACAAATGAAACGTGATTTGATTGAAGAGAAAAAAGCCAAGAAATTGATGAATATGATGGCGAAAGGCGGTTCGTTGGATGCTATCGCGAAAAAAGCAAATGTTCCGGTTATGAGTGCTGATATTACATTTAGCAACCCTTCAATTATGAGTGCAGGCTATGAACCAGAAATCATTGGATCTTTGTTCTCAGTTGCAATTAAAGATGGTTCAAGAACTCTTCCTTTACAAGGCAAGGTTGGTGTATATGTTATCAAGGTTGAGAAAACAACAAAAGCTCCTGCTGCGGCAAACTACAAAATTGAACGCGAACAATTACTTAATAACCTAAAAGGCAGTATTCAAGGACAAGCAATGATGGGCTTGAGAAAAGCTGCTGATATTGTTGACAATAGAAAATTGAACGAGCTTCGTATTCGTTTGTAATGCTTAAAGCTCAGTTACGAAAAGTTTATAAAACAAAACGCGCACAACTTGCGCAAATAGAATTAGAAAGGTGTTCGGCAGAAATTGCTGAACACCTTTTTTCATTGTTAGATTGGCAAAACAAAAAGATCAGTTTATTCCTTCCAATCGAACGATTAAAGGAAGTAAACACTTTTCCAATATTGCATCATTTAAGAGATTTGGGCGCAACAATTCTTCTGTCCAAAACGAATTTTGAAACCAATGAAATGGAACTTTTTGTTCTTGAAAATGAACAACAAATTCAAATAAATGAATGGGGAATTCCTGAACCAATTGGTGGGCAGAAGTTCAATCCAAAAGAAGTTGATGTTGTCATTCTTCCACTTTTGATTTCCGACAAAAAAGGGTATCGAGTTGGTTATGGTAAAGGATTTTATGATCGATTTCTTGCTAATTGTAAACCGGATGTCTTGAAAATTGGGATAAACTTCTTTGGCGAATTCGTGGCAATTGATGATGTCAATGAATTTGATGTTCCTTTGGATATATTGATTACTCCTGAAAATATACATCAGTTCAAGAATAGTTGAGTTTGATTACTTGATTGGTTCAAATAGAAAAGATAGTGGTTGATTGACTTCGTTACCTTGTGTAAAACTTGTCAACTCAAATTATTTACGCAGTTTTGCACAAAATACAATTCATGTTTAAGTTTTCTTATTTCGTGTTCGCAATGTTGATTTTGGTTGCGTGCAATTCTTCTAAAAAATTAGACAAAATCAGCAACGAATTTGATAGTTATGCAGGAGATTTTCCTGAAGACGATTACTACGATGATGAAAATTATGGTGACGAGTTTGGTTATGAAGAAGAGGTAAAAGTTCGTGGAATTTATAATGCTTCGCGTACACTCTATTGTGATTTAATTCACACTGAGCTTGAAGTGAATTTTATTTGGGAAAAAGCAAGAATGAACGGCAAAGCAACTATAACCGCTAAGCCACATTTCTACGCTACCGATTCTATTGTCCTTGACGCAAAGGGGATGGATATTTTAAAAGTTCAAATGGATGGAAAGGATTTGGCTTACCGTTATGTGGATTCATTGCAGTTGGCAATTAAAC
>Ga0169931_10014298_pt1 | contig 10756 bp, 8 predicted proteins | sample Kivu_15m_20L_FD_129675 | JGI IMG/M metagenome (GOLD analysis project Ga0169931, IMG submission 129675) | Freshwater microbial communities from Lake Kivu, Western Province, Rwanda to study Microbial Dark Matter (Phase II) - Kivu_15m_20L... | ecosystem: Environmental > Aquatic > Freshwater > Lake ... | reverse complement strand
GTCGAAGAGCGGAGCATCGTGCTCGGCCGGCTCGTCAGCGTCGGCCGGCGAGTGCGCGCGGGGCAGGCGGCCTTGGCGCTCGAGGTAGCGCGTGATGCGCCGGGCGAGTTGCTCGACCAGCTCCGCGACGTCGGCATCGGTGAGCGGAGCGGCGGACTGGAAGCTCGGCGCGAGGCGCTCGCTCGGAGAGACGAAGGCGCCACCCGAGCACAAGCGCGTGGAAGTGCAAGTTGAGATTGAGCGCGCTCCCGAACCTCTGTGCGAAAACAACGGCGCCGGAGCGGGCGGCGAACTGGGGCTCACGGTGCGCGGCGGGCTCGCAGTCACTCGAACGCGAGCGCGCAGATCCCTCGGCGGCGGCAGCGAGTGCGCGCTGAGAAACGCAGGCCGCCGGCCGGATCGAGCGCGCCGACGAGCTCGCTGCGCTGGGCGAGGCTCTCGATCGTGAAGCGCTGCTCGAGCTGGCGCACCTCGAGGTGGTAAGTCTCGTCGAGCGCACCGCGGTCGAGCGTCACGACGTCGTCAGTGCGCCGAACATCGGCTTGCGGCGCGAGTTCAAACGGCTGGCCGCCGACGAGCACCTGCTCAAGTTCGAAGCGCAGATCGAAGTTGCGCGGCGCGCGCGAACCAAAGGCGGGGATCACGCTCGCGCCTTCGCTGTCGAAGCGCGCCTTGTAGCTCTCGCCGCGCGCCCACAGCGCGCCATCGTGGCCGTGTTGGTAGCGCACTTCACTGAAGTCCGGGCGGAACGCGAAACGTGCGTCGGCCGCGCGCGCAACGCCCGCATCGGCGAGCGACGCGAGCTGCGGCACGACCCTCGGCGCCTCCGAAGTCGGCGTCGGCTCGAATTCAGCGGGCAGCTTGATATCCGCTTGGGGGACGGGGGCCGGAGCGCTGCGCTGCTGCGGCGAACCGAGGGCGACGCTGCCAGAGAGCAGGGCGAGCAGCAGCGGCAGAACAGGAGCAATGGACTTCATGGGTGGTTTCTGGGGGGAGCTGGGGAGGGCTGGATGGACTTGGCTGACTCCCAGACCACACATTCCCGGTTCGGCGGAGATCACCTCGCCGAGAAATCGCGTGTGGCGCCGCCGAGCTCGACGGCCGCCCTCTCCCCCGCCGCTTTCGCGAAGCGCCGTACCGCCGTAGCTTCATGGCACGGGCCCGTCGAGTCCGATCTCCTCTCCAGAGGTGTCCATCATGAAACTGCTCGCCATCGCCGCCCTCTCCGCCGTCGGTTTCGCAGGCGTCTATTCGTTCGACGGGGAACTCCGCGCGCACCTGGGCGAACACGTGCGCGCCGTGCTCCGCGGCGACGAGGATCCGCCGCCGGTCGACTGCCCGCTCTGCGGCGGAGACGCCACGGAACACTTCCGCCAAATGCGCAGGATGCTCGTCCTGCAGCAGAAGGCCGTGATGGGCGCGATCCTCGCGCGCTGAGCGCTAACGCCGCGAACCGCGGCTCAAACAACGAAGTCGGCCCGCGCCACGCGCGGGCCGACTTCGTTTCCACGCCGACGCTATTGCGCGCGCCCGTCGACAGGCGTCAAACGATTACGGACAGAGCACGAACTCGAGGGCGTCCGAGAACAGCGTCGACTTCGGGCTCGGCGGATCGCGGTACCACGCCTGGGCTTGCACCGTGTCGCCCGCCACGAAGGGCGCGCCGAGCGCCGCGGGCGTCGCCGCGACGAACGCCGACCAATCGAACGCAAGCGCTCCGTTGCACTGGCCTAACGAACCGCCACTGGATTGCGGCGGCGTGCGCTGCGTCGGCTGCTTCACGCAGTAGAAGCCCGAATTCAGCCCCCAGGCCAACGCGATGCGACCGCTCACTCCGTAGAAGATCAGCCCCTGGCGCTGCCCTTCGACTTGGTTCGCCTGCAGGACAAAGCCGCTGGTCGCGGACGCGCGCGGAACGCCGACCGCGGTCAGCGCAGCAGCGCACCCCGCGCCGCTGGTTCCCGCCGTGCAGTACACGGCGACATCCGCAGTGCACTCAGGACGGACATCGAGCGCGAGCGCCGAGTTCGGCAGCGTACTCGTCGACAGCGTGACGCCGCTTGCGACATTGAACACCGTCAGGCGCGCCGGCGCCGCCAGCGCCGCCAGACCTGTCGCTCCGTCGCGCGAGAGTGCCAGTGCTGTGACGCTGACCGGCGCAGGTCCCAAGAGCGGCGCGTAGGTCCACGAACCGCTGGGCGGAAGTCCGAGCGTGAGCTTACCGGCCCAGCCGCCCGAGCCCGATCCCGCCAACAGCAGGGTGCGATCGTCGGACGCCAACGCGATGTGCTTGCTCTGGTTGTGCGACAGCAGAAAACCAGGCAACCAGGCCTGTGTCTGCAGATCGAACGCGAGCACCTCGTCGACGCCGCCCGTCGCGACCACGAAGAGCGCCCAGCGGTCATCGGACGTCACCGCCACGCCTGCCACCGTCGGCAGGCCGCCGCCCTGCACGGTCAACGGTTGGCCCACGGAGTGCGTGAGGAAACCCGGGGAGTTGCGCTCCGTGTCGACCACCACGAACGGCGCGGTGGACGTCACGAACAGCGGTGCGATGACGGCGCGCCGCGCGGAGCGACTGAGGCCCCAGCGCTCGCCGACCAAACTGCCCAGGCCCCCGGTCGCGCCGAGCACTTGGCCGTAGGTCGGGCTGAGGGGCGCGACGTCGATCGCGACAAGTTCGCGCGTGGGCGGTCCGCGCAGCGTGAACAGCACGTCGTTCGCGGAATCCAGACCAAGGCCGTAGCAGGCCGAACCTGCGGCGTACAGCGTGCTGAAGACAGGCGCGCCCGAACTCAAGTCGCAGCGCGAAACCTGCGCCGACGAACTGCGACTGAAGTAGACCTCGCTCGACTCGTCGTTCCACAGCACGTCGTTGACGCCGGTCAGGAACGTCGACGATCCCGAGCTCGAGGGCTGCTGCGCCGGCGCGTCGACCACCGCCCAGTTCGCGCCGGGGCCGGTGGTGAGCGCGCAGAACGCTCGCTGCGCGTGCGCGCTGACCGAACAAGCAGCCAGCGCCAGCGCGGCCGTGGCGCCGCGGCGCCTCACGGACACACCTCGAACTCCAGCGCGTCCGACAGCATGGTGGACTTGGGGCTCGGCGGGTCGCGGAACCAAGCCTGCGCCTGCACCCGGTCGCCCGCGGCGAAGGGCGTGCCGACCGCAGTGGGATTCGCAGCGCGGAACGCGTTCCAGTCAACCGACAAGACGCCGTTGCAGGAACCGGCAGCGCCGCCCGAAACTTGAGCGCCCGTGCGCTGCGTCGGCGCCTTGATGCACAGGAAGCTCGAACTCGCGCCCCACGGCGAACTGGCCTCACCGCTCGCGGAATAGAAGATCAATCCCTGCTTGTCGCCTTCGACCCCGAGCGCGCTCAGCGTGAATCCACTCGGAGCGCTTGCGCTCGCCAAACCCGCGGCCGACATCGTGGCGGCGCAACCGTTGGTGGTCACGCCGGCCGTGCAGTAGTTCCGCGGCGGCAGGCAACTGTCCTGCCACGCGGTCGTGTACACGTTCCAGGCGTTGGGGAGCGTGACGTTCGAGATCAGTGCGCCGGTGGCCGTGTCCACGGTCACGAGGTAGCTAGGGCCCTGTAGGAAAACCGGTGTGGCCGAGAAACTCGCCAACGAGCCCGTGCGCGAGCGCGACGCGCCGTTGGCCGCGGGCAGGAGACCCTGATTCGCCAAGTACGGCGTCAGCGTCGACGCGCCGGGATTGGAGAAATCGAGATCGACAGCCCAGGCCGATCCACCGCCCCCCTGGGCCGAGAGCACGAGGCGCGCGCCGTCCGGGAGCAGCGCCATTCGGTTGGGTACGTTCGGTCCGACGAGCACGAGGTCCTGCTGACCGGGCGCGAGTGCGTCGAAGTCGAGCAGCGTGGCCGTCGGCATGTGCAGCACCGCCAGAGACGCCGTACCAATCCCCACGTAGAGCACGATCGCGTGTTGATCATCGGGCGTGAGCGCGCACGACGAGCTGAAGGAGAAACCATTGGCCGCGCTGGGCGCCGGAATCGAGATGATCACCTGCAGGAAGCTCGCGCTCGACGGATCGGTATCGACCACTTCGAGGAGACCCGACTGAAGAAACACGTGGGGCACGACCGCGCGGTTGCCCGAGTCCGACAGGGCCCAGCGTTCGCGACTTACGCCTCCCAGCGTCGCCGTGCTCGCGATCGACTGACCGTAGTTCGCGCTCGAGGTGTCGACATCGATGCAGTGCAGCTCGCGGCTGTTCGAAGGCCCGGCCAACACCCACAGGCGCTTGCGGCCGACGTCCAATCCCAGGCCGTAGCACGATCCGGGTGCGGACCACAGTGTGGACCAGCTCGCGCTCGCTCCGCTCCACTGCGCGCGAGACACGCGGTTGTCGAGGCCCTGCGCGACGTACAAATTCGCGCCGTAATCGGCCCAAACCGCATCGGTGACGTTGTTGGTGAAGGTGTTTCCGCCAGCCTGGACCACCTGGCCGTTCACGGCGTCGACGAAGAAGTGGCTGTCGACGCTTCCGGACGTCGAGGTGCCGACGAACACGATCGGGTTCTGGGCGCGCGCAGCCAAACCGGCGGCGAGTACGAAGAACGCGGCGCCGAACGTCGCACGAAGGGAGGAGAGATCGCTCACTTGGGGGCTCCTGGCTCGGAGAGAAGGGTCGAACGAGTAGCCGCTGACGGCTCGCCGAGTCGTGCGTCGGCGCGCGCGTCCTTCCCTCAAGAAAGTCGCGGATTTCCGCGCCTCTTGCTCGGAGCGGCCCGTTTTCAGGGCAGTCGGGCGAGGGCTGCGCGCGCACGCGCCACATCCGGCGCAGCGGCGCTCCCCACGCGCTCGAGGATCGCCAGCGCGCGGTCCAGTCGCGCGCGCGCAAGACGCGCATCGCCCCCGCGCTCCACGAGGCGCTCTCCGCTGGCAGCCAACGCGCGCGCGAAGCTGCGGCCCTCGACGATCGACAACTCCACGCCGGCGAGCGCATCTTCGAGCGCTCGCAGCGCTTGCTCGGGCTGGCCCGCCGCGTCGTGAGCATCGGCCAGCTCCAGCGCGGCCTCGAAACTCTCGGGGTGCAGCTCACCGAGCCGCGCGCGCACGGCGGACGGGAGCCCGGCGAGCAGTTCCAGCGCCTCGAGTGCACGCCCGCGGCGGTGCAGCGCAGCTCCGCAGACGATGCGCGCGCACAGCACGCGTGGATCGTCGGCGGCGCAACGGGAGGACAGTGCGTCCAGCGCCCCGCGCGCGGCGCGTTCGGCGAGCTCGAACTGTCCCTGACGCACCAGCAGCCGCGCCACGTCCACGCGTGCGACGAGCAACGTGTCGTCCTCCGCGGAGGGTTGCGTGCGCTCGACGTCGGCCCGCAACGCGCTGTCTGCTTCGCGAAGTTTTCCTGCGGCGAGTTGGACGTTGGCGACGAGCCGCGCCGCAGCGCGTGACGCCTCGCTCTCCGGTCCAAAGCGCAGACTGACGAGCAGAGCGTGTTGGAAGGCGTCGCGTTCCGCCTCGCGGTCGCGACCGGCGCGCGACGCCAGTTCGACGCACTCGCGCAGCGTCTCGAGCGCGAGATCGTGGTCCGCGGACAGGACCGCCGCGTAGGCGCCGAGCGACGCTCGGCCGGCTTCGAGTGCGTCGTCGAGGCGCCCCAGACCCGCCAGCGCGCGGCTGAGCAGGCGCTGCGTCGCGGCAGTGTCGGGATGGCGCGCGCCGTGCACGCGCGTCTGCACATCCAGCGCCGCGGCGAGGTGCTCGCGGCCGCTCGCGCAGTCGCCCAACTCGGCCAGAGCGGCTCCCAGACGCGAACGGATCCACGCAGCGCGCGGCGGGTCGGCGCCGAACAACTCCCCCGCCTGCGACCAGGCTCGTTCGAGGTGTTCCCGCGCGCGCTGCGCACGCCCTGCGCGCAGCTCGACATCGCCGCAAGCTGCGCGGGAATCCACGACGTCGGGATCGGCATCTCCGAGCGCCGCAATCTGCGCGCGCAGCACGTCCTCGTGCGCGCGCGCCGCATCGTCCAGGCGCCCCTCGTCCGCCGTCAGCTGAGCGAGAAAGTACGCGCACCGCAGGCTCGCGCGGTGCGTGGGCCCGAGCGCCTCGCGATCGAGTTCGAGCGCGCGTTCGAGATGCGCGCGCGCGTCCTCGAAGCGGCTCAGTCGGCGCAGCGCTTCGCCAAAGCTCGCGCGCAGGGCCGCTTCGACCTGCGGCGCTCCCTCGAAGCCCTGCTCGAGCCGCGCTTGCGCGTCGTCGAGCACTTCGAGCATCGTGATTTGCTGCCCGCGCGCCACGGCCGGATCGACGGACCGCAGCATGCGCAACAGAAAGTCGCCCAGAGCGCTGGCCTTGGCCTGCTCTTCGCGCGCAGCCTCGCCGGCGCGCGTCGCGAGCACGTAGCCGCGGCCCAGGCCGGCCACGCCCAGGAGCAAGGCGAACAACGCGAGAACGGCCGCCGCGCTGGCTACGCGGTGACGGCGCGCCAGGCGAGCGATCACGTACCACGCGCTGGGAGGGTGCGCGAGGATCGGGCGGCGCTCGAGAATGCGCTGGAGGTCGTCCAGCAGCGCGGCCGCGGTCGCGTAACGCGCGGCAGGTTCGTTCTCGAGCGCCTTGAGCAAGATCGTCTCGAGATCGCCGCGCACACCGGGCGCCAACGCGCTCGGCCTGCGGATGGGGCTCTCGCTCAGTGCGCGCGCGGCTTCGAGCGGGCCAAGGCCGCGCAGGTCGCGTGGCAACGCCCCGCAACACAACTCGTAGAGCATCACGCCCAAGGAGTACACGTCGCTGCGGATGTCGAGCGCCTCGGGTCGCCCGGAAGCCTGCTCTGGGCTCATGTAGTCGAGCGTCCCGATGAGCACGCCTTCCTGCGTGTCGGGCGACGCGCTGCCGGCGGAGGCCATCAAGTTCTTGGCGACGCCGAAGTCAATCACCACCGGGTGCGGCCGTCCGTCGCGCTCGAGCACCAGCACGTTGGCCGGCTTCAGGTCGCGGTGCAGCACGCCGCGCGAGTGCGCGTGTTGGACGGCCTCGACCACACGCTGGAACAGTTCGATGCGCGCACGCAACGGGAGCGAGCGCGAGCGGCTGAACTCGACGAGCGGCGTGCCCGCCACATAGTCCATGACGTAGTACGGACGCCCGTCGCCGGTCTGTCCTGCGTCGAGTACGCGCGGGACACCCGGGTGGTCCATCTGCGCCAACGTCGCCAATTCAGCCTGAAAACGCGCGAGCAGGCGCGCCGAGGCAAGGGCGTGCTTGAGCACCTTGATCGCGACGCGGCGCTGAACGGGCGCGAGCTGATCGGCCAAGTACACGCGGCCGAATCCGCCCTCGCCCAAGCGCCGCAGGATGCGGTACGGCCCGAGTTGCTGCGGATCACCGGACTCGGCGCGCGAGCCGCCGATCACGCCCAGCTCGAGCTCGACCGCAGGAGTCTCGAGGAACGAGCCCCGGCCAGGATCGGACTCGAGTAGCGAACGCACCTCGCTCGCGAGAGCGGGGTCGTCGGCGCAGTGCTCGCCGAGCCACGCCGCCCGTTGCTCGCGCCCGAGCCGACGCAACGTGAAGAACAGCTCCTCCGCGCGCTGCAGACGGTCCCGCCCGCTCACGAATCCCGCTCCGCGCGCAGCTCGCGGTGCAACCAAGCCTTGGCGAACTCCCAATCCCGCTCCACCGTCGCCGTCGACACCGCCAGCGCGCGCGCGGTGTCCTCGATCGTCAGCCCGGCGAAGAAGCGCAGGTTTACGACCTCAGCCTTGCGCGCGTCGTGCTGTTCCAGGCGCGCGAGCGCCTGCGTCAACGCGAGCCAGTCGGGCGCGTCCGACTCGACGCTCGCCAGACCCTCCTGAAGTTCGACGCGCGCCCAACTCCCGCCGCGCCGCAGTGCGCCGCGCGAACGCTGGCGTTCAATCAAGATTTCGCGCATGACGCGCGTCGCCACCCCCAGGAAGTGACGCTGACTTTCCCAGCCCTCGGGAGCATCCTTGACGAGTCGCAGCCAGGCTTCGTGCACGAGCGCCGTCGGCGGAAGACTGCGCGCGTCGCGCGTGCGCGACAGCGTGCTCGCGGCGAGACTGCGCAGCGTGTCGTAGTAGACAGCGACGAATTCGTCCGACGCGCGCGCAGCGCGACCAGCCGCCGCGCGCTGCGCAGCTTCGTCGAACTGAGACTGGTCGTGCATGGCAGCCGGGGCGGACGCAGCCGGGCTGCGCTTTCGCCTTAACCAGCGTAGACGCACTCCCTCGCCGTGGGCAGTCGGCCCGTCGCACGGCCCCGCGCGCCCGTCGCACGGCCCTGCGCGCCCGTAGCACGGCCCTGCGCGTTCGACGGGCGTGTCGCTCAGAACTTCTTTGCGCCGCTGCACCACGCCACGCTCGTGAGGTTCTTGGCGTCGGGAAGGTCGACCGCGGACAGCGGTTCGCCGGTCGCGATATCGAGCACCACTAGCCGTTCGGGCCGCACCCGCGTGTAGGCCAAGCGGCGGCCATCGGGCGAGATCTCGAGGTTGCGCACGCCTTCGAGCAGGCCCTGGCCGAACGCGACCTCGCGCAGTGCGACTTCGGACGGCGCCAGCGGCTCGAAATCCGCGCGCACCAGCCAGCCGACGCCGCTCGCGCCCGCGACGAACGCGAAGCTGCCATCGTGCGCGAGCGCCATCGAGTTGACGTCGCGATAGCCCAGCCGCCTGTGCTGCACACCCGGGCTATTGAGGTCGCAATCCACCCAACGACGCGTGGAGAGGTGCAGCCGTGCGAGCACGCTGCCGCTCACGCGAGCGATCGCGAGCACCGCGAACTGCTCGTCCGGCGAGAGCTCGACGGCGCCGCAGAACGCGAAGCTGTCGACGTCGGGCACCGCACAGTTCCCAACCATGCGCATGTAGTTCGGGCTGGCCGGATCGGTGTCGATCCAGCTGACAGCGCCGTTTTGCATCAGCATCGTCGGCACTACGGCGAAACGGCCCGACGGCGACAACGTCCAACGCTCGGCGCTCGAGCCGACCCAGTCGGTGCAGCGCGCCAACACGTCGCCGCGTCGTGCGCTCCCGGGCGTGTCGTCGATGGCAAGAAGCGCCCTCTGGCCCGAAGAGTCGCCTTCGAGCGTGTACGCGCGCCCACGCTCGAGGTCGACGGCCAGGCCGTGGGGCCTGTGCGGGCGTGTTGTGAGGACGTTCCAGGTCGGCGCGCCGCGACCGATGCCGCTCACGCGGCACAGCACACGACCGAGCGTCGCGACCGTGACCAGTTCCCCCGCGCGGGCATCCCAGCTCGCCGCCGAGACGTTATCCGCCTCTAGCGCGCGCCCGTGGAAGACCAGTTCTTCATTGGCGACATCCACGATCCAGTAGGGGTCGCTGTCGCCCGCCACGGAGCTGCCCACGAACACCAGCTCCGGGTCGCGGCGCTGGGCCGCGGCCGTCGGCGCCGCGATCAGCAGCGCCGCTGTCAGGCATGGGATGCGCGCACGGAGCAACATGGAGACCCTCAAAACGCACATGCGTCGGAACGGCGGACTTTCCCTCACGGTTCGAGCTTATTTCGGTACCGGCTCCCGCCTTGGCCGCGTGGGCCCGTCGCGCAGAGTCTGCGCCCTATGCAACTGGGCTTCCTCATGGACCACCGGCGGTGCATCGGCTGCCACGCCTGCACCGTCGCCTGCAAGAGCGAGAACGACGTCCCGCTCGGCAGCTTCCGCACCTGGGTCAAGTACACCGAGAAGGGAACCTTCCCGGCGGTCAAGCGCCATTTCGCGGTGCTGCGCTGCAACCACTGCACGAACGCGCCGTGCGTGACGATCTGCCCGGTGACAGCGCTCTCCAAGCGCTCCGACGGCATCGTCGACATCGACCGTGACGCGTGCATCGGCTGCCGCGCGTGCATGCAGGGGTGCCCCTACGACGCGATCTACCTGAATGAGGATCTGGGTTCGGTCGAGAAGTGCCACTTCTGCGCGCAGCGCATCGAACAGCAGCTCGCTCCCGCGTGCGTGATCGTCTGCCCCGAGGAAGCGATCGTGTTCGGCGACGTGCACGACCCCGCGTCGCGCATCTCGAAGATGATCAAGGAGCACCCGACGCTGCTACGGCGCACGGAGCAAAAGACCGGGCCGAACGTGCACTACCTCGAGACGCTGCCCGAGTCGCTGGAGCCCGGACTCGCGGAACGCCCCGAGACGTACCTGTGGAGCGAGCGCCCGAGCACCAAACCCGACGCGTGGCCCGCGGGCGTACCGACGGCGCCGAACGTGCGCACCGTGCTCGACGTCGGCCACAAGGTGCAGTGGGGCTGGCAGGTCGCCGCGTACCTGGTGACGAAGGGCATCGCCGCGGGCGCTGCGCTGCTCGCGCCCTTCGCGGCGAGCCTGGGATTGACGGACGGACTCGCGGCGCTCGCGCCCGAGATCCTCGCACTCGTGTTCATCACAGCGACCACGATCTTGCTCATCGAGGACCTCGCGCGCCCGATGAAGTTCTTCACGCTGCTGACGCGTCCGAACACCCGCAGTTGGCTCGTGAAGGGCGCCTGGATCCTGATGGGCTTCAGTGCGACGGTTACGGCGACGCTCGCGATGCTCGTGCTACGCCACCTCGGAGCTGATTCGCCGATCCTGCCGGAGTTCGACTGGACTCCCGTGATCGGCGCACTGCGCTGGGTCAACGCGGTGCTCGGCTTGGGCGTCGCAGGCTACACGGCGTTCCTCTTCAAGCAGTGCGAGGGCCGCGACCTGTGGCAAGAGCCGCGCTTGCTCCGCGGATAGGAACTCCAAACGGATGACTTCCG
>Ga0169931_10014297_pt1 | contig 10756 bp, 10 predicted proteins | sample Kivu_15m_20L_FD_129675 | JGI IMG/M metagenome (GOLD analysis project Ga0169931, IMG submission 129675) | Freshwater microbial communities from Lake Kivu, Western Province, Rwanda to study Microbial Dark Matter (Phase II) - Kivu_15m_20L... | ecosystem: Environmental > Aquatic > Freshwater > Lake... | reverse complement strand
GGCGATTTATCCTGGAGACCGGGCGGGAACAGTTGCGACTGGATGGGGAGCTGGTGCCTCTTCAGCGAAAATCGTTCGAAGTCCTGCAGTTGTTGCTGGCGAACGCTGGCAACCTGGTGCGCAAGGAGGAGATTCAGCAACACGTCTGGCCTGACCGGAAGATCGACGATACCAACCTGAGCCAGCACATCTACACGCTACGGCGCATCCTGGGAGACAATCCCAAGTCCCCCAGCTTCATTCTGACCATCCCGGGCAAGGGCTATCTGTTCAACCACCCGGTGGTGCAACTCTCTCCCGATCTGACGAACAATCCGGACCAGACGGAGGTCGACGCGGCCCCGACAGCCGAGGCAACTCCAGAAGTGACGCCCCTGGAGAGGGAGCCGGCGGAGGCCGACGCCCCCGCTCCCCCGCCCGCTCCACTGGAAGAGGCGGAAGTCCTCCCCGTCGTTCGGAGAGGACGACAGATCTGCTGGTCGGCCCTGGCGAAGCGAGCGATCATCGGGTTGAGCCTGATCCTGACCGGATCCCTCGGGTATCACTTCCTCTTCGGTCAGTTCTTCCTGCCGGGCCGCAAGCGAGAAGCGCCCCGCATTCGACCTCTGACAAGCCTTCAGGGACTGGAAAATCGCCCGCGGTTCTCTCCGGACGGGAAGCTTGTCGCCTTCACCAATTCGGGAGAGGGGTTGGGTGCCGAGCACCTCTATGTCAAGCAGGTTCAACGGGGCGATAGCATCCAGCTGACGTTTGGGGCGTACCGGGACCAGTACCCAGCGTGGTCTCCCGACGGGCAACAGATCGCCTTTTTGCGCCAAAGACCGGGCTACCGAAAGCTGCAGTTGATCGTCATTCCCGCGCTCGGAGGACCGGAGAGACCGATCGCCGAGGTCCTGGGAGGGCTCGACTGGTCCCCTGACGGCAAATACCTGGTGATCTCGGACAGCAGCACCCAGGCCGGACTGCCCGCCTCTCTCTGGCTGCTGTCGGTCGATGGCCGGGAGCGACGTCCGCTGACGGTGCCTGCCCCCGACAGCTACGCCTATGAGCACAACCCCCGATTCTCCCCGGATGGCCGTTCGATCGCCTTCGTTCGCTGGATGAATGATGTCGCGAGCGATCTCTACGTCTTCTCTTTGACCGACCGATCCGTCCGGCAACTGACCTTCGACCAACGGCAGATTCCCAGTCTGGCCTGGAGAGCGAACGGGCGGGAGATTCTCTTCGCCTCGCGTCGGAGTGGGTATATCTCGCCCTGGCGGATTTCGTCATCGGGAGGTCCGCCAACGTTGGAGGAGAATATCTCCACCGGGACGTTCCACTTCGATATTGCCGATGGTGCCGGACGGATGGTCTTCACCTACGTGCTCAGCGACTCTCTCGTCAGAGTGGCCTCCCTGGAGGGAAGGCCTTGGGAAAGAGACCGCCTCTCCGTCCTTCCGGTTCACTGCACGATCAACTCCTCGAAAGCCGACCACACCCCGCGATTTTCTGCGGATGGATCGAAGATTGCCTACGTCTCGGAGCAGAACGGTGGGGAGGATCTGTGGAAAGCAAAAGCGGATGGATCGAAGCCCGTCCAGATCTCCCATTTTCAGGAACTGGGGGTGGGAAGCCCCCGCTGGTCCCCCGACGGGCAGTGGATTGTGTTCGACCGGCGGGTCAATCGCCAATCGGACATCTACGTCATGCGCGAGGATGGAACCGACCTTCGACAGATCACCCAGCATCCGCTGGCGGACACCATGCCGTCGTGGTCGCCCGATGGCGAGTCGATCTATTTCACCTCTTTTCGGGGCGGGAAGAGCCAGATCTGGAAGGTTGCGCGAACGGGCGGGGAGCCGGTCCAGGTGACCGAGGAAGAGGCTAACGAAGCCCAGGCCTCAGCGGACGGTAAGTACCTCTACTTCACCGGCAAGGATGACAAGAGGCTTCACCGGCGTGATCTGAGCACCGGAAGAGAGGAGCTGATCGCAGAGCTGGCGGAGGTCGAGATTGGACGGTTCTGGGATCTGACTCCAAACGCCATCTACTTTGTCTCGAACCTCGAAAAGAACGTGCAGCGCGATCAACGCCTGCCAGTCATCTATCGATTCGATCTGGGGCGAAGAAAGATCTCCCCGATCACCACGATTGAAGGAGTTCTCCCGGAATGGCTCCCCGGGCTCTCGGTGACGCCGGACGAGCGGATGATCGCGGTGAGCTACCTGACGACCCTCCTCGGGGACATCCAGTTGGTCGAGAACTGGAAATAGCGCCCCTCCCTCACCCCAGCTGCTGAAAAAGAACCTGCAGGTGCTCCAGGCGATTGTTGGCCTTGCGGATCTGGCGATCGACCTGGGAGACGAGCTCGTCGAGCAGGTTGACGCCGACAGTATCGGCGACGGCGACCCGCTGTTTCAGCTTGAAGAGCTCGGAGGAGAGGATCTCCTCGATGCCCCCCTCGATGGTCGAGAGGAGGCTGCGGGACTCGGAGATACGGCGGAGGAGGACGATCATCTCGGCCGACTGAGGGGTCTGGCTGGCGACTTCGAGGGTCTCTCCGGCGACGAGCAGCTCCTGGAGTCGGTCTTCGGCTCCGGCCTGATAGGCGTGATTGGCTTCGACCATCAGTTGATGGCGGTGGTGGCGCTCGATCTCGCACTGGACGAGGTCGGGGTGGAATTTCCGAGCCACCTCGCGGTAGAGCCGCTTCAGCTTTTCGGCGTGGAAGCGGTTCTGGCCGCACCCGACGGCATCTTCTCCGAGCGACGTGCCCTCTTCCCCCTCTTCGGAGAGATCTTCCTCGGGGGTGAGGCCTTGGAGGCGGGCGATCTCCTGCTCGATCTTCGCCAGGTCATCGTAGCGAGAGCCGACCACTCCCAGATAAATGCGCTCGAATTGGAGGAGATCGGCCTGGAGCTGGGCAAGGAACGGCTCGCGTTGCGCGATCTCGGCTTCGAGCGCGGCCAGCTCCTCGCGTCGCTGCGCCATGACGTCGGCTTCAAGTTCCTGATGAAGGGTCAGTTGGGTGGTCTTCATGGGGAGGAGACGCCTTTGAGGGGAGGAGCGGCCGACTCCTCCGCGAGGAATGTGCGGACCTCTTCGAGGGTCGCGTATTCGTGAAAAGGGATGGCGCGCTCGCGGCAATACTCGGCGAGGGAGTGCTTGGCGAAGACCCGGTCGGCGGTCTCCGCGGCCTCGCGATCGGAGAGGCCATCTCCGACGAAGAGGCAGTAGGCCCCGGCCTCTTGCGCGTCTGTCAGGTGCTTGCGTTTATCGTTGCCGTAGGGACCTGGGTCGCGAAAATGGCATTGCCAGCCCGCGACGGGATCGGGGTCGACCCGGTTGGCAACCACCTCGATCCAGGGGAAGTCCGCTTTCGGGACGAAGAGTTCGATGATCTCGTGAAAGCCCGCGCTGAGAATCGTCAACGGCACGGAGCGATCGCGGCTCCACTCAGCCAGGGCGACAAAGCCCGGGTCGAGGGGGATCTCTTGCCGCAGAATGCGCGCGACCTCCGCGAAGGGGAGCCGAACCGTGCGGATCTCGGCGGCGATCGCCTCGCGAAGGCTCATGCGGCCGGCGCGGATCTCTTCGCCGACGTGGTGAACAAAATCTGGGCCCGCGCCGAGCCGCGTCGCCAGGTAGACCAGCGTGTCGTGCTGGGTGATCGTCCCGTCAAAATCACAAAAGAGATGGAGCCGTCGCAACGTGTTCTTCCCCCCTAGAATTTCCGGATTTCGATCCCCGCTGGCGGGGTGAAGGCCGTCTCATTGGTCGCCACATTCTCGCGCATGTTGGAGAAGAGGAAGTCGGATCGAGCTCCCGCGGCATCGACAAAGGAGAGGCGCGCCAGTTGAAGGGTCTTGGGATCGACCTCGAGGAGGAGCGTCCGAAACTCCATGTTCCGTTTGGGGATGAGGCGGAGGACCTGGTTCCCTGCCTGGCTGGGTGCTTCGACGCCCGTCTCGATCTGCTGGAAATCCTGTCGAAGGTTTCCCCGCCCGAGGAGGAAGGCGAAGGGCGCGCGCCAATCGTCCGACTCCTTGAGCGCCATCCGCGAGACGAATCCATCCTCGGGGACGTACTCGTAGACGTACTTGCCATCGCAGAGAAAGAGCTTGGGCTCGGGATTCTGGTACTCCCAGCGCATCCGGCCGGGCTTCCTGAGGAGGAGGCGTCCGGCCTCGCGCCGGGTCCGCTCACCGGGCGCGGTGTAGAGTTGCACGAAATCGGCCGAGAGGGACGTCATCCGATTGTATTTGAGCTGGAGCCCATCGATCAGTTGACGGAGGTCCGGCGCGGGTTGCGGACGGGCGGCCCCGGGCAGCGCACCAAAGAGAAGACAGCAGAGAAGAAGACAGAAGATCGGTCGATTCATACCCGGTCATTATGCAAGATAGGCGGAGCGATTGAAAAGGGGAGGATCAAGGCGAGCCGGGGGGATCGGCGCGGAGATGCTGATCGAACCACTCTTCGAGCGTGGGACGGGCCGCCTTGACGGAGAGGAGCCGTCCCTTCTGCCGCCAGAGATGATCGAGGAACGCCAGGAGCGCTCGCTCGGAGGAGAGGCGCGCGTGGAGGTCGCCTGCCGGGTCGAGACGCAGATCGAGGATCCCGCCCACCCCGGCCAGCCCGGCCACCCCTTCTACCCCGGCCAGTCCGGAGGCCATGACTTCGATCTCATCGCTGGTGCGGGGACCAAGAATGGTCGAGAGCGGACCGAGGGCGATGAGGCGGCCCCGGTGGAGAATGGCGATCCGATCGGCGAAGCGTTCGGCGTCGGAGAGGGTGTGGGTCGAGAAGAGGACCGTGTGGCGAGCCGCGCGGGACTCGGCGAGGAGGTCGCGTACCAACCGTCGGCCGAATGGGTCGAGTCCGGACATCGGCTCATCGAGGAGGAGCAGGGTCGGCTGGTGCAGGATCGCCTGGGCGAGGGCGACCCGCTGGCGCATCCCCTTCGAGAAGCCGCGCATACGCTGTCGGGCGGTGGCGGTCAGTTCGAGTCGCGCCAGAACTCGCGCGGCGCAGCTCCGCGCCTCGGCCGGGTCAAGGCCGCTCAACCGGGCGGCGTCGACCAGGCACTCCTCGGGAGTCAGGCTGGGGTCGACGACGGGCTGCTCCGGGAGGTATCCCAGCGAGCGCTTCCAGTCGACCTTGTCGGGAGCGTACCCATCGATTCCCAGCGCGACCGTCCCAGCGGTGGGGCGGAGCAGGCCGGCGAGGATCCGGAAAAGGGTGCTCTTCCCTGCCCCGTTGGGCCCCAGCAGCGCGAGGATCTCTCCGGACTCGACCGTCAGCGTCAGCTGGTCGAGCGCGCGCCTCGATCGGAGGGGACGCCCGCCCAGTGCGTAGTCGTGTGTCAGGGTGTCGATCTCAATCAGTGCCACGACGGGCTCCTTTCGAGGAAGAGGGAGCAGCGGAGTCGGCCCTGTGGAGGAGGGAGAGCTGGTACTGACAAGCTTCCCGGACGAAGCGATCCCGCGAGGTCTGGCAGGATCGCTCGAGGAGCTGCCTGGCCAGATCGGGCTCTCCCCCACGGGCCAGCATGGCGGCAGCCATCGGCTCGAGCCACGCCGGTGCCCCCGGCAAGCGGGCGGCTCTCTGGTAGGCCTCGGCCGCCTCGCGATAGCGCCCCTCTCGCCACCAGAGGTAGGCCAGATCCTGATAGAGCGGCCAGGCCTCTGGATTGGCCTCGATCCCCTGGCGAACCATCCGCTCGGCCGAGGCCTGATCTGTCACGCCCAGCAGGAAGACGCCAACACGGTAGGCCGAGAGGCGGCGCGGGTCTAGCGAGATGGTCAGTTCCAGCAGCGGCTCGAGAAGCGGCATCGGGGGGAGGGTCGTCTCGGCTTTGGCCCAGGCGAGGCCAACGTAGTGGAGCGTCCGAATCCAGTACCAGTCGGCGAGAAGCCCGTGAAAACCAACGCTGAGCGAGCGCAGCCGCTTCCCCGAGGGAAGGTCGTTCCGCTCGGCTGGCCGGAGGGCGGCATCGGCTGCGCCTCCCCGGGCCATCTCCATCCACTGCAAAAAGAGGCACCCTCCCCAGCTGACGACGAGCAGCAGAACCGCCCACCCGGAAAGGGCTCGCGGATTTCGCCGCTGCGGCGGAGGGGGGGCTTCATTCGTAAGGTTGACGTTGCCTGCGGCCATCTCGCGTTCCTTCTCCCCTGTCAGCCTCTCTTCCACGACCTGCCGTGCAGATGCGCGTCACCCGTCGAAGCCGGGTGGATCCGCCTCGTCGCGATCGAAGACCAGCGCGGCGCCACCGAGCAGGACCACGAGATAGAGGATCGCGTAGAGGAGGTCCGCGGCCATGACGGAAAAGGGAATGGGGATGGCGTGGGCCGCCTCATCGACCCAGTTCAAGCGGGCAAAATTGGGAAGGAGCAGGAAGAGCCCCCGGAAGAGCAGGCGGATCCCAGCCAGCGGGGCCGATTCGGCCCAGCGGAGCAGCTCTCCGCTGGAGCGTCCCACAACATAGAGAAGCAGGGTCAGAGCGGCCGCGACCGTCGGCTGCGTCCGCAGGGAGAGCAGAAGGGCCAGCGCCGAGACGAGCAGCAGATCGAGGTAGGCTGCCATCGCGGCCTGCCAGAGGATCGGCCGGGAGAGAGGGAACCCGGTCAGCGCCGACCCGACCTCGATCATGATCGCCAACCCAGCCATCATGATGGACCACAGCAGCAGGAGCGTCAGCGCCAGCCCGAGAAACTTCCCGAGGACCACCTCGGCTCGCCGGACGGGGCGGGCAAGCAGCAACGGAAGCAGTCCCCTCTCCCGCTCACCGCGCAGGAGGCCAATGCCGCTGGGAATTGCCGCCAGCAACCCGGCGAGGGTGATCCCTGCCAGTCCGACGTGGACGATGAGGAGCCCCTCTTCGCCCACCGCGACATACCCGCCGAGCAACACGAGGAGAGGGACGGTCGTCAGGTAGAGCGCGCTGATCGCCAGTCCACGCCGACGAATCAGCCCCCGGCTCGTCTGCCTGGTAATCACCCACACCTTGGCCAGCGTCGAGGTCATGACCGGATACGCGCTCCTATCGCGTCGGGGGACGGGTTGCCGCGACCGCGATCGCTCCGGCAATCGCGGCATTCTGCCGCAAGAGGGCGACGTTGACGCGCAGTGTCCGCTGGTTCGAGCGCTCGGCCAACCAGGCGAGCAGGTAGGGAGTCACCTCTTTACCGCGGACTTCGCTCTCACTCGCCGCCTCGAGCGCCTCTTCGATCCAGACTTGAACTTCGGCCTCGGGAATCGCCTCCGCCTCGGGTGGCGGAACGACGACGAGAAGCCCCGTGGTCAACCCGAGATCCCAATGGCGACGCGCGAGGATGGCGACCTCCTCGGGCGTCTCGACCCGCTGGTCGACCGGCAGCCCGCTCGTCGTCGAATAGAAGGCGGGCAGCTCATCTGTCCCGAGCCCGAGCACCGGAACCCCGAGGGTCTCCAACAACTCCCGCGTCCGCGGCAGGTCGAGAATCGCCTTGGCCCCCGCACAGACCGTCACCACCGGATAGCGGGCCAATGCCATCAGGTCGGCGGAGAGATCGAAGCTCTGCTCCGCTCCACGATGGACTCCGCCAATGCCCCCCGTCGCGAAGTGACGAATTCCGGCGATGCTCGCCAGGTGAAGACTGGCCGCGACCGTGGTCGCGCCCCACTCTCCCCGGCTGACAACCGCCGCGAAGTTGGCAGGGTTGACCTTGCGAACCCCGGACCGGGTCGCCAACGCGCGCAGCTGCGCCTCCTCCAGCCCTACCGTCGGCACTCCCTCCAGGATGGCCATCGTCGCCGGCAAGGCCCCCGCCGAACGGACCGCCGCCTCGCAGGCCAGCGCCGTCAAGAGATTCTCCGGCGCGGGAAGCCCGTGGGCAATGACCGTCGACTCCAACGCCACCACCGGCTCCCCCATCGCCAGCGCGCGCTCGACCGCAGGCGTGACTCGTAGCCCCATCCTCGCCTCTCCCTTCTGCCATCTCTGTCCGCCTTCTCTTGAAAATCAAGGGGGGCGGACTTATGCTCCTTGCTCTGGTCAGCTTAGCCCAGGACCACCGCCGCACCAAGCAAGGAGTGCCTATGAAGGATCGCAACTTAGCTGTCATCCTGGGAGGCGGACAGGGGTCACGCCTTTTCCCCCTAACCCAGCAACGATCGAAACCGGCTGTTCCATTTGGCGGCAAGTATCGTCTGATCGATATTACCGTCTCGAATTGCATCAACTCCGGGATCGACAACATCTACGTCCTCACCCAGTTCAACTCCGCCTCCCTCAATCGACACATCGCTCAGACCTACCGCTTGAGCCGCTTCTCCGATGGGTTTGTCGAGATTCTCGCCGCCGAGCAGACGCCCGAGAATCGCAACTGGTTCCAGGGAACCGCCGACGCGGTCCGTCAAGTCATGCTCCATCTCGAAGATTTTGGACCTGACCGGGTACTCATTCTCTCCGGCGACCATCTCTACCAGATGGACTATCAGAAGTTCATCCGCAATCACATCGAGACGAACGCTGACGTCTCGGTCTCCGTCATTCCGACGGACGCCTCGCGCGCCTCCAGTTTTGGCCTGCTCAAGACAGACGACCACGGGCGCATCGTCGAGTTTCGCGAGAAGCCCCCTCCGGATCAATTGCCCGGCATGCTGGTCGACACCACCCGGCTCGGCCTGAGCCCCGCCGAGGCGACGGAACGTTGCTACCTGGCCTCGATGGGCGTCTACCTCTTCAATATGTCGACCCTTCGGGAGATGCTCGCCGATGAGCGGTACACCGATTTCGGAGGAGAGCTGATCCCGGCGGCGATCGAGCGGCAGAAGGTGCAGGCGTACCTCTTCACCGACCATTGGGAAGACATCGGGACGATCAAATCCCTCTTTGACGCCAACCTCGACCTGGCCAAGGTCAAGCCCCGCTTCAACCTCTACAATGTGGAAACCCCGATCTACACCCACCCGCGCTCGCTGCCGGGCAGCAAGTATGTCGACTGCGTCATTCGTCAATCGCTCATCTCCGAGGGCTGCATCCTCAATCAGGTGACCATCGAGGAGAGCGTCATCGGGATCCGCTCGCGCGTCGAGAAGTACTCGCGGCTGGAAACGACGCTGATGCTCGGAGCGGACCACTTCCAGACCATCGACGAACTGGAGGCCGATCGGGCCATCGGTCACCCCTGGGTTGGTGTCGGGGAGAACACGATCATCCGACGAGCCATTCTCGACAAGAACGTCCGGATCGGCTCCAACGTTCGAATCCTCAACGAAGGAAGATTGCAACATTTCGATGGAGAGAACTACTTCATTCGGGATGGCATCGTCATCATTCCGAAAGGCGCGACAATCCCTGATGGAACGGTCATCTAGCCCTGTCTCCTCGGCGCCATCCCCCCGGTTCTCGTGGCGGGGGCGCTTGCACTACCTCTTCATGTTCCTGGCGGGGGGAGTGCTGATGTTGATCATCGGCATTCCCGCCATTGCCACGGGAATGCTGCTGCGCTGCCTCTTCGGAATCGAGGATCTGATCTTCCCGCCCGCCCGGTTTGCCGTTCGGATCTATCTCTGGCTGACGGGCGTCGAGGCAACCGTCAGCGGATTGGACCTGCTCGATCCCCGACAGACCTATGTCTTTGTCGCCAATCACCAGAGCAATCTCGATCCACCGCTCCTCTTCTGCTACCTCCCGCACAACGTCGGAGGGATCGCCAAGCAGGAGCTCGAGAAGATCCCGTTCTTCCGGCAAGGTTTCCGGCTCGCCCACATCGTCCCGATCGACCGGCGGAACCGCGAGAGCGCAATCCTCAGCACGCGGCGCGGCGCCGACGAGCTGCGCCGGGGAAATAGCCTGATGGCCTTTCCCGAAGGCACCCGCAGCCCGGATGGGCGCTTGCGTGAGTTCAAAAAGGGTGTGTTCTATATGGCGGTCGAGGCGGGCGTACCGGTCGTGCCGATCGTCTTCAACGACACGCGCAAGGTGATGCCGAAGTTGGGGGGAATCGTCGCACCCGGCCCCGTCTCGATGCAGGTCCTCGCCCCGATCGAGACCCGAGGGTATATCGAAGAGACGGCTCCGGAACTGGTCGCTCGCGTTCGCGGCCTGATCGAGCCGCTCGTCCGGGTCGATTGACGCGCTTCCCTCTTCAGGCCAGGTGGTAGAGCATCCAGTAGACGACCACGCCAGTGACGGAGACATAGAGCCAGAGGGGCAAGGTCCAACGGGCGATGCGTCGATGGCCCGGTCGATCGTCCCGCAGGGCTCTCGCCACCGTCACCAGGATCAGTGGGAGGATGACGACCGCGAGGATCGTGTGGCTCGTCAGGATCGTCAGGTAGACGGTCCGGAGAGGCCCTGTCCCGGGAAAACGGGTCGATCCGTGGTGATAGTGGTAGAAGAGGTACGAGGCGAGAAAGAGCGCCGACGTGCCAAGGGCACTGCCCATACAGATCCGGTGCGCCGTGATGCGCCGCTGCAGGATCAATCGCCATCCGGCGAGGAGAAGAACCGCACTGGTGCTGTTGAGAATCGCGTTGACTGTCGGAAGATCGCTTATCGTCATCCTCCCTGCCCCCCTTGCCAGAAAAAGATCAGCGCCCAAAGATAAAGCCAGAGTCCGCCCAGAAAATGCCAGTAGAGCGCCATCATATCGACCGAGACGCGTCGACGGAGCACCGTCCACGATTCGGCCCGGCGCCAGACCAGATAGACAAGCCCAAGCAGGCCGCCCAGCAGGTGCACCCCGTGAAGGCCCGTGAAGAGGTAGGCGTACCCGCTGCGAAAGTTCCG
>Ga0169931_10014295_pt1 | contig 10757 bp, 6 predicted proteins | sample Kivu_15m_20L_FD_129675 | JGI IMG/M metagenome (GOLD analysis project Ga0169931, IMG submission 129675) | Freshwater microbial communities from Lake Kivu, Western Province, Rwanda to study Microbial Dark Matter (Phase II) - Kivu_15m_20L... | ecosystem: Environmental > Aquatic > Freshwater > Lake ... | reverse complement strand
AGGCGATCCGTTTCTCGATCCGCTCAAGCGTTTTGACCGACTGCCGGATCGTCTGGAGATTCGTGAGAGTCCCGCCAAGCCAGCGCTCGCATACATAAAACTCGCCGCACTCTTCCGCACATTCTTTGACGACCACTTTCGCTTGCTTTTTCGTTCCGACGAAGAGGATAGGCTTCCTGCTCGCGACCATCTCGCGCACAACCTCCGTCGCCGCGCGAATCTGCTGCAGGGTTTTCGCTAGATCGATGATATAAATCCCGTTCCGCTCCTCGAAAATGAAGCGCTTCATCTTCGGGTTCCAACGGCGGGTCTGGTGCCCGAAATGGGCGCCGGATTCGAGCAACTCCTTAATCGTTACTCCTGGATTTTGTTGTGCGGTAGCCAATTGTTCCTCTCAAAAAAATTTGTTAGCGATTAGCGCCTGGACAGAATCGAACTGACACTCGTAGCTTGGAAGGCTACTGTTCTACCATTGAACTACAGGCGCATCGGCAAAAACGAAAATAGTAGTTTTACCCTAAAATTCGATTTTTTTCCAAGGGAAAAGAGTGCGCGGCGCATCAAAAACGATCGCTTGGGGACGAAGAGATTATTTTATATACTCATGATTATGCCCAAAAAGATCAACCGGATCCTCGCCGTTGTGTTCGCTGCCTGCCTCGCGATTTGCCTCCGGTCGCTTCACCTGGGACTCTTCCAGAGGGAGGCAAAGCTGATCGAGGCCCAAAAACCGCAGTCGCGCACCCTGCTCCAGCGGGCGGATCGGGGAACGATCACAGACCGCTTCGGAATCCCGCTCGCCTTGAACCGGATCTGCTACAACGCGGTCGTCTACTACGGCCAAATCGCCCAAGAGGTTCCTCTTTCCCAGTGGAGGGAGGACGGGCAGGGGAAGAGGATCCGCATCTTCCCAAGAAAAGAGTATATACGCGCCTTGGCTAAAATGCTGGGCGACGAGCTGAACGCGCCGGCGGAGCGGATCGAAGACCTGATCCATTCGAAAGCCTCCCTTTTCCCTCACGCACCCTACCTCATCCGCTCCCATCTCACCGAAGGGCAGCACTACCGGCTCAAAGCGCTCGAAAAAGATTGGCCCGGACTCCATGCGGAGACGGGAGCGGAGCGCTTCTACCCGATGCAGCGGGTCGGCTGCCACATCCTGGGGACGATGGGAGCGATCGGGCATGAAAAATACGCCCGGATCGCCGAAGAGCTATCAGAACTGCAGCAAGCGGTCGATTCCTATGAGCAGGGACTCGCTGCCGCTCTGCCGGATGGCTGCGGCTCGTTCGAGGCCGCCTGCTTGCGCCTCAGCGAGCTGAAGGAAAAAGCATACACATTCAGCGATTCGGTGGGGAAAAGCGGCATCGAGGCCCAATTCGAGGAAGAGCTTCGCGGGTTTTACGGGAAAAAGCGGTTCGAGGTAGACCAGAAGGGACGGTTCGTGCGGGAGCTTGCGCAAGGGAAAGAACCGATTCCCGGCCAACAGATCGTCCTCTCGATTTCGGCGGAGCTGCAGCAATTTGCCGAGGAGCTTCTCGCTGCAAGCGAAAAGGACCGGGAAGGGAGGACGATGAGCGTCGATCCTTTGGACAAGAAGCGAAAAGCTCTGAAGCAGCCTTGGAGCATGGGAGGGGCCATCGTTGCGGTCGAGCCGAATAGCGGCGAGATTCTGGCGCTTGCGAGCTTTCCCCGTTTCGACCCGAACGATTTCATCTCTCCCGCATCCGAAAAGAAACGGCTCCCCAGATGGCTTGAAGGCGAACGGTACGTCGAGTCGGTCTGGAATGGGGAGGCTCCGCTCGTTAAAGAGCGGTTCAACGGACGCCGTTTTGTTGACGAGGAGACGATTTTAAGCCTCGACCTCTATCTCGACCTGATTTTGCCGAAAGAAGGGCCGCTGCGGTCGTTTTTCCAAAAATGCGACGACCTACGCCACGCGATCCAAGTGCAGGAGGATTTTGAAACGGTCCGCTATTTGTCCGGCCTCGCCGATCCGCTCCAAGTGATGGAGAGCCTTTCCGCCCCGCCGCCAAAAGACCTCGATCCGGAAGGGGTCAAAGCGCTCCGCCGCCTTGAGGCGCTTCTCGGCCCGATCCCTTCCGCTGCGGACCGGCTCTTTGCGGTCGACCTTTGCCGCGTCCTCGTCGATAGCAGCCGCTTTAGCGACGAACTGATCGCAAAAGCCGGCGCGATGAAGCTCTCCGCTTATTGGGAATTCGGGCAATCGCTGATCCAAGCCGAAAACAAGGCGAAAGAAGCGGAGGCCGCTTCCTTCAGGGCCAAAGAGTTCCGGGCGTGGCGGGAAGCGTGCCAAAAGGAGTTTCTCGCCGGAATGCGGAAGCGGGAAAAAGAAAAGAAAACGTATGCCCGCCCCTACATCGACTATCTCGACCGTAAGGAAAAAGAGCTTTTCGCCGAACACTGGAACGAGCGGCGGCTCGCCATCCTCCAAGAATGGGCCGGAGCGCCGAAAGATCTCCCGGCCGATCTCGCGTTGGAGCTTTTGCGGTCGGTCCGCTCTTTCCGGCAGCTCGACCGACCCCTTTTGGGACAGTATCAAAAATTCAAAACGGAAAAAGACTTGGCCGCTGCCTTCTATCCGCAAGGAGGATTCGGCTACTTGCGTTCCTTTGCGTTCCAGGGAACTGCGCCGCAAGGTTCGATTTTCAAGCTCGTCACCTCTTACGAAGGGCTGCGCCAAGGCCATTGCCCGTTCATCATCGACGACTGGAGGAAAGACCCGAAAACCGTCGCCTACGCGATGAACGGCTCTCCTTACCCCCGCATGTACAAAGGGGGAAGGCTGCCGCGAAGCAGCATCGGGGAGATCGGACAGATCGACGTGGCCGGGGCTCTTGAGCAAACGAGCAATCCCTATTTCGCCATCCTCGCAGGAGATTACCTTTCCGATCCGGAGGATCTTAAATGGGCGGCGGCCCGCTTCGGGTATGGGGAAAAAAGCGGCCTTGAGCTTCCCGGGGAAGCGGCGGGCCTCTTGCCGGACGATCTCCGGACAAACCGGACGAGCCTTTACTCATTTGCCTTCGGCCAGCATACGCTCCTTTGCACGCCGCTCCAAACTTGCCTGATGCTGAGCGCGCTCTCGAATGGGAAAGTCTATAAACCCAAGATCGTAAACCGCCTTGAGGGGCTGGCTCCTGACCGCGGGACGCTCTCCCCCTTCGACGTCCGGAACGGCTTTATGGAAAACGAGCTGAGGGCGCTTGGGATTCCCTTTTCGCTTTTCACGGGCGTCCGCGAAAAGGAACCGCTGGAAGAGGTGGGCCTTGCCCCTACTCGTATCCGGGAGATGTTGCCGCTCGCCCCGGCTGCCCGGGCCAAAATCTTCGAAGGGATGGACCGGGTGATGTGGAGCCCGAAGGGGACGGCCCGCCCGGGGATCATCCGCGCCCTTCTCCTCAACCCGGCGCTCCAAGCCGAGTACTTATCCCTCGCGCATCAGGTAATCGGCAAAACGAGCACGGCGGAGGTTCTCTGCCGCCCGAACACCAACCCCTCGAGTCCTCCGTACATGACAAAGCACACCTGGTTCGGCGCGCTGGCGTTTTCTCCCGATTTTCCGGCCAAGGCGCGCTACGACCATCCCGAGCTTGCGGTCGTCGTCTTCCTTCGCCACGGCAACGTCGGCAGGGAGGGGGCTCCTCTAGCCATGCAACTCGTAAAAAAATGGCGGGAGATTAAAAAGAAGCACTCCCAGGGAAGCCTGCCGTGACTAGGGGATGTACCGCAAAGATAGGTTTTTTGTAGTTGTTGTGAGCCGATTTCAATTCAATTGGGTTGCAGGGCTTCCCTGCATCCCAGTCAAATCTTTACGGCACACTCCCTAGGTTGCACAATCTTTTTTGCTTATCCTTTCCGCTTTAAGATCCAATTGCGGAGATAGATCTTGGCGAGCCCGCCAAGGACGATGAGGAGGGCGCCGAGGATCGTGAGCCGGTTCGGGATCCGGCCGAAAAAGGCCCAGTCCCAGACCCCTGCCAGCAAAACGGAAAGGTAGAGATAGGGGGACAGTTTGGACGGGCTTCCATGGGCGTAGGCCTCCGCCCGGAAAATTTGGTTGCCGATGGATGCGGCTCCAAGCCCTGCGATCACGAAAAACTCCCAGGAGGAAAAAGAGTGGGCCGGGGCCATCTGGCCGGGCGAGAAGGCAAAAGGAATCGCGCTGAAAAGGGCGCATAGGAAGAAAAGATGCAGCACGCTGACGTGCGGCTTTTCTTCGGTTTGGGTCTGGAACCCGAAGACCACTTGGGATGCCCCTTGGCTTGCCCCCGAAAGAAGGCCGATCAGGCTGACGAGAGAGAAAATCCCCGCGTCCGGCTGGAGGATGCAGAGGGCTCCCGCGAAGGAAATCGCGGCGGAGATCCAGCTCGACACTCCCACCTTCCTCCGCAATATCCCCCATTCGATGAGCGAAATGAACACCGGTCCGGTATTGAGCAGAGCCGAGGCGTTCAACAAATTATTTTGCAAAAGGTAGATAAAAAAGCAGTACTGGGCGAGGAGGACGAAAAAGGTGCGGAGCGCTTCGATTTTCAGATGCCGGAGATGGAATGCCCCCTTGAGTTTCCCGAAAAGAAAAAGAGTTGCGCTCATCAGGGCAAGGGCGGCGATATAGCGCCAGAACATGAGCGCCTGGACGCTTAAACCCTCGATGCCCCACTTGCCGAACAGCCCGACGAGCGACATTCCTGCCGCCGAGAGCATCATGAACCCGACGCCTCTATAAAATGACGGCTGCTTCACGGGGGCTCAAGACGTTTTGGAAATGGGCGATCGTCGCTTTCAATCCCTCCTCCAGAGAGACTTTCGGCTCCCATCCAAGGATTTCTTTGGCGTAGCTGATATCAGGCCGCCTTTGCTTCGGGTCGTCGGAGGGGAGGCGGACGTGGCGGATCTTCGACTTCGATCCGGTCAGGCGGAGGACGTGTTCCGCCAGATCGAGAACCTTGAGTTCGATGGGGTTTCCGATATTGACCGGGCCGGTCACCGAATCAGGAGAAGCCATGATCCTTACCGCCGCTTCGATGAGGTCGTCCACGTAGCAAAAAGAACGGGTTTGGAATCCTTCGCCGTAAACGGTCAGCGGTTCTCCGCGCAGGGCTTGCACGATGAAATTAGAAACGACCCGCCCGTCGTCCGGGTGCATCCGGGGTCCATAGGTGTTGAAAATCCGGGCGACTTTGATCCGGACTCCGTGGACCCGGCGATAGTCAAAACAGAGCGACTCGGCGATCCGCTTCCCTTCGTCGTAACATGAGCGGATGCCGATCGGATTTACATGTCCCCAATACCCTTCCGCCTGGGGATGGACGTGGGGGTCGCCGTAAACTTCGCTCGTGGACGCCTGGAAAATTTTTGCTTTGAGCCGCTTCGCAAGGCCGAGGAGGTTCAAAGAACCGAGGAAGCTCGTCTTCGCGGTTTGGATCGGGTCTTTCTGGTAATGGTCCGGAGAAGCGGGACAGGCGAAATTATAAATCTCGTCGACCTCGGCGTTCAACGGGAAGCAGATATCATGCCGGAGCATCTCGAAACGGGAGTGGCCCATCAGGGAGGCGATGTTGCCTTTCCTTCCGGTATAGAAATTATCGACGCAAAGAACCTCGTTCCCCTCTTTCACAAGCCTTTCGCAAAGATGGGAACCGAGAAATCCCGCGCCACCGGCAACGAGAACGCGCTTCATGGAGAGCCTGCGGTTAGGAGAGCCAAACGGCACATGCCCTCATGGTAAGCCCAATCGATGAACGGTGTCAACTGCTCTGTGGGTTCTCCCTGCACCGTGACGACCGCCTTGTCGCAAAAGGGAAGCGGCGCGATGCTCTCGGAGGAGTCGAGGGGCGCGCGGATGACGAGCAAAACGGCATCGTATTCTTTTTTGAGCCGCTCGAGGATCTGCCTGAAATCGGCCGAACGGAGGATTTCCGTCCCGTACGGGGTATATCCTCCCGAGGGGATCCAGTCATAGTTTTTCTTTTTCCGGATCGGAAGTTCCTGCGTCTCATGCGTCCACATCTGCAAGAAGCCGGGAAGGTCCTTGGGGTGGAATTTGGCGGCCTGGAAATCGCACCGGAAGAGCAACGGGCGGATCGACATCCGGCTCAGATGATCGGCAAGAGCATGCGAATAGTCGGGCCCTTTCCCTACGATGATCCCGACGATTTGCCCTTTCGGGCTGCCGTCCAAAAAGAGGGAAACCTGGCGGAGAGTTTCTAAATCGGGACCGCTTGGAGGACTGTCGAGGGGGCCGTCGCAAAAAGGGGAAATCCCTCCCCGGACCGGGTAGCGCATCGCGGCGAGTTTTTCCCGGGAAGAGGGAAATCCAGCCAAAACCGCCTTCAAAAAAGCGCGGGCAAAGGATGAGAACCCGAATAGCACAGCGCCGATGAATGTCTTCAGGAAGATCCCCGGTTTGCAGGGGATTTCAGGGGCGATCGGGGAATCGAGCGGCTTTGTTTCGATATGGTGGAGATGCGAGGAGATGGTTTTCGATTCGGATAGCTCGGTCAATGCCTGAACCATCTTGATCCCCATCTGCGTTTTTAAATTCAGCCATTTTTCCTTGCGCCACTTTTCAGGAAGATCTGAAAAACCGGTCCGGATCGCCTCCAATTTTTCCAGTACGATCTTTTTTGCGGCAGTGACCGAGTTTTTACGCTCTTTGACCCAATCGGAAAGCCTTTCCTGGAGAACGGAAATCTGCCCCGAGATGCATCCCAAGGAAAGCACCTGAAGCCCGGCGATTTTCTCCCGGATGAGTTCGGATTTCATCGTCTCGACTTTGATGAGCTGGCCGAGATGATCCCGTAAAATGTTCTTCTGCAAAACGAGTTCTTCAGCCCACCGGCCTTTTTCTTTTTCGGTCCGGTGCTTTTCGTCTTTCTGCTTGAGGGCTATCTCGCCGGCCCGCTCAATCAGGCGCTGGCTCAGCGGGTCGGCAAGGACGGCGCTCAAAGAGCCGATCTCGAAATCGGGATCGGCCATTTCCACGACAAGACGCTCGTAGTTGCTTTTCGCTGCGTTGCTTACGTCTAGTTTGCTATTGTATTCGAGGAAGAGCTCGCGGGCCGTCGGCAAGTCGATCCCCTTGAATTCAGAGGGGATATCGCCACCGAAAAAAATCTGTTCCTGCACGATTTTTTCCTGCATCGAGAGGTGCCGCGCATAATTTTCCAGGTAAGCGGCAAGATCGCCCCGCTCTTCGTCTTTCGAGAAATTCAAGGAATAAACCCACGATTCGAGCATCGTTTCCGGCTCGAAAAGACTCTCCTCCGGGGAGCTGTTTTCGAGACGCGCCAACGCATCCTTCACCCGCTCGATCCGGGTGCGGATGGCGCGCAATTCTTCCATGCGAGGCTCGCACCCTGTCTCCCCGGCCAAACGAGATTCTTTGGGTAAATTCAACTCGATTGCGTCGCGCTGCTGCTTGAGATCGGAAATGCTGCGCAAAAGTTCTTGGACGACTTGGAAAGCAGGCCCCTCCAAAATGGGGATCGCCGCTACATTACTCGTTTCCATCTGGCATAGCCCTTCCCATTCAAGATCCAGGGAAAAGAGTTTTTTGGAGAGCGCCTGATGTTCGGATGTCAACGATTCGATTTCACCCTTTAACCCAATCTGCCCGTTCCTTCTCAGGTTCTTTTGCAAATGGCCGGTATACTCGTCGAAGACCGAAGACATGTCTTCGCAAATCTCATCCTGCTTCGTCCGCAAATAGGAGAGCTGGCCTTGCACCAGTTGGTCGTGGTCTTTCTTCAAGTAATTGCGGTATTCGTCGATGAGCCCGTTGATTGCCTCCACGCCAAAAAACCGGTCTCGATGAGAAAATTGCACCTCAAAAATGGACTTTTGGGTTTTCGTAGAGGCAATCCGAAGATTGGCGCGAAGGCTTCTGGCCGAGATCCACCAAGGCTGGAAGGCAAGCGGATATCGGGCGCCGACCCGCAAATTCGAAGGGACTTTATCGACCGTAAAGCGGACTTCAGGTAGGGAGACCGGGATCCCAACCGTTCCTTTAGCCAGCTTTTTCTTTCCCGAAAACACCGAAAAATCGCCGCGGCTACCGAACTCGAGATCATAGAAGATCGCCTGAGCGCCCGCGTACTCGACCTCTTTGAACGCAAACCAATCGGGATCGTCCAACGGCTTGCCCCTCTCGGCCAGGAGGTTTTCCTTCACCCTCCGATAAAGCTTGGAAAGCCGCCCTTTCCTCGGCACGGACGCTTGGAGACCCATCCGTTCGACAAGAGGTTTCAGGACGGGAAAGGATTGCATCAGAACGACCGCCTGCGATTCTCCGCCGCTGCCGCTGCCGGTAATGCTGCCCACGAGCTTCATCGAGTCGCCTGATTCGGCTTGTCCTTTGCCTGCGCCTTCCTTGAATGTCGCTTCCACCTGATATTTCGGTACGCTCGCAACCAAAAACCAGGCAAAAAAAAGCCCCCCCCCCAAGAGAGCCGCCCGAAACACCGTTTTCTTTTGGCGTAAAAAAAGCCTCTTGACATCGGCGAGAGTAAACACACGCTCGTCCGGATCGAACACGGGGCGTGTTTCTCTTAGGGTATCAATAGCTGCACCTGTTTGCTGATCACGTCAAACCCCCCGAAAATCGGAAGGAGCTGCGAAATGAACCGGTTCCATTCGGTGATCGGTTTGGCCGCGACATAGACGATATCTCCGGGCATGAGGAGAAGGCTATCGTTCGGGAGATGGATCACGTGCTCCCAGCTCAAAGTGTAGATCTTCGGTTTCGCGATATTGCCGCGGATCACTTGGATGTAGGATTTATCCCCCGTAAACGGGATGCCGCCCGACTCGGCCAAAGCCTGCCTAAGCGGCATATAGCCGGAAGGGAGGTTCACGACCCGTTCGCGGCCCACTTCGCCCATCACCATCAAAGTGGCGGCCGAAGGCTCCGCGATATAGATCTTATCGCCCCCTCTCACCACGATGTTTTGAGACATGTCCCCCTCTTTCACGAGCTTGTTCAAGTCGACCGGCAGAAACGAGCCATCCCGGATCATGTAGCTTTTGAACAAATTCGCTTCGGGAGGGATTCGGGCTTTCGAGAGGACGTCGAACAGGCGGATCTTCCCGTCGACAGGGACGCTCGGGAGGGCGACGAGTCCTGCCAGCTCCACTTTCCTTGCGATCCTGTCCCTGTACGTCAAAAACACTTCGGTGTCTTGGATATGTTCTTGGTAGAGGGTCTGGATCTTCTGCCGCGCCTCTTCGAGAGTCAGCTCTGCGACTTTCACAGGGGGAAGATCGGGGAGGGCGACCTCGCCGTTTGCCACCCGGTAGCCCACTTTCCCGCCGATGTAATCGACCGCTTCGGCCACATCCCTCCGCCTCGGATTATAAACCGCGATCTGGAGGACGTCGTCTTCGTGGATCGTATCCTGGTATTCTTCGAGATATCCCTCGTCGAGATCCGCAACGTCCTTCCCTTCCATCTCGAGGATCGAAAATTTCCCCTCGCGGATCTTGTAGGAATCGAGGACGAATTCATCCGCCCCGAACAAATCTTTTCCCATGTAGGGGCCGCTGCAGGAAGCTAGGGCGAGAAGAAAAACGGAGACAATCCGATAAAATCTCATACAAATTAACAATCCAAGTCCTTAAGATAGGAACACGAGAACGTATCGTATATCACAAAAATTTTTATGGGAAAACGAATTCTCATCACAGGCGCCGCGGGGTTCATCGGATACCACCTTGCGCTCCATCTGAAAAAGCGGGGCGATTTCGTCATCGGCCTCGACAATTTCAATTCGTACTACGATCTTCAGCTCAAGCGCGACCGGGAATCGGAGCTGTCGCGCGCCGAAATCGAAATCCTCCACGCCGACATCCGCGACCGAGATCTGCTCCAACTTGCCCTCCTCCGCCACGGGATTACCCATGTGGTCCACCTGGCCGCCCAAGCGGGGGTGCGCCATTCGCTCTCCGAACCGGACGACTACGTCGCATCCAACCTGCATGGGTTCGTCTCCGTTCTCGAAGCCTGCCGCCGCTTTCCCAGCTTGAAACTGATCTACGCCTCTTCGTCTTCCGTCTACGGGCTGAATAAAAAAACCCCGTTTTCGGTGGACGATAAGACCGACCAGCCGGCCAATCTCTACGGCGCTACGAAAAAATCGAACGAAGCGATGGCCCACGCCTACCATCATCTCTACGGCCTATCCGTCACGGGCCTCCGGTATTTCACCGCATACGGTCCCTGGGGAAGGCCCGACATGGCCTATTATAAATTCACCCACATGATCGCGACCGGTCAGCCGATCCAGGTGTTCAACTCCGGGAAAATGCGGCGCGACTTCACCTATGTCGACGATATCGTCCGGGGAACCGCCGCTGCCGTCGACCTCGGGGCCAAATGCGAAATCTTCAATTTAGGCAACAACCGTCCCGTTTTGCTCTTGGACATGATCCGCCTCATTGAAAAGCATCTCAAAAAGAAAGCGGTGAAAGAGATGCTGCCGATGCAGCCGGGTGAAGTGGAAGAGACGTGCGCCGACATCGAAAAAAGCGTCGAAGCGCTCAATTACCGCCCCGCGGTCTCTCTTGAAAAAGGAATCCCGCTCTTCATCGAGTGGTACCAGAACTATACTGCGCGCGGTTAGGTTTGAATGATTTGGACTGGCTGCGACTTCGTCAAATCGATCTTCCTCCTCACCCTGCCCACTTGGGGCAGGGCCTCGTCGGTCAGAGCGCTTGGCTTCGATTTGTCTTTGTCT
>Ga0169931_10014294_pt1 | contig 10757 bp, 9 predicted proteins | sample Kivu_15m_20L_FD_129675 | JGI IMG/M metagenome (GOLD analysis project Ga0169931, IMG submission 129675) | Freshwater microbial communities from Lake Kivu, Western Province, Rwanda to study Microbial Dark Matter (Phase II) - Kivu_15m_20L... | ecosystem: Environmental > Aquatic > Freshwater > Lake ... | reverse complement strand
TGGCGCCGGCTCGCAGATCGTTTCGGTTCGCCAGGCTGTGGTACGCGTCGGGCTCGCTGCGGTTCGCGACCTGGTGATGCTGGTGGTCACACAGTCGACCATGTTCCGTATTCCCGGATTCGATGCCCAGACCGAGATGCTGAGACGACGGTCGGTCGCCACCGCCGTGGCGGGACGGGCCGTCGCGAAGATCATCGGTAAACACACCGATTTCGCGTTTCTGTCGGGGCTCCTGCACGATGTGGGTCACCTGTTGATTCTGGAGCGCGCTTCCAAGTTGGGCATTCTTACCCCGGCCGTCATACGAAATCCCGAGCTGATGCGGGTGGCGCTCGAGCAGTGCGCGGCGTACCACAACGACGTTGGCGCCGCCGTTTGCGAGGCCTGGGGTCTGCCGCAGGCGGTTTGCCATGCAGCCTGGCATCACCACGATTTCAGAGCCGAAGATCATTACTGCATGCCAGCGCACCTGATGGCCGTGGCGGATCTCATCGCGGATCACCTGGGCGTCGGGGTAAAGCCCACGCCGCTTGAACACAACCATCGGTGGTGTGCGGAGATTGGGCTCACGCCGGAGTCTGTGAAGGCGGCCATCGAGGAGACCGAGGCGCAGTTCCCGCAGGTGCTTGCGGCGTCGAAGCGACGCTGACTGCGAACGAGAAACGCAGAAAAACGAAACGCCCCCGGTGCACAAGGCAGCGGGGGCGTCGTTGCTCAATCAGAGCGAGCCTTACAGGCCCTTGCTGATGACGTACTTCGTGAGGTCAACCACGCGGTTGGAGTAACCCCACTCGTTGTCGTACCAGCTGACAAGCTTGAAGAACTTGTCGTTGAGCTCCATGCAAGCGTCGGCATCGTAGATGCTGGAACGTGAGTCGTGGATGAAGTCGGTCGAAACGACCATGTCCTCGGTGTAACCGAGCACGCCCTTCAAGTAGGTCTCGCTGGCCTTCTTCATGGCAGCGTTGATCTCCTTGATGCTGGTTGCCTTCTCGGTCTTGAAGGTCAAGTCGACAACCGAGGTGGTCGGCGTCGGCACGCGGAAGGCCATGCCCGTGAGCTTGCCCTTCACTGCCGGCAGAACCTCGGCCACTGCCTTGGCAGCGCCGGTCGAGGCCGGGATGATGTTCACGGCTGCTGCACGGCCATCGCGCCAGGCCTTCTTGGCCGGACCGTCAACAACCTTCTGGCTGGCGGTGTAGGCGTGGATGGTCGTCATGAGGCCCTCGGAGAGACCGAAACCCTCCTTCAACAGGACGTGAACCACCGGTGCGAGGCAGTTCGTGGTGCAGCTCGCGTTCGAGATGATGTTGTGCTTGGAAGCGTCGTACGATTCGTGGTTGACGCCCATCACGCAGGTGAGGTCGACCTTGCCCTTGGACGGAGCAGAGATGATGACCTTCTTGGCGCCTGCCTGAATGTGACCGCTGGCCTCTTCCTGCGAGAGGAAAAGTCCGGTCGACTCGATGACGATGTCGACGCCGAGGGCCTTCCAGGGCAACTCTGCCGGGGTCTTGGCGCTCACGACCTTGATCGGGTGGCCGTCCACCTCGAGCACGTCATCACCCTTGGCGACGGCGGTGCCGGGGAACTTGCCCTGCACTGAGTCGTACTTGAGCAGGTAGGCCAGGCTGTCCGCGGGGACGATGTCGCCCACGCCGACGACCTGAATGTCTTTTCCGAAAAGACCCTGATCGTAAAGCGCGCGGAAAACGAGGCGACCGATGCGGCCGAAACCGTTAATTGCAATCTTCGTAGCCATTGTGTCGAGGGAGCTCCTTTTTCCGCGTTGTAGCATACATATCGCTCACGGGAAGAGGCTTTGACGATGCGCGGCGCCCCAGACCACATTTGGACGCGACCTGAATCCCAAAAAATCGTCGACGCGACGGGCCGAATCCGGTCGCACCGGGCGACGAAACGCGTCGTTTACACGGCCGGGGCCACCGCCATCAACCCGGGCGAGGTTGCAGCGCCGCCAGGATGCCCGCGAGGGCCTGCTTCTCGGCGCCCGCCGCAAATTCGAGTGCCGAGGTCAGCAACGGCATCACATCCGTAGCACGGAGCGCCCCGAGCCGCTCGGCCGCCAGGGTTCGCAACGCCGGAGTGCCCTCGCGAACGACCTCCAGCAGAAACTGGGCGGCCTGAACGGTTCCGACATCGGCAATCGCGGCCAGCGCCGTTTCACACACGGCCTGATCGCGGGTCTCCCGGTAGATGCGCACGAGCGGCTCAAGGCCGTCGCGAAATTTCAGGCCGCGCAAGCTGCGGCGGGCAGCCTCGCGGACGCGTTCGTCGGTGTCATCGAGGCCAAGGCGCACCAGATGGAAACTGCGCTTGTTCAGAATCTGCCCGACCGAGACCATCACCTGCACGCGCAGCTCCGGGACGGGCGAGGTAAAAAGCCGCTCGAGCGGTGCGAGGACCTGATAAAGCGGAACGTTGCCGAGCGCCGCTGCCAGCTCGATGTCGCCCTCTGGCCCTTCTCGGTCGAGCGCGATCAACAGTGCCCGCAGGGCCTGACGACGGAAACGAACGTAGTGTGCCTCCTCGACCAGGATGCGCAGCAGCGTCGCCGCGGGATCGCCCTGCAGCTCCCACTCCGCGAGATCTTGCGTTCCGATGTCGGGATACGGATTGGGCTGGCGCAGGTGATCGGGCAGCCCGGTTTCACCGACCACCGGCTCGCCGGCCGCGAGGTACCGGGTCGCGAGCGCGGCGTAACGTTCCTTGCGTTCGGCGGGCAGAGGCAAGCGCGACAGCGCCTCGTAGGTTGTGCCGAGCATCGGCAGGTCGGGCAAGCTGGCTGCCGCATCGAGCGCAGCCTGCAACGCGTTTTCGGCGAGCTCGGGCGAAAGCCCGGATTGTTCAATGAACCGCGCGGATTCGCGCCACAGTCGACACGCCCTCGCCAGATAGTGACGATCGTGCGGCAGCGACATCCGTCGGCAATATTCCGCAGCGTCGAGCGACGCCAGCGCAGCAGCCTGCCACTCCGACGATTCGACGGCGGTCTCAATGAAGTCATCGGTGTATTGCAGCGGGACGTAGGGATCGTATTCGGACATGAGGATCCGAATGGCGTTCGTATAACCCTCTGACACGTTCTCGAACGAGCCGTGTTCCCGCCCAAGCTGCAAGATCAGACAGAAGCAATCGAACGCGCGTTCTCGCACACCGCGGGTCTCAAGCTCGTCGGCCAGGGTTTCCAGCAATCGCACCGACTCGACCGCTGCCAGGCGGGCCGCATCTGCATCACCCTCCAATCGCAACACACGCGCCAGGGCCTGCTGACAAAGCGCCGTCTCGTAGGGACGCGCGCGAAGGCGCGAGTTGGTGAGCAGCGAATGCCACTGCACCCTCGCCCCCTGATAGTCCTTCCCCTGCTCACGCAAGATCGCCGCGAGGACGGGATACCCTGCGGTCAACACGGCCCGGGCCGCTTCCTCGTGTTGTCCTCGCTCGGCCGTACACAGGGCCCATTCGATGGGGTGAGCGACCGGTGACAACAACTTGAGCGCGTCGGCGTGCCGTCCGAGCCCCATGAGCACGCAGGCTGCGTGGCGTGGCTTGCCCAGCGCGCGATAGGCCTGACCGGTCCCCTCAAGCCAGCTCTCGTAGAGCCCCGGCTCCATCACCACCGCGCGGGTGAGCAATGACCGGTACAGCAGCAACGACTCGGCCGGCTGTCCCGAGCGCAACGCGCGGTCGGCCCTCTCCTTCGTGTCGATCTCGTCGCGACTTGGCATCAGCGCTTGCGCCTCCGGGAGCGACGTTTCTTCGATGAGCTTCGAGCGATGTCCGCGACAATGGCAAGGCCCCTCGCCTTTTGCGTTTCGGGACCGGCGAGGTCCGCGACGGTGATCTCCTGATGGCGCGCGAGCGCGGGAAGATAGGCCTGCACGAGCGGCTTCGACGGCAGAATGAAGAGGCCATATACCCTCGCGACCTCGGAGAGCGCCTCCATCGTCGAGGTCGGCACGTGACACTCGCCATGTGTGATGAAGGTGATGTGAAGGGCCCTTTGCCCGCGGCGTTGCACGCGGCGCGCCTCGGCAAGAACCTCCTCGAACACGCGGGCGTAGTTGCGCCCCCGTTCGGAGCGAAAGCAGTACAGATACGGCAATTCATGTCCGCTCATCGCGCCGAGCGACACGCGTCGATGCAGGCGGCTGTCAAAGAAGCGCAAACTGGTCGCATCCCCTTGCAGATGCAGCTTCTTGCCAATCGCAACACCGAGTCCGCGCGCAAACGCCTCCCGCGCACCACGCATCGACGCGCTTGAGTCGACCAGGATCCAGTGTTCACGCGACACCAAATCTTCGCGACGTTCGTGGCCGTAATACAACAGTTCGTCCGCCACCCCCTTGTAGTCGAAGACATCGTCGTCGTGTGCCAGCTCGGATGGCAAGAGCGTGTCCAGGTTGCCCCGGCGTTCGATCGAGGCATATCCGTCGATGGCCAGCCGTTGCGCCGAGGCCGCGCGCTTGGTCTCGAGGATGGAAGGCAAGAGCTGCAACGACACCTCGATGGCTCGGCCTGCTGCCGGGGTCTGCATCAAGCTCCACAGATCGATGACGGCGGGCTGCGGGCCCTCGGAGAAAAGCCCCAGCAGGCGCAACGGACCGAGGTCGAGCTGTTCCGCCCGCGCCAGCAAGATCTCTCGCCCCGCGACGAGCCGGCCGAGAAAGCCCATCACCCATGCGGGATCGTGTTGCTGTGCGTGCTCTGAAGGCGCAGCGCTGTAGAGCAACGAGGCGAGCGGCAGATCACCAAGCGGAGGACGCACCGTGCGCGCATCCGGACGGGCCACGTCACCGAGCAAACGGGCGATGAGGATCGCCAGCATGTCCTGCGACAGCGGGCGACAGGCCACTGCCGAGACCGCCGGCACCGCAGCGAAGGCGCGCAGGATCGCCGCATAGCGACCAATCGTCTCCTGGCCTCTGCGATCCAGCGGATGGTCCGGGGTGCCCTTCGGGTCCTGCGGTGAAACGGTCGACGCGCCATCCGGCGTGGTCAGGAGCGCCGCGAGATCGGCCACCACGGCCAGCGGCGCGTCGAGGCCAAGGCGACAGAGCGCGTTTCGACAGCCCACAGAGAGCGCGGCATGCCCGGGTCCGGAGCGGGGCACCGCTGCCAGCGTCAGTGTGGCCAGCTGTCGGCCGAGTTCTCGAGCCACGAGATCCTCGTTGCTCCCCATGAACCGCGAGTAACATGGTCTGCGGCGCGGTTCAAGCGGTCGCTTCCCGGACAGGCCTTACGAGCTTCGGACAACCGGTCGAATCTCGGGCCAGCAAGCCCACAAATCCGGCGCTGCCGCCGTGGCATACCCCTTGCTGAACCGGCGGGCATGCCCCTTTTGCCATCATGGCTCTTGCCGTCGCTCTGGTTGTTTGCCGCCTCACCCGCCTACGATCCCGATGCACCGGAGGTTCAGGCGTTGTTGGACCGACTTGAGGTCCCGGCCTCCATGCGTGACACCCCGGAGGTGCAGCGTTTGGTCGAAAACGAACTGGGAGCGCCGCGGGCCAACGAATTGCCGGCGGACCCATCTTCATCGTTTGCAGAGCCCGAGGCGCGCAGCGAGCGAGCGAGGCCGGCCTGGGCCGATTTCCTTCCGCGTCTGAGCGCCACGGGCAGCGCGGGCACGCTGGGCGGTCGACAGGACTCGCGCATCACCCTTGCCGCCGAGATTCCGATCGAGCCACGACCGTCGCGTCCGGTCGTGCCGCGGGTTCCGGTCGAAGACGAGCCGCCTGCGCTTCCGTTTCGGCTTCCGGCCTGTCTTGACGCGTTGCGCGAGACTGCGGTTGGCGCCATCTTCGCCGAAGGGTCTCGTGCGCAGAGCCTGCTGTCACGGGCGAGACTCGCGGGATGGTTGCCGGAGCTGCGCTTCCGGGTCGAGCGTCGCATGGGCCGCAACGAGTCGCTCGACATTGAGGAGGCGGTCGGACTCGCCCCGCTCGGACTCGATACCATCGACGACGTTCGCTACGAGGTCCGCGCGACCCTGGATCTCGGACGGGCCATCTTCAATCCTCAGGAGCTCGCGGCAAGCCAACAGGCGCTCCGCATCGCCGACGCCCGCCGGGAGGTTCAGCTCGAGGTGAATCGCCTCTTCATCGAGCGCCGGAAGCTGGCCGCGATGCTTTCGTCACCGCCCGACAAGGACAGCGACGAGGCCACCCAGCGCGAGAACCAGGCCTACCGAATGGCCGCGGTCGAGGAAGACCTCGCAGCCCTGACCCGTGGACTGTCACAAAAATGCCGTTAAGGCCGGGCTCTGAAGACCCGATGGCATTCTTGGCCAACGGCGCGGGTTGGCGTAGCATCCCCCAGTAACCAAGATGTCCGACAAAACCTCGCAGTCAGGCAACGACAATCGAAGAGCCCGCCGTTTCACGGTCGATGTCGAGGTTTCGATCAAGACCAGCTTTGGTGCGCCGATCCGCGCGCGAACGCGGGACGTCTCGCAGACCGGCATCTGCCTCATCGGGCAGGATCCCGTGCCGGTTCAAGATCTGCTCGACGTCGACCTGGTGCTGTCCTTCGGCGACAACTCGTACTCGGAACCGCTCAACCTGAAGGCGCGGGCCGTCTGGTGCACGCCCATCGGCTCGGTATTTCAGATCGGCGCGATGTTCGAGGGTGTGAACGACGAGCAGGACAACTTCCTTGAGATGTTCCTGCAGTTCCTGGACGGGACGCTCGCGCCAAAGGGCGTCGAGGGATATACCGGCCCATCGAACGACGACGACGACGACGAAGAAGACGCGACCGACAAGGACAATCCCTTCTCCAGCTGATTCGTCACACGCGGGCCCTGACGGCCGACTCCGCAGCACGAGCGCCATCGAGCGCCGCTGACACGATGCCGCCCGCGTAGCCTGCGCCTTCGCCGACCGGATAAAGGCCGGCGACACCGGGGCTCTCGAGCGTCTGTGGATCACGCAACAGGCGCACAGGAGAGCTTGTGCGCGTCTCACCGGCGATGAGCAGTGCATCGGGTGACAGCAGGATGGGATGCCTGCGACCAAGCGCCTCAAGGCCTTCGTGCAGCGCGGCGGCTATCGATGCAGGAAAGAGCTCTCGCAGGGAAGCGGGCGCGATGCCCGGGTGATAGCTGGTCGCGGGCAGCGATTGACTGGTCTTGCCCGCGAGGAAATCGGTGAGTCGCTCGGCACCCGCCACGAAGCGGCCACCGCCGGCCGTAAAAATCGCCTGCTCGATCTGGCGTTGCAGGTTCACACCGGCGAGCACGCCCTCGGAGTCGGGGCCCATGTCTTCAGCCGACACGCTGACGACGAGGCCCGAGTTGGCAAAGGGTGAATCACGGCGCGAGAGGCTCATGCCGTTGACGACCACGCCATCGGGCTCGGTCGCGGCCGGGACGATCCAGCCACCGGGACACATGCAGAAGCTGTAGACGCCGCGCCAACCAGAGCGCGCCTTCAATTCGTAGAACGCCGGCGGCAGCGCGGGATGCTCGGCAGCGGAACCGTACTGCAAACGATTGATGAGTGGCTGCGGGTGTTCCATTCGAACACCGATGGCGAGTGGCTTGCGCTCCATCGCGATGCCAGCGGTGTTGCACCATTCGTAGACCGATCGTGCCGAGTGTCCCGTCGCGAGGATCACGATGTCGGCCGGCAGTTCGTCCCCGCCCGCGAGGCGAACCGCGCGCACCTGACCCCGTTCGATTCGGAGCCCCGAGACCGTAGAGCTGAACCGATAGGTCACGCCCTGCGATTCGAGATGCTCGCGCAGCGCGGTCAGGACCTTGGGCAGCCGGTTTGAGCCCACGTGGGGACGGGACTCGACCTCGATCTCTGCCGGAGCGCCGAACAGGGTCAGATCGGCCAGCACCCGGGCCACCCCCTCGCGGTCCTTGGCGCGGGTATAGAGCTTGCCGTCGGAGTAGGTCCCGGCGCCCCCCTCGCCAAAGCAGTAGTTGGAGGCGGGATCCAGCGTGCCGCGTTGCAGCTTTGCCAGGTCGTGCCGGCGCGGCTGGACCGGCTTGCCCTGCTCCACCACGGTACCGACGATGCCCATCCGGGCAAAGTTGAGCGCCGCCCAGGTCCCGGCCGGGCCCGAGCCGACGATGACGATGTTGGGACGGGGGCGCCCCTGCGGCCAGTGGGGCAACGCCGCGACCGGCGGCACAGGGGAAGCGAGTACCTCGCCCGCCTCGCCCACCAGCAACTCGAGGTGAAACCCTGGCGTGCGCCCCTTGCGCGCATCAAGCGACCGACGCAGCACCCGAACGTCACCAACCCGCTGCACCGGCCATCCAAGCGCGAACGCAACACGCGGCTGCAACGGCGCCGACAGACCATCAAGCGGAACAAAAACAGAAACATTCTCAGACATGCGAAGTCGTCTCCCGGCGAACCTGTGTGACGGTTCGCTCAAGCGCATCACCCAACACAGGCTCCCATCTCTTGAACAGTCGAGACGTTACCGTATCACACGCAATCGAAACCGCGTCATCGGAACCCGCCAACGGGTCAGCGGTCAACTCTCGATAGTACGTTTGCACAACTGTCGTCGGCGTCATCGGGATCCGGAGCCCAACCCGATCCGAGAGATGAGCCTGAACCCGAAGACACGCGAACTCGCGAATGGCGTCATTGTCATTCGTGTTATCCAGGCCCCAGTCCGGAGTCGACAAATTCGCCTCACCCTGAATCAGGGCATGACACAGCTCGTGAAACACCAACTGCGCAACGCAGTCGTCCGAATCCAGAGTGCTACGATTCCCGATTGTGATCTTGTCGACACCATCAAACGATGCATAGGCGTCATCGGAGCGAACGATCCGAAAGCCCAAAGACCGCGCCGCGTCGATCCAGATCGCATCGATCGTCTCGTCATCCAATATATTTTTTTGTTCCGTCATACGAACATCCGAGAAACGTGTGCATAGGCGCTTTTCGCCCGTCCATCAACAATTCCGCAGGGTTATTGTGCTTCAACGACGACAGAAGACGCAAAAAACGCGGGATTTTTCACGGTGACACACGGAGCACATCGGCACACATGGCTCTTTTCGGTTGACGGGAATCGTGTGACCTCGTAGAAACCTTGTCGAACGCAAACAAGACCGCCGTCAACCGATGCAGCGCCCAGCGCCGTCGGGACAACAGCAAAAACGCGAAAGCGGTCTCAACGTAAGGCAAATAATTTTGTTCTCATCATCGCTGATATTAGGACTCTCGATTCTCGCGGGTGATCCTTCTGTTTTCTTCCCGGGCCAGGACGCAAATTGCGCTTCTACCCCCGAAAAAACGAAGGAAGGCGAGGCGCACGGAGTCAAATCAGAATGTTTGGCGAACACAATCTGCAATCTCAAAGAGCGCATTCGATACGGCAAAGATCCCTGGTCGCCAGAAGTTTGTGCCACCCTTGCAAAGGGCATCATCGAGTCTGGTGAAAAGTACGACCTTCACCCTGCCCTGATCTTGGCCGTCGCCATCACCGAGAGCGATCTTGACGACAAGGCCTCCCGAACCACGCACAAAAATGGAGCAATTTTTGCGCGTGACGGCGGACTCATGGGTCTGCGCTGCATCATCAACGCCAAGGGACAGTGCACCAACAGCCTGGTCCGTGGCATGCACTGGAAAGACCTGCTTGATCCGTTGACGAACATTGCGACCGGCGCTCAGATGCTCGCGCATTACCGTGACGGTGGAACGATCGAGCCCGATAACTTTCACGAGCGCTCAAGGCGCAAGAAGGCTCGAAAGGTTCACTTTCGTGAGTGCCGACATCGCACACACGCATATTGGGCTCATTACAACCACGGTCCGCTTTACAAGCCCACCGGGTATGCGCGCCACTATCCACATCGGGTCGCCGTTCTGTATCACGCACTGGTTCGCGCGTTGAATGCGGCGCTTCCGGACGAGCTCTCTGGCACCCACATCACCGTGGCTGATCCCGGAAAGCGGGCACGGACGGCGGACAGGCCGGTCGAGGATCGCTACAAGCACCTGACCGAGCACATCGCCGAGGCCGGCACCTGTCGGCCAATCGCATTGCAGAACTAGCCCGTCGGCTTATTCGCGAATTCGCGCCGTTGGTGTTAATTTGCAACGGTGAACGGCTCCGTCATTGAAAAGCATCGCCTGCGGGATGAACGCATGGCGCTTCTCATCGTCGACTTTCAGGAGAAACTCGCGGCCGTGATGCCCGAGGCAGAGCGGATCGCCTGTGAAAGACACATCTGCCTCCTGCTTGAACTGGCCCGCCGCCAGGGTTGGCCCGTGGTGGTCAGCGAGCAATACCCGCAGGGACTCGGTCCCACCGCCGCCACCCTCGCGAGCGGCCTCTCGGCGCCCGGGATCATCCTGTCAAAGTTCGAGAAAACTCATTTCTCTTGCACCAACGCACCGGCATTCAAACCGATTTTTTCCGGCATTTTTGAGCAAGCACAACGCCATCAGTGGATCGTAACCGGGATGGAGGCGCATGTGTGTGTCTATCAGACGGTTCGAGGCTTGCTGCGCTGGGGCGCAACCGTCCACGTCCCCGCCGATGCGGTGGTCTCCCGAGCGCCTGCAAACAAGAACGCGGGGCTACATCTCATTCGCGAACTCGGCGGTGTGGTCACCGTCACAGAGACGGTGTTGTTTGATGCGCTCGGCGTCGCCGGAACCGACGATTTTCGGGCGATGTCCAAGCTCATCAAGTGAATCGCGCCCGGGTGCGCGCGGAAATATATTGAGAACTTGATTCCCGCGCGGTGAACG
>Ga0169931_10014293_pt1 | contig 10757 bp, 8 predicted proteins | sample Kivu_15m_20L_FD_129675 | JGI IMG/M metagenome (GOLD analysis project Ga0169931, IMG submission 129675) | Freshwater microbial communities from Lake Kivu, Western Province, Rwanda to study Microbial Dark Matter (Phase II) - Kivu_15m_20L... | ecosystem: Environmental > Aquatic > Freshwater > Lake ... | reverse complement strand
GTGATGAGGGCGCGCCGTCATGGCGCCGATCGACGACCCGCCCGACGACGCAGCATCACGACCGCCGCGAGCCACACGCCGCCGCTTGCGCCGCCGCCAGCGCACGTGCAGCCGACGGGATCGTCAATGTCGGCGGGCTCGTCGGTTGGCACGGGGAACACCTCAAAGGCGCCGCAGCGGCCGTGGCCGTCATCGCCGACGACGCAGCCTTGTGGACACAGCGGCGCGAGGTCGGCGCAGGCGTCGGCGACGGCTGGGGCCGCGATCTCGACGACAGCGCCGCCGTCATCGCTCTCGGTCACGGTGATCGACAGCTCCGTGCGCGCGCCGGAGATCAGGTTTGTCGACGAGACCGGGTTCTGCGCGTTGCGCGGGCTCGTGTTGTCTGATGGCAACAGGGCGGTGCCGGTCTGAAAGAGGTCGCTCTCGTCGTCGCGGGCGCGGTTGCGCTGCAGGTCGTAGTTGCCGTCTCGCTCTTCGATGATGAGCATGCTGTCGAACGGGCGGCAGTTCACGCATTCTTGCAGCGTCTGAAAGTACGAGCCTGGCGCCGGCGCCGGCCGGTGCTGCAGGTTGACGCGCTCGATGACGACGCCGCTCGGCACCTCGAGATCGCCGTCGACCGCGCCGTCGCGGCGGGCGCGGTGCTCGACGAGAAAGAACTCCTGGCCGCGCCCGACCTTCAGCACGACGCCGGTCTCGGCCGACGACGGCACGGTGAACGTCCCAGGGCCATTGACGTCGATGACGTTGGCCCAGCCGATCGCAAGGCGCGAGAACGGATCGAGCAACGACGCCGGCGTGCCATAGAACCAGCCACCCATGACGGTGTAGGGGAGATCGGTCGTCGTGCCCGCCTCGTTGTAGAGATCGCAGAAGCCAAGCAGGTGCCCGAACTCATGGACGGCGATGAACGTCTCTCGCTGCGGCGCGCGGGCGAAGCCGGCGATGCCGACTGAGGGCACGGTCACCTCGCCAGAGGCAGTCGTGTACGTAAACGACGGTAATGGCCCGAGGAAGCTCAGCAGCGCTTGCGAAGACAGATCCTTGACGGGCAAGGCGATGCCAGGGAAGCGCGCGTTGCTGACGACGACCACGCCGTCGACGAAGCCGTCGGGCGCCTGTTGCAGGCCGACCGTGTCGAACGCCGCGAGGTCAGTGCCCCCGCCCTCGGTGCAGCGCCGCTCGGCCGAGGTGCCCGCCGTCGCGCACAAGATGATCTCGTCGAGGAACTTGAGGGCGTCGCCGAGTGTGTTGGCCGCGCCGAGGAGGTCGCCCTCGCTGACGCCAGCGCCGCGCGGGATCGCGCAGTCTTCGTGGGCGCCGAGGCGCGGGCACGTCGCGAAGTGCACGGGGGCGGCAACCTCGGCTTCGGGGCGGAAGCGGCCGAGGCTTGCTTGCTCCCAGTAGCTCGTGAAGCGAAAGCCGCCGTCAAAGACCGAGCGATCGTCGACGGCGAAGAAGTCGCTGATCTCGGCAAGGAAGCTCGCCTCGTCGGCGGTCGAGAACGGCTGATCGTCGATGATCACCGGGATCACGAGCACGCGCGTCGTCCCCGTCGAGGGCACCTTGTAGAGGCCGACGTCGGTGCGCGTCGCGAAGTGATCGATGTAGTCGGCGGAGGCAGGCATGGAGGCGCACGCGACGACCGCGTAGAAGAGGGGACGAAGGCAGGCCATGCCTGAGGGTACCGTGTTCAGCCGCACGTATCTCTGCGAAGAAGCAGCGCATCGGCGATCGGCAGTCAGCCACTTGCGCTGCGTGGCCAAGGTGCCAGACTGAGACCAGCTCACACCGTTTTGTTTCTGGCGTCTGCCGTTGGTCCGATCTCGAAGATGCGGTCCCGCAGAAAGACCCCTGAAAACGAAACTGACGGCCCGAGCACAGCTCGGGTCGTCACGTCACCTGCTCGTGGGGTGGCGGCGGTCGTCGACCAGTGGTTGGTCGGCGAGCGCGGGGTGTCTTTCTATGGCTGTCACGGCAGGTGACAGCGTGTTCGGGACGGATCGATCATGTCGGAAAACAAGCTCTACGTCGGCAATCTCTCTTTCAACACGACCGACGAGCAGCTCGCGCAGGTCTTCTCTGAGTTCGGCCAGGTCGCTCGCGCCTCGGTTGTCACCGATCGTGAGACGGGCCGCTCGCGCGGCTTCGCCTTCGTCGAGATGGCGACCGCCGAGGAAGCGAACGCGGCGATGGAAGCCATGAACGGTCAGATGGTCGAGGGTCGCACCCTCACCGTGAACATCGCTCGCCCCCGTGAGGGTGGTCCGCGTCGCAGCTTCGGCGGCGGCGGCGGCGGCGGCGGCGGCTTCGGCGGTGGTGGCGGCGGCTTCGGCGGCGGCGGCGGCGGCGGCGGCGGTGGCTTCGGCGACCGTGGTGGCCGTGGCGGCGGCGGCGGCCGTGGCGATCGCGGTGGCTTCGGCGACCGTGGTGGCCGTGGTGGTGGCCGTGGCGGCGACCGTTGGTGAGCGTGTCCGTCGAGGCGACTCGGCTGACCGAAAGAGAGGGCCTTTGGCCCTCTCTTTTTTTCGCGCAGCGAAGCTGCCCACCGAGCGCGCAACGCGCTTGAAGACGACGGCAAGAGAACGCACAGTGGGGTGATGCGCCTCGCGCTCGCCGTCGCCGTCCTGTGCTGCGCGTCTTGCGCACGTGATCCCGTCGTCGCGACCTTCGAAGACTTTTATGCGGCGACCGTCGCCCGCGACCTCCGTTCGGTGCGCGCGCTGCTCTGTCCGACCGAGCGCCGCGTGCTCAACGACGTCGCCGATGACGTCGTGCTTGCCCAGTTCTCGGTCAAGGTTGTCGTGCGTGACGTCGTCGTCACGTCGGTCACAGGCGCTGCCGCCACAGTCACTGTGACGGACGCCCTCGGCAAGACGGCGGCCTTTCAGCTGCGCAGCGATCAGCAGGCGCCCCGTGGCTGGTGCGTCGCAGGCTCAACGTCGACGACGGCGACGCCGTGATCGCCGCGCCCCTCCTGCTCATCGCCTCGTTTGTCGCGCCGAGCGAAGGTGCGGTCGCGCGCGTCGTCGCCGACGACGTCACCGCCCCTCTGCCCGCGCGCCTGGAGCGCGTCACCCGCGCCTTCAAAGACGCGCCCTACGTCCTCTCGCCCCTCGGCGAAGGGCCCGGCGGCGAGGTCGACACCGATCCCCGCCTGCGGCTCGACGCCTTCGACTGCACGACGTTCGTTGAGACCGCCCTCGCCCTCGCGCTGTCGCCGACGCTCGACGACGCTCGCGCCGCTCTCGACGCCATTCGCTACCAACGGGGCGAGATCACCTTCGCCGCCAGGCGGCACTTCCCTGAAGCGGAGTGGATTCCACAACTCGTGCAGGCCGGCCTGCTCGAAGACATCACGCGGGCCGTCGGCGGCGCCGACGTCACGATCGAGACCAAGAAGCTCGACGCCTCCGTGTGGAAGAAGGCGCGGCACCCCGGCCTGCCCCAGCTCGAGGATGCGCGCATTCCGGCCGGCGTGTTCTCGTTGCCAGTGTGGTCGCTCGACGCCGCCGCCCGCGCGCCAGAGCGCATCCCGCCCGGGACGATCCTGCACCTCGTGCGCAAAGACTTCGGCAGCGTGCCCGTACGGGTGAGCCACCAAGGCATCGTGCTCGACGTCGACGGCAAGCGCGTGCTGCGGCACGCGGCCGATCGGCTGCACCACCGCGTGGTCGATGAACCCCTCGACGCGTTCTTTGCGCGCATGAAGAAGTACGGGAAATGGCCCGTGACCGGCGTGCACCTGACGCGGGTCGCGGCGACCGCTGGCTGGCGCGAGCGCCTCGTGGCGCCGCCGTCGACGACGACGGCACCGACAACGCCGACCCGTTGACGACTGTGACGCTTCGCGCCACGACGAGGACGCACCGTTACCTACACGCCGTTGGCGTCTGCCGGAGTCTCGCGTGCGCGCCGCCCTTGCCCTCGCAGCGTCTGTCGCCCTCACGTCTTGTGTCGCCGAGCTCAGCGGCGACGAAGCAGCGTCGCTCGATGCCACCGGCGCGGCCGCGCCGCTCGTCGGCGTGACGGGCACCGGCGATGCCGCCGACACCTCGTGTCAGATCGTGCTGCGCGACGCCGGCCGGGTCGTGTCGGGCAACGGCTTCGCGATCGTGCCGGGCACGTCGCGCTGGCTGTTTGATGCCCGCGTCGACGTCGACAGCGACGCGCTGGCCGAAGGTGCAGCGCCCTACCTGCTCACGCAGAGCGGTAGCGATCCCGCGTGGCGCGCGATCGCGCCCACGGCGTCAACGGCGGTGAGCGCGACGATGACGCGCTTCATGTTCATGGTCGACGTCGGCGATCTGCCTGGCCCGGACATCTCGGCGACGGGCCTGTCGCGGGCGACGGTGCGGCTCATTCCGTATCTTCACGTCAGCTCCCCAGACGCGCGGCTCTTCGACCACAACCGCCTCGCCGACGTGACCGCGAGCTACACGCTGCGCGCCGACAACGGCTTCGCCGTCGCCGTCGACGAAAAGACGTGCGCACCGCGACGACCGACCTGGATGGGCAACGCCGCCGCCGTGATCTCGCGTGGTGCGTCGTCGCGCTGCGAGGGCGCCGTCGCCTTCGGTGGCACGCTCGCCTTTGGCTCCTGGGCCCGCCAGCGCGCCGCGGTCACCGATCTCTGCTTCGAGGTCTATGAGCCCGGCGTCACCGACTGGGACAACCCCGATCTCTGGCGCCAGCTCGACGCGCAGGTCGAGGTCCGCTTCGGCGACCGCGCGCCGCAGACGGCCTACATCCCCTTCGTCGGCCGCGTCGGCAACAACGCCCGCTACGCGATCGACCTGCGCGCCTTCGATCCCTTTCAATGGGGGCGCTGCCTCAACGGTGTGCCCGTGCGTGAGGCAACCGAAGGCCAGACGGTTCTGCTCGAGGCGGCGGCGGCGATCACGCCGAGCATCAATGGCGCCGTGCTCCGCCCCGACGGTCTCGACGCCTTCCGCGTCCTTTACACCGACGCGAAAGACGCCCCGCGCGTGACCTGCGAGTGACGCGATGACGGTGCATGAGCACACCGTCGACCGCGTCCGCGTCATCGCGATCGATCGCCCGAACGTCCGCAACGCCGTCGACGGCCCGACGGCCCTCGCCCTCGGGGCGGCCTTTCGCGCCTTCGACGCCGACGACAGCGTCGACGTCGCCGTCTTGTGCGGCGCCGGCGGCACGTTCTGCTCTGGCGCCGATCTGAGCGCCGTGCACGACCCAGTGGCTGGGCGGATGAACCGCGTCGAGGAGGACGGGGACGGACCGATGGGCCCGACGCGCCTGCAGCTGTCGAAGCCGGTGATCGCAGCGATCGACGGCTACGCCGTCGCCGGCGGGCTCGAGCTCGCCTGCTGGTGCGATCTGCGCGTCGTCGAGGAGAGCGCCGTGCTCGGCGTGTTCTGTCGCCGCGTCGGCGTGCCGCTGATCGACGGCGGCACGATCCGCCTGCCACGCCTCATCGGCCTCTCGCGTGCACTCGACCTGATCTTGACGGGCCGCCCGGTGACGGCGCGTGAAGCGGAGGCGATCGGTCTCGCAAACCGTGTGGTTGCCGACGGTGCGGCGCGCGCTGAGGCGATCGCCCTGGCACAGGCGCTGTCAGCACTGCCACAGGCCTGCCTGCGTGCCGATCGTCGCTCGACCTACGAGCAGCACGACCGCGCCATCGACGACGCGCTGCGCGCCGAGCTGCGCGGCGGCAAGGCCGTCCTCGGCGATGCAGCGCCAACGGTTGCGGCTTTCGTCGGCGGCAAAGGGCGCCACGGCGCTCCCCTGTAGAGCCTGCAGCACCTACATCGTCGCCACGTGGGGCAAGGTGGTGCCGTGTGCGCACCCGTCTCACGCAGATCCACGCGTGATCTCCTGCCAAAAACTTGCGAACGATCACGAATCGGCCGACCTTGGCCTGCGGACCCCTGGTCCCGCCCGCAGCCGCGCTGAGGGGCGACGAGAACGAAGCCGCGCCGGTGCGCGGCTCGAGCACGAGCCTGGAGAGAGCATGCGTCTCATCCCAAAAGCCCGCCGCCTGTTTCTGTGGACGGCACTCTGCCTCGCGCCCGCGGCCTACGCCGACGGTCGCGTCGAGCGCATCGACATCCAAGACGCGAGCAGCGGCGCTGAGATCGCCATCCGCTCGGCGAGCTTCAAGGGCCAAAAGCCCGAGTTCTCGCTCTTCCGCTTGAAGAACCCCGCGCGCGTCGTCATCGACCTGCCGGGCGTTGAAGTCAGCGGCCTCGAGACGCCGTCGCCGAAGGCCGGCGTCACGGCGGTCACGACGACCCAGTTCCGCGGCCGAAACGGCCCGGTCGGCCGCGTCGTCATCGTCCTCGACGAGGAGCGCGACATCGACGCCGTCGTCAAGGGCGACGCCATCGTCATCGCCGCCGGCGCGCCGGCTGCTACGCCCGCGCCGACACCGGCCGCGACGCCCGCCCCGTCGGTCGCCGGCGACACGCCGGTGATCTCGCTGACGGGCAGCGACCCGGTCCAGCAAGGCGGCACGCTCAAGGACGTCGTCGCCAGGGTACGCGACGGCGGCGCCGTCGTTCAGCTCCTGACCGACGGCGAGGTCGCCCGGTATGAGGTCGAGGAGGTCGCCGATCCGCCGCGCCTCGTCGTCGACCTCTACGGCGTCACCGTCGCCGGCCACGGCGAGCGCACTTTCGACGGCACCGTGCTGCGCGGCGCCCGCATCGGCAAGCACGCCGACAAGACCCGCATCGTCCTCGACAGCCGCGGCGGCGCCGCGCTGCCGAAGTACGACGTCGCGAGCACCGGTGACGGCCTCGCCATCCTCTTCTCGGGCGCCCCGGCGTCGTTGAAGGCTGCCGTCGACGTCAAGGGCGTGACCTTCGACAAGAAGAACGGCTTCTGGCGCCTGCGCCTCGACACCGCCGGCGCCGTCACGGTGCGCACCGTGAAGAGCTCACCGACGGAGAAGATCATCTCCCTCGACGGCGCCCGCATCGCTGACGCCCTCGTCGGCGCGCGCGGCCTGCGCGGCGGCCCGGTGGAAGACGTCACGCTCGAGCGCGACACCGGCAAGGACAGCGTGCGCGTCCGCCTGAGCCTGTCGTCGCCGGTCGATGACAGCGCCTGGCAGCGTGACGGCGCCGTCTACTGGGATGTGCGCGCCGCAGGCGACGTCGCCACGGTCGCTGCCGCTCCGAGCATGAGCCGCGTGCAGCCGAGCGCCGCGCCCTTCTCGTCCGGCCCGATCACGCTCTCGCGTGAAGTGGCCACGGCCGCGAGCTTCAAGGGCAAGAAGATCACCATCGACATCCAAGACGCCGACATCATCAACGTCATCCGCTTCATCGGGGACGTCAGCGGCAGAAACGTCGTCATCGGCGAAGACGTCAAGGGCAAGGTCACCGTCAAGCTGAAGAACGTCCCGTGGGATCAAGCTCTCGACGTCGTGCTGAAGACGAAGGACCTCGGCCGTGAAGACCGTGGCGGCATCATCCGCGTCGTCCCCCAAGCCAAGCTCGATGCCGAGCGTGAGGCGCGCCTCAAGCTGCAGGACGAGCGCGAGAAGAAGCTGCCGACGACGGTCCGCCTGATCCCCGTCAACTACGCGATCGCTGCCAACCTCACGCCCCAGGTGAAGGAGCTCCTGAGCACCCGCGGCAAGGTGACCTTCGACGCGCGCACCAACGTGATCATCGTCGAGGACATCCGCGACAACCTCGACCAGGCCGAGCGCCTTGTGCGCACCCTCGACACGCAGACGCCGCAGGTCTTGATTGAGGCCCGCATGGTTGAAGGCAGCACGACCTTCAGCCGCACGCTCGGCATCCAGTGGGGCGGTGGTCTCTTCTTTAGCCAACGTGGCGGTAACCCGACCGGCCTCGTCTTCCCGAACAACGTCGGCCTCGTCGGCGGCGCGGACGCGGTGCAGGACCTGCAAGGCCGGCCGACGCCGGGTGTGTTCTTCCCGCCGAACTTCGCCGTCAACCTGCCCGCGCAGAACGTCACGAGCGGTGTCGGCTTGAACCTCGGCAGCATCGGCAACTTCGGCTTCGTCAACGCCCGCCTCACAGCGGCCGAGGCGAGCGGTCAGGCGAAGATCATCTCCTCGCCGCGCATCACGACGCTGAACAACACCCGCGCCCGCATCACACAAGGTACGGACATCACTGTCCCGATCGTCACGCAGAACCAGCTGACGGTGCAGACGGTGAAGGCAGCCCTCGAGCTCGACGTCACGCCGCACGTCACGGCTGATGGCTCGATCCTGATGGCCATCAAGATGACGAACAACGTGCCGGACTTCTCCCAGCAGGTCGGCCAAGGCGTGCCGCCGGTGTCGACGAAGGAAGCCGAGACCGAGATGCTCGTCGCTGACGGCGACACGGCGGTCATCGGCGGCATCTACACCCGCAACACGGCTGAGAACTACGAGCAGACCCCGTTCCTCGGCTCGATCCCGATCCTCGGCTGGCTGTTCAAGAACGTGTCTGAGACCGACAGCCGGACCGAGATGTTGGTGTTCATCACGCCCCGCATCGTGAACCGCCGCACCGCGACGCCCCGCTCTGGAGGTCTCTGATGCGCTTTCTCTCTCCTTCACGCTATACTGACTCTGCGTCCCGGAGGTCTCCCATGCGCCTGCCCCTCGCTACCCTCGCTTCAGGCCTGCTGCTCGCAAACGCCTGTGTCGAGGAAGACGCCGCGATGTTCATCGAGGGCGCCCTGCCCGCCGTGGCCCCTGCGTGCGACGTGAACGCGAACCAGATCAACTTCCGGTCTTCTGGCGTGCTTGATCTCGCGGCCCCTGGGGTGGGTGGATACACGGCCTTCCTGAAGGTCCGCACGAACCTGCCGGCGACGTTCAACAACCAGAACGTCCAGCAAGACATCACCCGCTCGCCGAACTACCAGAACTACGGGCCGGTCGATAACAACGTCGTGACCTTCCAGACCGCTCAGCTGGCGTTCTCGCTCAACTCTGACCCGGACACGATCGCTGCCCTCGCCGGCGGGCTCGACGGGGTCGGTGCGGGCCAGCTTCTTTGCAGCGGCGGCACCTGCGCAACCGACCAGGAAGAAGAAGTGCCCGCCGCCGGCGTGGTGTTCAACGTCCAAACCACGCTGAACGCGCCGACGGTCGTGGTCGCGGAGCTGATTTCCTCGACGACCGCTCAGGCCCTTTCCCAAGCGTATCGCCAGGCACAGCTCGACGAGGGGCTGCTCATCGCCGATGCGACCGGGCCGATCAACATCGGTGGCGCGACCTTCAGGATCGACGACGCCAAGGGAGCCGAGCTGGGGAATCGCAACCTGCTCGCCCTGCCGTCGCAGCGTCAGCGCTTGAACGTCGAGGTCTCGCTCGTCGGCGAGACGACGGGCAGCGTCGACCTTCGTCCGGTCAAGAGCGCCGTCTTCCCGTTCGGCATCGACATCTGCTTCGGCTGCATCCAGCCTGACGCTGCATTCTGTTCGCTGTACGACGCTGAACCCGAAGACGCTAGCGGCGTCACCTGCGTCCCGGGCCAAGACACCCTGACGGCGACGTGCGTGTGTCCTACAGGCACCGCGTTGGTCAACAACATCTGCGAGTAAGACCTCGCGGCAAGCGAGTGTCACGGAAGCGCGCCGGCTTGTCGGCGCGCTTCTTTTTCGAGCGGGTTGCTGAAAAGGCCGCGCCTTTCTGGGCCTCGTCTCCGACGTGGCCTTCGACGAAGGCGCCGGAGGCGCGTTCGTCGCCCTTCGCGGAGCGAAGGCCTTTGCTGCGCAAAGCGCCAGGAATGCTCCTCCGGCGAGGTGAGGGCGGATCGAAACCGAGGAGGCTGTGAAAACCGCAAAGCCGCTTTTCAGCAGCCTGGGCACTAAGCCCAACAACGGATGGCGCCCTGCCAATGACGGTGCAGCATGGCGCATGCGTTGGAGTGCGACAGCCTTCGTCGTCGTCGTGGGCGGATGCGCCGCCGAGCCAGCCGACCGTTCATCAGCGCCTGACGAGAACCCTCGACCTGCTGAGGGAGAAGGCGAGGGCGAGGGCGAGGGCGAAGGCGAGGGCGAAGGTGAAGGCGCGGGTGAGCGATCGAGCGGGTGCGGTCGGGCTGCGCCGACGGCGAGGACCCGGACGCTCACGCATGGTGGCCGCGCACGCACCTACCTGCTTGACGTCCCGAGCGGCTATGACGCCGCAGCCCCTGCGCCCGTCGTCGTGAATCTGCATGGGCGGACACTGACGGCGGAGCTGCACCATTCCCTGACCGGCTTTGGACCCCTCGCCGAGCGCGAGGGCATCATCCTCGTGACGCCCCAGGGTGTGGGCCGCACCTGGAACGCCGGCACGTGCTGCGGTGAGGCCATGGAGCAGAACGTCGACGACACCGGCTTCATCGCCGCCCTGCTCGATGACGTCGAGGCCTCCCTGTGCGTCGACGTCGAGCGCGTCTTTGTCGTCGGCATGTCGAATGGGGGCTTCATGGCCTACCGCGTCGCCTGCGAGCTCGCCGACCGCTTCGCCGGCGTCGCCAGCGTTGCCGGTCCGACATCCGTCGGCCGCTGCGAGCCGTCACGCCCGGTGCCCGTCTTTCATTTCCACGGGACGAGCGACGCCATCGTGCCGTACGACGGCGTGGTCGGCGTGATGGGCGTGGAGGGCACGACGGCCGATTGGGTCGAGCGCAACCACGCGCGCGCAACACCTGTGACCTACTTCGACGAGGACGACGTCGACTGTCGACGCTGGGATGCAGATGGCGGCGACAGCGCCGAGGTTCGCCTGTGCCGCATCGACGATGGCG
>Ga0169931_10014291_pt1 | contig 10758 bp, 6 predicted proteins | sample Kivu_15m_20L_FD_129675 | JGI IMG/M metagenome (GOLD analysis project Ga0169931, IMG submission 129675) | Freshwater microbial communities from Lake Kivu, Western Province, Rwanda to study Microbial Dark Matter (Phase II) - Kivu_15m_20L... | ecosystem: Environmental > Aquatic > Freshwater > Lake ... | reverse complement strand
GGTGATGAGTCTCGCCACTATGAACGTGCAGCACCGAAGCATTAGTAATAAACTCCAAAAACTCACTAGACAACTGTTCAGTGAGCAAAATGCGAGGAGCAACTACAACAACCGTCTGAGGAATATCTTTCAGAAACTCACGCATTGCATCAAAGATCGCAACGTTAGTCTTGCCACCTGCGGTCGAGAAGATCACCTGACCTTTAAGGTACTTGGCAAGGGCATCCAGAGCACGTTGTTGGTGGGGGCGAAGTTGGAACATCATTTGGCGTTTCAATACAGATATTATACAGCAAAAAACAAGAGAACCCAAGACCTCCTGTGACAGTTATGAAAGTGTCTCATACTTAATCGCTACTGTGTGTCAGCAGCAAACGAATTCTAGTCGAATTTTTGTTCGTTGTCAAGTTAAATTAAAAGAAATGGAAATTCTATTTTCAGACTCATTCATATTTGGCATTACCTTATGTTTTACCCATCCAGGAAAAAGACACAATAAACCAGATTCTGGTTTTTGTGCCCAACCAATACAGTTAAATTCATTAAAGGCATCAATTCTTTCAGGTGTCAAACTAACTTCCATAGATTCTATACAAGGATTTTCAAAAATAAGATTTCCACAGTTTTCTGGTGTTTTGACATAATAAACACCACTTAAAATACTGTCGATATGAGAATGAGTCCAATTAAAATCTTTGTAATCGTTTATATTAATCCAAGCGTTAGCAAATTTTACCGAAGAAATTCCCATAAAATGACAAACCTCTTCAGAAAACTGTTTAACTGATGTGAATAAATCATTTAATTCTTCTGGTATACTATAAAAAGGATTAGATTGCCATCCACCAACATTACTAATAGTATTTCCTCGAAGATTTTTTTCTTTTTGTGTTTTGCAGTATGAACTTATTTCATCATTGTTATGTGATAATGATTTACTGAATACTGGAATTGAAAATATTTTGTTCACTTTCATAAAATTCTCGATTAAAATTTAATATGATTAATTATCGATAATTAATCAATATTTTCATTTTTCATATCCTCAATTATTTTTTGAAATCCACCATTTACCCATTCATCATTGTTTGGTGACCAGGATCCAATGGGGCAACTTTCTAATGAAAACTTAACTTTTGGTGCAAGATAACATCCACACTCTTTACAACGATGTTGAGCGGCATCATACCACTCACATTTTTGGCATATTTTTACCCTTTCCTCTGCAATTTCATCAGAAACAAACAACGATTCTTGATTTTTCATTGTATGTTGGAAAAGATCCCAAACAAATTTAGCCATATTTTTTCCTTGCTCTGGAAGAGAAGGATACTCGTGATTTTCAGACATAAAAAAATAAAATTCTCTTAATATATATTACCCCTTATAGTATTACCATTAATTACACTTTCTTGTGTAGGAAGGTATTCATTTGATCCTCCATCTCTCGCAACAGCATTTCCGCCGGCACCCGGATTTCCTGATCCATCCGTATCTTGACCCCTTGATCCCCAATCTCCACCATTACCACCTCTTTGTCCAGTTAATCCAGTACCAGGAGTTGTTATAGTTCCTTCATATCCATCACAATTTCCTGGTTGACCTGCTGTACCTGGTTGCCCATCTAAAGATGAAGATTGATTGTTATATCCTCTACCATTTCCACCATCTCCACCAATTCCACCAAGCCCACCAGATTTTGTGATTTGGTTTTTTCCCCTACACTGTGCGTTTGCTAATTGTGTTTTTCTACACCAAATAAAACAGTCACAACCTACCGTGCCTTGACATCCTCCTATTCTATCGTTTCCTCCACAACTACCACACCACTCACAACCACTCTGGCTATCATAATAAAAATAATCAAAACAAATACCATTTCCACCATTATCACCTCTTTTTCCTTTTTCTCCACCTCCACCACCACCATAAATTCTTGCATTAGATCTAATATCTAGTACGCAATTATTACCAACATTTCCAAAATTTAATGCTATCCCACCATCTTCGGCATTACCATTTTCAACAGTGCTACCTAATCCACCATATCCAAGAATAGACCCAGAAACTTCAATTCTGACATTATGAACTTGAACAATGGGTGCCATTTGTGCTCCTGCCAGGCCTGGTCTAACACTTCCACAAGTTCCGGTGATTTGTATTATTTTTTGAACATTTTTGGTTAAATTACCAGAAGTTCCACCATTTTGTCCGTCTCTTCCATTTAAACCACCGCCAGACCAATCAATTCCTCTACCAACGGAATCAAGTCTACCCATTCTAAAACCAGGTTCTCCTGGATAAGAATTGTTATCGTCTGTTCCACTTTGAGTCGCACGATATCTTTTAATAGAGTTTCTAAATTGAGAGAGAGATAAATTAGATCCCGTTGATATCTGCTCATTTTCAGTAGAATCTGGAACAATTGGATTCGCTTCTCCGAGATTTGTATTTCTTCTCAAATCAGAAGCTCTCATTTCTCCACTTCCTCTTTCCGCAAAATTACTTCTCAGTTGGCTGAAAGAGATTGATCCATTTGAAAAAAATGGAGAATCACCTTGATCTGGATTTTTTGTTACTGAAACTCCCATTTTTTATCAGAATAAGGTTAATGATGTTGTACCAACACCTGGAACTGTGAAAACTAATTGATTTCCAACAGTTGTAATTTGAACAGCTGTGCCAATACCACTCAAAAATCCATTCATCGCAGTTACTACTCCCGAATTAATTGTGACGCCAGTTCCAACTTTTAATTGACTTGTAGTCGTAACACCACTTACATTAATTTGATTTGAATTTATAGATGAGGTTTGAATTCCCAAATTAATCCAAGAACTTCCATTATATCCTTGAAATTCACTCAATGATGAATTATATAATATTCCTCCATCAAGATTATATGCAAGACTTGATTTTTGAGATGAATTTAATGTGGGTAAGATCATAAATCCAGTTGAAGCAGCTGCTCCAACATTTCCAAAATCCAAGATAGTTCTTGGTATAAAAGTTCCAAATCCTAGAGATGATATTGGAGAACTATCAACCAAGATAGAAGCACCAAAAACAGCAATACTATTTTGATGAAGTTGAAGATTTCCAGAATTTCCATTACCTGGCACAGTATAAAGCTGTGTAGTTCCAATTCCAATAGCATCAAATTCTGCAAATCCACCATCGACTTTAAATTTTGCAGTTCCAGGGTTGGTAGTTCCAACTCCAACAGCAGAAAATAATGCTATGGAGCTTTGGGCATCAATATCCACTAATGGTAAATTTGTATTAATACCAATTCTTGTTATATCAACATCATTAAATGTTGATATACCACTGATCGAATAAACATTTCCAATTACATTCCCGGTAAATGATGCAAGACTTAAGTTTCCAACTCTTAAAGTTCCTACAATATCAACATCATTGCCAAACCAAGCATTACTAGTAATTGATGAGGTGCCAACGACATCTAATGTACGATCTGGATTTGTTTTTCCAAGACCTAATTTACCATCATAGGTGAGGGACATTAATTCGCTGAAATTTTGACCATAAACCCATCCAAATCTTCCAGTATTAATTCCTGGACCTCCAGAATGTAGATAATAATTAAAGTTACCAGGCGCTTGATTTTTTAATTCAAAGGTCTTGTCAGAATTTCCATATTGAATTATTGCTGAACTAGAAGCAAAAGAAACATTTGAAGTTTCTTGCCCCAAAATGAGTCTTGCCGCAGATCCAACAACTTCAATTTCTGCGGTTGAATTTTTTACAATTTGAATTTCTTTGTTGGGTATTGCAGATCCGATACCAATTCTACCATTTGAAGTTAGAGTTATAATTGTTCCGCCGAGACCAACATTAAGTGCTGTTGCCGATGTTACAATTCCAGTAGAAACAACATTAGTGCAACCAATACTTGAAGCACTGATGCTAGTAACAGCAATAGAAGTTGCAGTAATATTATTAACTAGAATATTTGGATTTCCCGTTAATGTTCTTGCGGTTGAAGCAATACCAGTAATATTACCTGTTACGTTGCCGATTAAATTTCCAGTTACGTTGCCGATTAAATTTCCAGTTACGTTGCCGGTTATATTACCTGTAAAACTTGTTGCAGTAATTGCACCAGATACCTGAATATCTGCTGGTATTTTTGAATTTAGTAATACTGGAATTCTATCATTACTAATTGTTCCAGAACTAATATTATTAGCATTGATAAGTGTTAAGTTAGAACCAATTCCAGAAAATTGATTTGCAGTAATAATTCCAGTCGCACGAATATTACCAGTGGAATCTATTCCAACACCATTTGAAAACGTTGCTAGATTATTGGTTCCTCCAATTTGGAGAGAATATCTAGGATCATTTGTTGAAACACCAACAAAACCCCGAGCATAGATGCTGGTAAAACCTAAACCAACATCAACATCTAACCATTGAGATGTTGGTAAATTACTTAATTGTCCACCATCTCCATAATAAGTTACAATACCGGAACCAGAAGCAGTTACAATTCCACTACGAATACTTACACCACCACCAACAATAGACTCGCCAAGAGATAAACTTGTAATTGATACAGTTGTTGCAGTTAAACTTGGTGTAAAAATTTGATTAGCAGTGACTAATCCAACAACTTTTGTAGTACCGCGAACATCCAAAGCTTCAGTTGGAATTGTGGTTCCAATTCCAACCAGTCCAGTAGGACTTACGACTAAATTGTCATCATCAACTTGAACACCATTACGAAAATTAAACTGCTTCCTAATATTCGCCATCTTGTTGGTTTTTAGTTATTTATTTGTTGAGTTTATCTTCAAGATCAGAAACTTTCTGCGAAAGTTCTTTGATTGCTTCAATTAATAACGGAACGAGTTTATGATAATCAACTGCAAGGTATCCATTATCTCTTGTTGTAACTGCTTCCGGAAGAATTTCTAGAACTTCTTGTGCGATTACACCAACGTCTTGTCCTTCTTTACCAGAGTTTTCGCTCCAGGTATAATTATTACCACTGATTGAAAGAACTTTAATGAGTGGATTTTCAATTGCAATAATATTCTTTTTCAATCTTTGGTCGGATGTGAAGAATGCAGTGATGTCACCCGTTACAGTTAATGCACCATTAATTGCAGTAGTTCCATTAACACTTAAAGATCCGCTAATAGACACATTATCATCAAGTGTTGTAGTTCCACCAGCGGAATCAATCGTTAGATTTCCTGTTGAAGTATCAATTTCATTATTTCCAGCAATTCCTATTCTAATGTTATCAATTTCTGCACCACCATTTGCATCAATCGTTCCTGTAAATGTTGATGATCCATTTATCGAAAGATTTCCTCCCGCAGATAAGTTACCACCAATTGTTGCATAACTTGCAATCGTTGCATATCCACCAATTGTTGCATAACTTGCGATCGTAGCATATCCACCAATATTTGCGTTTCCTGCAAATCCAACTCCACCAGAGACAACTAATGCCCCAGTTGAAGTTGATGAGGATGCGGTTGTCGAATTAAATTTAACATCACCACAAACATTCAGTCTTTTTACAATACCCACCCCACCAGCAACAGTGAGAGCACCAGTTGTACAACTTGTGGATTCTGTATCATTTTTTATTTCAATCTGACCAGAAACTCTTAAATTATTATTAAGAATGAGTTGCCTATTCATTCTCACATCGCCGTTAAAGGTGATAGGTCCATCAAATTGAGAAAGAATTTGACCAGAATTACCACCCTCTATGAGAATTCTTTCTTTAACAATAACTTCATCAAACACAACACTCAAACGATTTGGATCTTCACCTGTAATTGTCGGTGTCGGAACATCAAATGTGAGTTGTTCACCAGATTGTGCCGAATATTTGGTATTTCCAATATAGAAATCACCATCACTATTCATGCCAGTATAAAGAACAGATCCGCAAGAAGTTTCCTGTGCCTGTGCAAGAAAGTCTTCTTTCTCGCTTAAAGTTTTAACTTGAATTTGTGGAAGACCTGTTGAGTAGTTGCCAGGACCATATCCAAGATATTCAAAGGTATGCCCAGAAGCACGAATAATTGAAGGTCTTCGGAATTCAATTGGTGTAAGTCTAATTTTTTTAATGAGTTCTCCATTACTATGAGACTCAATGATAGTTCCCATGGAACCACGAATCACTTGAATTTCATTAGATCCAGCACCAGTGAGAGTGCTGGCCTTCACCCTCATAATTTCATTATTAATCTGAATATAAGATCCAAGTGGGAATCTCGCCATAGTGCCGATTCCAGCACCAGGAAGATCAACAATAAATTGCTCTTCACTTGTGATTGCTTGACCAAGAATTAAAATCTCATTATCATAGATTGCAAGAGATCTTATACCAAGATTTTCGCCAAGATTGTCTGCGCTTGCATTGTTCGCAGACATACCATGTTTTAATAACCATCTAGCAGTTGGCAGCGATTTTGATGTTTTTATGGTAAATTCATTGACACTGTTAATATTATTGACAACATAATCGCCCAGATTATTATTACTATTATCCAAGATTCGAAGCGCATTACCTGCGATCAATCCGTGAGGATAGTTTGTGGATTGATATGTTGCAATGTTGGTTGTGCTGTTATATGCAGTTTGTAAAATTGTAACTGCTGGACCAATGTTAAGAGCATATTGATTCGCAACAATCAGAGGATCTCCTGCTGTTTTTGCAATTGAAATTTGACTCTTGTTTGATGCAGCAGTGATTCTAAAATATCCACCAGCAGTTGTTCCGATACCAGTGACTTGCACATAACTATCAACTGCGGTTGCAATACCAACACTATTAATTACAATATTTGCTTGCGGAGTTCCACCAATCACACTACTGTCAAAGTATAATTGCTCACCATCAGTATATCCAGAACCTGCTTCTGCAAGTGTTGCTGCCGTAACAGATCCGCCACTTACAGTAACATTTGCAGTAGCTCCATCCCAAACTGCGGATGATGGAGCAGCATTGCTGTTGAACAATCTGACATTATAGTAAGTGCCGTTTGCGTGTCCAGATCCTCCATTGAGTGTGGTGTATGCTTTGAGACCACCAAGTTGATGTTCTCCATCAAATGTGAGTGTTGCGGAAGTTCCAGAATCCGAAACACCAGTAATTTTTCTGCCGTGAGAGAAGGCGTCAATAAATCTATCTAAAGTTTCCCTTGTAATACTTCTCTTTAAGTCGTTTGTAGAAACATCTCCTTTTGGATGTCTCTTTGCAAAAGTTTTTGTTGCTGCTGGATTATCATCATAATTATCCCTATCTTGTTGCGGATAAAGATCGGATACTCTTTGCGAATATTTGAAATCAGTAAATTCTACTGGAATAGCGTTTCCAGAATTAAGAACATACAGATAATAAACACCATCTTGTACATTATAAATGTATGGTGTCACAACTTCTGCACGATACACATAGAAATTGTCAATAATATCAGATCTACTAAATCTTGGTAGATCTTTTGTGCGAATATTAATATTACTTGTAAATGTTCCAGGATTATGAGTTACTCCAAATATGTCAGTGGAACTGTATGAGAAAGTTTTATCGTTGGTGATTGCAGAAACTTCAAATGTTCCGTTGTATCCAATATTTTTTGTTCCAGTTGCGTTAGTGGTGCTTTGAGCATTTGTGACAATAATTTTATCACCAACCTTTAAATCGTGTGTAGCGTCTGCTCGGACGGTTACCGTAGCGGTTCCAGAACTAAATGTACAAGTTGTAATGAATTTTGGATTACGATCATAATCATAATCTTCTCTAGTCAATGTTGTTAAAGAGAAGTCAGAGTTTTCTCTAACCGAAGTCGAACTTGATTCTTGTATAATAAATCCTTCACTTGGTGCTCTACCATTTTCAAGTTCTTTTGGAATTACATAACGAAGTTTATAGATTTTTTCATCCAAACTTCTATCATCTTCTTTTCTTAAAACATAAGAGATTTCAGTCTCTGGTGTTGTGAGAGTGTTTATATAAGTATAAAGATCGCTCGATGGTGCAGTGTGTATAAACCATTGATTTTGATTTGGATCCCATTGAATTGGGTGACCCAGTTCTCCTGCCTCTTTATCACAAACTCGACTTTCAATTCTGAGCTGCGTTCCACCATAACTTGTAATTGTGAGTGGTGTTTGTGATGATGCATTTGTTCTGGAAGAAGCAATTTGAATTTGAGTGCCACCTAATGTTGTTTTCTTTTCAGAAGTTACCGCATAGTAAAGGATGTTTTCTTCGATACCTTCTGGAAGATCACCAGTTTCACTGAAAATGCGAATCGATTCGCCGTTTTTTAGTGAGTGTCCTGTTGGAATTGTATAAACAGTCCCATTAGTTGTGTTTGATAATGTTGGTTTATAAACTTTGGCAGAATTATCTGATCCAGAAATTGTTGTGGCGGGAGAAACAATCGGACCATTGGTCATTAAAATATTTGCTTTATACCCAGAAACATATACTGCGTCATCAACTCTTGCCCCAATTCGATAACCTTGTGAGATGATCGGTGGCGCAATGTCTATATTTTTGTAACCTAAAAGATATAAGTGCCTATTAATTCCAACTGCCTTTGTTTTAGTTACATCAAATTGGACCCATTCAATTTCAGACTCATCCTTAACAACTGTTCTTGGAGCAACAATTGATGTAATATATCCTTTGTTATCTTTTGTAAATGCTTCTGCTTTAAATCCATCCGCAAGAAGTGAGACTTGACCAAAGTTAGAGTTAGAGTTTGTGATTGAACCATCACCACCACTACGACTATCAAAATGGAAAGTAAATCCAATTGCAAAGACGGAAACGATCTGAATGAAAGAGTCGTTTGTCATCTTGATATGACTAATTTCCCAACCCTTTCTGTAAATTGCGTCTGGATCAAGATGATAAACGAATTCTTGGTTAATTGACGATGATTCTGATGAAAGAGCTTCGCCCGTTACTTTTGTAATACCAATACTATCATATCTCTGACTCGATGAATTATATTTTACAAAAGCACGATCGTCTTTTTGAAGTGACACAGCAGTAAACTGTGCAACAACCATTGAACGGAACCCTGACGCCTTTGAACCATCGGCGTGCATACCATTCATACCCCATATAGAGCGTAGGGAGATGTTGAAAACATAAGGAGAAGCACCAGATACGGTGTCCGTTTCAATAATGACTGCCGCTGTTGCACCAGGCGCTAATCCTGCCGCCGGACCAGCAGGCAAGTTAGCTCTTACATTTGCGATCGAGTATGTAAATGTGGTAGTGCTAATAACGGAAGAAACTTTCGTCGAGATATTATAATCGTTGACATTAATTCCACGAATTTTAATTGGAGTTCCACCGGTTAATCCGTGTGGTGTTTGAGTCGTAACGGTAACAACAGTTCCTGGTGTTGCGCCGTCTCCAGAAATAATTGAAGAAATAGTAATTGGATCAGCAGCAAATGCACCAACAATTTCCCATTCTGGTCTTTGTTTAGCAAATGAATTTGATTCTGCTGGATATTTCTGATCGATTTCTCTTCCAGATGCTCGATTAAAAGCGTTACTGACCTTGCTATAATACATATCAAGGTCTGTGATGGCATAACCACTGGGTAAATTTACACCATCGGCATACTCAAAACAAGTTAGTTTATGGTGAGAAAATGTAGGTCTTGACTGATTATTTACGGAAAAATCAGAAGGATCGGTATAAACAAGACCTAATTCATTTCCATCGAAAATTGAAAATTGCCAAAAATAGCAAGCACCAGTGATTCTAAAAATTGCGCTGTTTGGTGTATTAGAATCTGTTGGATTCGGAACATATTTTGGTCGAGTTTTAGTTTTTCTTAAATCAAGACCAACAATAGAAGTTCCTCTTGGTACAACAACACCACCATAAATACTATTAAACTTATGAAGGATATTATCTGGTTGTGTGAGGTCAAAATTAGAGTTGAGTGTTAAAGTTAATTCCGAACCAGCAAATGACTCTGCTCCTGCTGGAGAAACTGCTGTCGCTACTCCACCATTATCTTTAATCGCATAACCAGGTCTATTATCAATTAAGTGTTCACCAGGAAATAAAAGAATTGTTGTTTTTTCGGTAATATCATTATCGTTACCTCGAAGATATGAAAATCTTGCAGATTCAATTAATGCTCTTTGAATCGTTTTAAAGGGTTTTGTTAATGAATTGCCTTGATTCTCAATACCATCAGTAGCATCAAGATCATTGGGGTTGACATAAAGAATACGACCTTCAGTATTCTTAATAAAATTCTCAAGCTTATTTAAAGGCATTTTTCTATTTTCTTTGAGATCTCATTATCTTTTATTTATTCCACTAAATCTTCCCCATCATAATCAAATTCTAGTTCATCTGGCATATCTTCGGGATTTTCTAACTCAACAGGAAAGAAGCAAGGATGCACTTCCTCGTCAATTAAGTAGAATGAGTTTCTATACAAATCTTCTGGTTCAAATGATCTATTCTTGTCTGCTGCTCTACACAAGTCCTGATCGTATAAGTGCCCATCAGGCATTTCATCGAAGGTAAAGGGAACTCCCGAAATAAAATACATTTTCACAATCATACTGCCGTTATTATACCAGCAATATGCAGTATCTATTCTATAAGACATAGGGGGGGTGCCTGATATCTTATATTTATTTTCAGTGCGAGTAGGGAGACTTGAACTCCCACGAGCATACGCTCAACAGATTTTCTTACCACTACAAGTTTCCTTG
>Ga0169931_10014290_pt1 | contig 10759 bp, 10 predicted proteins | sample Kivu_15m_20L_FD_129675 | JGI IMG/M metagenome (GOLD analysis project Ga0169931, IMG submission 129675) | Freshwater microbial communities from Lake Kivu, Western Province, Rwanda to study Microbial Dark Matter (Phase II) - Kivu_15m_20L... | ecosystem: Environmental > Aquatic > Freshwater > Lake... | reverse complement strand
CGCTGGTCGGCGGAGGTACTCCTCGGCGGCGACTCCGACCCTCTTGCCAGGGGGGTTACCGGCCGGTAGCGTTTGTTGACAGATGCTCAACAGGGCCGGTGGCCCACGGCAGGAGGCTCCCATGACCGAGGCATATATCTACGAAGCGATTCGCACGCCGCGCGGACGCGGCAAGGCCAACGGCTCGCTGCACAGCGTGAAGCCGGTGTCGTTGGTGACCGGGCTCATCGACGAGATGCAGGCCCGCCATCCCGGACTCGACCCCAATCAGATCGACGACCTCATCCTCGGCTGCCTCACTCCGCTGGGCGATCAGGGCGCTGACATCGCCAAGACCGCGGCCATCGCCGCCGGCTTGCCCGACACCGTCGCGGGCATGCAGATCAATCGCTACTGCTCCTCGGGCCTGGAGGCCATCAACCTCGCTGCGCAGAAGGTGCGCGCTGGCTGGGACCAGATGCTGCTCGCCGGCGGTGTCGAGTCGATGAGCCGCGTGCCGATGGGCAGCGACGGCGGCCCGTGGGCGATGGACCCGGAGACGGCGTACAACTCCTACTTCGTGCCGCAGGGCATCAGCGCGGATCTGATCGCCACCATCGAGGGCTTCTCCCGCGATGACGTCGATGCGTACGCCGCTCGCTCGCAGGAGCGCGCCGCCGCTGCCTGGTCAGGTGGCCGCTTCGCCAAGTCGGTCGTGCCCGTGAGGGACATCAATGGCGCCGTCATCCTCGATCACGACGAGTTCATGCGCCCCGAGACGACCGTGGAGTCCCTCTCCAAGCTCAGTCCCTCCTTCTCCGCCATGGGCGAGATGGGCGGCTTCGACGCGGTGGCGCTGCAGAAGTTCCACTGGGTGGAGCGCATCGACCACGTCCACACGCCCGGCAACTCCTCGGGCATCGTCGACGGTGCCGCTCTCACGCTGGTCGGCAGTGAGGCTGCGGGCAAGGCGGCGGGGCTCACGCCTCGGGCTCGGGTCGTCGCCACGGCCGTGACGGGTGCGGATCCCACGATCATGCTCACCGGGCCGACCCCCGCGACGAAGAAGGTCCTCGCGGCCGCCGGGCTGACGCCGGCGGATATCGATGTGTGGGAGCTCAACGAGGCCTTCGCCTCCGTGGTGCTCAAGTGGATGCGCGACTTCAACCTCGATATCGAGCAGGCCAACGTCAATGGCGGCGCCATTGCGATGGGGCATCCCATCGGTGCCACCGGCGCCATGATCACCGGCACCGTCATGGACGAGCTCGACCGCATCGGCGGTCGTTACGGCCTGATCACCCTGTGCATCGGCGGCGGCATGGGCATTGCCACCATCATCGAGCGGGTCTGAGGGAGACGAACGTGAGCGACAACATGTTCCGCTGGGACAAGGATGCCGACAACGTCGTCACCCTCACCATGGACGACCCGGACGCCAACGCCAACACCCTCAACGACACCTTCGTCAATTCCCTCGAGGCAACCCTCGACCGCCTCGAGGCCGAGAAGGACGACATTGCCGGGGTGATCGTTACGAGCGCCAAGAAGACCTTCTTCGCGGGCGCTGATCTCAACCTCATCATCCAGGCGACCGCCGCGGATGTGCCGCGCCTGGAGGCTGAGAGCGCCCGACTCAAGGGCTATTTCCGTCGCCTCGAGACGCTCGGCAAGCCCGTCGCCGCTGCCATCAACGGTGCCGCGCTCGGCGGTGGACTGGAGATCGCGCTCGCGTGCCACTATCGGGTCGCACTCGACGCCAAGGGCAGCGAAATTGGCCTGCCGGAGGTGACCCTCGGCCTGCTGCCCGGCGCGGGGGGCGTCGTGCGCACCACCCGGATGTTCGGGCTGCAGAAGGCACTCATGGACGTGCTCCTGCAGGGTCAGCGTCGCAAGCCGGCTGCCGCCAAGGACGTCGGCCTGGTCGATGCCGTCGTCGCGACGCCCGAGGAGATGCTCGCCTCAGCCAAGTCGTGGGTGCTGGAGCATCCCGATGCCGTGCAGCCCTGGGACGCTCCCGGCTACAAGATCCCCGGCGGCGCTCCGTCGAATCCGAAACTCGCAATGATGCTGCCGGCCTTCCCTGCCAATCTGCGCAAGCAGGTCAAGGGCGCCCCGATGCCTGCGCCGCTCGCGATCATGGCGGCGGCGGTGGAGGGTGCACAGGTCGACTTCGACAACGCGCAGAAGATCGAGACGCGCTACTTCGTCAGCCTGGCGATCGGTCAGGTGGCCAAGAACATGACGCAGGCCTTCTTCTTCGACCTGCAGCACATCACGAAGGGTGGCGCGCGTCCCGAGGGCTACGCGCCGTACAAGCCCACGAAGGGTCTCATCATGGGCGCCGGGATGATGGGTGCCGGGATCGCCTACGTCTGTGCGCGCAATGGCATCGAGGTCGTGCTCGTCGACACGTCAATGGAGGCGGCCGAGAAGGGCAAGGCCTACTCGCAGGGGATCCTCGACAAAGCCGTCTCACGCGGGCGCATGACCGAGGCCGTGCGCGACGAGGTGCTTGCCCGCATCACGCCGAGTGACTCTCTCGATCTTGCCAAGGGTGCCGACTTCGTCATCGAGGCGGTCTTCGAGAATCAGGCACTCAAGCACGAGACCTTCGGTCGCATCGAGCAGGTGGTCGCGGACGATGCACTCCTGGCATCCAATACGTCGACCCTGCCGATCACCGGCCTGGCCGAGGGCGTCAAGCGCCCCGAAGACTTCATCGGCATGCACTTCTTCTCGCCCGTTGACAAGATGCCCCTGCTCGAGATCGTCGTCGGGGAGAAGACCTCCGACGCGGCGATCGCCAAGGCGCTCGACATCGCCGCCATCATCAAGAAGACGCCCATCGTCGTCAACGACAGCCGCGGCTTCTTCACCAGCCGCGTGATCGGCACCTTCATGGGCGAGGCGGTCGCCATGCTGGGCGAGGGCGTGCCCGCGCCGTCGATCGAGCAGGCGGGTCTGCAGGCTGGCTACCCCACCGGACCCCTCGCGCTCTTCGATGAGGTCAGCCTCACGCTCGGCCGACGCATCCGCGAAGAGGGCCGGATCGCCCTGGAGGCAGCAGGTCAGACATTCCCCGACCACCCGTCCTATCCCGTGATCGATCGGATGGTCGTGGAGTTCGAGCGGGGCGGCCGGGCCGCCGGGGCTGGCTTCTACGAGTACGCCGACGGCAAGCGCCTGGGGCTGTGGGACGGTCTGGTCGACAACTTCGGCGGCGCCAACTTCGACATGCCCTTTGACGACATGAAGGAGCGCATGCTCTTCGCCGAGGCCATCGAGTCGGTGAAGTGCTACGACGAGGGCGTGCTCCGCTCGGTGCCCGAGGCCAACATCGGATCGATCTTCGGCATTGGCTTCCCACCATGGACCGGTGGTGTGCTGCAGTACATCAACGGCTACCCGGGCGGCCCGGACGGATTCGTTGCTCGTGCGCGTGAACTCGCTGCGCGCTACGGCGACCGATTCACTCCACCGGACACGCTGGTTGCCCTGGCCGAGTCGGGTGGCCGCTACTCCTGACGTGGTGAGCCCGGCCGAGGCCGGGCTCACCACGCGCATGTCCGCCGATGCCCGGCGGGCGCAGCTCATAGAGGTCGGCTGGGAGCTCTTGCAGTCGCGACCCATCCACGAGATGCCGCTGGACGACGTCGCCGCGGCGGCGGGGATCTCACGGACCCTGCTCTTCCACTACTTCCCGACCAAGGCCGACTTCTACCTCGCCGTCGTGACGACCATGGGGGAGCGGCTACTGCGCCCGCCGCGGACTCCCGCGGGGGCGGCCCCGGTCGAGCGGATCCGCTCGCTCGTTGATGGATTCGTGCGCCTGGTCGAGCGCAATCGACTGAGTTACACCGCGCTCGTCCGCGGCGCTGGCGGTGGCGATCAGCGCGTGGTCGACCTGATCGCGCGCACCCGAGACGCCCTCGTCCCGCGCTGGCTCGACGCGGCTGGTCGCGGTGATGCCTCTCCCCTGGCGCGTCTGGCTCTGCGTGGCTGGCTCGTCGGCATGGAGGAGACGGTCATCGCGTGGGACCCGCAATCAGTGCGCCGCGAGGAGCTGGTGGACCACCTCACGGCATCATTTCTCGCGGAGCTCGAACTCGCTGAAGGGAGAGTGTGATGGACCAGCCGATGGTCGTCATCGTGCGTCATGCGGAGAAGCCCGAGCCGGGTGTGGCCGAGGGAGTGGATCACAAGGGTCACCCCACTGGCCACGGCTTGACGCCGCGCGGGTGGTCGCGATCAGGTGCACTGGCTGTGCGGATGGCGCACGCGGGTGCTCCCAGCGACCGTCTCCCCCGACCTGGGCGGGTCTACGCCACCGCGACCGATCCTGATCACGCGAGTGATCGCCCGCGACTCACCGCTCACGGCGTTGCCCAGCGACTCGGTGTGCCGATGCGCGATCACTTCGGTCGCGGCGACGAGGCGGCCCTTGTCGCCGAGGTCACGGGAGCGGGAGAGCCGACCCTCATCGTGTGGGATCACGGCCACATCCCCACGCTCGCGAAGACCTTCGCGCTGGCCCCCGGGACCGAGGTGCCCGCCGCTTGGCCGGAGGACCGCTTCGATCTCTACTGGGTGCTCACCCCCGGAGAGGGCGGCTACACGCTGTCGATCACTCCGCAGGAGCTCCTCGCCGGCGACGCGCCCACAACGTGACGACGGTTTGGCCCTCTGCCGCACTACTGTCCAGTCATGACGGAGGCCGAACTCCGGGAGATCAGCGGTGTCACCGCGTCGGCGCGCCTCGTCCGGATCGTCCTCGGCACGGGAGCTGCGTTCTTCATCGTCAGCGGGGCGCTGCTCCTCGTCATCCCTGACACCTTCTCCGCCTGGATCGGGCTCACGGCATCCGAGGGGATCGCCTGGTCGATGCGCATGCTCGGCGTCGCTCTCGCGAGCCTCGCGGGCCTGATGTGGCTCGTGCGCCGGGCGGGTGATCACCCGGTGCTGGGAGCGGGTGCCGTGATGATGGTGGCCTCGGCGCTGATGACAGCCCTCACTATCACCCTGCCGGGCTCCTGGACCCCGCTGCGCTGGGCACTGCTCGGTGCTGGCGCCGCCTTCGCCCTGGCCTATCTAGTCCTGCTCGTCGCAGGGAGGCGGTCCTAGTGGACGATCGGGGTGGCATCGGCTCAGCCGGTTGACTAATCTCCCCCTATGCGCATCGGCCGTCGAATCGTCCAGATCACCGCGGTGCTCGGAGCCATCGCCCTCGCCGCGACCGCCATGCCGGCCGCGCAGTCGGTGAGCTTGCTCCCGCCCGGTGCCGACCGCAACTGCGCATGGCCGGTCGTCTATCCCAAGGGTGCGAACTACGCCTGGCCCGACACCAACGCCGCCTACATCAACCAGGCGGTCATGCTCGCGCCCAACGAGAAGGTCGTCATCACCGGTCGCGATCCCAAGGCGCGCTATTGGTCGATCACGACGTACAACTTTGAAGACCGCGAGGTCATCGACCGGGTCAACGACGTGACGGTCAAGCGGGCCAAGAACGGCACGTGGACAGTGACCGTCAGCGCCCAGGACAGGCCCGAGGACCCCAACTCCCTCAAGGCGGCTCCGCTGCCGGAGCCGGGGCAGAACGGGTCATTCAAGAACGTCACCGTGATCATGTACCGCGTCTACCTCTCCGAGACCCGGGGATACTCGGGTGGACCCCTGCCGACCGTGACCTTGCACCACGACAACGTCTTCCAGGGCCAGACCACTGAGCGGCTCAAGCCATGCGTCGGCAACCAGATCAGGCCGCCGGACACGCAGCCGGTGCTGGAGGAGGCGGTGGGGCTGCCATCGGACTACTTCATCCGCGCAGCCGGCGGCCGCTTCTACCCCAGTTATGACACGGCCTATCTCGCGGCCGAGGTGCCCTACGACCCCGACACGGTGCTCGTGATCTCGGGCAAGGCCCCGAGAGTGCGCAAAGACGTGCGCTACTGGTCGGTGTGCCAAAACGTCAACACGCTCCCTCTGCCGGTCGTTGATTGCGCGAGCGATCGCGAGATCGCGCTGACGAAGGGCCGCTACACGATCGCCGTGGTGACGCCCGATCAGGTGCCCGTCGCGGAGCGGGCGAAGTACAAGGGCGTGACCTTCATCGACTGGGGCAAGGTCAACACCACCGGCGCGTACGACGATGCGCTCCTTCTCCTGCGCCACATCCTGCCGAACCCCCGCTTCAAGTACTCGGTGGACCAGGTGCGCATTGGTGACCCGGCCACGTCGAAGATGGGAGCCTACGCGCCCATCATCACGCGGGTGCCGCTGTCGGAGTTGCGCGCTCGCTGACGCTTCTCCGGTCGATTTCGTTCACCGGGTGGCGCTTTCCGACCGTAGAACGCCGACTCGCTAGCGCGTGCGAGCCAGGATCTCAAGCAGTGACGGCAGCGCTTCGGCGAACGGCCGGAAGAGCGGGATGTCGTGAAGCTCATCGACCGCCCACCAGGCCGCTTCGTCGTTCTCAGGAGAGAGGGTGGCGTCGTAGTGGGGCCGATCGTCGACGAGTGCACAGCACGTGTGATAGCTCCACAGGCCGGGTTGGACGACCACCTCGTGAATGCCTGCTAGACGCCAACCGGGTGGGACAGCACCGATCTCCTCGTCAAACTCACGCAGGGCGGCTTCTACGGGATCCTCATGCTCGTCGATAGCGCCGCCGGGGACAGACCACTCGCCGTTGCCGCCGTGGACCCAGTGTGCCCGGCGCGCGAGCAGGATCCGGTCGATAGCTCCCTCGCGGTGACACAGCAGCATGCCGGCCGCGCCAAAGCGACCCCAGACCACGCGTCCGCTGTCGAGCGTGACCCAGCCGTCACCGGATCCGGGTCGCCCGAGAGTCGTCACGACAGCATTGTGGACCAGCCGCGGGTGGGCAGCCCGTCGAGTCAGGCGCCCTCGGTCGCGGTGAAGCGCTCCCACGACTCCCGAATCTCGGCCTCGGCCTCCTCGCGCCCGGTCCAGGTCGCGCCCTCGACGGACTTGCCCGGCTCGAGATCCTTGTAGACCTCGAAGAAGTGCTGGATCTCGAGTCGGTCGAACTCCGAGACGTGGTAGATGTCGCGCACGTGCTCCATGCGCGGGTCACCCGCCGGCACGCACAGCACCTTGTCATCTCCGCCGGCCTCGTCGGTCATGCGGAACATCCCGACGGCTCGGCAGCGGATGACGACCCCGGGGAAGGTCGGCTCCTGCACGAGCACGAGCGCATCGAGCGGGTCCCCGTCGAGCCCGAGAGTGTCGTCGACGAAGCCGTAGTCGTGTGGATAGCGCGTCGAGGTGAAGAGCATGCGATCGAGTCGGATGCGCCCCGTCTTGTGGTCCATCTCGTACTTATTGCGACTGCCGGAGGGGATCTCGATGGTGACGTCGAATTCCAGTGGCTGGGGTGTCACGTGACCTCCTCGACGGGTGACCTGACCTAGTCTTCCCCATGGCGAGCCTGCTCAGTGGCCGCATCCGCCTACTGGAGGGAGTCGCATGCGCCGCACGTGGCTTCCCCTCATGGCCGTCGCGCTCCTTGCCCTCGCGATCCCGGCGTACGCCGCCCCGACATCTGCCCCCTCCGGAGCCGCCCCGGCGGTCCTGCTCCCACCGGACACCGCTGGCCTCGCTCCCGACGACATCGCCGCGGTCATCGATCCCCTGCTGGACTCCCCATCGCTCGGCGGGTCGGTGGGCGCCATCGTGCTTGATGTCGCCACCGGTGCTGTCGTCTATCAGCGCGAGGCCGCCATGCCTCGGTCGCTGGCGTCCAACCAGAAGGTCTTCACCGCACTCGCCATCCTCGACGCCCTCGGTCCGGAGGTCCGCATCGAGACCACCGTCGCCTGGGATGCCACGACCGCAACCCTCACCCTCGTGGGTGCCGGAGATCCCACACTGGCCACGGTCGCAGCGAGCGGCTCATCGCTGGCCGATCTTGCCGACAAGGTGGTCGGCCAGGTGTCGGGCGAGGTCACGGTGCGCTACGACGCCAGTCTCTTCGACGGGCCCGCGATCCCCGAGGGCTGGACTCCGGACTATCCCGCGCTCGGCATCGCCGCTCCCGTCTCCGCGCTGACGGTCGATCGCTCGCGCATCGCGGGCCAGGATGCGCGTCAGCCCGACCCGGCGCTCGCGGCGGCGCAGGCCTTCGCCACTCAATTGGCCGAGCGGGGATTGACAGTGGGGGATGTCACTGAGGGGGCGAGCACGGGGAGCGTCATCGCGACCACCGCGTCCGAGCCCATCGCCACCATGGTCGAGACCATGCTGACCGAATCCGACAACGACATGGCCGAGATCCTCACCCACCTCGCCGGTGCGACCCGGACCGGGCGAGGGTCCTTCGCGAGCGGCGCCGAGGCGACCGTCGCCACGCTCCAGTCGATCGGGGTGCCGGTGAGCGGGGCGGAGTTCGTCGATGGCAGCGGGCTGTCCTACGCCGATATCTCCTCGCCGCTCACCCTCGCCACGGCGATCAGCATCAGCAGCGGGCCCGCGGCTCCGGCGTGGAGCTGGCCGGTCGTGCTCGGACTGCCCGTCGCCGGGCTCACGGGCACGCTTGCTGATCGGTACGCCGCTCCCGACACGCGTGGTGCCGCGGGTTTTGTGCGCGCGAAGACCGGCACGCTCATCGGCGTGTCGACGCTGGCGGGGACAGTGGTCGACGCGGACGGGCGGCTACTCGCCTTCGCCCTCATGGCCGATGAGACCCCCGATGTCGATGCGTCGCGGGCGGCCCTGGATCGCGTCGCGGCTGGCCTTGCCGCCTGCGGCTGCCGCGGCTGACCGTCGATTGCGTGGCATGCGGCGGCGCACAGCCCCCGCCCACGCGCGGCACTCGCTTGCCGCTATCGAACTTTGGGCGGATACGGCCGTCTATGGGCACTATCCGCCCAAAGTTCGCCGGTTGCGTGGCGGGTTCGCCGGTTGCGTGGCGGGTTCGCCGGTTGCGGGGCGGGTTCGCCGGTTGCGGGGCCACGGGAGGGGCCGCGGCTGAACGATGCCCGCGGCTGAGCGACCCCCACGGGCGCGACGTACAGTCGTCAGATGGCCGACCCCGTGGATTGGGCGCTCGCCGCTGCCACGGGGGCGCGGCTCGCTCCTTCCGGGCCACCCGATGCTCGCTCAGACGTCGAGTCCGCGGTGCGCCAGCTCCGCCGTGCGAGCGAGCGGGCCGTGCAGCCGGTGGCCGACGTCACCGGGCTCGACGCGCCCTTTGATGCACATCGCAGTGTCGTCGTGGGACGCAGGGAGTGGGTGCGGTCGAACGTCGAGCAGCTGCGCACCGCGACGGAGCCGGTCGCCGACATTCTTGGCGGAGACGGGCACCCCATGGTCCGTGCCGTCGGCTCGCGCACGACCGCGCTACAGATGGGCGCCGTGCTCGCGTGGCTGTCGTCGAAGGTCCTCGGACAGTACGAGGCTTTTGGCGGCCAGGGCAGGTTGCTCCTCGTCGCGCCCAACATCGTCCACGCGGAGCGCCAACTCGACGTGCCCCCCACGGACTTCCGGTTGTGGGTGTGCCTGCACGAGGAGACGCATCGGGTGCAGTTCGGGGCCGTCCCGTGGCTGTCGGCGTACTTCACCGATGAGGTGCATGCCTATCTGCGCGCGGTGGATCCCGATGCCGGCAGTGCCCTTGCCCGGGTAGTCGCAGGCCTGCGTCGTGGGGCGCGAGGGTCAGGCGGCCTCGTCGACCTCATGCAGTCCGACGAGCAGCGCGAGATCCTCGATCGCCTGACCGCGCTGATGTCGCTGCTCGAAGGTCACGCCGATGTCGTCATGGACGCCGTCGGTCCTCGTGTGGTCCCCAGTGTCGACATCATCCGCGCGCGATTCGATGCGCGCCGCCAGCGTGCGGGCACGCTCGACGGGGCGTTGCGGCGCCTGCTCGGACTCGACGCGAAGCTGCGTCAGTACGTCGAGGGAGCCGCCTTCGTGCGCGCTGTGGTCGACCGGATGGGGATGCCGGGCTTCAACGCGGTGTGGACCTCGCCGGAGACCCTCCCCCGGCCCGGAGAGATCGCCGAGCCGTCAGAGTGGATCGCGAGAGTGCACGGATGACCCGGGCGCTCGACCCGCGGCAGGCCTTCGCCTTCGTGCGCCGAGCGGTGGAGGCGGCACTGGCCGACCTGCCCGCGGATGCGCCGGTGCTCGCGGCCGTTTCCGGAGGTGCCGACTCCCTGGCCCTCGCGCAGGCACTCGCCGCACTCCCCCGACCGGCCGCCGCAGGCATCATCGACCACGGGTTGCAGGAGGGATCAGCCCAGGTTGCCCAGCAGGCAGCGCAGGAGTGCGCTCGACTGGGCCTGGACCCGGTCGTGGTCGAGCGAGTCGACGTCGCGGAGCGCGGCGTGGGTCCCGAGGCCGCGGCGCGAGAAGCGCGCAGGGCAGCTCTCGAGGAGATGGCCACCCGCCTCGGCGCCTCAGCGATCCTCCTCGCCCACACGCGGGACGACCAGGCCGAGACCGTGCTCCTGCGGCTGGCGCGCGGATCGGGTGCGCGCTCCCTGGCTGCGATGGCTCCCGTCACGGGCCACTGGCGTCGCCCGCTCCTGGATCTCTCGCGCGATGTCGTGCGGGCAAGTACTGCGAATCTCGTGACGTGGGAAGACCCCCATAACGTCGATCCCGCATTCGCGCGCACGCGCGTGCGCCACGTGGCGCTGCCCGCGCTCACTGAGGCGCTCGGCCCCGACGTGGTCGCGGGTCTGGCACGGTCCGCGCGTCTCCTCCGCGACGATGCCGAGGCCCTTGATCAGGCTGCACACGAGGCCTTTGT
>Ga0169931_10014286_pt1 | contig 10761 bp, 15 predicted proteins | sample Kivu_15m_20L_FD_129675 | JGI IMG/M metagenome (GOLD analysis project Ga0169931, IMG submission 129675) | Freshwater microbial communities from Lake Kivu, Western Province, Rwanda to study Microbial Dark Matter (Phase II) - Kivu_15m_20L... | ecosystem: Environmental > Aquatic > Freshwater > Lake... | reverse complement strand
CCCTCGCGGTCCTTGCCCACTACGGTGATGCCTATACGGATTTTCTTCACAAGAATCTGCTGTGGGCTGACTTTAATTAATTTTAAACCGATAGTGTGGATAATTGCCCTGTTAGATGATTTTGCGCTTTTGCTTGCCTTCATCCTTTGATCATGATTAGGATGACTCAGCTTTTAATTTCAGGAAGATTATTAAGATAATTAAATTTCATAACTAAATCTCTTATGCTTATATACGCATTATTAACAGTCAGTATATGACAAGCATCATCTCAATCTCGCTAAATGATGACATGCTCGATGAGATAGAAAAAGTTCAAAAATCGCTAGGCTTTTCCGGCAAATCGGAGCTGGTAAGGGCCGGAATTCGCACTTTTCTCTCGGAAGAAAAGCAAAAGATAGATCTTGCAGGAAAAAAACATGCAATACTGCTTGTCATACATGACGACAGATTTGATGACCTAATTGCTGGAATTAAGCATGACTATGAAGATCTCATCACAACACAGATTCACAGTAAAATTGACGGTCAAAGATGCATGGAGCTCTTTGTTTTGAATGGAAATGGTAAACAGATCAGATCGGTGACAGAGAAATTCCAGACAAACAAGAACATGAATACTGTAAAACTGTTCGTAATTTAATTAATTATTATTTCCGGCACGTTGTGTGATTTTTCCAAGCTCTTAATCGCTTCGACTTCTTTTGAGGTGGATGATATTATCCTGGAAACGAAAAACCATGCATAGGTTTCCTTCAGATCGCCTTTTGTTGGAACCCATTCTCCATTTCCCGGACTGAACCTAATTATTCGCGATTGTTCTATTGCTTTTTTGAGCTTAACGCTTTTTACGTAATACAGATTTATGTCGGTTATAGTACCGTCTGAGAAATAAAATGCGGCATAGAACAGATCTGTATTTCCAACTTGCAAAATGGTGGACGTGTTTGCATGAGAAAAGTGCAGCAAATTGTAGAACAGGTCCTGCTCCGCTTCAAATTTGTGAGCATAATAGTTTACACGACGTTCAGATGATATCATTTGCTTTCCCTACAGAGCAGCATCCGGTTTTCTATATAAAGATTATTAATTACGAGTACCTAATATAATAATAGTTAATAAAATTTATCCAATAATTTAATATACAAAATTCCCTCACTAGAGCCAATGAAAGAATTTGAAGCGTACGATGTAAAGGCAAGAAAAAAAGTCAAGATTCTTGAACCGAAAGTAGTCCAGCTCAAAAACAAACGGTGGGCCATAAAAGGCAAAAGCTCGGAGAGCGGCCTGACAGTATTTAGGATATTGAGCAAGGCAGAAGCAGACAACCTGAAGAACTGACCGGCATTACGCATAGAAAAACACATGGCAATCACATATCTTTTAATTAATTGTAAGGAAAAATCAGAAAAAATGCTACTTGCTGAGCTAGAGTCAATTCCACAGATCAAATCGATCTTACAGGTGATTGGACCGTACGACATAGTGGTGAAAATACAGTTAGATGACGAGGAAGAATACAAGGGCCTGAACGAGTTGGTTTGGCGCATAAAAAAAATGAGCAACGTACGCGGCACGATGACTCTGCTTACAAAGAACGTGGAAAATACAATTGTAAATTAAAAAAAGAGTTAGTGGCAGGAGATCTTTTTTGCAGAAAACGCCTCATTTATGGTCAGATATTCTTCGATTTTCATCTTAATATCTTCTGGTTGTGTGTCATCCATGCCGGATATGCCTATCTTACAAGTTATCTTGTTTCCTGACACATGAACATCGGAGATCTCTACGTCTGCATACACATTGGCAAGTTCATTTATCCATTCGTTTGCCTCCGTTGGATCTATTTCAGGCGTTTCAATGTCTACGTTGATCATCTTTGTCATGTTCATATTCTAAGCATTTAGAGTATATATTTATTATTAAAATTCATTAGAGAATAATTAATTATTAATAATATTCTATACTTTTATTAATAACCATACCGAATACCAGGAGGAAAGGATTCGCAAACCTTGACTACCATACGGTGGTGGCATGTCCACCATCGTTTGTAGAGCGGAGAAAACAACAATGACGGAGAATTTAGGAAAAGATATCGTGTATCATAGTTGCTGCTGTTGCGGGGGATTTGTAGAAGAGAGACCCGAAGGCGGATATCACAAAATAAAGACATGGGTTGAAGGCGGTATTGTGCTCAAGACAATTTGTAGCAGATGTTTAGAAAAATGGATAGTTGGTGAGATCAACCTACGCACGTCCAGCGTTAAAAAGAGATTTCCATCAAAATTGCGATTTGAGTAGATTATAGGTTGTGTAGAACCCATCAGCTTTTGGCCATTTTGTAGATCAGGTTCACGGTCAGCGCTAAAGATGGCAGTACCGTGGCCATGCCGGCAGAGTCTCTTGATGCGTTAGAATGGCTAGTGCGATGTTGACAATAACTTAATTATCTGTGATGTATCGACCCAAACACTTGAAGGCGCTCGTTGTTGCTTTCTGCCACGTATATGCGGTCCATTTTGTCAACAAAGATTGCGGTAGGGTGATTGAATTGCCCATCAAGTTGACCGTATTCACCAAAGGTCAGCATATGATCTCCTAAAGAGTCGAAGACTTGTATTCTATTGTTCCAGTGATCTGAGACGTACACATATCCTTTAGAATCAATGGCGACCCACAACGGCCCCTGGAATTGTCCGTCCAAAGAGCCTTCATCTCCAAAGGAAAACTTCTGGTTTCCTCTGGAATCAAGCACTTGAATACTGTTACCTACAGGCACATACATGTCACCAACAGAATCAATTGCAGATGCAGAGTTCCACATTGCGGACATTTCTTGCAAGTCCCCCACATGTTCAAAAGATCCCAAATATTCGCCCGTTCGGTTGAACGCGTGAATGCTAGCAGATATCCATTCCAGAAGATACATGTTACCTGCAGGATCAAGTGCTAATCCTACCGGGAATTGTATTTGAACATCTACTGTCTTTGGATAATCTATAGCGTATAGAAATTCAGGTGGTTTTATTGATGGAGAAACGGATTCATTGGAATTTTCAGAATGTGTGATTAAAGAAAATAATGAAAAGGCAAAAACAGCTATTCCAGATAGTATAAATAAAATAACAAAGGATCGATTCATGTCAAAATGTAGTTAATGCATAATTTATTATTTAATAAGATAAAAAAATTAGAGGTAGTCGATGACTGCCTGTTCTACAATGTCGATGTTATCAGAGGACATTAGAGCCACCAGCTGGGACAGGTAAACAGAATTCTTCATTATAGTCCAGTATCCAGGAGGACTTGGGTTTACCTGTTCTGCATTGGAATGAAGTGCTCCAAAAATATGGCCTATCTCATGACCCATGGTGATTTGTCGGTGAAAGAGACTACCGCTATGTCCTGTAGAGCCATTGCTGTCCGCAATCATTTGCACCACAGCATAGGCATCATTCGCAGTATCTGCAATCGGATAGTCTACATGAGGAGTCCAACCTGCCACGCTTCCTGTAAAGTCTTTGCCGCTTGTCAGAATCACAAAGTCTCTCGAAGTTGAATCTCCGTCCCAATAGTTTTGAAGTTGGGCCATGATGTCTTCTATATTCGATTCCGTGTATTCATCACCCTCATCATCGCACGCATTGACAGATATGTAGAAACTGAGGTTTGCATCATCGAATATATAATACGATTCTAGAAGTGCTTGACCTTGATGATACTGCCAAGTAGTGGGATATAGATCAAAAAATTCCTCATCACAATCCATGATGATATTAGCATATTCAACAGCATATGCCTTTGGAATGACATTTAGTCCATTTTCAAACGTGTCGATGACGGATGTTTTGTGATCTGGGGTATCGACGGATATTTCATACATTATATGTTGCGTATTCTGAGCATTGCGATCATAGGTCTGTAACGGATCAATACGGATTTCTTTATCAGCGATCCTCAATATTGCCGTAAAGTAGTTGTTGGAAGCTAATACGTATACACTACTGTTTTCTTCACCAGCCACATAACCATGATAGGTTTTTAGATCCATCCTAGGAACCTCCATCAATTCACCGTTTTCTCCCCTCAGATACGCTTTTGCGTCAGGTACCCACATTTGAAATTCATCCAATTGTAGATCATATGTTTTGCCATGGAAGCTAACCGAAATGTACTCATCGTTTGCAATCTGTTGACGCATAGCCACAGAATCAATGGTTATTTGTTCGTAAGAATCAATTGATGTTGGAATGTTAGGATTGCGGTTTGTAGAATCCGAGGTGAGTGTATTGATGCTGGCGGTTGTTATGGTGTTAGATTCTGCCGTCATGGTATACATGGTGCTGATTGGAATAAGCAGCATAGCTAGCAGTCCAATTAACAGTGTGGATTTTGTCCTTTGAGTTATTTTGTAGTTATTTGTAATCATTGCTATATCCTACCTTCCTACTAATTAATAAGGCGAATGTACTCCTATGATACGTACTACGGGAATACGCAATGCTTTTAAAGTGAGAATGTCTGCCCTGCCGAAAAATCCAATCGCTGTTTTGAATATTCTGCTAGTTGCAGAGCTTTTGGAGGTAAAGATACCTTCCCTTGCCGCTGATTGAGAAAAGCTGATGGTCATCAGATGATTCTACGTCAACTAGGTCCAGCAGAGAGAGCCAGTCCAGATACAATGTAGAGCGCCTGCTATTAAGGCCGGATTTTGACGCAAGAGGCGTCTTTTTCAAGGGTCCTTCCTCATACAGAATAGTCAGAATTTGCCTTATCATCTTTATTTCGATTCTTTTCAAGCCGCGTTCATTCAATTTTTGCAGATTTTTTTTGTTTTTGCCATCGTCTGCTTTCATTTCCCATATTGGTAAAAATCAGACAAGATAACTATAAAACTGTGACGCAGTATTTTGTCACAACATATCATACATATGGAATCACCTCCCAAAGGTACGAACTTGGTATAGAGTTACATTCCGATTCGCAATTGCATTTAAGTTTTTATGAAATGTATAATCAAAATAGTAAAATCGCACCATGTCAAACATTATGACATCATAAGAAGGAAGCCTAGTTAAAACACATCTGTATCAAGCTAAATTCTACATATTCATTGTAGCAGACATGGGCAATACTTAATTACAAAAGGCAGCCAGTTCTTGGCATGGTAAAACAGGTTCCTGACGGATTCCATAATGTAACGACGTGCCTTACTGTGACAGACTCGGTGGAGGCCATCGACTTTTACAAAAAGGTCTTTGACGCCAAGGAACTGTTCAGAATGCCAGGGCCTGACGGCAAGAAGACAATGCACGCGGAAATACAGATTGGCGATTCCATAATAATGTTGGGCGATGAGTTTCCGAAAATGAACTGCAGGTCCCCAAAATCAATAGGCGGCTCAGGCAGTGGTGTCTACCTGTACGTCCCAGATGTGGACTCTACAATCAAAAAGGCCGCAGACGCCGGCGCACAGATCACAATGCCGGCATCAGATATGTTCTGGGGGGACAGGATGAGCAGCCTAGTCGATCCGTTCGGCCACAACTGGACGGTGGCAACGCACATCAGGGATATGACCCCCGAAGAGATGGCAAAGGCAAGCCAAGAGGCAATGAAATCCATGGGGGAGAATTGCCAGTAATACATTGTGCATGTAACTGAAATCCCAAGTCGGCAGACAAGTTCAATCAATTTGCACGCAATAATTGAATATAGACGGATAATTTTGAAGCGGTTTTTCCAATGGCTCTTAGAGGAACCTTCCGTATCCAACTATGCCGTTTGCCCGTGTATCAAACTTTGGCGGAGTTATCCACAGATACCCGTCAGAATCGGCCTCAAGATCCAGCCGCGGCAGCACGTTCGATGGCGCCGCCTGAAGAGCAGCAGGACCGCTTGTCGCCCTGCCGGTAATCGGATCATACGTGCTTGCATGGCAGGGGCACTGTCCCTTCTTGTGGCCCTCCTGCGGCCAGTACTTCCAGAGGCACCAAAGGTGAAGGCAGACCATGCTGTACACGCGAAACGCGGAGACATCCGCTGCCCCTCCGCCGAACTCTTCTGGCAGCCGGATGAGCTGCCACTTTCTGAACGCCTCCTCGTCCAGTACTGCGTCCCCGGTGGTAGGGTACGTTATGACCTCGGCGTGATTGGAAGGAAAGGTGCGTATGTTTGCCTGCGTGCCTCCAGGTATTATTACGGGTGCCCTTTGCAGAATGTCGCCCTTGGGGTTTGGCATGAACTGGCCCCACTGCACGAACGGCGCAAATGCTAGTGCTATTCCGCCTGCGCTCATCAGTTTTAAAAAATCACGTCTTGAGAGGGTGCTTTTGTTAGAACGGGGTTCTAACATGCCATACATATGGCGGATTTTGGATTTAAGTGTAGTGCGGTGGGAATGCATTCCCAATTGCTGCCGGTACGTCAGAGGCAGAGTGCGTTTTTTGACTAGAAAACAGTAGTAAAACTTAAGAACGTTATGTAAAAAATCCCGTACGTGTTCAGGTATTTTCTTACTTTACCACTTTTAGTGATGTTATTTGTTCCGTTGGCATTTGCAGATGACGGAACGGTTAAAATCATTAGCAATACCGCAAAAGACTCAATTAGTCCAACTATTGCCGTTGAGGGGAAAAATATCTTTGTATCCTGGATTGAACACTCAAGATCCGGATCATCTGAGATGTTTTTCTCAAAGAGTACTGACAGTGGTGAGACGTTTGGCGAGCAGAAGCGAGTCATTGCCCAACAAGGAAGCCCAATAGACCCCACAATAATCACAGATGGTACGGATCTATACATTACTTGGACATACCGCTACCCTAACAGCTATTCTGGCACGTGGTCTGATGATAATTCTGAGATTCACATCTCAAAAAGCACAGACGGTGGTGAGACGTTTGGCACACCCCTAAAAATCAATGATGTGAATTCATTCTCGTCCGTATCTGAAATTGCAGTGGGTGAAAAAAATGTTTTTGTAACGTGGTTCAACCATCAAAAATCCCCCAACGATGTTTTCTTCTCAAAGAGTACTGACGGTGGTGAGACGTTTACTCCACCGCGGAACATAAGCGATTCCGATGGAAGTCCGAACATGCCGTCAATAGCAACTAACGGCACGGATATTTTCCTTGTTTGGTCTGATGAACACGAGGAAACCACCGGAATCTTCTTCTCAAAGAGTACTGACGGTGGTGAGACGTTTGGCGAACCGAGTGCAATCAGCAGTGAAATGGACTACTCAGATGGCCCGGTTGTGGCAACTGACGGTGCAAACATCTATGTTGTATGGACCTATCACCAGGCAGGAAAAAATGACGATATTTTGTTCTCAAAGAGTACTGACGGTGGAACGACATTTACTCCACCACAAAACATCAGCAACGATTCAGGAAACTCGGTTTCCCCCTCAATAGTGACAAACGGGACCGACGTCTTTGTGGCATGGACTGATTCTCACGTAAACTCTAGTTACATCCTCTTAGCAAAGAGTACTGACGGTGGTGAGACGTTTGGCGAGCCACAAAACATTAGCGACAACGCCGGTTTTGCAAGCTCACAGTCTCTGGCAATTGATGGGAATAATATTTTCACGGTATGGAGTTGGGCCGAGGATATGCATGGCTATCCTGAGATATTCTTTTCAAAATCAGCAATCGTGCCATCAGCATATAGCGTAGATCAAAACGATAACAACGCACACAACAAACCAGTTCAGAATAACCAGACAGACAATTCCGGAACAGTTGAAGAAATGGTGGCAAATACTGCCGGCACGATTGAATGGCTAGAAGATAGCGCTACCATAGGAGGAATAGGCATGCTAAAGATAGTAGACCCAGACATGGACAAGACCGAGCTAGTGGATATTTTCACAGCCTTTGTGTGGTCAGACACCGATAAAGAAGGCATAGAACTAGACATGGTTGAAAGCGGACGAAACACGGGAGAATTTTATATCGACGTGTCATTTACCTCCGAGGAATCCTCCATACAGAGCCTGCAGGTTTCAAGCGGGGACTTGGTGACTGCCTTGTATCAAGACGTTACCGTTGCTGATGAATTAAAACCAATGATCGAGATTACCGACACCATAGAAATCGTCCAAGAGTATGTCTCGCCATTTGAGCAGCTAGCGGTTGGAGTACCATTAGATAATATCTTATGCTCCGATGATTCTCTCAGACTTTTCGTAAAGGACGACAACACTCCGCTCTGTTTGAGATCAAGTACTTTTGAGAGACTCGTAGACAGAGGCTATTTTGAATAATTTTCCAGATGCGCATTTGCAGATTTGGAATTATCCGCGAATTATGCCATCAGCACACATTCACTGAAAGATAGTTGTTTAACATAGTTCAAATCCGTCTAGATCCAAACCGTTAAAGATTATTCCGTGACGAATATGGCATCAAAACTATCTTTGGAGCCCGGCATACCTTGCAGAATGCCTTGTCGCCTTCCAAAAGAGTACAGTTGAGAGGCTTGCCATTATTATTCCAAACACCGCAACCTGAATCCAGAACATCTCGGCTGACACCATGGGGGTTCCTGAACCAAACCCTGAGCCGGACTGGGCAACATCTACGCGCATCCTTGCCAGCCTGAGCGTTTCTTCTATTCCTCTCGGATCCACAAGGCTTCCGGCCCTTCCGGCTGCTGACTGGGGGATCTCCTTGATTGCAATCATGCTCTGGCTAAGGTGTGTGCCAAGCAGTGCACCCGCAGTTCCAAGCATGATTGCCGTAATCTTGGAGAACTTTTTCAGGGAGCGGACAAGGGACTGTTTCACTTTCTCGCTCTCGCTTTGCGGCAGTATCATTATTGCAAATTTTGTTGCCACATAGAACTTCATATCGTGCGCCTTGCTGTTCTTTTCCGTCTTTGAGACGCTCACTATTCCAAGGCTTTGCATCTTGTTGAGGTGATACTTGACAAGCTGAAGAGAGATGTCGCTTTTCTGCGAGATCTGGTTTGCGGTAAGCTCATCAGATAGGAGCGACTTGAGAATGGCCCTGCCCGCGTCCGATGTCAGTATCTCACCAAATGATTTTATCTTTGCGTCATCTGAAAAGTAGATTTTGATCCGCTCCGTGGAATCCAGCTTGTTTTGATCTGCGTCGGTGGTGCTCAAGGGGGACCATACTACGGCTGCAAAATATCTAAGGGTTTTGGTAAAGCCGAGATTTCATCAAAGCCTAAATGCAAAAATCACGTAATGATACATGATGAATAAAATAACCATGATTGGGCTCGTCGCTCTGTGCACGATTGCGCTGTCACCTGCCGCACTGGCATACTCTGATGGAGTTGGGGATACATCTCTTGAAAGGATGCTTGCGGCTAAAAAGGCAGTGGAAATCGCAAAGGAGAACGCGGGAGCCGGCTCTGGGACGCCCTACTTTGCACTTGACGGCGTGGCAGGTGCATCCGCAATATCAGCTGCCGTCTTTGGCGGAATCGGCGCCATGTTCTTTCTGAAGGGAAGGAACGGAAGGTACGTTGCCCAAGGGCGCGGCTAACTTTTTTATTTTTAATACCTGTCGAGTATACGTCTGTTTTTGATGCATGTTCCGATGGCAGGATTATGGTGTTGAGTTTTATTTTCTTCTTTTCAGCAATATGGCAACAATAAAGAAACCCCTGATGAGCATCCTAAATACACCAGTTATTCAACATACACCAGTACGTAACTCCAGGCTTTTCATTGAGGATTAATACCTGAATTACCCAACAGATGCCGATTGAATCAAGTCAAAGGCGGGCTGAAATTCATGAGGCTTTTTGGAGCACTTGCAAGGAATGACAAATTTTACAGCGAGATTGACAATGTGCTTGAATCAATCAAAGTTAATCCGCAGATTGGGAACAGAATCCGGTACGAGAGAATCCCAAAATGCTACATTGCCGCATACGGCATTCCAAACCTGTTTCGAGTCGAGCTTAGCAGGGGTTGGAGGCTGGTTTATTCGCTTACGGGAAAACAGGATCAAAAAACGATATACGTGCTTGAGATGTTTGATCACAAGGACTATGAGAAAAGATTTGGATACTGAGCTACTTTAGTTTGACCGACTCTTTTTCCAGTCTTGCAAATTTTGGACCATGAGCAAATATCCAGAAAATGGAACCGTCCTTGTCATAGGCGATCTTGTTTGATGCCTCCAGATATTCTAAAATCTTGTTAAATGTCTTGTATTGTATCTGCTTTGGTAAGGAGAGCCGCAGTTTGTTCTTTGATGCAAACTCGTGTTTTTTTGAAAGAATTCCTTCTATCATCAGTATGGTATCAAGATTTGGGCTGTGGCCTTTGTCTGCAATTGCGGATGCCCTCATTGATCTAATATAGTACATTCTTGTATATATACAATCCTACCCAGTATGGGGCACATCTGGGACTATCGAACCGGAACAGACTGTTAGATCACAGCGGCAGGTGCGCTTAGATTGCATCATCTGATGCATTACAGAGCGGCAAAACCGCAGAGGACCTCGCGACTAAAAGCGCCCAACTGGTAGAAGATGCACACAGGGAAATGGTGCGGGAGGTGGGATTTGAACCCACGAACCCCTAAGAGATAAGGGCCTAAACCTTACGCCGTTGACCGGGCTTGGCAACCCCCGCAGTGATGCTCAGTTTCCACACAAACTTATTGCTTACCATTGGGCAGAATCCGGACAAGACACAAATCCAGCCGGCTTGTATTTGGTGTGGTTGGCAAGACTATTTGGCACAAACGGGATAAGGGGAGT
>Ga0169931_10014284_pt1 | contig 10762 bp, 10 predicted proteins | sample Kivu_15m_20L_FD_129675 | JGI IMG/M metagenome (GOLD analysis project Ga0169931, IMG submission 129675) | Freshwater microbial communities from Lake Kivu, Western Province, Rwanda to study Microbial Dark Matter (Phase II) - Kivu_15m_20L... | ecosystem: Environmental > Aquatic > Freshwater > Lake... | reverse complement strand
GTTACTTTGACCTCTTGGGTGCTCGCAAATTGTTCAATCGCTTTTCTGAAGAACTCAAATCCTTTATATGGACTATTTAAGTGGGTGGATACAAATCCAATGCGCAATTCATTGGGATTATAGTTTCGATTAACTCGTCTAGGACTGAAAAATTCTTCTGGCACACAATTATGAATAACCTCGGTGCTCAGTCTTGCAAATTCGGGGACTTTCTTTACTCTTGCTTGAAGCCACTCGGATGGCAAAATGAGTTTTATGTCTTTTGACTGATTAGAGCTCCAGAAAATTGACTGGCTTTTCTTTATCGATCTCACAAGCGGTCTCGTGCATAATCGAGACTTAGGACACTTATTGCAGTCGTCTTGTAATCCTGTGCAAGTAGTTGCATAGTGGCAACCACCCGTCAAAAGTCTCTCATCATGAAGCGTCACCACCTTGGGAACAGTAGGTAAAACTGATTGGAGCGTGCGAATTGAAAAGAAGTTGAAAAAAGCGTGCATATGTATAATGTCAAAATCCTCTAAGTACCTTATCCTCTCGTCATTAAGCGAAAAAATATCCAAGGATAGGGGAGTCATTAATTCATCTCCCTTTTGTACTACTTTCGATTGCAGACCTGTAATCAATGATGATGTCTTAGAAATTAGAGTTGAGCGTAAAAGGGAATCGCGCTTTACCGAATCCAAATAAGAATTTCTATCCAATAGCATTGCTTCAACCCCACTATGGTTCAAAGCCTCAACTGACCTAATCGCTGCGCGCCCAGCTCCCCCAGATGTTGTCGTACTCAAGTGAACTACTCTCATTATTTGCTTAGAATAGTAGTCATGACCCGAATTGAACGATTATCAAACCTTGGTTGACTTAAGCGTCGTAGTGACCTGCTTTAATAAGCGGGATTTCATACCCGACTTCATACGTCTAAGCCTGGAACTCCTTGGCGCAGGGTTTGAAGTTGTAGTCGTTGATGATGGATCTACTGATGGATCGACTGCTCTTCTTGAGGCTCATGTGGCCATGAATCCACAAATCAACTTCATCTCTCTTCCACTAAATCAAGGCTCAGCAAATGCAAGGAATCAAGGAGTCGAAGCATGCAATCGAAGTTATATTTTCTTTCTAGATATTGATGATAGTTGCAATCTAGTAAAACTAAAAGAATCTATTAAGGAGCTAAGCGCTACAAAATCTGATTTACTAATAGCAAATCTTGAAGTATTGCCAAAGCATGAGCTGCTCAGAATGCCTACTGATGTGCACCGCACAACAGAATTTGAATTAAGTATGATTTCGTCCAAAATATTGGCAACTATGGGTTATTCGCGGTTTATATACTCTCGTAATTTTATAATAGAGTCTTCCTTTCGCTTTTTTCCTACTCGCCCAGAATCCAAATTTCATAACTTTATTTTAGATGATGCTTTCTGGCTACTATTGATTTCAGCCTCAGATGGCACCGCTTTGGTTTGTGAACAGGAACGAATTGTCTACTACTACAACGTACCTGCAAGCACGCTAATCTCTTGGAATTTCTATCTTACTCAGTTGCAATTGATTCCAAATCTAGTCATTACCTTCTTAAATACATTTCTTGATAACTCATCCTTAGACAGGAAATTGCTTATTAAAAACTCAGCAACATGGATGTTTCAAGTTTTGCGTCCGCTTGATTTAGCTAAGTTGATTTCATCCGGTCTCTTGTCCCCAGAGATACTCAGATCTCTTTGGCATTTCTTTAGACTTGTAAAACTAAATCGCTTTATGCTTTTAACGTTCTATTTTAATGCCCTATTTTTTGCGTTGAAAAACTTGCTTCGGATAAGAACAAGAGTGAAGACGAGAACTTAAATATCTCGACTGAATTCTTGAATCAACCCTTTGACAAAAGTTCTAAAGGAATAATAGGGCATCATCTACAACGTTCAGTCGATTTCAGGTTAAGTTGCTTGAGCATCTAAATATTGATTCAGTCGGAACTAAACTTTCTTGCATACGTAAATGTAAGCTACCCTATTTCAGTTTCACGATTTACGAGTCTCCTTCTTAGGGATTTGAAAATCATAAGCACCAATACAAAAGGATGAAAAGTTTTATTTATTCTTGCATAAAGTAATAGCCATACTCTGAGAACGGCTGGAAGCAGGTTTGTGGTAAAAAAGATGGGATTTTTGTTTGTAAAATGTAGACTATACAAAGAATGTGTTTCGCCGCTCTCAAAATTCTGAATTGATATAAATTTGCGTTTCTTATCATAAATAATCGTGTTGACGTCAAAATCTAGATGACTTCCATCCATTCTAGATTTAATCTCAGACACTCCTCGCTTGTTCCAAGGATTAGTTCCACCTATAAAAACACCAAAATCGTGTCCATCAAAGCATCCCGAAAATGCAGATTTCTCCTTTTCTTCTCGACACTCTTTATAAAGATGACAAGGGGCTATGGGGAGTCGCGTCACCAATTCGGGATACCTTCTCCACATATCAAAAAGTATTTCCATATCGCTAGCTAGAGGATTTTTCAATACCGCATCTTTGCAATGATTCCATAAGAAATCTGCCGATTCCTTATCACGAACAAACAAAGTACTGGCAATACCCCTCTTATCGGAGACAATGGGGAATGCAAAAGGAGTATCAATTTTTGAAAATAAAGCGAAAGGGAAGTCCTCCGCAATTACAACGTCCGATTCAATATGAACAGTCGCACGATCATATGACTGCATAAATCTACTTAAAAAAGAGAAGCGAACCAGGGAAGAAAACCAGAAGTTGTTTCGTAAGTTTCTTGGGTACGCATACTTCCCCTCTATTTCAAACTCAACTTCTGTCCATGGCAATGTTAAACGATTAGTAAAAAGCTTCTCAAAGAAAAATCTTCGATCACTCACCATCCATACGTTGTTCGTACCCACAATGCTCGATGTACGGCGGTAATTGAGGACTAAGTGAAGTGGCGGAGGCGTTATTGTGTGTATGAAAACGAATTGCACATCTACCTTCACCAGCATTCTCCTATACCGCGATTTTGACTAAGCCAAACTCGCAATTTTGCAGTAAAGTCGCTTAGCTTCATTCAGTACTTCTGGGGATTCAACAACTCCATAACAAACAGTCTACACAAGATACAGCAATCTACCTTGCAGACAGATACTTATTACTTATCAGTCAGACTTTCCAAGATATCCTAGTCTTTTCAAGTGATTACACTTAAGGGCGTGAAACGAACTCTCTTCAACTTTTATTTGCAAATAAAGCGTAGCTTGTCTAGACGACTACTAAGACTAGCCTTTGTATATTTAAAATTTGGTTCGCCTACTTTTCGTTTTGTTTATGACTCAAAATCTGTAACGGATGGCTTTGGGGCACAATTTCATCGAATTTGTTCTATCATTCATGTTTCAAAAATGATTAACGGTAAAATCCAGCGTCCCAAAATATCGCAAGTTGCAATTCATCCCCTTGATCCCTTTCAAAATATCTATGAAATGGAGTTATTTCTAGATGGTGCAAATGCCAAACTATTCGAAAGTTCAGAGTTTTCGCAAGATTCTATTTCTGACAAAAGGACTACACTCAAGTTTGTAAGGATTAAATCTGTGAATATAATTGGTCTTATAAAATTAAGAATAAAATATAGCTTTAGAAATGTCGAAGTAGTAATTGTGTGTCAAGACGCTCATTCGCTAGCTGATTCCTTCATCAACTCCTATAGAACGAATGTCTACCCGTTTTTTAGATTCTTATTAGATTGTAAAGATTACTCAACGCAATGTGTTGTTTTACACATTAGACAAGGTCATGGGAATTTTGCTATTTACCCAGGACAGAAAATCTCAAGAGAACTTCCAATTGAATACTTTGATTCTATTGTTGATTCAATTATCCGCACGGTGGATGTTTCCGACTATGAACTAGTCATTTTCACAGATGCACCGAAGGAAGATTTGGCCTTTTCCCCTCCTCCACAACAGGAGTACTTGTGGCGTGGGATGCCTGGTTTCGATGGGCAAAATCTCACACATAAAGGAAGAGATCTTGAACAACACTTTACATTGAAATATTCAACAAAATTCTCAAAGGTAAATCTAATCCGAGATATTAATCCTGTTGAAATGCTTCTAATCATGATAGGCGCCAGTTATTTGGGAGTCTCTCGATCTAGTTTGAGTTTTATAGCTGGAATCCTTAACCCAGATGGCACTATTTTTGCGCCCCCAAATTTCTGGCATCCAAGCCCAAAGGTGTGGCGAGTTATTTCAAATGAATTGAAAACTTAACTCATAGCAACTATTCTTTTCTCGTGGCTATACGGATTATCAAATGTCATTAGAAGTTTGCTTGAATTTTGAAGTCGTAATTCTTAAGAATTTAATGCATGAGGATAGATTTGACTAGCGCCTGTACAAATCCTGTTTACTCAGTCGAAGAAGCAAAAATTTCGAAAATTCGACCAGTTTTCTTAGACGCTGATGGAGTTTTATGGAAAGACTCAGGAGCAGGCAGTATTTTTGGAAGTAGTTCAATCGATTCATTCACTGCCCAGATTACTTTGATGCGGAATATATTCCCTTTTTCAACATTCTTTATCGTAAGTAATCAAACTTGCGTAGCTAGAGGTATGTATGGGGAAGAAGCGCTTCGAACGAGGATTTATACCGTTTTAGACGCGATGACATCGCTATCTCTGCCCATTGTCTTTTCTTATTGCCCGCATCACCCGAATGCACAAGTTTTGAACTACCGAAGGAATTGTAAGAGTAGGAAGCCTAATCCAGAACAAATATCCCATCTGGTTAAAAAATTTGACCTAGCTGTTGATGAATCGCTACTGATTGGTGACCGCATTACAGACCTCGAGGCAGCAGAGAAAGTAGGTATACGAGAGAAATATTTGATTGGAAATAATAGTGCTTTTGAAGTAAACGAGGGTGATGATGATTTTGTTTGGTCTCAATTCGTAGAGTTTAGACTTATTTCTGAGCTTCATGAACTTGCGAGATTCACTTGATTCTGGGAACTCAGATATGAACACCCTAGTTCTCGCGGCAGGAATGGGGACTCGCCTACACCCATATACGGATAAGGTTCCTAAACCCTTATTGGAAGTAGGCGGAATCTCAATAATTTCGAGGCTTGTAAATGCTGTTGCCCTACCAGAAATATTTGGGAGAGTATTTGTAAATATTTCGCATTTGCCGAGTTCTTTCATAACCTCAAGACAGACACTTCAAGCAACGTTTCTCTATGAAAGGGTTCTTCTGGGGCCAGTGCAGTCAATTCTAGGGATTCTTGCGAAAGAACCTGATGATCTTCTAGTAATACATGGAGACCTATTGCTCGACACAACAGACATTCGTAACTTCGCCAAATACTGCAAACTTCAGGAAGTATCCCAAATCGCAGTGCACAAGAGGAATCGTTCTAGAGCTCGGAGTCAAGTTGTATTTGATAGCAATGGATCGGTTCAAGAGTGTACCGGTATGCCAGTTTCGGAGGATTTGCAATTGCCTCAAGGTATGACTTCAGAAGCTGAAAATCAAGAAGAGATATTTAGTGATTCTGGAATTTACTACTTACGCTACCCAGATATAAAGAAACTAAATATTTCTCCTGAGTCAAAAAGTGTTCGTGATGGAATTATGACTCCCTTGGTAAGGGCTCAATCCTTGATGGCATACCATTGGTTAGGAAGAAGGCTTTCTATAGAGTTACCATCTGACCTAGAGCGAGCCCAATTTGAATGGCGAGACCGAACTTAGTTGGTTTGATAAGTCATTTCTTGAATACAGTTGAAACTTTCGTAAATGGACCTGCACCTATCTCAATCATAACAAAATGCTCACTCACCACCTGTAAAGAATGCCAAATACCCGGCGAAGTCGAGAATGAATTGCCAAAACTTGGTTTCATCGTAACTTCACTCTCAACTTCCAGCCCTTCAGAGAATGTACGCCTAATTGCTTCTCCTCTGATGGGGATCAACACTTCAGGTCTATAGGGATGTTTATGAACCTGATCCGAATATGGTTTTACGAATGCTAAATATGTAACCTGCATCAAAGACTCTGGACTTTCATGGAGACACAATCTAGATTTTCTTGAATCTAAACCTTGAGCCCAAAATACTAAGTTGTCGATATCATTTTCCGTGATAAGGCAATCCCAATTTGCGTGATAAACACCATGGGAGATTCTTCTAATACTATTCCAATCAAGTTCGCTCAAGCATTCCCCATCTCCAGAATTATGCGTCCGACATTTCCCTTGCGCAGGCCCTTAATTGCCGCATTGATTTCACTCAAACTATAGACACTTAATGGTAATTTCTTATAATCAAAAACTTCATCCTTCATTAATTGAAGTAGGAATGGGATATCTCTATCAGGATTTGATTGCCCACCATGGGAACCAACCATTCTTTTACCGAAGTGTAGTGGAAGTGTGTAGATACTTACCTTTTCCTTCACATTGGGGACTCCAACCAAGATTATCTGTGCTGTTGGACTTGTTAGCTCGTATGCCAGCTCGATTGATGCACTTTTCCCACTAGTTTCAATAGCAACAGAAAAATTGAACTTTTCTCGAAGTTTGGTTAACGTCTTAGCGCACGACTCTTTGCTTTCAAATAAGACAGTTTCTTTCGCACCAAGATCTCGAGCGAGGCTGAGTTTGTTTGCGTCTACATCCACAACCGTTAAACTTTTCACACCAAAAATCTTACTTAAGGCTATTAGACACATACCCACGCCACCGGCTCCAAAAACCAATAGATCGTCACGTATTCCTACTCTCGCATCATTTTCTAAAACTCCCAGGGCGGTAGTGAGGGCGCAACCCAGAAGGGGTAGTGACTCTTGCATACCCTGAGTATCAGTACCAATTACTGGTGTTAGGCGATTCTCTGAAACAACGGAGTAATTTGAAAAAGTTGTTACCCAACCAGAATTGATGATTCTATTACCTAAATAATAACGCGCGGGAGGACCTTCAATTCCAGATCCTTTTCGCCAATGAAGAATTACTCGATCTCCAATAGAAACTTTGTTAACACCGGGTCCAACATCGACGACTTTACCTACACCTTCGTGACCTAGAAGATGAGGAAGAAACTTGTCTGGACCTTTTACTGCATCAATCTCATTGATTTGCGCCCCGCAAATACCACTGAATTGAATCTCTACTAGGACTTGACCAACAGCTAGTTTCTCACGGAGCTCAATTTCCTCGATGGAAAGCTCTCTAAACGACTCAGTAAGAACGGCTGCTCTGATCTTCAATTCTCAAATTCCAATCTATTCGAAGAAGATAAATTCATAATCACCTTTATAAGAAAACTTGTTAAAAAACCATTTCCATTCATCAACATCCATAAGACATTCGGCCGTTAAGGCCCAGCACTCTAGATTAAACATTTCCAATTCGTTACGATAACTCTCTACCATTATGTATCCGCTTTTAGCGACTCTTTCCACTTCTGTAATTGCGGTTTCCAATTCATACAAATGGAAATTGTGGAAAGTTGCAAGGGAAATAGCTAGATCAAACTCCTTATCCTTGAACTTAAGCGGATTTCGAGCATCATACTTAAGCAACTTTGCATTCAAGTCTGGATGAATGTTTTGGATTGCGTACTCTGAAAAATCTATTCCCGTTAATTTAATCTCGGGCAAAAGTCTTTGAATTTCAAATAGCAAGTAACCCTTGCCGCAGCCAATATCTAAAACACTGCTAGCGTTACTTAATTCATAACGCTCTATGAGCGCCTCAGCAACAGGCTTCCATCTTCCTTCGATGTATCTATGGCCCCCATATCCGTATCGTCTGTCACCATCCCAATATTCTTCTCCATATTTCTTGGCGATTTTCATCGCTTCTACTTTACTGTCATTCATTCGGCCCAAATAGTCTCTAGTGGTTGCTTTATGTAACTTAGTAACTAAACTCAACTCTTGACCCGGTGTGTTAAACAAGTTCTTTTCCTATCTCTTCAAGAAGCGATTCGAAGTCTAAACCTGACGCCTTAAAGTGATCTTTTTGACTTCCATAGTTATGAGGATATTTATAATCTAGAGATTTATGCCGTAATTTACCAGTTGATACTTTATTCCTATACAGAGTATGCAACAGGCGCGTGAGAAGTCCTCCGTAGGGAATATGTTCCTCTAATACATAAACTATCTCAGCACTCGAGTATTCTCTACTTATATCTAGGTAATTAACTTCATCAACTCTCATAAAGTGGACTGCCCCCACTAAATCCCTTTTTTCTTGTGGCAATTTTTCCAAAAGTTTTGTGACTTCGTGAATCAATACGCCTGTAGTCAAAAAGAGTATCTTTCCGTCTTGGTTACCGAGCTTCTTCACAAAACTGGAGGGCGCTTCATAATTTAAATTAGGTTCATCGCCCTTGCCAAATCGAATGTACCAAGGGCTATCTAGCGTCTCCGTAGACATCTCAATGATATTTGACATTTCGTCAGCGTCAGATGGACAAAAGACTTTCATTTCAGGTACACACCCCATCAGAGCCAAGTCTTCAATTGCTGTATGGGTTGGACCTAGCGGTGCGTAAACCATCCCCCCTCCAGTCGCTAGAAATCTAACCGGGAGTGAATGTAAAGCCGTATCCATTGCAATCTGTTCAAAGGCTCTTCTTGTTAGAAAATTCGCAATGGTATTAACAAACGGAATATATCCTTCTTTCGCTAAGCCCGCTGCAAATCCAACCAGATATTGTTCTGCAATTCCCTCCATCACAAATTGGTCTGGCAATTCTTCCCTCATTGACTTGAGAGTCCCATGCCCCAAATCCGATCCAACGAACACCACGCGCTTATTCTTCTTCGCTAGTTCATAGACTTTATTCAAGGCAGCTTGTCTCATCGACTACTCATTGACTCTCTGATGGCTAATATTTCGGATTTTGTTATCTTCGCTTTATGGTGCCATTCGGAAGACTCTTCGGCGATTGGAATCCCTTTCCCTTTAATAGTATTAGCAATTATGCACTTTGGTCTTCTAGAAGACATCTCATTAAAGGCCTCTAGTATTTGGGTTTCGCTATGGCCGTTTATGGAATGAGTTTCAAAACCAAATGCTTTCCACTTCTCTACGATTGGCTGAAGAGGTAACACTTCGTCTAATAATCCCGAAGCTTGCATATTATTAAAATCGACTATAACCCAAAGATTACTCAATTCATGCTTAGACGCGTGAAGCGCGCCTTCCCAAGTGCTACCTTCAGCCGACTCTCCGTCTCCCATCAATACAATTACTTTCGAGTTTATATTCCTCAACCTCAACGCGTACGCCATTCCAATTCCGACGGGTAAACCATGACCGAGAGAACCCGTTGAGAACTCAACGCTGTCCAGCGTCTTACTTTCCGGGTGACCACCTAGGCCAGATTCAAACTTACAGTAATTGTTTAAATCTTGATTGCTCAACAAATGAAACTTTTCTAGAACTACATATAACCCAAGGCAACCATGTCCTTTACTGAGAATAAACCTATCTCGGTCTGGATTTTTTCTTTCTATTTTTTCACGATTCATAATGTTCTTGTAAAGCACGTGGATGATATCGATAACTGATAGGGCTGGACCTATATGTGCCCTACCTGCCTTTTCTGCAACTTCAATTAGTCTAGATCTCAACTCCAACGCTTCAGAATCAAGCTGGATTTCTCTTGATTCCGCTCTGATGTCAAATCCTCTTGTATTCATGGCTGCGTAAGTCTACAGCCCGGAACACGAAATTAATTAATTATCAATCTTAAAACTTGAGTCAAATCATCTTTACCTAAAGAATGATTAAGACCTGCAAGTTCGACGTAACGAGCGAATCGCTGTCTACTTTCTGAAAGCCTGCTATCTTCGGTGCCTTCTTTGCCAAGAATTTCCATGCGGCGGAGCATAATGGTTGCCCACTTCAGAGAAATTGCTGGAATCCAGGAGGTCAAACTTTTGACGTTCAGGCCATATAAATCAATCAAAGTCGAGCAAAACACTTCATTCGCTGAAAAATTAAAGGTATTTTGTGGATGTAATAGAAAGTCAATTATTAGTTTCTGAGGACTATCTACTCCAAAAAATTCAAAATCTATAAAGTACTTTCTTTGATCTTCTCCTTCAAGCATATTATGGCGCCCTATATCAGATTGACTCAGCACCCGCGTAATTCTCGCGACTTTATCGTCCAAGTGGTGAATTCTTGAACTTTTCAAATTTTCCAAACTCTGTGCAACCAGTATCCAATTACTTTCTGACTGCTTAGCTCCTCCTTTTAAACGTTCACTTACTTGAGTAAGAATCTCCTCGCTAGAAAAAGCAGCGTCAACTGCCAATGGTATATTTTCGCCTCTTTCTTTGAGGCTAAGGTGCACTTCAATCATTGTGCGCTGGAATTCAATCATAGAACGAATTGTAGGGATGTCTGACGTCGGAGTGGTTCCCTTTATGTACCCCATACAGTTCACTTTTTCAGAACTTAAGTTTTCAATTAGTTCTGGCGCATTGTTAACTCCGTAGTGTTGAAGAACTCTAAGTGCGTATCTTTCCCGGGAGCATGATTTCTTCGATCTATTGTCATCTCCTAGGTATCTCTTAAGAATGTATTGCCTACCATTAATGCTCATCTGGGCAATTCTGCTATTCCCACCCTGCGCGCCAAGAAAAGTTTCAAATTTTCCTTGATGCTTTCTTGTAAATTCCTTTAACTCAACATCAATTTCATCTTTCATCAGGATAGAATAGATGAAT
>Ga0169931_10014282_pt1 | contig 10763 bp, 10 predicted proteins | sample Kivu_15m_20L_FD_129675 | JGI IMG/M metagenome (GOLD analysis project Ga0169931, IMG submission 129675) | Freshwater microbial communities from Lake Kivu, Western Province, Rwanda to study Microbial Dark Matter (Phase II) - Kivu_15m_20L... | ecosystem: Environmental > Aquatic > Freshwater > Lake... | reverse complement strand
GCCATCAGGGCAGCGATGCCTTGCCCGTTGGGCGGGATCTCATGCAGCGAGTAGCCGTGGTAGTCGCGCGAAATCGTGCCCACCCACTCCGGCTGCCAGTCACGCAGGTCGGCGAGCGTGATGCCGCCGCCGTGTTGGGCCGCGTGGGCCTCGATCGCTTCGGCGATCTGGCCCTCGTAGAAGTCGCGGCCGCCGGTCTCGGCGATGCGTCGCAAGGTGCGCGCGGCCGCTTGAAACTGGAAGCGCTCGCCTATGGTGGGCGTGCGACCCCTCGGCAGGAAGGCCTCGGCAAAGCCCGGTTGCCCGGCGAGCAGATCAGCCTGGGCGCCCCATTTGCGATGCACGACCGGCGTGATCGCGTAGCCTCGCGCGGCGAGTTCGATCGCGGGCTCCATCAGATCACCGAAGGGCAGCGTCCCGAATTTCCGGTGCAGAGCCATCCACCCGCCCACCGCCCCGGGCACGGTGACCGAGCCCCAGCCACGCATCGGGATCTTGCCCTCGTGATGCCGCTCGAACCAAGCGCGATCCCAGCAGGCCGGAGCGGTGCCGGAGGCGTTCAGCCCGTGCAATTGGCGGCCGTCCCAGACGATCGCGAAGCAATCACTGCCGAGGCCGTTTGAGACGGGTTCGACGATCATGATCGCAGCTGCCGCAGCGATCGCAGCATCCACCGCGTTGCCACCCTTTTGCAACATCCTCAGGCCCGCCTGCGCGGCAAGTGGCTGCGAGGTCGCCACCACGTTGCGTGCGAAGAGCGGCGTCCGGTGGGTGGGGTAGTTTTGGTTCCAGTCGAAAGGGGCGGTCAGAGTCGTAGTCATTTGAGATCATCCTTGGTCCGGCGAAAAAGACTCGCCCACCATCCGGGACGGTTTGGATAAACGCCGGAGGATAGCAGAGGCGTCGGCTGGAATTGTTTCCATGGGTTTTGAAAGGGATGGGCCATCGCGGTGCATCACGCACCAAGGTGGCGCTCCTATCTGTGGCGCCGTGCCCAGCGCGGTGCGACTGCGCGCTGCCTGCGCGCCGACTGCGCCCGAGGCCTATTCAGGCGCAGGTCTTGCATCGGCGACAAACGACCCCGTGCGCGTCGAGTTGCTGCTTGATCTTCGACACGCGCGGGTTTGCTTGCCGACTGGTCGATCGCCTCTCAAACTCGCTGGATGAACGCACCTCTTCCCCTTGCCGCCTCGGCCCGCTGGAACGCCCGGCTCTCTCTGGTCTACGCCAGAGTCGGTCAACGCACCGTACCCGTGCTGCGTAGTCATAATGGGCCCTTGCGGATCCAGAAGGGCTTTACGCCCGAAGGCCCTGATCTCTGGCACCAGGTGATCGTGCACCCGCCGGGCGGTATCGCCTCGGGCGATGCGCTTGCGATCAACATCTCTGCGCAGCCTGGGGCCAGAGCGCTTCTGACCTCGCCGGGGGCGGCCAAGTGGTATCGGGCCAACCCGCTTGCACTGGAGCCTGAGGCCTCGCAGACCCTATCGGTCAGCGTAGCCGAGGGTGCGAGTGTGGAGTGGCTGCCGCTCGAGACCATCGTTTTCTCGGGTGCGCAGGCCCGCTGGATCAACCGCTTCGAGCTCGCGGGCGACGGCGTGCTCGTCGCGTCCGAGCTCGTCTGCCTGGGGCGACCCGCCTCGGGGCTCGCCTTTGAGACCGGTTCCGCGCAGTGGCAGACCGAAGTGCTTCGTGATGGCAAGCCCGTCTTTTTCGAGCAGGCCGAGCTGGCTGGGGGCGATGCGTTGCTGTCGGCCCGCGCCGGCCTTGCGGGCGCGCCGGCATTTGCGGCCCTGCTGTTTGCGGGTCTCGACGATCCGGTCGGCCGGGCGGTGGCCGCGGTGCGGACGCTTTCCGGTCAGCCCTTCGCGGGTGACTGGGGGATGACGCAGCTGCCGGGTCTGGCCATTCTTCGTTGGCGCGGGCCCGGCGCCGAGGCGGGCTGGGCGCTGCTGCGAGCGGCCTGGGCGAGTGCACGTCCGGCCTTACTCGGGCGGACGGCCTGCGTGCCGAGGATCTGGGCCACATGAGCGACCGCCGACAGGCCGACGTTGCCCTGAAGCGTAGAGAGCGTGCAAGCGCTCCGCGCCAAAGCGTTTTTGCATTGACAGACACCTGGAGAAAGCATGGAACTGACCCCTCGTGAACGCGACAAGCTGCTGCTCTTTACCGCGGCGCTACTCGCCGAGCGCCGCCGAGCCCGGGGCCTCAGGCTCAACTATCCCGAGGCGGTTGCGCTCATCAGCGCCGCCATCCTGGAGGGTGCACGAGACGGCCGAACAGTGGCGGAATTGATGCAGGCGGGCACCAGCGTCCTGTCGCGCGAGGATGTGATGGCAGGTGTTCCGGAAATGATTCCGGAGATCCAGGTCGAGGCGACCTTCCCGGACGGCACCAAGCTCGTCACCGTTCACCAACCGATCGTCTGAAAGTGGAGAGAGGACGATGACCGATACCGAACCCCTGATCCCAGGCCAGATCGAAACCCTCGAAGGCGAGATCGCACTCAACGTCGGACGCCCGACTCGCACGGTCGTGGTGGCCAACCGGGGCGACCGGCCGGTTCAGGTCGGCTCGCACTACCACTTTTTCGAAGTCAATGATGCGCTTGAGTTTGACCGCGCCGCCAGCCTCGGCTTCAGGCTGAACATTGCCGCGGGGACGGCGGTCCGATTCGAGCCGGGGCAGTCGCGTACCGTCGAGCTGGTCGCCCTCTCGGGTGCCCGGATCGTGCACGGCTTCAAGGGCCGGGTAGCGGGCCCGCTTCCGGAGATGGGATCATGAAAATTGCTCGACGCGCATATGCGGACATGTATGGCCCCACCGTGGGTGATCGGGTGCGTCTGGCCGATACCGGTCTCTGGCTCGAGGTCGAGGCGGACCGCACGGTCTACGGTGAGGAGGTGAAGTTTGGCGGAGGCAAGGTGATCCGGGACGGCATGGGGCAAAGCCAGCGCCTGCGTGCCGAGGTCGCCGACACCGTGATCACCAATGCGCTGATCGTGGACTGGTGGGGCATCATCAAGGCCGATATCGCAATCAAGGATGGGCGCATTGCGGCGATCGGCAAGGCGGGCAATCCCGATATCCAGCCCGGCGTGGACATCGTGATCGGAGCCAGTACCGAGATCATTGCAGGTGAGGGCTCGATCGTCACCGCCGGGGGCATCGATTCGCACATTCATTTCATCTGTCCCCAGCAGATCGACGAGGCGCTGGCCTCTGGCGTCACGACGATGATCGGCGGGGGCACGGGGCCCGCGACCGGGACCAACGCGACCACCTGTACGCCAGGCGCCTGGCACCTCGCCAACATGCTGAAGGCCGCCGAGGCGTTCCCGATGAACCTCGGTTTCACCGGAAAAGGCAATAGCTCCAACCCTGAGGCGCTTGCCGAGCAGGTACGCGCAGGGGCCATCGGCCTGAAACTGCACGAGGACTGGGGCACCACCCCCGCCGCCATTGACACCTGCCTAGGTGTGGCCGATCAATACGATGTGCAGGTCGCAATCCACACCGACACCTTGAATGAATCCGGCTTTGTCGAGACCACCGTCGAGGCCTTCCGAGGCCGAACGATTCACACCTACCACACCGAAGGCGCGGGCGGCGGGCACGCACCCGACATCATCCGGGTCTGTGGTCTGCCCAACGTCTTGCCGTCTTCGACCAACCCGACGCGGCCCTACACGGTCAACACGATCGACGAGCATCTCGACATGCTGATGGTCTGTCATCACCTCGATGCGTCGATTCCCGAGGATGTGGCCTTTGCCGAGAGCCGGATCCGCCGCGAGACCATCGCGGCCGAAGACATCCTCCACGATCTCGGGGCGTTTTCGATGATGTCGTCCGACTCCCAGGCCATGGGTCGGGTGGGTGAGGTGATCCTGCGTTGCTGGCAGACCGCGCACAAGATGAAGCATCAGCGTGGTGCGCTCGCTGGTGATGGCGCACGCCACGACAATGCCCGCATCAAGCGCTACATCGCCAAGTACACCATCAACCCGGCGATCACCCACGGCGTGGCCCATGAGGTCGGTTCGATCGAGGTCGGCAAGCTCGCCGACATGGTGCTCTGGAAGCCGGCCTTTTTTGGGGTCAAGCCGTCTCTCGTGATCAAGGGCGGGCAGATCGTGCTTGCTGCGATGGGTGATCCCAACGCTTCGATTCCTACGCCTCAGCCTGTGCATTACCGCCCGCAGTTCGGCGCATTCGGGCGTGCGCTCGCCGATTGTGCCGTGAGCTTCGTGTCGCAGGCCGCGCTCGATGCCGAAGTTCCCCGCACGCTGGGCCTGGCGAGGAGGACGGTCGCAGTCCATGGCATGCGGGCGCTCCGCAAGACCGATCTGATACACAACGATGCGATGCCCGTGATTGAAGTCGACCCGCAGACCTATCAGGTGCGTGCCGACGGAGTGTTGCTCACCTGCGAGCCCGCGAGCGTGCTACCGATGGCGCAGCGTTATTTCCTGTTCTGATCGAGGAGCCTGGATCGTGCTGATCTTTGATCGTATGGGGGGCGACCCCGCGCAGTGTGTCGGTGAGGTCGCGCTGGCATTGGAATGGCGGCAGAAGTCGCGGATGCGTTTGGCGATCGAGACGGGTCCGCGCGCGGGCGAAGCCATCGGTTTCGATCTGCCGCGAGGTACGGTCCTGCGCGATGGCACGCTCGTTGCGTCAGCGACCGGCCAGAGTCTGCGGGTGCGGGCCGCTGACGAGGAACTGATCCACGTCGAGGCTGAGACGCCCTTTGCGTTGATGCGGATCGCCTATCACCTGGGCAATCGGCATGTGCCACTGCAGATGGGTGAGGGCTGGGTTCGTCTTCAGTATGACCACGTGCTCGAGAACATGGTGCGTGGTCTGGGCGGCGCGGTGACCCTGATCGATGCAGGTTTTGACCCCGAGTCTGGCGCGTATGGGTACGGTCATCATGGCCACGCCCACCACACCCATCATGAGTCCGACTCGTCCGGCTCAGTTTTGGGCGTGGGCCTGCACGGCCATGATGATCGTCGCCATGCCCCCCGGATTCACGACTTTTTGACTGACCCCGTCCAGCCTCGATGAGCGCGTCTCGACTGTTCTCGCTGTTGAGGCTGGCGAGTCCTGCGCTGCCGATTGGGGGCTTCAGCTATTCGCAGGGACTCGAGTCCGCCATCGAACTCGGCTGGGCCAAGGGCGAGGAGGGCGTGCGGGAATGGATCGAATCTTTGCTCGATGCCGGTGTGGGGCGCTTTGAGGCGCCGCTTTGCCGTGCGCTCTTCGTGGCAATCGGGGAGGACCGCTGGTCCGAGGCCGCCGATTGGGCGCGACGCTATCTGGCTTCTCGTGAAACGGCCGAGTTGCGGGCCGAGACCCTGCAGATGGGCCAGTCGCTCGTCCAGATGGTGCTGGCGCTGCCTGAGTGTCGCGACGACCTGCGACCGTGGGTTCTGGCCGCGCGCAATCAGGCCGAATCCTGTCCCTTGCCCTGGGCCTGGGGGCTGGCCGCACGCGTGCTCGAACTCGATCCCGAGCAGGCTTTGGTCGCCTGGCTCTGGGCCTGGACCGAGAACCAGGTCATGGCGGCCATGAAGGCGGTGCCACTCGGTCAGCTGGCTGGCCAGCGGCTGCTTTCGGCACTCTCGCCCCGGCTCGATGCGGTGGTGGTACAGGCCGGCCACCGTTCACCTGAACGTTGGAGCAATTTCGCGCCCGGTCTCGCGATTGCGAGCAGTCTTCACGAAACCCAGTATTCGCGTCTCTTTCGCTCCTGAACGATCGTTCGGAGCCTTGACTTGGATGATCCAAAATGAACAGCTCTTCAGCCCTGTCGAGTCCATCGCGTCACCCCGCTCTGCGGGTGGGCATCGGGGGCCCCGTCGGGTCCGGCAAGACTGCGCTCACGCTCTCGCTCTGCCGGGCCTTGCGCGCGCGCTACAACATGGCGGTAGTCACCAATGATATCTACACACGCGAGGATGCGGAGTTCCTGGCGCGCCACGATGCGCTCACGCTCGATCGCATCCTTGGGGTCGAGACGGGTGGCTGCCCGCATACGGCGATTCGCGAGGACGCGTCCATCAATCTCGACGCGGTGGAGCGGCTCGAGCAGCGCATCCCGGGCCTGGAACTCGTGCTCGTGGAAAGCGGGGGCGACAACCTTGCGGCGACCTTCAGCCCCGAGCTCTCTGATTTCACCATCTACGTCATCGATGTGGCGGCCGGCGAAAAAATCCCGCGAAAAGGCGGGCCCGGCATCATGAAGTCCGACCTGCTGGTCATCAACAAGATCGATCTCGCGCCCTATGTCGGCGCATCGCTCGAGGTGATGGACCGCGATGCTCGAAAAATGCGCGGTACCCGTCCCTTTGTGTTCACCAATCTGAAGACCGGCCAGGGTCTGGATCAGGTGATCGATGAGATCGAAACCCGGGGCCTGCTGTCGCGATCAGCGTCTCGCTGACTGTGTTTTCGTGCTGCCTCATCACCGACTGCGCAATTCTTAATTGATCGATCAAGACGAGGAGAAGACCATGCTTGCTTTGAAAACCCCATCCAGTCATATCGCGCACGGACTCGCCTGCGCTCCTTCCCTTTGGGCGAGTCTGGCCCATGCCCACCCGGGCGAGCATGGTCACTCGTTTTGGCAGGCGCTCGCGCACATGCTCACCGAACCTGACCACCTCGCCGGAATTGCGGTGGCGGTGTTGATCGCAGCTTGGGGGGTCTATCGTCTGCGGAAGGCTTCAGCCGCTCGGGCACGACGCTCGCATCGGCCGACGCAGGAATAAAAAAAGCCCGAAGCATCGCTGCTTCGGGCTCTCGTCAAACCGAGCCCCCCGCGAGGGGCCGGTCGCCTGATACCGCCGATCAGGTGTCCTCTTCCGAGAATGCCTCTTTCCGTTTCTTCTTGATCGAAGGCAGCGACACGATCACCAGCAGCACGACTGCAATACCGAGCATCGTTGCCGACAGCGGACGCGTCACGAAGACCGTAGGATCGCCTCGGGAGATCGTCATCGCACGACGCAGATACTCCTCCATCAATTTGCCCAGCACGAAGCCCAACAGCAAGGGCGCCGGCTCGCAGTCGAGTTTCTTGAAGGTGTACCCCAGGATCGCGAACGGAATCGTCATGTAGACGTCGAACACGTTGTTGTTCATCGAGTACGCGCCGATACAGCAGAACATCAGGATCGCGGGATACAGCACGCGGTAGGGAATGGTCAGGAGCCGCACCCATAGGCCCACGAGCGGCAGGTTGAGTATCAGGAGCATCAAGTTGCCGATCCACATCGATGCGATCAGACCCCAGAACAGATTGGGATTGCTGTTCATCACCTGGGGCCCAGGCTGGATGTTGTGGATCATCATCCCGGCAACCATCAGCGCCATCACAGCGTTGGTCGGGATGCCGAGCGTCAGCATGGGGATGAACGATGCCTGCGAGCCCGCATTGTTCGCCGATTCCGGGCCCGCGACCCCCTCGATGGCGCCCTTGCCGAAGAGCTCGGGGTTTTTGTGCAGTTTCTTCTCGATCGCGTAGGCCGAGAACGAAGACAGCACCGCGCCGCCGCCGGGAAGGATGCCGAGGAAGCAGCCGACCGCAGTGCCCCGAACGATGGGGAAGGCCATGCGACGGAAGTCCTCGCCCGAGGGCATCAGCTTGCCGACACTATTGGTGAAGACCTCGCGTTTTTCCTTCTGTTCGAGGTTGGCGATGATCTCACCAAAGCCGAACATGCCCATCGCGACGGCAGCAAACTCGATGCCGTCGGTCAGTTCAGGCACATCGAAGGAGAAGCGCGCGACGCCTGAATTGACGTCTGTGCCGATCATGCCGAGCAATAGGCCCAGCACCACCATGGCGAGCGCCTTGATGATCGAGCCATGGGCCAGCACGACGGCCGCGATCAGGCCCAGCACCATCAGCGAAAAATACTCGGCCGGGCCGAACTTGAAAGCGACCTCCGCCAGCGGCGGCGCAAAGCCCGCGATCATGATCGTTGCCACGGTTCCAGCGAAGAACGAACCGATCGCAGCGGTTGCAAGTGCAGGCCCTGCCCGACCTTGTCGCGCCATCTGGTAGCCGTCCAGCGTGGTGACGACCGAGGAGGTCTCGCCAGGCAGATTGACCAGGATGGCGGTGGTCGATCCACCGTACTGAGCGCCGTAGTAGATGCCCGCCAGCATGATGAGTGCTGTGGTCGGGTCGGTCATCTTGTAGGTGATGGGCAGCAGCATCGCGATGGTTGCGAGCGGGCCGATCCCGGGCAACACACCGATCAGGGTGCCCAACAGGCAGCCGAGGAAGCAGTAGAAGATGTTTTCCAGCGATGCCGCAACCGACAGGCCGAGCGCGAGATTCGAAAAGATTTCCATTCAAGCGCTCCTTAGCGGCTGACCAGGAAGGACGGCCAGGTCGGCATCTGCACTTCGAGTCCATACACGAAGCAGGCATAGGCGAGAACGCACATCACGATCGAGTTGATCAGCGTCTCTTTGAACTTGAACTCGTGGCTGGCCGATGCGGCAACGAAGGTCATGATGATGATCGACAACATCATGCCCAGAAGGTTGAGGAGGCTTGCGAAGGCCGCGACGCCGACTAGCACCAGCACGATTTCCTTGAGACCGATCTTCTCGACCTTGGTTTCCGTATTGGATCGGGCAAACGCACCCAGCAGGATGATCAGGCCCAGCACCGCCATGATGCCGCCGAGTACCGTCGGGAAATAGCCCGGTCCCATCTTGGCGGCCGTGCCCAGCTGGTAGCTGCGCGACCAGAACATGAACAGGACACCGAAGGCCAGGAACATGATCCCTGACCAGAAGTCCTTGTGATTACGAAGTTTCATTGCTGCAGTCCCCAAGAGGATTCTTTTCGAACGCCGGCCTGGACCGACAAACTCAACCCAGCTGCCATCGCGCCGTAGCCACAGATAAGTGGCCCGCCAGCGCAATAAGCTCAGCCGCGGGGATGTTATCCGAAAGCTTCGCGAAACGTAAACCACCTGAAGCTTTCGAGTTCGAATTGACCCTCTCAGGTTTTCCCTTGGCTGCATTGTGTTTTTAAAGTAGCCACTTGCCAGCCTGTTGGGGACTGCTTTTTGTTGCGTTGCACAATCATTGGGGTGTTCAGCGCCCCAGCACCTCACGCAGCACATCTTCGGTGTGCTCGCCCAAGCGCGGCGGGGCGCGTCGGGCCACCGTCGGCGTCTGGCTGAAGCGGACGGGGTTGCGCACCAGGGGCACAGGCCCTGCGTCTTCGCGCTCGATCGCAATACGCATTTCTCTGGCCTGCACTTGCGGGTTGTCGAACACCTGTGCCAGGTCATTGATGGGTCCGCAGGGCACGCCCGCTTTTTCCAGCGTGTCGATCCAGTGCTGGCCTGATTGAGGCGCCACCATGTCGGCCAGTAACGGAATCAATACCTCGCGGTTGCGAATACGGTCCGGCATCCGGATGAAACGTGTGTCCTCAGCCAGCTGCGCCCGTCCGCCTGCTTCGCAGAGTCGTCTGAACTGCTCGTCATTGCCGACTGCGATGATGATCCACTGGTCGGCAGCCTTGAAGGCCTGGTAGGGGACGAGGTTGGGATGGGCATTTCCCCAGCGTTTGGGCGGCTTACCACTCACGAGGAAATTCGAGTTCATGTTAGCCATGGTCGCCACCTGTACGTCCAGCAGAGCCACATCGATGTATTGCCCCGCGCCGGTGCGCTCGCGGTGAAAGAGCGCAGCGAGGATCGCCTGGGTGGCATACATGCCGGTAAACAGGTCAACCACAGCCACCCCTGCCTTTTGCGGACCGCCGCCCGGCCGATCGTCTGCCTCGCCCGTGACAGACATGAGGCCGCCCAGACCCTGGATCATGAAGTCGTAGCCCGGCCGGCGCGCCCAGGGACCGGTTTGTCCGAAGCCCGTGACCGAGCAAAAGATCAGCCGGGGGTTGATTGCTGCAAGGCTGTCGTAGTCCAGCCCGTATTTTTTGAGTTGCCCAACCTTGAAGTTCTCGACGACGATGTCGCTCTTCAAGGCGAGTTCCCGGATGATGGACTGGCCCTCGTTCGAGGCAATATCGACGGCAATCGAACGCTTGCCGCGATTGGCCGCGAGAAAGTAGGCGGCGTCGGGAGTTTCGGAGCCGTCCCGAGCCTTCAAAAAAGGCGGGCCCCAGCTGCGTGTGTCATCGCCCACGCCAGGCTTTTCGACCTTGATCACATCTGCGCCGAGATCGGCAAGATTTTGGGTGCACCAGGGACCCGCAAGGACGCGGGTCAGGTCCAGCACACGGATTCCTTCGAGAATGGCTTGCGTGCTCATGAAGACTCCCGATAATTGAGCGCGCAAACTTACAGGAATTGACTTCGCCACGTAAAATGAAAGGTTCTGGTCAAAACGACCGCCTCCCTCCAGACCCCATGAACTCCGCCGAGATCCGAGCACGATTCCTGCGCTTTTTTGAATCCCACGGGCACACCATCGTAGCCTCAAGCCCGCTCGTGCCGGGCAATGATCCGACCCTGTTATTCACCAACAGTGGCATGGTGCAGTTCAAGGATGTGTTCTTGGGCCGCGAGCATCGGCCTTTCCGCCGGGCAACCACCTCCCAGCGCAGTGTTCGCGCGGGCGGCAAGCACAACGATCTCGAAAATGTCGGCTACACGGCGCGGCACCACACGTTTTTCGAGATGCTGGGCAATTTCTCGTTTGGCGACTACTTCAAGCGGGACGCCATCCATTACGCCTGGGAACTCCTCACCCGGGTCTAT
>Ga0169931_10014281_pt1 | contig 10763 bp, 10 predicted proteins | sample Kivu_15m_20L_FD_129675 | JGI IMG/M metagenome (GOLD analysis project Ga0169931, IMG submission 129675) | Freshwater microbial communities from Lake Kivu, Western Province, Rwanda to study Microbial Dark Matter (Phase II) - Kivu_15m_20L... | ecosystem: Environmental > Aquatic > Freshwater > Lake... | reverse complement strand
TGCCTTTCTCTCATCGCCGCTGGAAGTCCGGCGACATCAACAGCGCGGACACAACCAACGGAATCGCCCACACAAGCTCTTCGTCCAGAAAGGCGTGTTCTCCGTCGCGGCCTTCGTACACCTCTGCAACGATTGCCTCCTGCAGAGTCGGGTGGATCAGAAACCCGAGGATTCGTTCCGACCAGAACTGAACGATCCGGTTGGGAGTTCGCACCTCCGAAGGGGTCTGTGCGGGTAGATCGGTATGGATCTCGCCCTCCCACCAGTTCCAGGCGATGCCTTCAGCGTGTCGCCAGCGTTCGAGCAATGAACTCGTCCCGGACCATGCGGACTGTTGATCGGGATAGCCGTCGGGTGGAACCCGGCCGAAGAGGGGTTGGCCCATCTGCCAGAGTTTGCCGGCAGCCTGAACCGGCTCTTTGATCTGTGCATTCACGGCGCGCAGCATCGATGCCCAGGCTTCGAAGGGCCTCTTGATCTTGTCGCCCCAGGTGGTGGCAAACGCATTGGAGAGCAGCAGCATCCGCACCACCTGCCTTAGCTGATCCGGTGCACGATGTTCCGCCGTGAAGAGTCGCGCGGCTTCTTCAACCAGAGCCTGCGGTGGATGATCACCGATGAGGCGACGCGCGAGTTTCCCGGCGATGAACCGTCCGGTACCGGGATGAACGGCGAGTGCGTCCAGCACATCTCGTCCGTCTTTCATGGGCGGTTGGTCCGGGGGCAGATACTTGCCGAGTACCGTCTTCTGGAAACGGTCGTGCCACAGGTCGTAATAGCGGAACGTGCCGGTGTTCTGCATTCCCGGCTGCCACTCATCCTCATTGTTGTTCACGCGCCAGCCGGTGAACGCGCGCGTGGCTTCGTAGACATCATCGTCCACGTAACCGGTTGGCTCGCCAGAAGCGGAACGGGGTACGTCCGTCTGGCGCATCACGCCAAGGTAGTTCTGTGCACCCAATGTGTGCAGCTCGAAAAGTTCGCGTGCCCAGTTTTCGTTGGGGCCATTGCGCGAGTTCTCGGTGTTGTCGAGGTAGAACAGCATGGCGGGGTGCGTTGCGACCGCCTCCAGCATTTCCCGAAAATTTCCGAGGAGGTGGCGACGAATCACGTCACGGTCGTAACTCGGAAAGCCTGGCGCGATTTCTTCGCTGCGGTCGGGCGAAACGTTGAAGTGGTTGTGCCAGAAGTCCGCGAGCACTTCCTGAAGTTGGCGTTTGCTGTACACGGCTCGCAGCAAAGTGGCCGCTTTCACTTCTTCAACGGGTCGATAGATGACGGTGTACTTCTGATCACCTTCTGGTGCGTTGCGGTAGTGGTCCAGCCACAGCTGTTCGATGGGTTTGTTGAGGGTCGTCAGACCCTCGAGGCGCTGGTCACACTCGCTGTCGTCGATACGACCGGGTTCCAGTTGCAGTGCAACCCAGCTGGCGGACTTTTCCCGCGAGGTGCCTGGCAGATTCCACCAGGATTGGTTGTCCCGGGTACACGATCCGACACCTGACCGCGTGTGCGCGATGATCCTGAGATCCGCCGGTGGTGAAAGCGTGTCAGTACAAACGCCTGAGGACGTGTGCGGATTCCTGTCTGCCATGCAAGGTTCCTTGATGCAGCGTCGTGAGTAGAGTATGCGCAAGGGCAGGGTGACTGGCGGCTGAACGCAGCGGTCGTGAGTTGCAGCTGCCGGCGAAAAACCTGACGGTTGCCACATGTTCGTGCGCTCCGGCTCTGCAGTGGTGCAAATGAACCGCGACTTTTCCCGGTCGTTAGGCAGCCCGCGGGACGCAGCTTGCATACCGGCCGTTGCGAAGCACGTGTTCCAGCGCTCGATCGCGGGTTTGCAGACTCGCTGGCATCGAGCATTTTCTGCTGCTAAATCAGCAATTTGGTGTTCCCGCCAGGAGTCCTGCAGCGGCGAGTGATGGCGGGTTCGGAAGTATCCGGATGACTCACGACTCCGGGCTGGGTGGCCTGGGAGATCGCCCTGGAAAAAGGCTGGTTTGAAGAGGCGGGAGTCGCCGTCGAATTCGAGTGGTTCGATTATGTTGCGTCCATGGATGCCTTTGCCGCGGGTCAGCTTGATGCGGTGTGCATGACGAATGGCGATACGCTGGTCACGGGTCACTCCGGCCAGCCGGCGAAGATGGTTCTGATCAACGACTATTCGAACGGCAATGACATGGTGGTGGCACGGCCGGGCATTGCTGACATGGCCAGGTGATCATTGACGGCAACGCCGTGTCTGCACCCGGGCCGGATCGTGGCATGGTGTTCCAGCAGTTTTCACTGTTCCCCTGGCTGGCGGTGAAAGAGAACGTCATGTTCGGTCTCGAGAGCAGGGACTACTCCAGGGCATCCTGCGAGCAGATCGCAATGCAGTGGATCAGCCTGATCGGCCTGGAGAAATTCGCCAAGTACTACCCTTCGCAGTTGTCCGGCGGCATGCAGCAGCGGGTGGCGATTGCGCGTGCATTGGCCCCGAGCCCCAAAGTCCTGTGCATGGATGAGCCGTTTGCCGCACTCGACCCCCAGACCCGGACGCGTATGCAGGGCTACCTGCTGGAGATCTGGCGTAACGCCGATATCACGATTCTTTTCGTCACCCACGATCTCGAGGAGGCTGTCCCGCGCGCGGATCGTGTACTGGTGCTGGCGCCGAACCCCGGGCGGCTGGTGGCGAACTTCACGGTGCCGTGTCCGCGCGGAGAAACCGGTCGGGATAGATACGACCCTGCCTTCAAGGCCGCAGTGAACGAATTGGTGGCGCTCTCCGCAGTGCCGGGCAGCGATGATGACCCACCGCTCTCGGTCTTTCGCATGACGCGGGTGGATGAAACGGTCGGGTAGGGTTGTCCTGGGCTGGTCTGGTCTGGTCTTGTCTTTTCTGGTCTTGGACCAGCCATGTCCGTTTGCACTTGCACGGGTGCCGCATGGCCGATCCCCATGGCCTTGACGCGTACGTCGTTCAACACTCAGGACTCTCATCAAACAGGATCGCGCCGGGATCCAGACCGATCCCGTTGCGCCGAAGGCTCTCACGGGACTCGAAGTGCTCGATGCTCGACAGCGCTGGCCAGAACCACGCGCGGGCACCATCATTCGTTTGCCCGCGTGCGCGCGGGTAAACCCTTCGCGCGACTATCGTTCATCAGGAGCGACCGATGATCTCAACCCTTCGCATGGCGCTGCTTGCCGGCGTGCTGCTTCTCGCAAGCGCATGCACCACATCGACTGATCATGTTCCGGACGTATCCGTCGTCTCGCCACCCGTGGTTCCGTACGGGGCAAATGCGGCTGCAAGCGGCACGTTCGAGCACGACGGTGTCGCGCTCTACTACGAAACCTACGGTGAAGGCGCACCGTTGCTGATCGTCCATGGCAACGGCGCAAGCATCGGCTCCATGGCAGCGCAGATCGAGTACTTCAAGAGTCGCTATCGGGTTGTTGCCATGGACAGCCGCGATCACGGCCGCTCCGCTGACAGTATCGGTCCGCTGACCTACGAGGCCATGACCGACGATCTGGCGGCTCTCATCGACCACCTCAGGCTGGGCCCGGTGGATGTCATCGGCTGGAGCGACGGCGGCATCGAGGCCCTGTTGCTTGCAGCGCGACATCCGGACAAGGTGAACAAGATCGTCTCCCTGGCCCCGAATCTCTCCCCGGGGCCTGGAGTGTTCTACCGCGAGACGGAGGACCTGTTGAAGGCATCCCTGGCGTCGCACAATCAAGAATCCCGCCAGACCGCCGCCGGCAGGCGCGCGGAAAAGGTCGCGGCCATGGTGCTGAAGGAACCGAACATCGATCCGGAACTCATCGAGAACATCTCGGCCCCTACGCTGATCCTTGCCGGCGACCACGACATGGTGCGGATCGAACACATCGTGGAAATCTTCAATCGACTGCCCAATGGGCAACTCGCTGTTCTTCCGGACAGCACGCACATGGTGCCTTTCGATAATCCACGACTCTTCAACGACACCGCCGCGAAGTTCCTGGGTAGCCCCTTCACCAAACGGGACCGGATCGCGGATTTCCTGATGTCATACGAGAAGCTTCGCGCAACGATTCCGAGATGAACTGCCGCACCTCGGTGTAACAAGGCATGGTAGAGGATCGATCCTATGGCATTCGCAAAGATCACTGAAGAAGCGCTCGCCGAACTGCGTGCCAGAATCGGCAAGTCACCGAGTCGCAAGACTCCGCCGTTCTATACCGAGATCAACACGGATGCAGCCCGACACTTCGCCCATGCCATGGGTGACGATAACCCGCTGTACTGCGATCCTGACTATGGTCCACGAACGCGCTGGGGCATTCAGCTCGCGCCGCCGTGCATTCTGTACTCGACTGACAACGTGTGTTCCGGCGCCATCGAAGGCCTGCCATCAATCCACGCGATGTACGCCGGAACTAACTTCATGTTCCACCAGCCGATCAGGGTGGGTACGAAGATCAGCACCCACAGCTTCCTGAAAGAACTGGTCGAGATCCCGACGAAGTTCGCCGGCCGCTCCATCAAGCAGGTGTACACGACCATCTTCCACGACCAGCATGGCGTACATCTGGCGGATGCCGACGCGTGGGTCTTTCGCACCGAACGTGATACGGCTCGAGAACGTACCGAACAGGGTGGCAAGTACGAGCAGCCAGACAAAGAGACGATTCATCGCTTCACTGTCGAGGAGTTGCAGGCGATTGCGCTGCACTATCGCAACGAAAAAGCTCGCGGCGCACAACGGCTGCGCTGGGATGAGATCCACGACGGTGACCGGATCCCGACACTGCTAAGGACTCACTGAATAAGTGGATATTTTCGTCAGGACGAGGCGGAGCGTGTGGAGGAAAGTCGTGAAAACGCTGTAATTTCACGATTTTCCGTAACACGCTCCAACAATGTCATGGCGGAAATATCCACTTATTCAGTGAGTCCTTAGTGTTTACTGCAACTTACTGAGAGGCTGGTCATGACAAAGCTGACGGCGAGCAGCTGTGCGGTTCTGCTGATGGTTTCCGGGCTCGTTTATTGGAAAGATCACATCATCAGCTTCCCTGTAGATGGCCAGAAGTTCATTGGTACGCTCAATCTTCCTGAAGGTGTCACCAATCCACCGGTGATCCTGCTTCTTCACGGTTTCACCGGATCACGCAATGAAATGGAAATCCCGTCAGTGAAAGAGGGCGTTTTCTCGCGCGCTGCCCGGTTCTGGGCTGAACAGGACATTGCCAGTTTGCGAATCGACTTCCGGGGTTCGGGGGAGAGTGAAGGTGCGTTAGCTGACACAACACTCGACGGTCAGGTCAGGGATGGGCTGGCCGCTCTCGACTACCTCGCGGGCCGCCCGGACGTTGATGCCAGGCGTATGGCCATCGTCGGCTGGAGCATGGGCGGAGCGGTCGCTACAGGCGTTGCGGCAAGAACCGAGCACGATATCGACGCGATGGCGCTTTGGGCGCCAGGTACGAACATGGCTGCATCGATCACCTTTGTTCTCGGCCCGGAAACCGTCAGACAAGGACTCGCGGCTGGCGACAACGTGGTGGAAGCAACGTTGCCGTGGGGAACCAGGATAGAACTGAAAGGCGGATTCTTTCAGAGTCTGTTTAGTTTTGATCCGGTTGCCGAGATCACCTCATTCACCGGCCCGCTGCTGGTTGCAGTGGGAAGCAATGACACGGTCGTATTTCCACAGCCGGCATCCGGTCAGATCCTGCTCGATTACCACTCGGGTGAAGACGAACTGATCAACTGGCCGATGGATCACTCCTTCAACGCGCAGGAGAACTCGGAGACTGTTGATCGGCTGATCGATACGACGGGCGCCTTCATCCGCAAGCATTTCGACTGAATGGCAGACGCGTGACGGTCTTGGCCTGTCGCGCGCTTGGTTGGACAAGAGCACGCGCGTTATTCTCCCGCTTCTCTGCCGCGAAGAAGGAGTTCCATCGATGTCCACCTATCCCGAAAGCTTCGACCACATGCTGGCTGGCTGGAACGAGACTGAACCCGACCGGATTCGCGCCCACCTCGACCGCGCGCTGACCGATGATGTGGTCTTCGTCGACCCCACCATAGTGACCAAGGGCCGTGACGAGTTCGAAGCGAACGTGCGCGAGTTTCGCCACCGCTGGCCGGACGCGGTGTGTCGCCGCACGTCAGAATTCGATGCCCACCATGACCTGTACCGCTACAACTGGCAAATCACCCGGGGCGATGCGGTTCTGGTGCTGGGGTTTGACGTCGTCGAGCTCGACACTGCACAGCGCGTTCGCAAAGTGATGGGGTTCTTTGGGCCGCTGCGCAAGCTGGCTTGACGGCGAACGGGCCAAGGGCGACAAGGGCAGGAGCAAAAAGGACGGGAGAAAGAAGGACGGGAGAAAGAAGGATAAGGGTAAGTCGGAACAAGTCGAGGTGCGAATTGCCGAGGTGGTCGTCCTGTCGTGCTGCAGTGACCTGTTTCATGGGGCGACGTTCCGATTTAGCGCAGCCAGTCAATCAACACGGCCAGAAGCCCGATCAACAGAACTGCCGATAGCACCGGCACCGCGCGAAGCACGCGTACGCCCATCTGCATATGCCATCGCTGATTGACTCTTGGAAATGGTCTGTTCGGAACGGGGACCTCCAGGAATGCACAGAGAGGCGCCCAACCTTCGCGCACGTCGAACACCAGGAGCCGTTCCGGCGGAACGAATTCGCGAACAGATTGATTCCAGCTTTCGAATACTTCCATTGCGTACTCACGCTCTCGAAAGCGGCCATTGAACAACCCACCGCGGTCCCAGATCGCCTTGTGGACAGCAGTGGTGATTGCCCGGGCAAAAGGTAGCCACCGTATCGGCACCGGTAACGGCTCAGATGACGAGGCGTAGATGGTCGCGAGAGCGCTGTCGTACCACGACTCCGCGCTTCGAACTGACAGCAGCACCTTCGCATCCGGGAATACATCCATGAGCTCGCGGTAGTAGGTGCAAGCCGGAAAATCGACTGTCGCTTCATAACCTGTGAAAAGCGATCGCCAGTCGATGGGTTTGCCTTCGGCGCGTTGTAACCACAGCTTTGCGTGATCGTGCCGTCGTGCCATGACTTCGGTCATGTGATAACACCGCACGAAGCCGAGTTCTTCCAATGCGATCCGCAGCGACAACGTGCCTGTACGACCGAATCCTGCGCCAATAACTTTCATGGTGTGCAACCGTACATCAGTGAGGGCGGAAAAGTCCTTGGAGAAAAAGCGACTTCTGATGGATGGTCATCGCCCGTTTCAGAGTGCGATTCCGCGTCGGCAGAATGGCGAGTGAATGATGTTCACGAACGGCTTTGATCCCGCTCGATCTTCGCCCGCGTGGCGCGCATCAGCGCTTGTGTGTGCAAACGTACCAGCAGTTCGTTCGTAATCGCCGTTCCCTGCGCGGCCGTTTCCGCTGCTTCGTCGGTGGGCTGTGAACCAAACTCGCTAAAGAAGTTGTCGACCACATAGGCGGCAATCGGCTGCAAGGCTTCGACGTATGGGCGAATGAAGTCCTTGCCGAAAGCGGCTTTCCCGCCGAAGCCAGCCCGCAAGAGGCGTGACCAGCAATCGGCTATTCCAGCGTCGCGGAAGTCGAGCAGTGACCGACGGCCTTCCTTCTTGATGTGAATCAGCCCGATGCGATCGAGCTCGCGCAGCGCTGTCTTGCTCAATCCCGTGGCTTCACTCACCGCCTGCAGGGTCTTGTCGTGGCTCGGCAGATCGCCATCGACCCGGGCGTGCAGTGCCATCTCGAACCCGCCGAGATCCTCCGTAAAGGAGAGCGCCTCGTAGTCGAACCTGTTCAGCAATGCCTTGATCTGGCTGAGGCTCAGCGACCGATCCCGCTGCAGGCGCTTGATCGCTTCGAGGCGCACCACGTGCTCTTCGGTGTAGTAGGCGACGTTCGGTTTCGGTTTCTCCGGAGCCGGGATCAGACCTTCGCGCAGATAGAAGTGAATCGCCTGTTTCGACAGCCCCGTACGGGTCTGGAGGTCCTTCATCTTCAGGTGTTGTCTCGATGCTGCTTCAGTCAATTTCACCCCGTACCCGTCGGTTCTGCCTGCCTGGACCGGATCTTACGAAAAACAAATTGTGTATAGCAACACTATACGTTATTGTACCTGCACTGCCGATAACACACCTATCAAATTGCCGAGCAGGGGAGAAACGTCATGGCCGAAACGGAACTGCCGAGGGAATTCAGGATGCAGCTGCGACCGCCGCGGATCGCGTGGCCGACCGTCGTACTGTTCTTTGTCTGCATGGCGGGTCTGACCGGCGTGTCGGCGCTTGCCTTGAACGGGCAGATACCGCTGGTCGCCGGTTGCATCGTGAATGGCGTGATCGTGTACTTCCTGTTCAGCGTGGTGCACGACGCCTCGCACCGCGCAATCTCAGAGATAGGTTGGCTCAACGAAGCGATCGGCCATATCGGCCTCTTCTTCTTTGGTCCGCTCGCGCCCTTCGACTTCGCGCGGTGGATCCACATGCAGCATCATCGGTTCACCAACGATGCGCTTAAGGATCCGGATCATTTCGGCCACAAGATGGACTTGTTCACCCCCCTGCGGTGGCTGAACTTCGACTACTACTACACACTCTTCTTCCTTCAGCAGGCCGGTGACATCAGAAAGAAGTATGCCGGGCGGGTGATTGCCCAGGCGTTTCTCATCATCGGATTGCTGGCCGCTGCGGCTTACTCGGGGTATCTGCTCGAAGCGCTATTGCTCTGGATCGTCCCGACCCGGATCAGCTCATTCCTCTTCGTGGCGATGTTCGTGTACCTGCCACATGCACCGTTTTCTCATACATCGCAGGAAAACGAGTACAAGGCGTCAAACATCCGCGCCGGATGGGAGTGGTTGCTGACGCCGCTGATGGCCTATCAGAACTACCATCTTGTGCATCACCTTTACCCCCGCGCGCCGTTCTATCGCATGTTGAAGATCTGGAATGCGCGGCTGGATCAGCATCTGGCGAACGAGCCGTATTTCGTGAAAACGTTCGGTGTCAGCGCGAGGGACGTATCGTCGAACGCTTCTTGAGCAGGCGTCTGGGTCTTCGAGATTGATCTGCGCGGTGTTCGGCGATGCCGATGAGGCGCAACGATGCACTCATCGACGCTCCACGGCGTAGTAGAGGTCGGCGCTGTTGCGTTCCGCGGAAGATTCCGTGACCACCCGCAGTCGCCTGGAAAGCGCGTATTCGATACGCAACGTGGACAGCGACTCCAGCAACGAAAGGCCGTAGCTCACATACAGGTCGGGCGTCAGGTACTTGCCGAGCACCAAAGCTGCGGACGCGTTTCCCGCGCCGGCCGGTACTTCGATGCCAAGCTGATCGAATCCCAGCCTGCCACCGAATCGCTCGGTGAGAAAATTTCCAGCCCGAATTCCGAGCGCGTATGCGGCCTCGTTCATCATCGACGTTTCCCCCGTGGACGCGCTCTGCAGCGGCCGCCCGAAGAGCAGATATGCGAGCTGCTCTGATTCAGGCATGGCCGGCGTGGAGTAGAGCGCGACGGTCGGCCGCTCCAGCGATCCGCTGGCCCTCAACCCGACGGTGACCTCTGGACGCGGCGTACGACTGGCGTCGAGGGCAACGGCAGGTGAGACGAGAGGCGTATCGCTCCAGAAGAGGCGACCGCGATTGATCGAAAGCCTCTGCTCATAGGCTTCGTAGAATCCGCCGCGGGTGTAGATCGAACCATTGGCAGTCGTCCGGGAATCCCTTTGTCGCAGCCGCAAGGTGCCTTCAAGCCCGGCATCGAGTCCGAAGCCGGTGAAGTGCACTTCATCGCCGAACCGCAGGCCGATGTCGGCAATGACCTCGACAGCCGGGTTGCGGACCGCTGGTTCGAGGCCGGCGATTCGTTGATCCGCGCTGACATCGACCGCAGAGGGGGGCAATTCGCGGATGGTCACGCTGGCTTTCGGCAGATCGACGTTGCCTTCGACGGTTATCTTTCTCCCATCAATGCGCATGGTCAGGTCCGGAGTAACCGTGATCTTGGCCAGGTCCGTGTCCATCGCGCGAAAATTCTCGCCGTACAGTCGCCCGGATCCTGTCAAGGTTTCTGTATCGCCGGTCCAGGCCATCGTACCCTCGAGCGCAAGACTGCCGTCGCCCGACGATGCACTTCCGCGGATCTCGACCGATCTCGACGGCGCATCGAGCAACGATGCGATCGAAACGTCGAGCGTGATGTCTTTCAGGCGGATGCCCGCCTCCGGAATCTGTGCGCGCCCATCGCTCAGGCGGGCCTGGCCAGACAGATCAGGCTGACCGAGGGTGCCGCGAAGGTCCAGACTCGCTTCGAGTGCTCCCTCCAGATCGGCGAACTCTGGCAACACCGATTCAAACAACGCGAGATCGAGCCGCTGCAAACGCAAGGCACCCGAAACCGTGGAAGCCTGCCAATCCGAAGCGTTGAAACCGACCTCAGCCTGACCGTCGAGGATCGCCTGCGAACCTTCATCCTGCCGTAGACGCACACGCCACGGTCCAGTGCGTTCACTTGTCATCGAAAGGTTGAGCGGCGCGATTTCCACCGGCGGCACTTCCGCAGCCGTGTCATCCGCACGCGATACCTGCAGTCGTGACGTTGAAAGTGCCAGGGTCGGCTGCAGCCGCGATCCGGCGGCGTCGAACTGCCAGTTTGTGCGCAGGTCGACGCTGCCTTCGATATGCACCGCATCGGACAGCAGTGCGACCATCGGCGCCAGTTCCAGCGCTTTCAGTTCGAGGTCT
>Ga0169931_10014280_pt1 | contig 10764 bp, 2 predicted proteins | sample Kivu_15m_20L_FD_129675 | JGI IMG/M metagenome (GOLD analysis project Ga0169931, IMG submission 129675) | Freshwater microbial communities from Lake Kivu, Western Province, Rwanda to study Microbial Dark Matter (Phase II) - Kivu_15m_20L... | ecosystem: Environmental > Aquatic > Freshwater > Lake ... | reverse complement strand
TATCTTATTTGATGTATGTATGTAATTTCGAATATCTTTCTCAAAAGCAATACACTTGCTGTTTCTGATTGATTTGTTTAGCTAAAAATCGTAATAGGATGCAACGATGCTTCTAATATGATACTTTTTTGCCAGGTATAGATCTTCTTCGATATTTTGTTACAATGAATATAAAAATTATAGCTTAAAAGCTATCGAATTCAAGGCAATTGGACATTTTTTGAGAATCGATTCACCTATCTATGAAAAAGAGCTGGGTTCTATATCGATATTTTCATACGCAAACAGATAAGATTGTTATTAGTTTTAGCATATCGAGTTTAAATTTCAAGAAAGTCTGATGATTCGACTACCTTAGCCGCGATATCTCGATTTGATTTGTGTAGAAAACCAACTAAATATGGATCTGCAGGATTTTATTTTAAATTTTATTCTCCTATTACATGTAAGTATTCAACTTGATTGTATTGTAGAAAATGTTTTATGGCATATCTTTTTTAAAAAATTGTTTAAAGGCATTTCGCAGTACCTTCAGGCCACATTATAGTTTTACGATTTTCAGATATGCAATATTTACCTCTTTAGTTGATGATAGGAAGTTAGGGAACCGAAACTATTCTAACCATTTTTTAATCGAAGCCAAAACACTTATTGCTTAGAATATATTTTTAAACGTTTTATTTGTTTCGAGAGTTGCATACAAAAATAATAGGTATAGATGGCATTTCGTTAGACTAGGTAGATTGATTAGATGATCTCTGATTCGATGATCTTTGATACTAACTACCTTCGCTGTAGTAATCCTTTCCAGTTTTGATGTTATCTAGTAATTTTTTCATTAGAATCGAAAGGCATGTTGGAGAATTTTGGAGGGGAAGATGTGTTAAGGCTTTTCCTTTAGGAAAATGACCGAAAGAATGACCAGATATCATGAACATAACTGCCACTAAATGATACTTTTAGTACCTTTTTTTCGTTTTAATAATCGGATTCCTTAGTTTCTAACTTCTATTTTTACTTCAGGTTTAGTCTAGCTTAGTTTTACTACGGATGGTGGTTCAAGCATATTAACTGTATTGAACAAAGGATCTTATATTTTTTGTCCTTTTTGCAGTACAAGATGATTGTAAAGCGAATCCATAAGTTCGACATCAAGCTACGATAAATGGTCTATTAATTATGCCCGATGCTATTCTTTTAGGTTCTGAAAAACTGCAAAGTATTGATCGTGACCATAAGCAATAAGTCTCGCAATAAGAGGAGCATAATCCTTATGTATTTTGTTCACTAAATCTATAAATATTTACTCAAACAGTATTGAAGAGCGCCTTTTTATATTTTGTTAAAAGCTGATTGCTTTTAGAAGTTTAATTTGCCGTTGACTACTGGTATGTTATTTTGTATTTAAATTACTGCACTTTTTTACATATTGACACTGTTAAAAGCGTTAGAATAGTTGCAAGGTTCTATATTGCCCATTATTCAGTGAAAATCAACCTTTTTATAAAGATTATAAAGATAAAATATTTATCTGAGGCGTAAACATTAATCAAATATAGTTCATTACTCATAAATCGAATGAATCAAATCAGTTTTCGTCTTACTACTACCATTTTTGCTTGTTCATTAGATTGATCATCTTGAATTCATTATAATGATTTGCTCTTTTCTTTTTGAATTATTCCTGTCTTCGCCTTTTTTCTTATTAATTTTCCTCTATCATCTAAGACTGTTCTTATTTTTCTTATCGATAGTGACTTAGTTCCTAGTTTAGCTGCGCATTCAATAAAGCAATATCGATCTTTTTATGCTTGTTTGTCACGCTATTTTGTTTGGCTTTGTATAGTGATTCCTCGATAGCGAGTTATTATTAATTTTTAGGCTACTATTCGTCGATTTCTTCATCACTCTAAGTAAAAAAGATTTTACATTTTAGTTCTTTCTGTAAGGAGTTTTAGGCTCAGTTATTTTAGCGAAGGTTCCTCGATATTTTTCAGTTTATTTGAGCTTTTATTAGTCCCATACGACGTGTTTTTAATGATGTTTTTTCTATTACTCCATCAAAAATCAAACAAACTTATTTAATAATTATGTAATCTATAGAAAACTTTTTTAGTAATTTGATTAAAAACTTTTTTAGAGTAATTTTTAATGTTTAATTATTTATATGAATCTCCAAACAAGGATCATATTTATTGTTAATGATATACAGAAAAGTATGGCTTCTTATCATTTTCAAAAAATAAAAATAAAATTGTTTTGACTATCAAAGAATATTTTTTTCTGTATTTTATTAATCATGCTATTAAAGGTAAATTTTTTTGATAAATTGAGTTAAATCACTATGTTTGGGCGGGATATTCTGAGCCAGCATTTATTATGTTGAGTTTCTTGATTTATAAATAGATGTAAGCGGTAAAGAGGATAGTGATTGCCATCAGTATATTTGATGCTGTATTCCAGGTCCAAGCCATTCGCAATAATTCTCTATTAAGTTAATATTATAGTCACACAATTCAGTATGCATATAAAATTATCATTAGGCTCATAGCTAATAAAATTTGATAAAAATCTAAGATAATTTATTTTTTAACGACATAACGGATATAATGATTGCTGAAATTGCTTCAGAAAAACGAGTCAAAAGAGTAGGGTCTGCAGTAGATTCCAGAACTAAACCTAAAAAAGAAGAACTAAATTCTAAAATAAAAATAGCGGTTAAGAAAGAAACTGGAAATACTAGCAAAAAAACTGATAGAAAAAGCAAAAGAACTCAATCCCTTTACTTTTCGTAAAATGATAAAAACAATGCCACTTCGTAATATAAAAAGTCAAAAATTAAATCTAAATTTTTTTCGACTGAAGAAGTAATCAAGCCAAATAAAAAAATTAAAACTATTGATTAAAAAATAAACAAACAGCAAAATTTACCTAAGGTAACTGATTAAAAATAACGAATTATATTGATTGACGAAAGCTAAGATAAAAAAGTAGATTAACATCCATTTAATAATTCTAAGCTTAGCAATTAGCCTCCTCTATCGAAATTATCTGACGCTACTCCAATTCTCGCAATCGAGGATATTCCTGACAAATAATAATTAGAAAACAACGAAGAATAAAATGTATAAGCTAAAACTCAAAATCAAAGCTTGAAAGAGTCTTACAAAAAGGAAATAAAATAATCTGAAAATAAAGGCAAACTGACTAGTAGATAAAACACTTTGAACGTATTAAACAAATCTAATAGAAGCAACTTATCGAATGGTCGAACACAATCTTACAAACTATCAAATAGCAGAAAAGAGCCTTAGTTTAATGAGATATAAAGGCAAGTATATAATGATCGAATATATCACCTTGAGAATCAGCTTTAAGAAAAAGCAAAGGTAATCGAATAACTTAGGTATAAAAATTCTGAGTTCGAGTTGTTGGCAAAAAACAATAAGAAACTTATCTGGTAAAATGCCAGATTAAAAGAATAAAGAGTTCTTCTTGAGCGATAAAATGACGTTTTGAAGAATCTCATGAGAAAACATATAGCTTGATTTCTTGATAATATATGATTTTATGAAAGTTTACAAAATATTGACTGACTTGATAGTTTAAAATGAATGATTCGTTTTGATCAATATTATAGTGTATACGTGCAGATTTCAAAATGTCTTTTTTCCAAGAAGAACAAAACGATAGTAATCTGCAATACGATGATACAGCTTTTCTTTATTTCATAGCAAGCGCACTCATAGTCGCATCTTTAGTAATCACTTACTTCATCTTAAAACAGCTCTCACAACTAAAAGTTCCTAATGAAAAACACATTGCGAAAAATCCTATATATTTTAGACAACTAGAACGCTTACGAGCAGATAATAGAAAAAAGGTTTTCAGTAAAAGCCTTTGGATCAAGCTCGCTTTCTTAGCCATATGTGTATATCTAACATATTGGACATATCTGGAGTCTTCAAAAGGAGCAAACAAACTCAAAGGTTTTGATCCTTTTTAGATATTAGGAGTCACCCCTCAAGCCACTCTTCGCTAAATAAAAAAAGCTTACAGGGCACTGGCGATGCAATATCACCCTGATAAAAATGTAGGAAATCCTTAGGCTCAGACAAAATTTATCCTTATTTCAAAAAGTTACGAATGCTTTACGAACGAAGAAAAAAAAGTAAACTGCTTCAAATATGGTAATCCTGACGGTGCCCAAGCACACCGAGTGGGAATTGGTCTGCCCAATTTTTTCATAAAAACTGACTATCAATACATCGTTCTACCTATAGTTTTGGCTATCTTCTTAATAGTTATTCCAGCTTTCTTCCTAAGATGGAGCAACCAAAACAGCTCGATGTCAGTAGTAGGCCTAAAAATGTAAAGCATGATTAGACTTATAAAATACAGTAAAACAAGTCGAAATATATTTTCAGGAGTTTATCAACTTGCGTGTTATAAATAATTGTTCTAGAATTTCGGCTTCTCTCCAATCACTTAAGAGTAGCAATCGCAATTAGAGCAGGCTTTTGTCGAAACTCCTATGCTAAAAACTGATTACTATGATGAGATGGACAACTAGTAAAGAAAAGTGTTATGGTAACTAGTCAGATATATGTCTGGCAAGAGCGAGTTTTCTCATCCGTAGTATCATGTAAAATTTTAAGAATGCTTATTGCATGCTCTTAAACATCAAATCGCAGTAACTAATCGACAAGTGTGCGAATAAATCCCTTATGGCAATCCGGATTGGAAAATATAATTTTAAGGTTTCTAACCAGTTCAAGTCCTTTTACATTGTTTTAAAGACTACTATAATCGTTCTTTGACTATATTGGACAAATCAATAGTATGGACTCAAGTTATAGGTCTGACTGAAGAAGAAATGTAAATAACTAAAAGAAATCCTATCGCAAACTTCTATATGTTTTTGTGTAATCCTTCTGAAGTGATGCAGTATGTTTAACTCTTTCCAGAAAAAAGAAAAGGATTTATTCTGTAGCAGCTCAAAAATATTCCAGTATTTCACTTAGATGCCAAACTTAAAGTCGCAGATCAAACTGTCACTTAGGTCACCAGTTATGACTATCCTGAACTTTATTTTAAAGTTACTAAACGTAACGACTATCGTTTTTGTCCACTAAATTCATATCATTATCCGAAATCTATCCGACTATTCATATTTGCAGTTCTTTAAAATGAAATTGTAAGCTTCAAAACTGTAAAAATATTGTAATTTAGTTAGAAATTACTTCTTCATAAAAAAGATAGTTCATCCTAAAATAGCCTATTCGATTTGGCTAAGTGAATTCCAAAAAAGTCATCGATGTTTATCTTTATTCAGATTGCTATGTAGGCATGGATTTACGGGCTCAAGTTCAGATTACGGTGAGCGAGCCTACTGAAGAAATGAGGGTATATCTAGTTTTATTTAGAATAGAAAAGTTGTCTTCCATCCTGATGATATGAATCTCTAGCAAAGAAAAAAGAGTTATCTAGAAGAAGCTATGGATCTGCAGCTCAGTCCTTAAGATAATATGTTGTCTGACAGTGATGAAGAGTAAGAACTTCAAAAATCATGATACGTAATCAAAAATACTCTTATTTTATTCGCATAAAACTTTATATTTTTATATTATGCAGTATCACTGAAGCTATCGCTATAAAGCTCTATTTTCATTTATTTTTCAGTGTTGACTGCTCCAAACACTAATTCTAAGCTACGCATCTGACGATTCGAACATAGATTCAAGCCTTGGTCTGATTGGAGAAGTATTTTTTATTGAGTATTCAGGAAAAGTATGTTACTGAGTTTCCTAAAGGCAATCTTTATTATTAAGTCTAAACTTAGATAAAAATGTAGAAATTTATTCTATTTAAAAGAAAGTAACTCCTTAGACATATGTTTTATTTGAAAACATTCTAAAATTATTGAAAATTGATTGAAGATCAGCATTTATTAAATCTACGAATTTCGTTAGATACGGATAAGTAATGCCAAGAAAAGGTAAGAACTATACTAAACAAGCTGAAAATTAAGCTTTTACAAAACGTAGTAGATTGAGCTATACGTATCTTTAAATTTAATCTGATATTGCTTTAATGTCTATTTTCTAATTTTTTAAGCCTTAATGATTTTATTGATTGACTACTTTTCTTGACAAATAACTTACCATTTTTTATAGATACTGCTTGTAAGGAAGATACAATTTGCGATAAAAGTAAACTTAGAATTTATTGATGATGTTAGGTATCTCCATCGTGGTTAAGATATCTAAAATAGACTCAAGAAAAGTCGTATTTTTAACTCTCTGCAATAACTAGTGAAGAAATACGAAATATTTGAAATTCACAAACATGTGACGATCATATTGTCGCATGTTTCTTTTCAATCTATGCAAAATTTTCTGATCATTTGGTTCTAATTATTGCTAAATTATCAGCTCTTTGATTAAATTTTCACTGTTTATTTACAGGAACTATGAGGGGCACCGTAAATTAACAAGAGTCTATGAGATATTGCACATTCGATCGTTTTAACGGGTTTTTATATTATCTAAAAGAATTAGACATAAATATCATCGCATATATGTCTATATAACTATGTTTCAAGTAACTTTCTTTGTAAAATAGAACATAAATTTTAGCCTTTTATGCTTATTTAACCTTGTTAGATATCATTACAGACAGTCTGGACACATATCAAAGTTGCAAGAGTTACAATGCCATATTCCATCATCGTCGACAGTTCGAGATTTAGAGCATCCGTTACATTAGTAACTATTACCATAATATTCAGGTTTGACCATCTATTGTAATACAAATTTTACGTTAAGCTAGACGATTTTAATGAGAGTATGGCGTTCATGACAAATGCGGCACTAACTGCACTGAAGAAACGTACAGAATTTACACTAATAAAGAGCCTTTCTTCCACAAATTTAGCATATTTAATCTTTCGGCTCTAGAATCTTTTCCAGCTTTTTTTTATGAGTAGGACAATGCATAGCTATATATTATGAATCAAAGTATCAAACTATAAGGCTAGAACTCAGGATACCTTAGCAATCTAATCACCTCATCAATTGATGATCGTCATCGGCCTTTTGTTCTTCATCATCTTCAACTTGTATATAATATTGCCAGCCCTATCATACAAACATATAATGCTTTTTTCATAAATACAAAATCTAATATTCATTTACCGATCTTTTTAAGTATAAAAATTAATTAAATTTGCTATGTCGGCCTTATTTCTGCAGCTCTCGTTTGTTTTAAGTAGAATAATAATTTAAGTTGATTCAACACAAAAATGTTAGAAACTATGTTTATTCCAGAAAAAGTTAACAAAACCTTTGTTTTTTAAAAAGAAGAGACCCATCAGTCTACGATAGTCGAATATGAAATCGATATGCGACCTTAATTGGCAAATCTCAAAAGAATGTTTTTTTAGCATTGTCACCTAATATATCACAAGGTAAGCATTTACAATCCCAATCATAACTAATTTGTGTCGCTGGACAGATTGGGAGCAGATTAAACTGGTATGGTCCCCACTCAGTATCTCTAGCCCGCCATCATTCTTATTCGATTTGCAGAAAGACACTAATTTAAAGGAGAAGACAGTCAAGATGAAAGCCTGTCTCAAGGCAGCCAGGCCTCAAAGAAAAATTCAAGGAACAAAGAAAGAACTATAGGACAAGTGATTTAATTGGTAAGAAAGTGGAGGTTTTATCATTTACAGGGAATAGGACCACATAAGAGAAGAGTCAACCTACAAGAAGCAGCCAAACTAGTAGGAATTTCTAAAAAAAGTTTAGACGACTACTACTGTCAGCTTCGTCTAGGAGAGTTTTATTAATTTAATTTCGAATAACACGCAAATTAAAAAATGGGTGCACTAAGAGCTTATGTCAAGAACTTCAAACCCTAAAAAGATAAAAACAAACATAGAAACTAAAAATATCCTAAAATATTGCGAGTTATCGACGAATACTAAATGCCGCCTGTCACTTTAGCAGAACAAAAAATAAAATAAGAACATTTTTAACTATAAATGGTCAATTAAGAAGAACCAGGGATGCTGTAGCTCAACAAGAAACAATCCAGCAATTTTTTTGAAAGCAACAAAGAAGATTTTCCTCCTTTTTTAGATCCATAGAGCCCTCAATTTTTCAATCTTGAACATTAGTTTTTTCGTGGATTCGAATCGGTACAAGAACTTGGAGACTTCTACGACGTTGTTGGCGACTTCAAGAAGAAAGATTACCACGAATCTGATGATAGTTATTTATATTTTTGAAAATGTAAGACTAATACCACGACGTGTTCAAGAGTATCTTTGTAGCTAAGAAGTCGTCGTGATAGGGGATTCCGGCGTAGGAAAAACAAATATCACCAATAATTTCACTAAAAATAGCAACCAGCTGCAACAACTGCAACCCACCCTTGGAGTTGTATATTCAGCCAAAATCCTTCCTCTTAAAAATGGAAAAACTGTTAAAGTTCAGATATGGGATACAGCTGGACAATAAAGATACAGATCCGTAACATCAGAGTAAGTGAGCATCAATTTAGTCAAATCAAAAAAGCTTTAGGAGCAGTAGTGATGTTTGATATCACCAACAGACGTACTTTCTAATCAGTAAACTTCTGGATCACTCAAGTGAGAGATCAAGGACCCTAGAATATCCAGATTATTATGGTTGGCAACAAAGCAGACAATGCCCGTGTTAGATCTGTTTCATTCGACAATGCAGCCTAGCTGGCAAACAAGCATGGAGTCGAGTATAGATAAACATCTTCGATGGATTCACGCTCAATCAACTAACTATTCACCAGCATCAGCTAAAGTATATATTGATAAAAGGTAGAAATAATGGCTGTTAGGGACAATGATCATGTGGCTTTTGGTGCATAAAATCACACGCTAAAACTGCAAGGACCTTCGCTTGCCGACAAACCTAACGAATAGCCTCGAACTGGATGTTGCAAATGATACATATTCTGGTGTAAAAAACGTCTTTATAGCTTAATGCATAAAATTGTTAATATTAATTACTTTAATTCCTGATCATAGGCATAATATTTTCAAATGTAAGGGGCTACAAAAATGTAAAGTGAGGATATCTTGATCATCGCCTACTACCCTTTTCGAGCCAAGGCACAAGTTGCTAGACTGCTTTGTTAGTTTTTGCACGTTCCTTATAAGGATCAATTTTTCGATCCCATTTCTTGGAAACAATTTCATGAAAAAGAAAGTAAAAATCATCCTTTGTTGGAGCTTCCCTTTCTCAAAGATGGTGATTTTATCGTCTGTGGTCACAATGCTATGATAAATTACATAGCTGAAAAAGCAGGATCTACTGACATTTTGGGAAGAAGCCTAAGAGATAAGACTAAGCTGGAATATTACAAAAATAAGGGAGATCCAAAAGAGTGTCTTCTCAAGATTTCCTGCTCTTCAAGGAATAGCTGTCCTTAAGAAAAAAGTAAATCCTTGTAAACCTTATGGACAAAAAAAGTATGTCCACTTTTTAAGGAATATTAATCAGATTGTAGTCAAGGAGACTGGTTTTTCAGCTATCCTACTGTTTTAGACTTAGTTCTTTTAGAGTCAGTTAATCTTTTCCAGTGTATGTTTAAAGATAAAATGAACTAATTTCCTAAATTGTTAGCTCTCAGAGATAAAGTTTCTTCGGTAACTTAGATTAAAAATTACGAACAGTCAGCGAATGCTGTTACAGAACATTGCCCAGTTCGGTACTTCTAGAAATTCAAAAATTAAAAATGTAGCCAGAAAGGTTCTAAGTGTTAGAACAATTCATCCAATATGGATTTGTAATGATCGAATATTTCTTGATATATTGAATTCTATTTAAAAGATATTGTTAAAACTAACCGAAAACTAAGATGATTAATAATTATCTATAATCTTTTACAGTTAAATTTTATTAATATTAGAGCATATAATAACGAATGAGCTCTCAAAATTAATAGTCAATCAGCGCAAACAATGAATTAGAACCCTAAAAAATAGTCTAAAAAATTCAATAAAAAATAGTTTAATCACTACAACGAATATTACCTCAAGATCAAAATTTCTCTTAAATAGCTGAGTTGTATCAGAATGAATAGCTTTCTTCGAATCCTTTTAATCTGACATATGAAATAGTTAAGTATTTTATTAGAATGGTCTCAAGTAATTGCGTAAGTCAAGATGACTACAAATCTCTTTAAAGTCATATTCAGATTCAATAGGCAAAGATTCGAGGTCATATAAAAGTTTAACACTAGATTAAAATGTACGTTGAAAATCTATAAAATAAGCTAAAAAATCACGTAAATTACATAACTCAACTATAGAAATAACTGGAACTAGCTAAGTAAATACTATTTTTATACTAGAAATTTTCTACAAGACACAATATAATTTTCTCAAAAACATTTTTTTAGCGACAAAACACGTAACAAAACTTAACCCGAAATTTCATACAACAATCAAGAATCTAAACTCAATATAACTGCAAAATTTTCGAATCCCAAGTTTTAATAAACATAATACGCTGAAAAGACTATTGTTCCTAGACCAATTTTAGATAAATATTTGAAAAACTAAAGCTTAGATTTAGGAAGTTTTCTCTCAAAAATGTGGACAAAAATGAGTCATTCAGAAAAAGTTTTGAAGTCGAAATGATACTATATATTAACGATTGAATTTTTATTTGAATATCTGGTCATTATCATATTTTAATAAAAAATAATGGGGTTGGG
>Ga0169931_10014279_pt1 | contig 10764 bp, 11 predicted proteins | sample Kivu_15m_20L_FD_129675 | JGI IMG/M metagenome (GOLD analysis project Ga0169931, IMG submission 129675) | Freshwater microbial communities from Lake Kivu, Western Province, Rwanda to study Microbial Dark Matter (Phase II) - Kivu_15m_20L... | ecosystem: Environmental > Aquatic > Freshwater > Lake... | reverse complement strand
TGCCGTGCCGGAACGGGCGATCACCCTGGGGCTGCGGGAGATTCTGGCCGCCGAACGCCTGCTGCTGGTGGTCACGGGAGCGGCCAAGGCCGAGGTGCTGGCCAGGGTGCTGCAGGAGCCGCCCATCCCGGAGCTGCCCGCCAGCTGGCTGCAGCACCATCCCCGGGCCCTGGTGGTGGTGGATGCGGCAGCGGCAACAGCTCTCGACCCCTGCCGCCTGCCGGCAGCTGCACCTGAGCAGCGCTGACCCTCACCCCTCTGCAGCAGGGTCGGCCCGCGCGGCGGGCGGCTTCAGTTGCAGCCTTCCACCGACACCCGGTAGCTGAAGCCGGTGGCTCCCGGCATGGTGCTGGAGCCCACCCGCACATTCACCTGGCTGGTGCGCTTGCCCGGCACCGCCGGGAAGGGGCCGAGCCGGCGCTGCTGTGACGGCGCCAGGGTGAGGTTGTCGTTCACAAGCTGCAGGTTGCTGCCATCGGTGAACCTCAGGAAGACCGCCAGGGGGAAGATGCCCTGCACGGTGGAGGCAGACTGGACGTTCACCCGATAGCTGGCGAACGCCCGGTCCACGGCGAAGTCGGTGTTCCAGTTGGTGCGGCCCACCAGCCGGTCTGGGCTGATGCGTTTCTGCACCACCGCCTGCCCGCCGCCCCCGATCGGCATCAGAGAGCGGCACTGGGCCTGAGCCGAGCCGGCGAGCGTGGGGAGCAGCAGCACACTGCTCAGGACAGCAACGGCAGGGGAGAGCAGACGAGGCGGCATCAGGCCATCCGCAGCAACGACGCCACAACCTACGCACGGGCCTCTGCTGCGCGTCTGGCCGCCGCTCTCCCTCGCCGGGGCGGATCCGGCCGCTGCTGCGCTGCTGCCTGGCTCAGCCGAACCATCAGCCCAGCACCGCCTCCAGCAGGGCGTCGTCGGCTTCGAGGTTGGCGGTCACGCTGCGCACGTCGTCGAGCTCCTCGAGGGCATCGAGCATGCGCAGGCAGGGCCGCAAGGTGTCTTCGCTCTCCAGCCGGCAGGACAGGGCTGCGATCCAGCGGTGCTCCCAGCCGGCCACCGGCAGGCCGAGGTTGCGCAGGCCATCCTGCAGGGCCTCGAGATCGGCGAAGGCCCCGAGCACCTCGGCCCCCTCGGGATCGAGCGTGTAGCTCAGCACATCCGTCCCGCCCTGCTCCTCCAGCTCCAGCAGCCGCTCCAGCAGCGCCTCCTCCTGCAGGCCCGCCTGGGCCAGCCGCACCACCGAGCGCTGCTCGAAGAGGTAGCTCACGCAGCCCGTTTCGCCGAGGTTGCCGCCGTGCTTGCTGAAGGCCAGGCGCAGGTCGGCGGCGGTGCGGTTGCGGTTGTCGGTGAGGGCCTCGATCAGCACTGCCACGCCGCCGGGGCCATAGCCCTCGTAGCGCACCGCCTCGAACGCATCCCCCTCACCGCCCGCCAGGCCCGAGCCCTTGGCGATCGCCCGCTCGATGTTGGCGTTGGGCACGCCGGCGGCCTTGGCCTTCTCGATCGCGGTGCGCAGCTGGAAGTTGCCGGCCGGATCGGCGCCGCCGCGGGCGGCCACCGTGATCTCCCGGCCGAGCCGGGTGAACACGGCACCCCGCTTGGCGTCGACCACCGCCTTGGTGCGCTTGATCTGGGCCCATTTGCTGTGGCCGGCCATCGCGGTGCTGAGGGTGCGGGAAACGGAGGGGAGGGTGGAGGGAAGACGGGGCCATGCCCTGATCTCAGCCTGCCGCGTCGAACACCAGCCGGGGCTGCAGGGCGCCGCAGGGGCTGTGCCTGGCGATGCCGGCCAGCTGGCCATCGGGGCCGAGAACCGCCACAGCGCCCACCGCTTCGCAGGCCGCTGCCTCGCCCGCCATCGCCACAGCGGCTTCGGGGTCTGCGGGTGGCGGCCGCGATGGCGCCGGGCTGAGCCTGCCGGCCTCCAGCTTGCGCCCGCAGCGCCAGGCATCGATCTCCTCCGGAGCGAGCTGGCGGCGGGGAAGATGGCCCAGGGCTGCGAGCGGGTCGAGCGGCGGAGGCGGCGCCGCACCGAGCTGCTCCAGGCTCACCGCGGCGGCGAGATCGAAGCCGAGGGCTGCCGTGCGGCGCAGGCTGGCCAGGGCACCACCGCAGCCGAGGCTCGCGCCGAGATCCCTGGCCAGGGAGCGGATGTAGGTGCCGGCGCTGCAGCGCACCTCCAGCTCCAGGCGGCCGCTGGCCCCATCCCAGCCGATCAGCGCCAGATGCTCGATCGTCACGATGCGTGGCGGCAGGTCCATCGCCTCACCCCGCCGGGCGCGGGCATAGGCGCGCTCCCCAGCCACATGCACCGCCGAAACCTGGGGCGGCACCTGCTCGATCCTGCCGCGGAAGGGCTCCAGGGCAGCCTCCAGCTGCGGCTCGCTGAGCGCAGGCAGCGGCCGGCGCTCCAGCACCGTGCCCTGCAGATCATCGCTGCTGCTGCGCAGCCCCAGCTGCACCACGCCGCGGTAGCACTTCTCGCCGCAGAGGTAGGGGAGCAGCCGTGTGGCCGCTCCGATGGCCACAGGCAACACACCGGTGACGGCCGGATCGAGGGTGCCGCCATGTCCCACCCGCCGCAGGCCATAACTGCGACGCACCGCTGCCACACAGGCGTGGGAGGTGATTCCAGACGGTTTGTCGAGCACCAGAAAGCCACAGAGCCGTGGCGGGGCATCGCAAACCATGGCGCTCCCGGAAGGGGATGGGTGGGGAAAACGGCGCTCGTCGGGCTCAGCCCACGGCCACGTGCACGCGCTTGCGGTTGCGCAGCCCGCGGCGGATCGATTCGAAGTTCACCACGCCATCCACCAGGGCATAGAGGGTGTCGTCGGAGCCGCGGCCCACATTCACGCCCGGCAGCACCGAGGTGCCGCGCTGGCGGATCAGGATCGAGCCGGCGCTCACCACCTCACCGCCGAAACGCTTGACGCCGAGACGCTTGGCATTGGAATCGCGGCCGTTGCGGGTGGAGCCTGTGCCTTTCTTGTGGGCCATGGGGAAGGGAAACGGTGAGGAGAAGGGGATGAGGCAGACGGGGGCCTGCGGGATGGCGCGGATCAGGCGATCGCCTTGCCGCCCACCTCGATCGCCGTGACCAGCACGCGGGTGAGCTCCTGGCGGTGGCCATTCTTGCGGCGTGTCTTCTTCTTCGGGCGCATCTTGTACACGATCAGCTTCGGGCCGCGGCGGTGGGCCAGCACCTTCAGCGTCACGCTGGCACCTTTCACATAGGGGGCTCCGAGGGCGGTTCCCTTCGAATCGTGCACCAGCAGCACGGTGTCGAGGGTGATGGTGCTGTCGACCTCGGCGCTGAGGCGGTCGATGTCGAGGTAGCGGTCGGGCTGCAGCCAGAACTGCTGGCCGGAGGCTTCGACGATCGCGTACGGACCGGGGCCGGCCTCGGCGGCGCCGGTGGCGGCAGGAGCTTCGGTGGTGGTGGGTGTTGCGCTCATGGGCGTCGGGGCGCGGCCAGGCTGGCGGCACGGCTCCTGGAGCGGAGCGGCAGCCATTGCGGCCTGGCGCGCGTCAATCGAAAGACAAACAAAGACTTTCCCATTCGCAGGCGCCTTCCGTCAACATTCGGAGGCCCAGGGGGGTTGTTCCCTCGTTTCGGCCGATGCCCGAACCGGAGCTCACCATCGCGTCGCTGCTGCGTGATCCCGCCCTCGCGGATGCCTGCACGCAGTGGCTGCGGGGCGGCCGCTACCGCCTCGAGCCGATCGCGGTCGGCCGCGATCCCCTGCGCGCGCTCGAAGAGCGGCGCGAGGGTTTCGATGCCCTGCTGGTGGAGCAGGGGGTGCTGACGGACGCCACCGCCCGGGCCTTCGAGGAGCAGGGGCTGCTGCTGCCGGCCGTGGTGATCGGCGCAGTCAGCGGCCGGATCGAGCTGCATGAGGCGGAGGTGCACCTGCCTCCCGATCAGCTCGAGCAGCTGCCCTACAGCCTCGATGCCGCCGTGGCGCGCTTCCTGCGCCGCGGCACCCCGAGCCTGGCCGCTCCGGAAGCGGGATCCGCCCAGGATGGGAGGATCCCCACCGCGCCGGAGGCCGCGACCGACGCCAATGCCGACACGGCCACCGGCGGGGGCGCCGAACGCTGGAAGCTCACCAACCGCCTGCGGGGCCGGCTGGGCTATCTCGGCCTCTACTACAAACGCGACCCGGCCCGCTTCCTGCGCAACCTCTCCGCCGAAGACCGGGAGGACCTGCTGGCCTCGCTGACGCGTACCTATCGCGATCTGCTGCTCAGCTACTTCCGCGATCCAGCCGTGGCCAACCAGGCGCTGGAGAGCTTTGTGAACACCGCCTTCTTCAGCGATCTGACGATCACCCGGGTGGTGGAGATTCACATGAACCTGATCGACCGCTTCGGCAAGCAGCTGCAGCTCGAGGGCCACAAGAACGATTTTCTTCAGGACTACCGCCTCGCCCTGCTCGATGTGATGGCCCACCTCTGTGAGATGTACCGCCGCTCGATCCCTCCCGACCCGCCCCTCGGCTCCGAACCCGCTGCACTCTCCGCCCACAGTGCCGCCGGCCCCTGAAGCGCCGACCGCTCCACCCCTTCCCCTGCCCCATCTCCCCTGAACAGGCTCAGCTCCCTCAGCTCTCCACCTTTCCGACAGCCGCCGCCATGACTCCCCGCAAGACCTACATCCTCAAGCTCTATGTGGCCGGCAACACGCCCAATTCGATGCGGGCGCTGAAGACATTGCGCAACATTCTTGAGACGGAATTCCTCGGGGTGTACGCCCTGAAGGTGATCGATGTGCTCAAGAATCCGCAGCTTGCCGAGGAGGACAAGATTCTCGCCACCCCCACCCTCGCCAAGATCCTGCCGCCGCCGGTGCGGCGCATCATCGGCGACCTCTCCGACCGCGAGCGGGTGCTGATCGGTCTCGATCTTCTCTACGAAGAACTCAGCGAGGAGAACTTCGACCTCGACCCCGATCTCTCCCCCAGCCAGCCGGGCCCAGCTGCTGCCGCTGCTTCCGAGGCCAGCGGGCCGGGCAGCGCCTGATCCTTTCGCCGTCCAGCCCCAGCCCCCCTCACCTCTCTCCCAGACTCCTTCGATGCAGGATCCCAGCCCCACCAGCAACGCCCCGGTCAGCGCGCTGATGCAGGTGCAGAAGCTGCCCACCGGCATCGAAGGCTTCGATGACATCTGTCATGGCGGCCTGCCGATCAGCCGCTCCACCCTGATCAGCGGCACATCGGGTACGGGCAAGACCGTATTTTCGCTGAACTTCCTCTACAACGGCATCCGCGACTTCAACGAACCGGGCATCTTCGTGACGTTCGAGGAATCGCCGCTCGATATTCTGCGCAATGCCGCCAGCTTCGGCTGGAATCTGCAGGAGATGGTGGCGCAGGACAAGCTCTTCCTGCTCGATGCCTCCCCCGACCCGGAAGGCCAGGATGTGGCCGGCAGCTTCGACCTCTCCGGTCTGATCGAGCGCATCAATTATGCGATCCGGAAATACAAGGCCAAACGGGTGGCCATCGATTCGATCACGGCCGTCTTCCAGCAGTACGATGCCGTTTCGGTGGTGCGGCGTGAGATCTTCCGCCTGATCGCCAGGCTCAAGGAGATCGGTGTGACCACGGTGATGACCACCGAGCGCATCGATGAATACGGGCCGATTGCGCGCTATGGGGTGGAGGAATTCGTGAGCGATAATGTGGTGATCCTCCGCAATGTGCTCGAGGGTGAGCGGCGGCGACGCACCGTGGAGATCCTCAAGCTGCGCGGCACCACCCACATGAAGGGCGAGTTTCCCTTCACGATGGGTGCCCATGGCGTGAGCATCTTTCCGCTCGGTGCGATGCGGCTCACGCAGCGCTCCTCGAATGTGCGGCTCAGCTCCGGTGTGCCGCGGCTCGATGAGATGTGCGGCGGCGGCTTCTTCAAGGATTCGATCATCCTCGCCACCGGTGCCACCGGCACGGGCAAGACGCTGCTGGTGAGCAAATTCATCGAGGATGCCTGCCGCTCGAAGGAACGGGCGATCCTGTTTGCCTATGAGGAATCGCGGGCCCAGCTGCTGCGCAACGCCACCAGCTGGGGGATCGACTTCGAGCAGATGGAGCAGGATGGCCTGCTGAAGATCATCTGCGCCTATCCCGAATCCACCGGGCTCGAGGATCACCTCCAGATCATCAAGACCGAGATCAGCCAGTTCAAGCCCTCGCGCATGGCGATCGATTCGCTCTCGGCCCTGGCTCGCGGGGTGAGCCACAACGCCTTCCGCCAGTTCGTGATCGGGGTGACGGGCTACGCCAAGCAGGAGGAGATCGCCGGCTTCTTCACCAACACCTCCGAGGAGTTCATGGGGAGCCACTCGATCACCGATTCGCACATCTCCACCATCACCGATACGATCCTGCTGCTCCAGTATGTGGAGATCCGTGGTGAGATGGCGCGGGCGCTCAATGTGTTCAAGATGCGCGGCTCCTGGCACGACAAGGGCATCCGTGAATTTGTGATCACCAGCAACGGCCCCGAGATCAAGGATTCCTTCTCCAATTTCGAGCGCATCATCAGCGGTGTGCCCCATCGCATCAGCAGCGATGAGCGCAGTGAGCTCGCCCGCATCGTGCGCGGCGTGGCGTCGGAAGACGGCTGATTCCCCGGGCTGCCGCCCTCAGCAGATGCGCGGCAGCAGCTCGCCGCTCGGCGGAATCAGCAGCCGCTCGCTGCCCAGGCTGGTGCGCAGCAGCACCCGCGCCGGGCCCGCCTCCACCGTGCCGATCCAGGCGCCGCCGCCCGGCCGCAGGATCGCCAGCGCGGCCTCACGCTGCCCGGCGGCCACCACCGCCAGGAAGCGCCCCTCGCAGGCGAGTTCGAGTGGATCGAGGCCGAGCAGCTCGGCGCCGCGCGCCACCGCCGGATCGAGCGGAATGCGTTCCTCCTCGATCCGCAGCTCCAGCCCGCTGGCGGCGGCGAATTCGTGCAGCACCGCCGCCAGGCCGCCACGGGTGAGATCCCGCAGGGCGTGCGGCTGCACCCCGACCTTTAGCAGCCGCTCCACCGACGGCCAGAGGGGAGCGCAGTCGCTCGGCAGGGGTGGCTCGAGGGCGAGGCCATGGCGTGCCGCCAGGATCGCCAGCCCATGGCGGCCCGGATCGCCGCTGAGCAGCGACTGATCTCCGCGGCGGATGGCCTGCGGACCGATCGGATCCGCTGCTTCCAGCAGGCCGATGCCGCTGCAGGTGAGGAAGGCCCCGTCGCCCTTGCCGCGCTCCACCACCTTGGTGTCGCCGCCCACCACCTGCACGCCGCATTCGGCCGCCGCCGCCGCCACGGAACGGAGGATGCGGCGCAGCACCCTCCGATCGAGCCCCTCCTCGAGGATCAGCCCCAGCACCAGGCTGAGGGGTCGGGCGCCGACCATGGCCAGGTCGTTGCAGGTGCCCACCACCGCCAGCCGGCCGATGTCGCCGCCGGGAAACTCCAGGGGCTGCACCACGTAGCCATCGGTGCTGAAGGCCAGGCGCCCATGGGGCAGCTCCAGCCGGGCGGCATGCTGCAGGGGCGCCTCGGGCCGGGGCAGCAGTGGCCGCAGCTCGGCATCGATCAGCTGCTGCATCAGGCTGCCGCCACCGCCGTGGCCCAGCTGGATGCGGTCGTTCATCGCCCGCCCGCGGTCGGTCCCGTTTGGCCGCCGGGGCCAGCCGCAGCCCGGTAGCGGACGTAGGCGGCGCAGGCCCCCTCGCCCGACACCATCGGCGCCCCGAGGGGATGCTCCGGGGTGCAGGCGCTGCCGAAGGCGGGGCACTGGCTGGGCCTGGCCCGGCCGCGCAGCACCTCGCCGGCGATGCAGGGATTGGTGCTGCCGGCGGTGGCCTCCGGGCAAACAGAGGCCTCATCCGCCAGGCCGAAACGCTGCCGGGCCTCCAGGGCCGCGAAGGGGCCGCGAAGCGCCAGGCCGCCGGGGATCCACCCGAGCCCGCGCCAGGGCCGATCCACCACCGTGAACACCTCCGCCAGCAGGGCCCGGGCCTCGCGATTGCCCCCGGGCCGCACCACCGAGCCGTAGGCGTTGGCGAGCCGCGCCTGCCCGGCCTCCAGCTGCCGCAGGCAGGCGAGCAGACCCCGCAGCAGCTCCTCGGCCGTGAAGCCGCTCACCACCACCGGCCGCCGCCGCCGCGCCACCAGATCCTGCAGCTCCTCAGTGCCGATCACCGCGGCCACGTGGCCTGCGGCGAGGAAGCCCTGCACCACGGTCCCGCGGCTGGAGGCGTCCTTGCCATCGGCCTCGTGTGCCAGGAGCGCCTCCATCGCCGGAGCCACGCGCACATGGGCCGTGAGGATGGTGAGGTTGGTGATCCCGAGGGCCAGGGACTGGCGGGCGAGCAGCGCCGTGGCCGGCGCGGTGGTCTCGAAGCCCACGGCCAGAAACACCACCTGCCGCTCGGGATGGGCACGGGCGATCTCCAGGGCCTGCAACGGCGCCGTGATCAGCCGCACATCGGCGCCGGCGGCGCGGGCCTCGAGCAGGCTTGTGCCGCTGCCACCGGGCACCCGCAGCATGTCGCCGTAGGTGGTGAGGATCATCCCCGGCTGCAGGGCCAGGGCGATGGCGGCATCGAGGCTGTCGGCCGGGGTGACGCACACCGGACAGCCCGGGCCATGGATCAGATGCAGATCGGCGGGCAGCAGCTGATCGAGCCCCCAGCGCAGGATTGCGTGGGTCTGGCCGCCACACACCTCCATCTGGGTCCAGGGACGGGTGGCGGTCGCGGCGAGCTCCGCGGCCAGCGCCTGCACGGCCGCCGCGCCGCTGGCTGGCTGGAGCGGCGCCCTACCGGCTGAGCGCGTGGCGCGAACACTGGACGCCATCGGCGAAGGCGGCAGCTGCGGCGACCCTAGGCCGATCGATCAGCCGCCAAGCGGTGCCGGCGGCGGTGTGCCGCACAACTGCGCTGGCCTCAGGCGTCGATGGGAGCCATGGCTTCGGCGCGGCAGGAGGCGCCATGCTGCGGGGTGTCCACGCTCCCGTGCCGATGGCCCGTTGCCGCTCCGCCTGGCCAGCCGCCAGGGGATTCCTGCTGCTGTGTCTGCTGCTGCCGGCGCTCCCCGCCGTGGCGGTGCCGGCGGGGGCAGCCGCGGCCGCTGCCCCGGCGCCTGGAGCCGGTGGGGCGGCAGACCTGATCCGCCACCAGGGCCCCTGCAATGCCTCCACGGCGCTGCCGATCGGCGAGGGCCTGTTTGTGATGGCCGACAACAAGGCCGGCCCAGCGGTGCCGCTGGGGCTGTACCGGGGCGGCCGTGAGGGACGCCCGATCGGGCGGGGCCTGATCCCGGCGCGGGCCGTGGAGCCGCTGGCGGCCGGGAGCGGGCGGCTGGATCTGGAGGCCTCGGCGCGGATCGGGCCGCTGGTGTACTGGATCGGTTCCCACGGGGCGGCCCGCGGCGGCAAGGGCGCCGGCGAGCCGCGGCCGAACCATCACCGCCTGTTTGCGACCAACCTGGGCCTGCGCGCTTCCGAAGACGGCAAGACGATCAGCCTGAGCGTGGAGCCGGTGGGCCGTCCCTACAGCCGCCTGATCGAGGATCTGGCTGCCGATCCTCGCTATGCGGCGTTCAACCTGGCCAAGGCCGCGACGCTGCCGGCGAAGGCGAAGGGTGGCCTGAACATCGAGGGGTTGGCGGCCACGCCGAGCGGCAGCCTGCTGATCGGTTTCCGCAACCCCACGCCCGGCGGCAAGGCCCTGCTGGTGCCGCTCCGCAATCCCGGCGCCGTGCTGGCCGGCGAGGCGGCGATGCTCGGCGATCCGGTGCTGCTGGATCTGGGAGGCCTGGGCGTGCGCAGCATGGAGATGGTGCGCGGAAGGCTGCTGATCGTGGCCGGAGCCGCGGAAGGCGGCCAGGAGAAGGATCCTGAGCTGTATCGCTGGAGCGGTCAGTTCGAGAGCCCGGCGGAGCGGCTGCGCAGCCTGAAGCGCAAGGGAGAGGCCTTCACACCGGAGGCGCTGTTCGCCGATGGCGACACGCTGGTGCTGCTGAGCGACGATGGCGGCCGCACGATCGAGGGCAAGGCCTGTGAAGACCTGCCCGAGGACCGCCAGAGCTTCCGGGAGTGGCGGATCACACCGCTGCCATGATCAGCAAGGGCGACAAGCACCGCCGCGGCCCCCTGCCGGCATTGCCCCCGCAGGCAATACGCCGGTTCTGGAGCAGACCCTGTGACCCACAAGGCTGCTGATGCACACTCCTTCTGGCTGGAGCAAATGCAGAGTTCGCGTCTCTGGCCGTTCGTTGCGGGCAGTGCCAGTGCTGCGATGAATGCCTGCATGGCAGAGGCTGAGGAGCAGCTGCAGGGTGTTGATGTCGATCGAAAAAATGCAAGACCCAAAAGGGCGAGAATGACATGGGCAAGCGAAGGCATGGATTGGATCTAGTCCTCGAGAGATCAATCGTGACAGAAAGTTCAGCGATTACATTAAGAATGCTCTCACGCATTTCGAACTAGATCCAATCACTTGTCTTCCCTTTTCTTCTGTTCACCAAAGCCTTTTCGGGCCTTGATCGTAGCCTGCGAGGCTCACGCCATGGATCTGAATGAACGTCATTTACTGCCTAAGCAGGGACTCATGAAAAAGCCAGATCCACTGCGGCGCAGCTTGTTTCAGCGATCGTGAGCCGATAAACTGGCCACGATCAGGGCAATCGACGATTGCTACAATTGCTGCACGCTGCAGATGTACCGGAAACACCATAACGGGCAGCTCGCGATCGAGGATTTCCATGTGC
>Ga0169931_10014278_pt1 | contig 10766 bp, 11 predicted proteins | sample Kivu_15m_20L_FD_129675 | JGI IMG/M metagenome (GOLD analysis project Ga0169931, IMG submission 129675) | Freshwater microbial communities from Lake Kivu, Western Province, Rwanda to study Microbial Dark Matter (Phase II) - Kivu_15m_20L... | ecosystem: Environmental > Aquatic > Freshwater > Lake... | reverse complement strand
TAAAGAGTAATTTAGTGCGAAATTTAGTCGAATCAGCCTCAATTTAGTCTTTCCTTTTCAGCCTGGATTCGCTATAATATGAGATGTGAGCTGGCCGCTTAAATAGGTGATCCTTGCCGAAGATCCCATCTAATGCATCTCAATTCATTAGTCACCATTCACTGCGCCTATACGCTCAACTTAGATTAACTTTTTTTCACTTCTACTAGGTTGACTGCTTTGAAAACGCCGAGCCTTGTCGCTTGCGCCCAAGAAGGTTGGCTGCAGCTTGGAACGACTTCAAGCCTTTTTTAGGCTTCTTTTCTACGTCGTTCTTCAGCTAGGCATGCAACTGCTCGTAATTCTTTTCAGCCTTCTCGAGTCGCTCGAGTAGAATCTTGAACGTGATTGTTCCAATATCTTGGATCTGGAGTTATTCAGAGTCCATGGTTGCTTCTGAAAGTTTTTCGAGCATGGAGTTTTGCCTGCTTAGGGAGTAGATTGACCAGTCTTCGAACGTGCTACGCTCAAGGAAGTTGTTAAGTTTCTGCTGGTTCCTGATGTGGCGCATGAAGTACATCGGCTGGCGCGAGTAGCACTGCTTTAGTGCAAGTCGGCGCTAGAACTCACCAACCTTGTCCATGCACTTTTAGAGCTCCAGATTTACCTGTTCAGCCGGTTGCTCTGCGAGCTAGAGCTAAGAAATATCAAGCTTTTTGATGTCTTCTTCCTTCTTCTGTTAAATTTCAGCCATCCGGATGTCTCTTAAAACTTTGTTCTTCGCCGTCTACTCATTCCTGTTCTTGAGCTTCTCTTTTAGCTAGATCAACTGTTTCTGCTGTTCGGTTTGCAAAGACTATTCAAGAGTCCTAAGCTCATCCTTATGCTTTTCGAGCATCGAGTCAACGTCCTTCTGGTTCATGTTCCTGAGGATCTCATTTTACTATTCCTCGAGCTTCTTGGCCATAATAGCATTCTTCTGTTCAGCAATCCTGAGCATCATCTTTTGCTCGTCCTTCTTGACCTGCTCCTCCCAGTTGAACATCCTCTCCTGTCGATCAGTCAGCTCTTTCATCTTGCGCTCCTTTTCTTTCTGCATGTCCTCAATCTTACGATCGTGATCTTTGCGGATCTTCTTTTCGTACTCATGCATCTCCTTCTCTGCATTTTTTTGCTCAACGAGGAGATAATTCTTGATCGGATCCTTGTCTTCCATGCCCTTTTGGATCTCTGCGAACATCACAAGTTTCTCTTGGGTTTGCCTATCCTTTAAGAGAGATTTTTATTGCAATTCAGCCTCAAGACGGATCTTCTCGAGGTCGCTGCGGACTTCTTTCTCAAGATCGTCGAACTTAATTTCTAGGTCACAAGTCTTCTCGTATTCTTCCTTGCCTAGACGATCAAGTTCTGCCTTGTATTCATCAGATGATAGAAGATCTTTTTCTCGACGGTTTTTGAGAATGTCCCGGGCAATCTTAAACTCTTCCCTCAGCATGTCCATTTCTTAATGCTTTTGCTTCATCAGCTCCACGAGATGGATTCTAAGGGCATTTGCATGTTCTTCAAACAAGGCATTCATTAGGTCGATGAGTTCCTGCTTATTTTTCTTGTCAAGCATGTTCTCAGTAACTTGAACGATTTCGTCTTTTTCAAATCGGTTCTGGATCTTGTTGGCAACAATCTGCGCGTATCGTTCGTTGTACTGATCATCAACCAGCCCGTTCACACGGTCTTAGTAAGCCGACTAAATTGCGCTGTGCTTTTCTTTTTAAACGTCGTCGCTCAGTTTTTCGCGCTTTTTGCGGCGAGCCTGAAGAGCTAGCTGCAATTTAGCGTCTTATTCGCCGGCTTCTTCCCGGATCTACTATTACATCCTTTCTTCGAACATCGCAAGTTCTCGCATCAAAAGGGCTTTTTCATTTTCGTTATCGCATTTGTTTATTGCCTCCCGCTTTCGGCGTCTTTCTTCAAATACCTCCTGATTGCGTCTATCTGTCTCCTCATTGATCTGGTGCACAAGCACTTAGATCTGCTTTTATTCCGTTTTCACGAGTTCAGACTCGGCTACTTTTGTCGCATCGGAAAGAATGCCCGCCATATCGACAACGTCGCTTCGCTTAATGACAGCCTTATCCGCCTGGATGTCTTTTAGCACGCGGCTGATCTTGTTGTCTTCATCTTTGATCTGCTTGATAAGTCCAAGGACTGCGTTCATCTCCTCTTGTTTGGCTCCGCGGGTGTCTCCGATTTCTACGAGCAGATCTTCTTCTCGCTCCTTACGTTTAGCATTAGTCTTTGCTATGCGCTCAGCACGACGTCTGGCCAACTCCTCTTCCATCTTTAGGCGTTCACGCTCCCGCTCAAGTTCAATTTCACCATCGACACGTTTGACCTGCTCACCATATTCAGCAATCATGTCAGCAAATTGGTAATCCTCATCGGGGCCAGCTTTTTTCCGGAAATCGTTGAGCCGTTTTTCATGCTCTTCCATCAAGTCGGTCTTTTTCTTGTCGAGTCTGACCTAGATGGCCTTAAGGTACTTTTTACGTTCGAGAACGATTTCAGGCTCAATCTTGGCTAACTCTTGTTTCTCTTTGTCGGCTATCTCGTCCATCTTCTTAGTGAAATAGTCATCGACTTGGTCTTTCTTGGCAGCCAGTCCATCTACCATCTCTCGAAGCTGAGACTTCTTAGCTCTGCGTTTAGCCAGCAATTCCGCCAAAGCATCATTTTGCGCCTGTTCTTCATTCACGATCATGTCATTAACTTAATTGATTTTGGCATTCATCTCTGCCAGCATAGCGGCTTGTTCGGTAGGAGTCAGGTTACTGTTCTTCATAGAGTCTTTGAATCGGTCCATCATTTCCTGCTTCACTTTGTCATTCTTCTCAAGCTCTTGGTTGAATTGCTTTTGCTGCTCTTTCGCCACCATCTCCTTCTGCTATTTCTCATAAAGCTATTCACCCTCCATGTGCTTTTGGACCATCGAGTCCAAGCCGTTGTTCAATCCTTAGATCAAAGTTGTCTTCTGCTCCCGGGTTTCGATAACTTCGAAGGTTTCAGCTTTGAGGGCGTTTTTGTCTTCATCGGCCATAAACCAATCACCTTCGTTTGGTTTACCGAACTCGACGTCCTTCAAGCAGTCCTAGTTGGCTTTTATGAATGCAGAAAAAGCGACTAGCTCTTCAATCAGCTCGTCTTCAGGCTCGACATGCTTGCCTGGTAGGCCATCTTCGTCCACTTTGGCGCGTGCTCTCTTTTTGTCAAGGTCTTTCATCGACTTGCGCAGCTTAAGATGTGCAGCATCGAGGTCTTCTTTGAGCTTAGTCATGTCGTTGTAGCCAAAATCTAAGTCTTGCTTTTTGACTGGTGCGTCGGGAGCATCTTCTTCAGCAGTGACTTTGTTCTTAAGGCATGAACAGCATCTATTCCAGCATCGTTTATTGCGTTCTTCTTCCTTTATTCGATCGATATTATCGTAGTAAATAGTATTGACTTTCTTTGATTTGCCTCCAAAGAGGCTGATATTGTTATGCCTTAAATTGTACCCGAGTATGATGACACCAATACATCCAAAAATAAATAGCAGCATCAGGAAATAAGCTAGCGAGATAAAGTACCAATCAGGGTCTACGTTCTTCTTCTGAGATTGAATTCCCACTTCAGAAAGGGCTTGCTCAGTGATCATCGAAGCTCCGACCCCATTGATCGTGTTTGAGCATGTTTGGTCAACAGCAACCACACTGATGATTATAAGCTTCTCAGTCGAGTAGTTTTTGAAAACGTAAATACCTTTCTGCTTGAAAATAAACGAGAAGTTCGTCACGGTGATATTTTGGTTCAAAATGATGTTTTGCAGGTTGTTGAACGGTCCGTAGTCGAAATCCTTGTTCGTGTTGAGGATTGAGTCCTTCGAATAGACGGGGAAGTTTCGGGTCTGGGAGTTTACTTGGAAAAAGAAAATGCTTCCCTCTTTGATACAGATAACTGGGTTGTAGAGCTTCTTGGTAGCATCGACATCTTGAAGTTTCCTTGGGATGTTGGTGGAGTTTAGGTTTGATTTCCGGTTTTGAGCCCAAGGGATGTTGGTGTAAGCAGACTCGATCTTAGAAACGGTGTTGTTACGGTTCACGGTATTGCTTAAGTTTAGGGCGTCGAGCACTTGTTGGTCAGTGCTGTAATCAAATGCGAAGTCTCCATCTTCTAAACCGACGTAGACAACGTTGCATTCACCACGACCGGAAGGGTCTTGACACTTAAAGTCTCCGTAGAATCCCGCGATCCTATTTACAGTTAGACAGAAAGTTTACTTACTTGCTAGGGTCGATTGTCTTTGTCTTTTTCGTCAATGGATCGTAAACAGTGAGCAAACCATTTTTATCGAGGGAACTCTTTTGCAGCGTCTTTTGGCAAGTTGAGTCACAAACCTCCAGGATGTCGTTTTGTTTCTCGCATTGACAAAGACCAGTGCCTGCGATTAAAGTACCCTGTAATAAATTAACTAAAAAAATGACTTACCTTGACGCCAACCGGGCATTGTTTTGCACAAATTTAGTTCTAAGCTACCAGATCAATACAGTTTCCAAGTTAGTCGACGTCTTATTCAGGCAGACAAACAGCCGTGATAATAGCTTCACAATCTTCACTTGAATCGATATTCGGCTTGTCGTTTTTGGGTCGGAAACCTGACTTGCAGAGGCATGATCCAAGACTCTTAACGAAGGTTCTATTTGCACCTAAACATTCGCAGGTAGTCGATTTGCCGAATGATTGAGATGTCGGACCGCACTGTCGACAACCGCCTTATCCTGGCAGATCGTTATAGAAGTTAACCTTGCAAGCGATGCAGCCATCTAGGGACTTTGTGCCTTCATTCTTCGCGTAGGACCCTGCTGGGCATTACTTGGGCTCGTATGAACCAGTCGGGCAGTAGTGGCCGAGCGGGCATGGATAGCCTTTGTTTTCTTCAATCGACATCGGCGTCCTGGAGCTGGTTGCACCTAAGCAGACGTAACCAGCTACGCAGTCTTGACATTAGTTTGGCTCCTCAACCAAAGAGTAGAGGCCTCGACCACAAGCCTTGCAGGCAGTGGCGAGATCGTAGTTGTCGACGGCTCCTGACCCGTAGTAGCCTGATGGGCATGGTATTGGGTATGAACTACCGGCGGGACAATAGGTACCGAACTGACATTTCATGTATTTATCAGACCGACCGGTACAGTAGTAGCCGCGCGGGCAGATGATGGGACTGCCAGAGCCTGCAGGACAGTAGTTGCCTGGCGGGCAAGACTTGAAACTGGTCGATCCAGTGGCACAGAAGTAGCCGGCGGGACACAGCGAGGGAACTTTAGTACCTCTTTTAGGGCAGTAGAATCCAGGCAAACAGTTGAAACAAGCAGCGTTCGCTGATGCCTGTGAATAGTCAACCGGACCTTAATCGTTTGCTCCGGAAAGTGGTCTGAAAGTACCCTGAGCACATAGAATTGGGAACCATGAGCCTTAATTACAATATGCGCCTGGTGGGCAAAGGTAATTGTTGTAGTCTGCAATCCCTTCATCTTGGCAAGCAGTACCCTTCGGACAAGCCTTGCATTAAAGAATGCTTTGAGCGTTCGTATTATCGTTGTACGTTCCCTTGGGACATGCTTTTGGCTAGTCACTAGCGGCCGGGCAATAAAAACCTTCTGGGCATTTTATAGATACCGTTGACTTCTGGCCACGGACGCAGTAATACCCAGGTTGGCAGTCTGTGCACATGAACGAGCCCGTTGATCCTGCAATTGATGTCAGGCCGGTAGGACAAGGTGTTGGCAGCTAGGAGCCTAGCTCACAGTAGAAGCCGCTTGGGCAGATGAAACTAGAAATATTTTTATAGGTCAGAGGTGCAGCGCCGGACAGACAGAAGTAGCCTGCATCGCACATTTTAGTTGAATCCATACGACCGCCAGAACAGAAGAAACCAGTTAAACATGGAGCGCATTACGACAGATCCTACAAGTTTCGATGGCTTGGAGGCGTGAACGTTCCGTCTGGGCATTATATCGGTGCGCCTACTCCTCTTGGACAATAGTGATAGGTCGGGCAATCAACTGGGCTGATCGATGAAACCGGGCAGTAATACCCAGGGGGACAGTACTTGCATTGTCCCAAACCTTTTACTGCACCAAATGTACCAGCAGGGCAAGGGAACTCTTAACCACTAGAGCAGTAGTTTCCAGCATTGCAGAGTCTGCCTTGGATATAATCATTTGGCATGGCGACTTTAGAGCCTGAAATACAGACGTACCCTTCTGCGCAGAATGGCCCTTTTACTGCCATTGCACTGAATGGGCAGTAGTGATACTTGTCGCAAGGAAGACAGGTACTCTTACCGATGCTCGGCTGGTATTAACCTTAAGCGCACGGTCGAGGATAGCTTGATCCGAATGGACAGTAGTAGCCGGCGGGACACGGTCCTGATTGCGATGGAGCGTAGCTTGAGAAATCGAATGGTGTGATTGTCTTTAGAGTGGTCCCATTTGGCTCGAACTGGCCCGGATTTGGCACGCCTTGAGAACCCGTGCATACATAGCCTTCATTGCAAATGCCTGTGGGTGCATCCGATCCGATCAAGCAGTATTTGCCAGGAGTGCATGGCCAGCACTGACTTATATCGCTTGCATATTAGTTCGGGTTGAAACTACCAGCAGGACAAGGAATCTTGGAGAGCCTGATAGTACCAGACAGTATTCCATTTGAAGATATGGCGGTATTAGTCGTTTCAAATTTAGGACAGTAATTGCCGACAGGGCATGGCACCGGATTTACAGTTCCTACTTTTTCGCAGACGAAGCCAGAGGGGCAGGGGAGGCATTCGGTCTGTCCTTGCACTTAGTTGTAGTAATTAATTGGACAGGGCGCTTCTGGAGTATTGGTTGCGGAAGTTGAAAGCTTGCAGTAGTAGCCGACAGAACAGAGTCTCACTGTGACATCGTCGTTGAGTGACTCGTGAATCGCGCCGCCGAGGCAGACATACCCGTCTGGGCACATGTAGTTTTTGTCCCCGTTAGTTACATCAGCTTCACTAACGCCGTACTTTGGACAGAGCCTGTTTATTGGGCATGGTAGGCATGACATTTCTGAGATGGCCCCGACTATAGTCACTTTTGTGTATTGACCTGGACTGCAATACTGAGGTATGGCGGTACCTAGTGGGCAGATTTCATTAATCTGGCATTTTACAATTGTAGATAGTGTCTGAATAGTTGACGCATCACATTTATAACCAACTGGGCAGGGCAAGCACTCACTCGGAGAAACTGCGCCGAGTTTTGTTCCATAAGTTCCATGAGGGCAGTTTTGACACTCAGAAAGAGCACCAATACCTGTTCTGTCTGAGAACTAACCTACTGGGCATTGTTTTGCTAAGACCGTTTCTCCATCGGTGGCAGATTCACACACAAAACCGTTAGGACACACTTCAGGCACTGTCATGCCCTCCTTAGTGCACTAGAATCTAGCTGGACATACTTTGCACTGAACAGCAACTTAGTTTGGCTAGTATCTTCCCTTTGGACATTTAGTTGGAGTCTACGAGCCTGCATCACAATAGCTGCCTGCAGGACATCGGTTTTGATATGGGTCCTGGGAGCCAAGACTACAGTAGTAGCCAGCTGCGCATGGAGAGCCTGAGGTTGTCTGGCCTCTATGGATGCAGAACTGACCGGGATCACATGTTTTACAATCCTCTTTAACCGTCTTGCCGACGTCAGGCTGATAAGTGCCGATCGGGCATGCAATCGGAATGAATGTGCCTGCTTAGCAATAATGACCTGCCGGGCACTACTTGTCGGTGTCACCAGCGGCCGGTGTCTTTCCTTTATCGGTACTGGCACCGATATAGCACTGATTAACGTCGTTGTTCATACATCTTGTCAAATTGAGAGATGTGTCTTTCTTCATGATGCAATAGTAGCCGAGTGTGCATGGCCCAGTTGGTTCTGACAACTTTGTAGTCGCACAGTAGAAACCAACTTTGCAAGGTAGTGGCACGTTAGAACCAAGCGGGCAGTAAAACCCGATCGGACAATCATATTAAGAGAGAGTCGGATCTGACACCAAGCCTGGACAGAAACTGCCTGCTGGACAAGCAAGTATTTTGGAGTAATAGTTGGGTGGGTTCGTAGCGCAATAGTATCCTTTTGGACACGGTAAGCAGTCGGAAAGAGCTTGTGCGCGATCTTAGAACGTGTAATATCCGGCTGGACAAGCTGACCTCAAGGCGACTCCCGCTGGACAATAATAGGATGGTCCTTCGTTCTGAGGAGTGCACCGCACAATTTTGTCGTTTATAGTAGTATCACCAGTTTCAGAAATGCATTCATACCCGAATGGGCACGTCTTACAGACTATACCTCCGGTCTCGTCTTAATACTCGCCAGTTGCATCGTTTCCGCATGCCTGCTTATCCCACTGTGCTGCGCTAGAGTTGGGGCACTTGTAGCCCTTGGGGCAGAGGACAGCTCTTGGATGAATGCTTCCAGCTGCACAAATATAGCCGGGTTCGCATTTGTTATTTACGGTGTCAACCGCTGTCATACCGTTGTAAGGACAGTAATAGCCTGCTGTGCATAAGGTGCACGCTGTAAGCTGTGTTAGGTTTAGCGAGTTTGAGAAGGTACCGGCTGGGCACATTATTGGCTCTCCAGAGTTCTGTTCACAATAGTAGCCAGCTGGGCAATTCACTCCGGCGCCGGAGGTTCCACGAGGGCAGAATTTACCGGCTGCACAGTCCTAGTCGGGGGTGGCAAGGCCAGCAGTTGTGCAACTTTTTCCGGGTGGGCATGGGATCATCTTAGGCGCGCCTGCTGGACAGTAGTAACCTGCTTAGCATCTGCCACCATATTATGTCCTGTACACAATATTAGTAGGCAACGTATCAGTAGCTGGATTGGGTGTCGAGGTAAACGAGCCAAGAGCGCAGTAGTACCCTTGTGTGCAAATTTTCGTTGAGTCAAGACTACTGGCGTTTTCTAGGTCTTAGTAAAAACCTGGAGGGGCAGGCTGACACTCATCGATGCTCTTTGCGCCTCTATTGGGCTGGAAGGTTCCCTTCGGACATTTGTTTTGCGTCGCGCTAGACGAGCCTGCCGTGCAGAAGTAACCTTCATCACATTTGTCGAATTGCTAGTTTGCAAGCCAAGAACCAGGGCGAGCAGCAGCAGCTGGGCAGTAGTAGCCGTGCGGACATGTCAGACATTCTCCTTGGCCCGGGTTAAGTTAGAATTATCCAGCGACACAACTAATCACAGCAGCTGATCCTGCCGGGCATGACTGATAAGCTGTGCATTGCCTCAAAAGCGCTTTGTCGGCTTTAGATCCAGACGGACAGTAATATCCCTCGGCGCATGGCCACTTGTCCATTAATGCCTAATCGTGTCCCTGCACAGTGTTGCTGTAAGAACCTCCGACAACGGCAGTGCATTCAGCGGATGTGGTTCTCGTCATGGCATCGCTATACGTGCCCGGAAGACATGGAATGCCTTGACCACTGTTCTAAGGACAGTAATGGAACTTAGGGCATTAACCGAAGGTAGCGTTAGCTAAAACAGAGGCTGAAGGATTGGCGGAGTTGTTAGCGGTGGTAGCTTTGGTGAGGCAGAAGTAGCCAGCGGTACATTGGTCTGCAGCTGTTATGCTCGCTTTACCCAACGTGCCGCAATAATAACCAGCGAGGCAGTCCTAACACGAACCGGCGACTTATTGTCTGTAGAGCGAGTGGAAGGTTCCGATTGCACAATTAGTTTCTGTGATTGTTCCTTGTCCACAGAACTTGCCAGGGCCGCACTCAACCGGCTGAGCCAAGGCATCGGTGGCACACTTGTAGCCCTTTGGACACGACACACAGTTCCACTATCCGTACTATGGCTAATATCGGCCAAGAGATACAGTAGAGGTTAGTTTGTTGCAAGAGTTGTCTGTACACCAATCGATGCCTCCTGTGTATATTGAAGTCGGATATATGTAAGTCGCAGCATTGTACTTCAATGGGTTTGCGATAGCATTTGGGATGTTGATGATGCACGCATACTGCACACTTGATCCTTCGAATGAGTAATATCCTGGTTGTGCGATTTCCTTGCGAGGTGTCGCTGAACCAAATGTAGCGCCTGCGGCTGGTGCAGGGCAGTAGTATCCTTTATAGCAGTTACCAGAAGGTTGCGGGGATGGAATCGAATTCTTAAGATTGGTGACTGCAGCTGTCTCTGCTGCATTCTCAGACGGCGTTCCACTTCCAATAGCGACGATATCTGTTCTTGTGGGGTCCGAACGACCATCACAATACTTGCCTCCTGGGCAAGGTATACAAGAAGTATTATCACTCTGCCTTGAGTTAGGCTAGTATTGACCTGGCTGACAGGGCCATGGATACTTAGAGCCAGTCATGCAATAGCCGCCAGCTTCACATTCATTTCCGACAGCCCTTCCGACGTTGAAGAACAGAGGAGCAGGAGTCACTGACTTGTCGATGCAGTAAAATGCCTTATCGCAGAAGCCTTCTGGCTTGACAAGCCCGTACTGGGAGCAGTACCGACCACCATAGCACGAAGCACAATCGGTGAGAAGTCCGAGGCCCTCTCCCGGCCCAAAGGTTCCGACTGGGCAAACAAGTGGAACCTCTGTGTTAGGCGGGCAATAGTAGCCTGGTGGGCAGACGAATGGGTCAGCGGTTCCGTTTGGACAGAAGAAGCCGGCTGGACAAGCACCACAATCTGATTACTGTGTGCCACCTATCGTGTAGCGGAAAG
>Ga0169931_10014277_pt1 | contig 10766 bp, 11 predicted proteins | sample Kivu_15m_20L_FD_129675 | JGI IMG/M metagenome (GOLD analysis project Ga0169931, IMG submission 129675) | Freshwater microbial communities from Lake Kivu, Western Province, Rwanda to study Microbial Dark Matter (Phase II) - Kivu_15m_20L... | ecosystem: Environmental > Aquatic > Freshwater > Lake... | reverse complement strand
CGATGAGAAACTCCCTCACCACTGCGATAAGATAAAAACGCTCGAAAATTTGACGGCGTCAAGCTCTCAAAAAGCTGCATACTCAAGGGTTCACCCATATAACGTTGGATAAAAAGGCAGAACACTGTCAGATCCTGAAGATAATTGCGAATCGTTAGAGGAGAAAAATTCCTTTCTGATTCCATCTGTTCTTCCCACCTCCGTATAGCGTCCAGAAAATCTTTTTTTACCTGAAAGGAGCTTTTTTTTTGCAGGAGTTTATCAAAAACTGAGGTCATTCAGATCTTTCCTATTTACAACACAGGGGCAGATGTTTGTCCGTTAACAAGAGTCTGGGCTGATGCTAACGCTTGATCATAACCTTGCTTCAATTGGCTCGCACGCCCCATTTGCGTATAAATCTCTTGCAAATCATCGCAATTCTTTGAAGCCTGTCCAACAGCAATTTGAAAATCTCGCATTTGCTCAGGTTTAAGGCTGCGTCGTGCTTCCCAAAGCTGATCAATAGTTTTACGGCATTGTGTTGTTGTTTGCACCAGGATTTCAGTGGAGAGGAGTGGAGGAACAGGGAGAACATTTTCTTGGACGTGTAGGTTTTTACTCAAAAAACATCCTATTAAAACTGCACATAAAACATTCCTTGATAATTTTGTATCCATACTTATACCTCACTTCTCTTTGTTTATAGATTATCCAAAAGAACTATCAAATACAAATTCATTCCCGAAACTTAGAATGAAGGTGAGATAAAGCTTGCTCTCTCCTGATTTCATCGCCATTAATTAAGTGTAATGTCTTTCAAAATTTTGGTCAAACAAGAGTGAAAAAAAATCGTCGAGGATCCCCCTTTGAACGCGCCCGCATGGCGAGGTTGGCAAGCGTTCAGGCATTTTACCAAATGATGCAGCAAGAGCAATCTTCAGAGGTGGTTATTTCTGAGTTTATAAGCCTAAGATTCAATGGAGAAGACTACGTTATTCAACCTGATCCTGTTTTATTTCGAAAACTTGTATCCAGTGCAGATAACAGAAAGTCTGAAATCTTCGATCTGATTAGGGCTTCCTTGAACAGAGAAGGACAATATGAAAGACTGGAATATGTATTAAAAGCCATTCTCTGTATCGCCAGCGCAGAATTGCTTGATCATCCGACGAACGTTCCTGCGCCTGTAATTATTACTGAATATGTTGATATTACACACTCATTTTATGCGGGCAAGGAAACTTCTTTCGTTAACAGCTACCTCGACCGCCTGGCGCGTAATTTGGACTACCTTATGACGAGACAAGTTATCACTGATCAGGCAGAACAAAACTAGGTTCTGTGGAGTTTTCTCTGTCATGAGGAGATTTATAGGCATTTTCGCCCGGAAAACTGCAGTGTATTTAATATACATGAGGATTTGAGGACGAAATCGGCCATGACAGAGAAAACTTTACAGAACCTAACTCTGGAAAGATTGTTCTTTAGATCCCCCCCAATACTCTTCATTTACTTCACAACCCTCGATTTCTAATCGAGGGTTGTGAAGTTTTCTAAATGTTACTCGCAAGATTTCAAAGTGTCTCTTGAAAGAAAAAATTCTTCCAAAACAAAGATTCAAAGAAGGACGCCAGAAAATATGCGTGCCCTAATAACTTCATTTCGAAAGAGGGAGAGATTTAGAACCCTTCGCGTTCCATGCGCTTACGTTGGACCTTACGAAGGCGTCGAATAGCTTCTGATTTTTCACGTTTTCTACGTTCAGACGGCTTTTCAAAATTACGACGCAATTTCATTTCACGAAAAAGACCTTCACGTTGTAACTTTTTTTTCAATAACCGTAGACCTTGCTCTACATTGTTTTCGCGAATCAAGACTTGCACGCTTCTTTCACTCTCCTTTCAAAAGTTTAGAATTTCTGCGCATAATGCGTTAAAATTTCCCTAACTATAGGGGAATACTCCCTCAAAGGAAAGGAAAAAGTTTATGTCTTCCTCAATTCATAGCCCAGAAATCCAAAATGAAATTATTGGATATATGCTCAGTAATGTCTCTTCTCAAGGATGGACGTATGAAGCCCTGAAACAGGCTGTCATACAAGCAGGTTTTCAGGAAATAGATGCCTTGCGCGCTTTTGATGGAGACATTAACAAAGCTCTCTTTCATTTTATTCATATGATAGATCGTCAAATGAATGAAAAACTTGAACAGCTTGATATGACTTCGGTGCGTGTACGCGATCGAACTGCAACCACCATACTGGTGCGACTTGAATTAATGAAACCTTACCGAATGGCCTTGCCTAAAATCATCCGATATCAAGCCACTCCCTCAAGAGGGACTCAAACCCTGAAAACATTGGCTGGAACCGTCAGTGACATGTGGTATGCCGCAGGAGATCAGGCGACAGATTTTAATTATTATTCAAAGCGCTTTCTTTTGGCAGGAGTCTACACTTCTACTCTGCTTTTTTGGCTAAAAGACGATTCTGCTGATTTTACTGAAACACGTTCTTTTTTATATCGACGTATTGATAATGTAATGAAAATTTCACTGGTGGAGAAAAAGGTAAAATCAACTCTTCAAAATCTGGGGAATTTTTTTACAAAATAAAAAGACGACATCTTGGAAGAATGTCGTCTTTATTAATGTGTTCCGCACAATCCTACGCTGATTTTTTCGTGTCCGCAGGCTTGCCTTTTGTTAGTTCTTCAAACTTCTTGCTTAAACCAGAGACACTAACCAGCCACGCAATCGTGGCCACAACCACAAGTGGCCCCAAGATGGGAACAAGACTTGCAAGCGTGACACCGCCCCCAATAGAAGCAAGCAAGGTAGACTGCACAAAAGCACCGCCGGATTTACCTGCGCGCCCGCCAATGACTTCTACCGCCGCTTGACCTTTAACCTTTAATTCAGGGTCGAGAGGAATATAGGCCATCTGCTTGGTCGAATCGAACAGGGAATATTTGGTCGCTTTTGACAGAACATTCTGGAACTGACCAATCATGATAGCCGCCATGACGACTGTTGTCCCAAAGAATGGAGAGAAAGGATCTCCAATCTCGTTTGAATACATGATGAATCCGAAGAAGATCAAACTTGTTACCAACACCATCACAGGTGTGATGGATGCGGCGGTCTTCCAGCTCAAGCGACGGAGGATATTATTCCCTACAAGCATCATCAGGATTGTAACGCATCCTGTCATAAACGAGAATTGTCCCATAAAGGCTAGATAATCATTTTCTTTTGGAAAGCGAATTTTAATTTGGCCTTTCCAGACACCCTCAACCATATTGATCGTGATGCCGTATGCAAGAACAATAATCGCAATCAAACCCAAATAACGTGATTGCATAAGGTATTTCATACTCTCAGAGAGAGAAAGCTTGGGCTTGTCTTTTTTGGATTTTCCGCCTCCTTCTCCCTCAGTAAAAAAGCGTGGATCCGTCAAAATGACACGGTGCAGCCAATAATAAAGCAACATGGTGAGGATTCCAGAGATAACGACCATGCTCATCTGGATCTTGAGATTAAGTCCCCATGTATCAATATTTTCACCAAGAGTGCTGGCATAATTAGAGCAAACATAGATCAAGCTGCCAGAAAGAGCCAACCCAAAGTTGCCAATAAAACCAAATAAACCATAGAATCTCTTTGCTTCTGTGACCCGCGTAATATGGTTGGCAAACTGCCAGAAAAGCATTGAAAGAACAACACTGCCCCAAAGTTCTGACAAAATGTAGAATATGCTGAAACTCCAGTTTCCAATCACAGGAAAAACATAGTGGAAATTGGGATAGGCCACCTGTAAGGATTGAATGGTTTCAAGCCCCATATGAAGCGCATAGCGGTTAGGATAGATAATCCAGGCAAAACAGGCGAAAAACACCAAAAACGGAATAATAATCGTGTAAAAAAGATTTTCACGAGTCAGAGCATTCGCCATTTTTACGAAGATAACCATGAAAAGAATTGCTGAAGGTGTAACACCATAAAGTTTAAGAAAGGAAATTGTTTCTGCACCCCCGGCAGGAGCCAATACGACCAGAGCATCTTTTGTATCCCTTAAAACCGTATAATTGAAAAGGATGCACAGCATCATAAGTCCCATGGGGAGGAATTTTTTAAGCTCAAAATTGTGAATAGGCCAGAGAATTCCACGAAGGCCTGTAAACTCTGACGCTACAGGTTCAGCTGGAGTTTTTGACATAATTTTATTTACCTTTCTTAGGTTTACCAAATAACCATTTCAATGAATGCACGTCATCCCAGGAGTAAGTCTTCCTGAAACGACTTGCCAGTCTTCCAAAAGTTACGTGGTGACAATATTATAAATCTTCTCTCTCGGGTCAATAAAAAAATATTTAAATCTTACAAAAAGAGAACTCGGCTTTTGTTTTTTCATTTTTATGAAAAAATATCGTTGTATTGCCCATTGAAAAAAATATCTTTTGTTTCGAACAGAGAATTTGCAGAAAAAGTGGAAAATCCATTTCAGTTTTTTAACGAATTTCAGTAGAATGATTCATTCCTCTTCCAAAGGAATAAATAAAGATAGGGAGAATCACATGATCGGCATTGTCATCGTAACGCACGGTAATCTGGCGAGAGAATTCAAAGCTGTGATTGAACACGTCATGGGACCTCAAATACAGTTTTGTGCTTTTGGAATTCAGAACGAAGATGATATTTCTCAAAAACGCAAAGAGCTCTTGAAAATTGTTAAATCCCTTGATCAAGGAATGGGTGTAGCTGTTTTGACAGATATGTTTGGGGGAACTCCTTCCAATCTCGCTTTATCCCTTTTGGATCTCAAAAATGTAGAGGTCATGGCAGGCGTCAACCTTCCCCTGCTTATCAAATTAATAAGTTTGCGCGACAAAAAATCTCTTCAGGAAAGTATGAAAGAAGCCCAGGAAGCAGGACAGCGCTATATTAATCTGGCATCTCACTTTCTGGCAGCTTCCAGTGAGTGAGATTACCATTAAACAATGGGTTACCTTGGAAAACGCTAAGGGATTTACACGCACGAGCAACGGCGAAATTTGTAAAGGTTTCCTACTCTTTTGAGGCAGATGCTCAGGTCAAATCAGGAAACATTATTGTTTCTGGACGCTCAATTATGGGACTTTTAATGTTGGCAGCAACAAAAGGAACAAAACTTGAGATCTATACTTCTGGCCGTGATGCTGAAGCCCTTATGAAGGCCCTTCAAGAGCTTATATGTCATAGATTTAATGAAGAAAATTGAAGAAAGAAATCCTTTGAATATAGTCTAGAATTTCATCTTCCTCTTCCTTCCCCACTTGAAATAAGAAAAAAATCGCGGTATCTAAGAGGTAATTCATATTCAATCGTCAGGTCATCCATGTCCAATAATGCCTCAAGTTATTTAAATCTCCTGTGGAAACGCGGTCAGGACTTTCTGGGCGTAGAAATCCCCATTCTGGGTGGTGCCATGACATGGGTATCTGATCATGGCCTTGTTTCAGCCATATCCAATGCTCAGGGATTTGGAATTCTTGCTTGTGGCGCCATGACGCCAGACCTTCTCAAGAATGAGATCCGAAAAACTCAGGAATACACAAAAAAACCTTTTGGAGTTAACCTTATTACGCTGCACCCCATGCTCTCAGAGTTGATTGACGTGTGTGTGGAATTTTCTATCAGCCATGTCTTTCTTGCGGGTGGGCTCCCACCCAAAGAAGCCATTGAAAAGCTGAAACAGGCAGGGATCAAGACCATTTGTTTTGCTCCTGCTTTGGCTCTTGCCAGGCGTCTTGTCAAACAGGGGGTTGATGCCCTGATTATTGAAGGACATGAGGCAGGTGGGCATATCGGACCTGTTTCCACAAATATTTTAGTCCAGGAAATTTTACCTGTTATTCAAGAGGTTCCTGTTTTTGTTGCAGGGGGAATAGGACGCGGAGAAATGATTCTCTCTTTCCTTGAAATGGGAGCCTCTGGCTGCCAATTGGGGACACGTTTTGTATGCGCCAGGGAATCTCGCGCCCATCCACGTTTCAAGCAGGCTTTTATTAATGCAGCAGCACGGGAAGCCATTGTCTCTCCCCAGCTGGATCCACGATTTCCTGTTATTCCTGTGCGCGCCCTTGCAAATGCTGGCGCGCAACGATTTATAGAATTTCAACGCAAGATGATCGATCAGGTTGAACGAGGCGAAGAAGAATTAAAAGAAGCCCAGCTTAAAATTGAGCATTATTGGGCAGGCGCTCTTCGCAAGGCTGTTATTGAAGGGAATATTGAAGAAGGTTCTCTTATGGCAGGGCAAAGTGTCGGATTTGTGGAAAAAGAGCAGACAACAGCAGAAATTATAGAAGAACTTCTCAGCCAAGCCTTAAAAGCAATTGGTCAGAGAAACAGTCTCTCTTCCCTGGCAGTATCCTGAAAAGAGAAAAATTAATTGAAGACCGATTACAAGTCCCCTGAGAAAAAGTTAAATATCAGAAAATTTTCTTACTTCCATATATTTCCCATAAGGAATTTTTCCGTTAATAGATGCTAACGCTTAAAGGAAAATTCAAGGGAGAAGTCCCAGAAAATACTTTTTCACTTAACCACTTGCGAGAGAGAATGAGGAAACAGCTGACTCAAGGCATCCATTAACTCAGAGAAAGCTCTTGCTTTTTTATAATTAAAATCGAGCATTTCCTCACCCTCATAGTCACATTTCAAGGCTTTTTCGGCTGACAGATCCTGCATTCTGCAAAGCTGCGGCTCTGTTAATGAACGAAAACGCGAATCATATGAGTGCAAAATTGCAATCGCTTCATTGACCGCCACAAACCGTTTCTGATCCTCTCTTTCTTCTTGTATTGCTTTTTTCAATTCACGAGCTTTCTTGACAAGTTCGACTTCATCTGCGGGAGGCATGTAAAGGCGATATTGTAAAAAGTTATCCTCTTCCTCTTCTTTTTGAAGTGAGGAACAAAGTCCAAAAGTACTGGAAAAAAGAATACTATAAAGAATAATAAACAGAGACCTTGACATCCTTATACCCCCCTGGATTTTTTATGCAGAGTAATACATTGGAAAAATTTCTACAATACAAACCACGCTCTTTAAAGAATGCTTTTCCCGTTTTTTTTCAGCACAAGCGTGACCCATTCTGCCATAGGATATGTTTTTTGCAGAGAAAATCCCACTTTCTCATACGCCTTTAGAGTGGCGTGTTGCTGAGTTTGCAAAAGTCCCGACAAAATCACTTTTCCCTCTTCTGCCATAAAGCATGCCATTTCCGAAGACAGAGCAATCAAGGGGTCGGCCAGAATGTTTGCTGCAATCAAACTGTAGGGAGCCTGAGCTTCTAACCTTTCATGACTAAAGCCTTCCGAGAGTATGACCTCTACAAACCTCTCCAAATGATTTTCTGCAACGTTAAGGTTCGCTCGATCAACGGCTTCTGGATCATTATCAGAAGCTATTCCCCTGACCTGGAATAAACGCGCCATCGCCATTGCCAACACGGCTGTGCCGCATCCCAAATCCAGATAGTTCTGTACCTTTATTCCTGCCTGTTTCAAATCATGTAAGGCAAGCAGGCATCCCTGTGTCGTGGCATGTTGTCCTGTCCCAAAAGCGGTTGCTGCATCAATCCTGAAAGCTATTTTCCCTTCAGGCAGTTTCTCCTGATGGTGCGATCCATAAATATAAAAAGGACCAATATCGATGGCAGGAAAGGATTTGCGGTTTTCAGACAGCCAATCTTTGGATGGCAAGGGCGCCAGTTCGTAGGAAAGTGCTCCCAGAAGAGACTTGATATTTTTTTCGTCAGGCTGTTCCTCGAATGTTGCTTCTACTTGCCATACCTGAGCTTGAGCATCTTTTTCAAACCACGATACCGCCAGACAGAAATCTTCCAATTGAGAAGCAAGATATTCAGCTTCAGCCACAGAGGATAAGAAAGAGAGACGCCACATCAGAAAAACTCCGCGATTTATTAGACATCTTTAGAAACACGGTTTCGAAAGAGATCTATTTTTTTTCAACAAAGGAAGTCATCACTTTTTTCAGCCCACTATGCTCAAAGTCAACCTCAAGTTTATCTCCCATGACTTCAACAACTTGTCCATATCCAAACTTAAGATGAAAAACTCGATCCCGAACCTGATACAAAGCTCTGGGCATTGAAGCAGGCGAAAGAGCCGAAGAAGATAAATGCAGAGGCTTTTTAATTCGTTGCTCTTCTTCTTCATAAGAACGACGCGCGAAGAGGCCTGGTTGCGTATGAATGTCAACCAGATCTTTTGGCAATTCATCGATAAAACGCGAAGGCAAAGAGGACTGCCACAATCCATGAAGGCGCCGGTTCGCAACAAAGGAAATATAAACACGCTTGCGTGCACGTGTCAGCCCGACATAGGCCAGGCGCCGCTCTTCTTCCAGACCTTCACGCGCTTCAGCGTCAAGGGAACGAGCATTGGGGAAGATGCCCTCTTCCCAGCCTGCCAAAAAAACAGTATTGAATTCAAGTCCCTTTGCGCTGTGAAGTGTCATAATGCTGACAGCCTCTGACTGAGCCGCCGAATTGTTGTCCATCACCAGAGATACATGTTCAAGGAAATCGCCTAGGCTTTGAAATTCATCCAGTGCGGAAACCAGTTCTTTCAGGTTTTCCAGCCTGCCCGGCGCTTCTGCAGATTTATCTTGCATCCACATTTGTGTATAACCCGATTCATCCAGCACCATTTGAGCTAGTTCAGCAGGAGTCATGGTCTGAAGGCATCGTTGCCAACGTTCCAAATCTGTCAGAAAACGCCGAAGAGAATTTTTTGCAGCGCCCTTGAGCTCATCCGTTCCCAAAAGTTTTCCTGTTGCATGAACAAGCGATATTTGTTCAAGGCGTGCAAACTGATTTAAAATTTGCAGGGTAGAATTTCCAATTCCCCGGCGAGGCGTATTAATGATACGTTCAAAAGAAAGACTGTCTTCGGGCTGCACAATAAGACGAAGATAAGCAAGAGCGTCCCGAACTTCCATACGCTCGTAAAACTTGGGGCCGCCAATCACACGATAGGGTATGGCCAATGTGATCAGGCGATCTTCGAATTCTCTGGTTTGATGACCTGCGCGCACCAAGATGGCCATGCTGGCCAGTGATTCTTTTGCTCTTTGCCAACGCTCAATTTCTTCTCCAACAAAGCGCGCTTCGCTTTCGCCATCCCACAGTCCATACAAAGAGATTTTTTCTCCTGTTTCCTGCGTTGTCCATAATGTTTTGCCCAAACGATCCTTATTATGAGCAATCAATGCGGCTGCAGCTCCTAAAATTTCGGGAGTAGAACGATAATTCTGTTCAAGCCGAATGACGACAGCGTCAGGAAAATCTTTCTCAAATCTTAGAATATTAGCAACTTCTGCACCGCGCCATCCATAAATTGACTGGTCATCATCACCCACACAGCAAATATTGTTATGCCCCATGGCTAACAGGCGTAACCATAAATATTGGGCTACATTTGTATCCTGATACTCATCAACCATCACATAGCGAAATTGTTGCTGATAGCGTTTTAATACATCAGAATGAGCCGAGAAAATGGTAATGCAATGAAGGAGTAAATCTCCAAAATCAACAGCATTCAAAGTTTTAAGACGCTCTTGATAAATTTTATAGATTGTAAGGGCAGGATTGGCTGAATCTTGTGACAATTCGTATTCCGAGACTTTATGGGGAAGGTATCCCCGATCTTTCCAGCGACTGATGATCGTTTGAATAAGCCGAGGCGGCCATCGTTTTTCGTCTATATTTTCTGCTTTCAGAATTTGTTTTACAAGACGAACCTGATCGTCTGCATCAAGAATTGTAAAGTTTGATTTTAATCCGGCAAGTTCAGCATGACTGCGGAGAATCCGTACACTCAGAGCATGAAAGGTCCCTAACCACAGCCCCTCAGCTGAATTGCCAATCAAATGGGCAATGCGTGCACGCATTTCATGGGAAGCCTTATTGGTAAAGGTAACAGCTAGAATTTGTGAGGGCCACGCCTTAGCCAACGTCAGGATATGCGCAACACGCGTTGTCAAAACCCGTGTTTTCCCTGTTCCTGCCCCGGCAAGCACCAAAACAGACCCCTCAAGTTTTTCAACATCTTCACGCTGTGGCTCATTGAGATCTTTCAGGTAATCATACACTTTATCCTCAATGGGAGGAATAATGGCAACACTTGACAACAAATACCCCAATCCTGTCTACTTGTTAAATGAATATTCATATCATAGTCTGAATAAAAGGAACAAAGAGTATGGCGCGTCTCTGGGTTACCCCCGCTCTTTCCTCTCCTGCCCCTGCTTCCTGTTTTCATACAAAAGCTGTCGCCTTTATGATGCTGTCCGTGGGGCTGTACGCTATTCAGGATGTTCTCGTCAAGAGCTTACCTGATTCAATTCACATCGTCGAGATTATCTTTTTTCGAAGTTTATTTTCTTGTGTTGTTATTGTTTGCATCGCTCCTTTCGAATCTTCTCCGGCTCTATGGCGCACGAGACGCTTCCGTCTTCACTTTTTTCGATGTTTTTTTGCATGTATAGCTCTGGTCGGTTTTATCTCTTCCTTTCGGCTTATTCCTCTTGCAGATGCCTATGCTCTGACATTTTCTGCCCCTCTCTTTCTGACAGTCATGGCGCATTTTTATCTTGGTGAAAAAATTGGACGGCAACGCTGTGTGACAGTATGCCTGGGTTTCTTGGGGATTATTGTGATGCTGCGTCCTACAGGAAATGCGTTAAATATAGGGGGATTAATGGCTCTTGCAGGG
>Ga0169931_10014276_pt1 | contig 10766 bp, 5 predicted proteins | sample Kivu_15m_20L_FD_129675 | JGI IMG/M metagenome (GOLD analysis project Ga0169931, IMG submission 129675) | Freshwater microbial communities from Lake Kivu, Western Province, Rwanda to study Microbial Dark Matter (Phase II) - Kivu_15m_20L... | ecosystem: Environmental > Aquatic > Freshwater > Lake ... | reverse complement strand
CTAATTAAGACTGATTTATTGTATCAAACCAACCTATTTATTGTTTTAACAAACTTTTTAAATACTCTCTTCTACACGCTATTCCTTGACGTTAACCTGCTATTATCCAGCATGCAAACATTCCCCAACCTGATATAAGTGCTCCTATGCCAATATAAATAAAATTAATCAAGACTTGCCTGGTTGATGCAACCATTTTTTAATCATCATTAAAACTGTTTGTCAAATCTCCCCAAAATAATGTAAACAAAGGAAGCGATGCGCCCATTCCACATGCACATATAGATCCAACAATCATCAACAACCAATCAAATGATGTTGCAAATCTAAAAAGTTTTGTAAATCCTACTGATTCAAGCTATTTTTATTTTTACTTTTATTTGCTTGATTATATTGAATTTGTATTAATTTTTGTATTACTCTCTGCCATAGCAACCAAAATTAAATTTTATATAATAAAAAAAATAAACTATGATATAAATTCTAGTATTTTAAATCATTTTGTTCTATTCTGGTCACCATTATAAATATTATAACATTAATTTTTCTATATTATCCATATTTTTTAATTTTAAGATTAATTGTTGCCAATATTACTTAAAAATTTCAATAAAAATATTGATTATGTTTTTATATTCAAGTCAAATAATAAATACATTTAATACAAAAAATAATAAATATAATAATAAAAAATTGTAATCTATAAATCTAAATTTAATAAGTATATTAAACTGCTATGATATTATTTATTAAACTACATATTACTCTTTATTCATTTATTTTAATCTTAAATAATTATATAATTAATACATATAAATATCATTTAAAACTACTTTTGTATATCATTGTGGATCATCTTTCTATTAATCTATAAAAACAAGAGTATTTTTAAAAATTTAGAGGGAATCATATTTTAAACCTCGATCAGGATGAAAACATAAGCATATTATAATTATTATTACGCATAATAAGATGAAAGATACACTAAAAGATGCAACTAAAATTATATGACCAAAGCTAGAGAAAAAATCAGATAAGGCCTACACACAAGTTTGCTTTGGAATACCATAATTTACATTTATAAATAAATAAATTGGATTTGGTTAAGGCTGACACCAACCTGCACAACTAAAAAATGTTTAAAGAATATAAAGCTGTAAATAAAGTGGATATGTTGCATTATTCCACTGGGAACAGCTTTGAGCATTGACAGGTAAAGTTTATGTAATATTTGAAGTAAAAGTCAGTCCATATTTATTAAGCTCTATTATTAATATTTTTATTACGTTATTGACTATATTTTTGACTATTTATAAAATAGCATTAACAACCATTTTATTTACATAACATATTATTAGCAGCATTAAATGTAATTTAATATTAGCTTTAAATTCCACTGTCACATTACAGGCTTAAGTACTTTGGACTTTAAAGTGTTAAAATGGCCAATATTAAAAATGATATCATATAAATTACCATCGTAATTGCATAGATAATAATAAAATTATTCTTTCTTCTAATTAATCCTAAATCATACATGAAAAATACCATAGATTCCTGATAAGCTTGAGAATATCATAAGAAGGGCTGTTGAAAGAAAAATACTTATCAAAAGTGTTCTATAGCCATATTGAACCTGCGCAGTGATACTAGATATAATGAACGAATAAACTAGAACATATAGGAGTGCAATTCCTATCATAAGAGATATAACAATGCCGATTGATATCAAATACTTGAGTCTATATACACTTAAAAAACACATAGAATAAAGATTTATTAGAATAATTATTATATTAAATCTATAACTATTGAAAAAATTATCGATTAAAAATGAAAAGAGAATATATTAAAAATAAAATTTTGATTTTTTTAATTTTTATTATTGTAAATGAATATTACTTGAAAAACTTTTAGATAAATTCGCATAATTATAAAATCTTATAAATCATTTCATTCATTATCAATTATTTCTTTGTTAAATGGTTGTGATGATTAATTTGGAGAAAGATGTTGTGTAATAGTTTAGAATACTTACTGAAATTTGTTGCGGCAATCTTCTTTGTTTGTTGCTTTAACAGATACATACTTTAAAAATTTACATGATTCTTAAATCCTTTTATCCTCTTATTTAACTGAATCTTCTTCTATTATATGAAAGACTAATGCATAACTATTGAAAATTTATTTCTATTATAACTTTTATAACATAATTATTACATGATATTTCTGAAGGAATTGATGCCATAAATTATCAGATTCATTCAAAATTTTAATATCGATAGGACTGTTATCACATATCATAACTATTTGTTGATTTGGTTAGTTAATAAGTTATATTTTAGATATTGTGTCTTCTATTAAAAATTGATTTTTTAATAAATTGTAATAATACTCGCAATATTATCCATCGTTTTGTTACATGCTTTCAAGAAAGCATTAAGAACCTGCCATCATTAATTTTTGAGGCTTTATCATAAAATAATTACTGTGCAATTAATCAATACTTTAAATTTTTCTTATGTTAATTTTTGTTTAAGTTAACTGATTAACTATCTTCTGAAATTTCCCTTTGAAGAAGGACAGTTAGCTATTACTATCTTAGTTATATTTTGTGTTGAACTGTCTTTAATGAGTTGTTTTAATGATACTGAAAGTTAATTGTTTTTATTTGATGAAGTTTTTTTAGTTCTAAATGCCAGATAAGATATGAGTAGTGAAGTACTGAGAGCAAATATTATATTTTTATGACTTTCACAAAATTTTTGTATGGCATTCATTTGAATATAACAACAATCTAATATTAGTATTAATAAACAAGGTAAAAAGCAAATTAATCTGAATTAATAATCAAAAATAGTAAATAAATCGATGATAAATAAATATTGATAATTAAACAAATCTATGGTGTCTTTAAATAAAAATATATCATTTGTATAACATTTAAAATTATTTTTTCATCTTTTTCAATTCAATTACATATTAGTTAATCTATTATCTATGGAGCCTTTTACTTTATTTATTCATATTGACAGTTGGGTATTATATTAATTTTAATAATTTACAATTTAATTTTTATATTTATTTACTAAATATTCTTTTGTCTTTGTTCATTATATTTATAGAATTTTTTAATAAATTTTCGCATAATTATATGTTGCTTTTATGATTTGATGAATCAGATAATAATAAAGACTAATGACATGCTTATTTATTTATTTGAGGACTATTTTAGTGATTTTTAAAAGTTTAGACATTTAATTGAGTTTACTATTTTTTATATTAACGAGGAGAATGTATAAGATGATCTTGGATATAAAATTATTATTTTGATTTAATATTTTCTTTGGATATTTATTTTTTTGACATTAGATCAATATCTGTTGGAAAAAATCTTTAACTTTTTGATCTTTCTAATTTTTTTATATGTTTTTTATATTTATCTTATTGTTATTGTTGTTTGATAATTTGTGATATGAGTGCTTTGTTTTGATTAGAAAGATTTTTTATGATTATATCTTTTTGTTTTTAATGTTAATGGCTTTTATACTTATGATTAAATTGTTGAGGATTATAATTCTATGATGTTCTATACTACATATATTGATTATATCTCAATTTAGATATATTTTTGTCCTTTTTAAGCTATGATATTTAAGAAATGTATTTATTATTAACTAGATTATGAAGTTTCATTAGTTTAATTTATCTTTTAGATGTGTTTGGATATAGAATAAATATTATATAGTATAAGACTATAAATAATACTAGGGACATTTATATTGATAATCATAGAACATCATTGAGAAACAGATTGACTTGTTTGATTTGCTTGATTTTTTAAGCTCGATTTTGATGATTTGGCTGGTGAAATACGACTTTTTTTTTGTTCTTTGAAATACAATTATAAAAATTCTTGAAGGGTAATTTTATAATTTTCTCTTTATAACCATTGTTTGACTTATTCAACCCAAAGATTATTTAATGGATTTTAGACTCTAAAAAGTTTTGTATCTAATTATGAAAAAAATTTCTTTTGATATCTTTAAAGATCTTTATAACTATATTTTGCATGAGGAGGAATCAAATATTTTTAGACTTTTTCTTTATTTTCATCTCTTATTTTATTGGCCTCATTTATCAATTTAAGTCTTTTATCCTCAGGAACTTTTTTTAATCTTTATGAGGCTAATTTTCCAATATTTAATGTTTTCCCTCCAGATGTATTATTAGATGCGTAACTTTATTGATTTTGATATTAAGCATGTACTAAGGTTGATAATGTTACATTTTTCAATGGATATTTTCTCTCATATGCCCTCTTTTGTTTAAGAAATTCTTAAGCATTAGCTTTTGCTATATTTTAATATTTTTATCTCAAGGATGGATTTTACTTCCATTGTTTAGCTAATTATAAACTTTTCTGTTTTATATCATTTACTTTTAATCCTTTTGTAGATTAAGTGTTATACAATAAATAACTTGTAACTGGATGTTTAGGTGGGGCCTAGATTAGATATTTTCTGTTCTAAACAACATACTTAAGATTTGATGCATTAAAAAATAGACGAGATTGTACTAATTTGAACATTTATTTTAAATATATTATATGATTGGATCAAAAATTAATTTAAATATCACCTTAATTAAAAATAATCACATTTATTAATAATCTTGCTTTAATCCACACTCTCAATAGAAATATGACAACTATTTTCTAAGCTACTATAAAGTATTTGAATTATTTGCCAATAATTCAGCAATTTACTTGTCTTCCTCAAGATATTTTGAATAATCTTCAATTAAAATAGAATCATCGCAATCAAAACGTCTTACCCAGATATTTTATTGCTTTATTTACTTTTTTTACGTTTTCTTTGGTGCTGATAATTGAGTTTATAATTCAAAAAGTTCTCTTAGCAGATTGCCTTTAGATTATATTTTGAATAACTATATTATAGAATAAATTTACATTTTATTTTAAATCTTTGGCTTTTCTTTTCATTAGCTTTATCTACTGAGTTTTATATGCATTTTATTATTTTAGATCTTATGATTTTTTTATACGTTGGTTAAGCTCATGAAATTATGTCTTTAATTTTACATTTTTTACAATTTATTCTTAAAATTGATCATCTATCTTTGAATATTATTCCTCTAAATTTTATAACTTTCTTTTGAGATCCTCTATTTTGTTTGTCTTTTTACTTTTTGAAGATGCGTTAAAAAAAGATGTATTTGTTCCTCTCATCATTGATATATTTAATGGATTGATCAAACAACTTGCCGTCATATTCATATTCACATTATCTTTCTTGACTTCTCTTTAACTTTTGATAACAGTTTTATCATTAAATCTTTTCAAATTGCCTAATTGTATAAACTATGCTCTTAAATCATCATTATAAAATGGATTACGCTCTAAATCTAAGTCTTAGATATTTATAAGTTTAGTTAAAGCTGCTATTGTCGTATCAAAAGAAGTAATTTTATTATTATAAAGATTAACTACTTTAAGTTCTTTTAAATTTGATAACGATGATATCGAAGTAATTTCATTATTTGATGCATATAATTATTGCAAATTGATTAAAGATTATAGAGGAGATAAACTATATATCTTATTATTATTGATATTTAAAGTAATTAAAGTATCTAAGACGGATACAGGCTGTAAATGAATGATTTTATTTTTAGAAAGTGATAATAATTCTATAGAAGATAGTTCTTATATTGAAAAATCTTAGCAATCTTAAAATTACTATAAATTCATATTACTTAAATTTAAGCTTTTTATCCTTTCCACTCTATTTTTAGTATCCCAAAACATGGCACATTTAATAATTAATTAACGATTGAGTACTATATTACTTTGATTTGTTGAAAATGTTTAAGGCAATAGTAGAAGACTTAAATTAAGGATACTCTTTTATTATGATTATTATTTTTTCTTTTTGAAAGGTTTCGACATTTAAATATTAAATACAATTATAAGATGTATATGACAAATTTAGAAGTAATAATATCATAAAAAATCACAATTTAATATAAATATAATATTTATGAGTTAATAATAAGATCAACCAAGACCTAAAGTGCTTAAATTTCTTAATGATTATAGGAAAACACTAAGCTTACTTAAAATAAGATCATTTTATGCGAATCATCTTTGCAAAAAAAATTGTTATTAAGGCAAACTTGGTAATAATAATGATACATGTATTCAAGGGTGTGACGAATGGCTAGGTAAATATTTTACATTAAAAAATGAAAAGAATCCTGATAAAGATGAGCTTGTTTTATTAAGCAGTTCATAGATTCCTTAAGCTCAAAGAGGATAATATGAAAAATAAGTAGCAAGGATGAGAATCGGTGTAAATAGTTATATAAATTAACTATAAACTTTTATAAATGATAAAATAAAGATTTAAACAAAAAAATGATTAAGGTAATGATGTATTTATATGCTAATTTATTGTATTTTTTGATAATTATTATTAAAGATATTTTTAATTAAATTCATCTCATTTATATTTCTTTTTATTCAGAATAGAGCTTTTTTAATGAAACTTTTTTATTTTCATATGTATTATAAATAATTATAATGATTCCGTGTATTTATAATATATAGTTATTAGAGTAAATGTCAATCTTTAAATTTTTTAAAAAGTATTTTAAAATTAACATAGAAAAGAAAATAATGAATAAGTCCCCTAGAAACTTAATGTTACTAATATATTTAATAAATCTTAGTAAGTTAAGAAATCGCAAACTAATAAAAATTTGTAATATAATTGCTCAAAACAACGGAAATAAAATTATTAAGTTGTATTGAAGTCTAATATTGTAGATCTTTAAAAACTTAAACAACTTGCATGGAATGGCGTACCATAAAGTAATTTAATAATTAGTAAGATCTTAGATGTACAGCTTGGAAATTATTACTAAAATATATGCCAACAAATCAAGATAATCAAACTCAAACCCTTCAAAGAAAACGAAAATAATATTTTGTTATGGTCAATACATACATATAAAATCCAAGTCTCTAACAAGATGCTCAATAAAAGAAAATTTTTAAATTAATCAATGATGATGTTATGAGAACGCTACCTGAAAGTAATTTGTTTAGACATTAAAAAATTCAAAAGATAATGAGAAGGTATTAATAATATCTATATAGATTATTGTATGTTTGGCATATGAGACATCCAGCAAGTGGTTATGTTCAAGGAATTAATGATGTTGTAACACCATTTATAGTAGTTTTTCTTTCTGAATATGTTGAAATCAATTTAGATTCACTATAAGTGCCTGGTAAATTAGATTAATTATCATAAGAAGAGCTTTCTAATATTTAAGGAGATTCATATTATTGTGTAAGTAAAATTTTAGATGGAATTTTAGATAACTATACTAATTCATGGCCAGGTATACAAAAATCATTTGTAAGAATATAATAAGTTATAAAAAGAGTAGATCCTTAACTATTAGCCCATTTTACAAAATAAAATATAGATTTTTATCATATGTACTTTAAATGGGTGACTTGCCTATTATTAAGACAGTTTTCTATGAAAATATGCCTTAGGCTTTATGACACTTATCTTGCCATTGAAAATAATTATTTTGGACTATGTCTTTACATCTTAGCTGCAATAATTTTGAAATATTCTAAAAAATTTAAGAAAATGGGCTTCTAATAGATGATGATTTTTCAACAAAACATGCCTACAAAAGAATGGTCATAATAAGACTTGGCAACAGTAATAGCTTAAGCATATGTATATCAAAGTTATTTTTTAAAATGATTATAAATATTTATGCTTTATGATAAAAATAAACTATTATTATAAAAATAAATCATTATTAACTACATAATTCATTCCTTATTTTCTAAATTTTCTATTTCTTTAAGTGCAATTATTAATTTTCTTTCAATATTTCTTAATTAATCTAATCTTTCTTCCTGTTGTCCTATAACAACTTAATTATCTCTATGTTTTTGATCACATATTGTTATCTCTTGTAATATAAGTTATTTTTTATTCAAAGATTCATCTATTAATCTTACTAGTTCTAAATTTCTAGCCTTCATCAATTTTAGTTGTTACTAATGTTAATCTTATACAATTTTATATTATTACGATAAATGGTAAATCATTTCTGTTATTTTATCTTTTTATTATATTAGTTATGTTATTTGTTCATTATATTCTTGTTTTAACATATCTATATTCATATTATTCAATTATTTCTTTTGCTGATCGCAAAGGTTTATATATTATTATGTTTATCGAGTCAATACCTCAATCTGATATTTTTGTTCATCTATCTTCTTTTACATTTATAAAATCTTAGATTAAAGCTTAGCAACATCCAAGTCTTATGAACTACCTTTATTTGTATATTGCAATGTTGATGAAGATTCACGCATTTTATCGTCATAAATAGATGTAAAAGATATATTATCTTTGACTTTACTTGAACGAGAAGGGGAGATCGATGGTCTATCTATATTATATATTTTAGAATGCATTTAAAATAAATCTGTTAAGAAATATAATAATAATTCGATTAAAAAAAATATATTTTATATTAAATTATTATTTATATGGTTATTATCAATATTTTATACATTTTTGTACTTATTCTGAAAAAATATGATCTAAAATCTTTTTCATTTACTACCAAAATTTAGTTTATTTGTTCAATAAATTTATTGTAACTAAATCAATTGTCTATAACTCTTTTGAAGGATTTCTTGGATTGCTAAAATAGCAATTTGTTCTTCCATAGGATATTTCATTAGTATCTACTTGTATAATTGCCTTTTTAGTTTCAAATTATTAAGGGTGTAGGGCATAAAACACTGTACAGGGATCATGAACTGGAGGGAATTATAATTTATATGCATTATAGTACATTTATTGATATTTTAATAGCATATTGTAAATGGCTTTAGCAAAAAGTATACATTTTTGAGCTTTAAAATGATCTATTACGTCTTGAGTAGCAAGATTTTGATGAGTTACTTATAAAGGAATCATAACAAGAGGAATATTACCTTTAATCTTAAGAACTCTATCAAAAGCATGAGGATCAAAATATATATTAAATTATGCAGCTGGAGTTATATTACCTTTTCCAATAGCACCTCCCATCATAACAATCTTTTAGATATTATCTTTAATATCAGGATAAGTAAGCAACAATATACAAAGATTAGTCAATGATCCAGTATTTGCCCATACAATTCTCTTTTTATTATCTTTAATATGTCTATATATTTTTTCAAAGCTTTGCTAAAAATGTGCATTTTATGGAGATTTAGGCAATTATACTCCACCAAGGCCGTTTGATCCATGCATATGTTATGCTAGTTTCATTTATCCGTGAATTAATATGTTTGATCCACAATAAACTGGTATATCTTTTCTTCCGATATTGTATAGAATATTAAGAGCATTTTGAGTAGTGTTTGCTAATGATGTATTTCCTGGTGAAGTAGATATTCCTAATAAATCAATTGTTTTGACTGAAGCTGCATAAATGATAGCAAAAGTATCATCAAGTCCTGGATCGCAATCAAGCCACATTGATATTTTCTCTTATTTTTGACTGTGTTACATGAATGACTATATTAATTATAATATTTATAGTGATTATATAAAAGTATTAAAATCATAGTATTAAGAAATAAAGTGTTAAGAATCAAAGGACTGGAAAGTAATAAAAAACAGAATTATGATTTTTTTATATTTTTTTATTACTATTTCCTTTATTAATAAATTTCTTAAATTTGTTATAAGGACCCAGATAATGATCTAAAGTCTATGGTTATTTTCTATTCATATGTGGTTTTGAAAAAATCTAATTGTTTAATCTATTTTTTATCTTTTTTTACTCTTTCTTAGGAATAATTTGCTCGTTTACTTTTTCTTTTTATTTAGATGTAATTTTATTACCTGATAATGTATTAATAAATAATATATTTAGACTTTATTATTTGAGTTATTTAAATTTAAGTTAAAGAGCTGATTTCCTATTATAGTTATCTTTATTTTTTTATATTTATTGATGTGTATTAGTTTTATTAAATGCATCTACTTCTTAAAATTAAGTTTTCATTTTAACATTATATAATTTTTTCTTTTGATAAAATGTTTTAGATGCAACTGGAACTATAACTGGATGAGAACGATCATTTGTCTCAGATAATTATGTCTTTATTTTAGATCTAATATTATTAAATTTAAAACTAGTCTAAGTCATCATTTTTGGTCTATCTTTGTTTTATCTTATCTATGATTTTTTCTTCATTTAAACAATCTTCTATCGCTTTTCCTTCCATTTTTGAGTAAATGATATCTTTTTATGTTTAGTTTATAGTCTAGATTATAACTTCGATAATTTAGTTTCATTATTTTACATAGATATACTTGATGATGTTATTTTAGTATTATTAATTTATAGGTTTACTGGTATTGATTTTTTAATATTTTTATCACTAATCAAACAACTATTTTAACTCATTACTTTTTTACTCTTTCTCTTTTTTAAATTCTCTTATAATTTCTTTTTGATACCCTTATTTTGGCATTTAGATATCATTTCTTTAACATCTAATTGATCACCTTATGGATCGCTCTAAGATAATATATCATTATTCTTTAAGTTTATCTATTAATCTTTTTAAGTAAAATCATCTAATGTCTGCATTTCAATCAATAATTGCTATTTTGTTATATTTAAATACTTTTATG
>Ga0169931_10014274_pt1 | contig 10766 bp, 10 predicted proteins | sample Kivu_15m_20L_FD_129675 | JGI IMG/M metagenome (GOLD analysis project Ga0169931, IMG submission 129675) | Freshwater microbial communities from Lake Kivu, Western Province, Rwanda to study Microbial Dark Matter (Phase II) - Kivu_15m_20L... | ecosystem: Environmental > Aquatic > Freshwater > Lake... | reverse complement strand
TGACCGCACCTGCTATTGGCTGAAGTCAAAGCGTCGGCTGAGGCCAAGAGCCTCGGCTGAGCTTGAAGCTCAAACGGAATCCCGCAAGCCCCCTCGCAAGAGGGGGCTTTTTCATGGCATAGGAAGCTGGATGTGGATATGGGGTTGTTGCACAGGCTGTTTCACACCCGCAACAGCGGCTTTGGACACACCACCGGGGAATCGGAATCAGGCCTTCTGCCAGATCACCGCGGTGCGCCGGCGGGGATACAGCTCACGGCACAGGCCGCCGGAAGGAGACGTGCCTTCTGCTGTTCTCATGTTGTTGGTGAGCAAGGAGCATCGACATCCGCTTTCTTGGATACTCTTTTGACACTCGTGATTTGGCAGCGATTATTATTGGCTTATGAATGAATTAAGGCCAGAGCACTGTTGGCTTTTGCGCTCTGAATGGTGAAGAAGCTTTTCTATGGTTGAGCTGTTCGACAACCGGGCTTCCGCTTGGCGTTGCGTTTTGGTGGGCACGCAGCTTGGCTGGAGCCTGTCGTTCAAAAGCCCTGTCCCCATCTGCCGGGAGGCGCTTTCGATTGCGATTGCTCAACTGTCTCTGTTTTGATCAAGCGGTGTTGATCAAGTGGTGTTGATCAAGCGGTGTTGATCAAGCCGGTGATCGGATTTGAACCGACGACCTACTGATTACGAATCAGTTGCTCTACCCCTGAGCTACACCGGCATCCCTTTGAAATTAGCATTCAGCGGTCAGCCTGAAGCGGTGCGTGACGATGGGATCCAAGCCTGAATCGATTGATCCCGCCTTGAGGGAGCGACTGTTGCAGGAGGTCCGCACTCCCTGGCGAGGGCTGCGCCGGGCGGTGTGGCTTGCTCTGGCAGCCTCGGGGGCGGTGGGGCTGGCGACGATGGCGATGCGGTCAGCGAGTGGCGCTGACGTGCCCTCAGCTGATCTCCTCATCCAGATCGGCGCTTTCGCCCTCTTCGGTGGGTTGCTCTGGTTCGATCGCAACCGTTTCACCAGCTAACACCTCGGGGGCGGAGGTTGGTGATTGCTCTTCCGCAGATCCTGGCTCAGATGTCACCTCTGCCACGGTGGGCGATGGCTGGGCTGGGGGCGGATCGGTGATTTGCAGGGGGCTCAGCAGCAGCAGCGGCAGCCCCAAGCAGAGCCGCTCGGCTTCCAGCTGCACGGGGGTGAGGGGCGAGCAGTCGGCGAGGGCGGATGGGCTCCGGCTGAGCAGCCCGATGGCCTGGCTCAGTTGTTGCCACTGCCACAGCATCAAGGCCAGCAGAGGGCAGGCCAACAGCAGCCCAACAAAACGGGGGCTGGCAGCCAGGGGAGAGAGGGGGGCTGCCAGGGCGGCGTGCTGATCCATCCACCAGAGCAGGGGCAGCAGGGCCGCCGCGGCCAGCACCATGGCCAGTTTTGGCGGCAGCGGACTCTGCAGGGCAGCCAGGCTGCGCTGGGCTTCGCTTCGCGCTCTCACGGGCACCTGGACCAGCAGCAGTGAGCAAACGTCGGCCGGCCGCTGCCACAGCACGATGGCAGGACCCAGAGCCCCGATGGCCCACGCCAGCAGGCGCTCTAGGCCTGGCAAAGGGCCGGGATCGGCTCCAGCGAGGACCAGCAGCAGCCCCAGCAGCTCCAGCGGAATGGCCCCAAGGGCCACCAGCTGGAGCCAGAGCAGGGGCTCGCTGCGAGGGTTCACAGGGCTCAGGTGCTGAGGGTGCGGCGCTGGGTGACCAGCTTGTAGGCCTCGACCCGATCCGCTTCCTGCCAGCCGGTGTAGCGATCGGTGCCGATGCCGCACTCGAAGCCGGTGGCGACTTCCTTGACGTCGTCCTTGTTGCGACGCAGGGAATCGAGGTCGCCCTCGAACATCTTCTCCTTGCCGCGCCACACCCGCACCTTGCAGTTGCGCTGCAGCTTGCCGGTGGTGACATAGCAACCGGCCACCGCACTGCGCCCGATCGTGAACACGGCGCGCACCTCGGCTTCGCCCAGGGGCTCCTCGACCAGCTCCGGCTCCAGCAGGCCTTCCATGGCCATCTGGATGTCTTCCAGCAGCTTGTAGATGACGTCGTAGTCGCGCACGTCGACGCCGGTGGCATCGGCGGCTCGCTTGGCACCGGGGGCCATCGAGGTATTGAAGCCCACGATCACCGCGCCCGAGGCGGCGGCCAGGTCGACGTCGGTTTCGGTGATCTCGCCCGGAGCCGAGAGCAACACCCGCACCTGGACCTCGCCCTGGGGCAGCTGCTCGAGGGAGCCGAGGATCGCCTCAACGGAGCCCTGCACATCGGCCTTGAGGATCAGGTTGAGCTCCTTGAGCTCGCCTTCGCTGGCCTGGCCCGACATCGAAGCCAGGGAGACGCGGCGGGAGGCCATCTGTTGGGCCAGGCGGGTGGCGCGGGCCTCGTTGGCGCGATCGCCCACCACGGAGCGGGCGGTCTTCTCGTCGGGGTACACCTCAAACTCGTCGCCGGCGGTGGGCACTTCGCTGAAGCCCAGCGCCTCAACCGCATAGGAGGGGCCGGCTTCCTTGACCCGCTTGCCGGTGTCGTCGACCATGGCGCGCACCTTGCCGAGCACCGGACCGGCCGCCAGCACGTCGCCGGCCTTCAGGGTGCCGTTCTGCACCAAGAGGGTGGCCACTGGTCCCTTGGCCTTGTCGAGGTGAGCCTCGATCACGGTGCCCCTGGCCATCCGATCCGGGTTGGCCTGGAGGTCTTCCACCTCCGTCACCAGCAGGATCATCTCCAGCAGCTTGTCGACGTTCTCGCCCTTGATGGCGCTCACGGGCACCATCACGGTGTCGCCGCCCCAGTCTTCTGCCACCAGTTCGAGGGCGGAGAGCTCCTGCTTCACACGGTCGGGCGAGGCGCCTTCCTTGTCGATCTTGTTGATCGCCACCACGATCGGCACCTTGGCCGCCCGAGCGTGGCTGATGGCCTCGAGGGTCTGGGGACGCACGCCGTCGTCGGCTGCCACCACCAGCACGGCCACGTCGGTCACCTTGGTGCCGCGGGCTCGCATGGCGGTGAACGCCTCGTGGCCCGGGGTGTCGAGGAAGGTGATCTTGCGTTGCTGGCCCGCGTGGGGGATCTCCACCTGATAGGCGCCGATGTGCTGGGTGATGCCCCCGGCTTCGCCGGCGGCCACACGGGTTTTGCGGATGGCGTCGAGCAGGCTGGTTTTGCCATGGTCGACGTGGCCCATCACGGTGACCACAGGCGGGCGACGGATCAGGTGGTCGCGGTCGCTCTCCTCGATCATTTCCACCGTCTTGGCGGCGGCTTGCTCGACGTCGTCCTCGAGCACCGGCACACCGAATTCTTCGGCCACCGCTTCGATCGTCGAGAGGTCGAGGCTCTGGGTGACCGTGGCGATGATCCCCTTGAAGAAGAGGCTCTTGATGATTTCGGAGCTCTCAACGCCCAGTTTCTCGGCCAGCTCCTGCACCGTGAGGTTGCCCTCCGGCACGATCAGCATCTCGGGCCGCACGGCCTTGGCTTCGCGGGAGGCCCGCAATTCCACGGCGCGGCGGCGCTGCCGCTGGCGGGTGGTTTCCTTCTTGCGCTTCCGCATCGCCGCAATGGGCTTGGCGGCAGGGGTGGCGGCGGTGCGGGGCTTGGCGGGGCGGGCCAGGCTGGCCTGCAGCACGAAGGCTTCCTGTTCGCCGGCGTAACCGCCGGTTTCGGCGGTGAGCACATCATCGTTTTCGCCGATGATGTGCACCTTGGTGCGCTGTTTTTGCGGCGTGCGGCTGCGCAGGGCCTCCAGTTTGGCGCTGTCGTCCCAGTCGGGTCGACGGGGGCGTCCTGCTGCACCAGCTGGCGTGGGAGCCCGGAAGCCAGGTCGCCGCGGCGCGGCCGGTTGGGTGGCGCTGGGGCGCACCAGATCGGGCGTGCCCGGGCTGGATGGTGCACCGGCTTCGGGCCGATCCCCGGGGCGTCGTGGCGGTGGAGCCGTGGGACGGCCGGAGGGATTCTGGAGCTGCATCAGCTCGCCAGGGGCCATCGGCTTGCGCATGCCGGCCGGCATGCCTGGGCGGCCCGGGGCGGCGGGGCGCCCAGGGGCTCCGGGGCCGGCGCTATCGCGGCGAATCGGTTTACCGACCAGCTCGAGAGGGGTTGGGCCGGGACGGCCCGGTGCCCCAGGCATGCCAGGGCGAACGGGGGCCGGAGCTCCAGGTCGCTGGGGTGGTGCCGGCCGCTGGCTCAGCGGCGGGCGGCCCGCCGGAGAGGCGGGGCGGCTGCTGGTGCCGGTGCCGGCGGGGCTGCTGGTGGGACGACCCACCAGTTGAGGCTTGCTGGGGGCGGGGCGAACGGGCAGTTCCGGTTTGCGGCTTGGTGTGGGAGCTGCCGCGGCTGGGCGAGTCGGGGGTGGGGTGCCCGGGCGAGCGGGTTTGGAAGCAATCACAACTGGCTTGCTCGGCGCGGCCGCCGCTGGCCGGGCCGGTGCTGCGGGCTTGCTGGGTGCCGGGGGCTTGCTCGCTGCCGCAGGTTTGCTAACCACTGCAGGTTTGCTAACCACGACAGGCTTGCTGGGAGCAGCCGGTTTGCTCGGGGAAGGCGGTTGGTTGGCTGGCTTGGCCGCCACGGGCCGGGCCGGGGGCATGGCGGGCTTCGCGGCCATGGGTGGTGCAGCAGCCGATTGGGTTGGAGTCGCTGGCCGTGGGCTGGCGGCAGGCTTGGGAGCGGCGGGCACTGCGCCGGCGGCGTCACTGACAGCCTTCCTGACCGAGAGAATCGCCTTCGGCGGGGCGGTGGGGGCAGCGGCCGCCGCCCAGTTGCCGTTGCTGCCCGCATCGATCAGGGAGCGGATCCGGGACGCTTCGTCGTCGCTGATCGAGCTGCTGTGGCTCTTGGCCGCAACCCCCAACTTCTCGGCGGCATCGAGCACGTCCTTGTTCTCCAGGCCCATGTCCCGGGACAGCTCATAAATTCTGACTTTGCCGCTGCTGGTCATTCAGGTCTCCATGGGTCGGGGCCCAAGGGGCCGCCGGGTCGGGGCCCAGGGGCCGCCAAGCGGGGCCAAGGGGCACACCAGGCCGCACGCACTCTGCGGCCAATGTTCATCTTGCCTTAGAGGCGAGATCAGCGCCGGGTGTTAGGCGCTTTTGCAGGGTTTCAACGATGGAATCTGCAACCTGACAGCGCAGGGCCCGTTGCAGACGCTTGCGTCGTGTGGCCTCTTCCAGGCACGCCGGATTGGGACAGAGGTAAGCCGAGCGGCCCATGCCCTGGTCCAATCCGATTCCTCCTTCGGCCAGCCGGATGACCCGCCAGAGCAGCTGGCGATCCAGCAGCGCACGACAGGCCACACAGCGCCGAAGCACGATCCGGGGCGTCACCGGGCCTCATCCTCGGCGACGGCCTCTTCAGCCACAGCCTCCTCTTCAACAAAATCTTGGCCGTCTTCGCCAAGTTCCTGCTCGTCTTCAGGCAGGGGATAGAGCTCCCGCAGGCGGGCGTCTTCCTCGGCCCGGGCCGCCTGTTCGATCTCGAGGCGGGTTTCGACTTCGGCTTGGAGAGCTTCCTCTTCCTGGCGCTGGGCGATCAGCTCAGACACCACGGCATCTTCGGCGGCCTGGTCGTATTCGCTGGCGTTCTTGATGTCGAGCTTCCAGCCGGTGAGGCGGGCCGCCAGACGCACGTTTTGCCCTTCGCGGCCAATGGCGAGGCTGAGTTGGTCGGGGGGCACCAGCACGTGGGCGTGCTGGCCTTCCGGGTCCACCAGCCGCACCATGTCCACGCGCGCCGGGCTGAGGGAGTTGGCGATGTATTGGCCCGGGTCGGGCGACCAGCGGATCACGTCGATCTTCTCGCCGCGCAGCTCGTTAACCACCTGCTGGATGCGGGAACCGCGGGCGCCGATGCAGGCACCCACCGGGTCGACTTCGCGCTCCACCGAATCCACGGCCACCTTGGTGCGCGGCCCCACGGAGCGGGAGGGGGGATTGGCTTCCCGCGCCACAGCCACGATCCGTACCGAGCCCTCCTGGATCTCGGGCACCTCATTTTCAAACAGGTACACAACCAGGCCGGCATTGGACCGGCTCACAAACAGTTGGGGCCCTCGCCGGGCCACCTCGCTCACCTCCTTGAGGAACACCTTGAAGGTGGCGTTGGCCCGGTAGTTGTCGTTGGGTAGTTGGTCGCGGCGGGGGAGCTCAGCCTCCACCTCGGGCCTGCCCAGACCACTGCTCACAGCCATGATCACGCTCTGGCGCTCGAAGCGGATCACCCGGGCCGTGAGCACGGGGTCTTCGAGGTCGGCGAACTCCTCCTGGATCATGCGGCGCTGCTGGTCACGCAGCTTCTGGGCCAGCACCTGCTTGGTGGTGGCGGCTGCCATGCGCCCAAACTCTTCTTTTTCGGGAGTGACGTCGAGCACGACGGTGTCGCCGACCTGGGCGTCATCGGCCACCTGTTGCACCTCGGCCAGGGAAATCTGGTGGTCTTCACTCTCCACCTCCTCGACGATGATCTTCGAGGCCAGCACCCGGTATCCCTCCTCCTCCAAGTCGAGGCCGACATCAAAGTTGGAGAAGTAGTCCTCTTCGAAAGGGTCTTCGCTGATTCCCAGATACAGGGTGCGGCGGTAGCGCTCGTAGCCCTTGAGCAGGGCTTCCCGCAGGGCGGCCTCCACAACGGCGGGCGGCAATTTCTTCTCGTCGCTGATGTCCTCGATCAGGTTGTTCAGACCGGGGAGCAGTACCAGAGCCATGGATCAGGGGTGAGAAATGGTCAGGGAGCGGTTCAGTGGCGGGTCAGCTGGCCTGGGTCGGGGTGACCAGGCAGACGCTGATCACCGAGTCCCGCGGGATGCGCTGGGTGCGGCCGCGGATGTTGAGGTGCACATCCGTTGCATCGCGCTCCAGCAGGAGCCCTTCGCGCCGCACTGCAAGGCCCTTGCTGTCGCGGCAGTGCACGGCCACTGGAAATCCGCGAAAGCTGCGGAAATCCCGGTCTTCGTGCAGATCGTCACTGACGCCAGGGCTACTGACCTCCAGAACATAGGCGTCGCCGAGGAGCTCGGCTGCCTCGATCGCCTCGCCGAGGGGCGCGCTCAGGGAGGCGCACTCATCGAGGCTGATGTCGCTGCCATCGGCGCGTTGCACCAGCACCTGCACCGTCATGGGGATGCGGTGGGTGAACAGATGCACGCCCTTGAGCGCGAAGCCGGCATTCGCCACAGCCGCTTGGGCCAGGCGCTCCAGATCGGGCAGGAGGGGGTGGGGCAACGCTGCAATTGGGCTGGGGGCAGGAGGCCCGCCGGCTTTTGCAGTCTTGAAAACTGCCCATCCGCCCGGTCTGTGGCATGCACCCTTGGGCGCATGGCTGAACCGTGACGTTTGGGATTGCCCGCCGGGCAAGTGGTCACACTAGGGGATGGTCTGTCCCAGGCCCAATGCCGCCCAAGGGAGGCAACTCAATCACGGGGGCTTCGGCGAAGTAGTCGCTGGGCTGCACGGTGCCGCGCTGGCCGGCGTCCTGGTTGAGGCACTGGCCCTTCTGCTCGTCGGTGCGCAGGTATTGGCAAACCCTGGCCCACAGCTTGGCGCGTGTGCCCGGGGCTCCCTGGCTGAAGTGCACCAGGTCGTTGCCGCCGACCATGCCCTGGATCTCCACCTGGCAGAGCGTGCACAGCTGGCGGGTGCCGGGGGGGATTGCTGCCATGGCCGCCTGTGCGATCAAACACCAACTTAGACGGATGGGCCTGCCTGAGTTCACCCTGCTGCGTTGGCGGCGTCTCTAGCCTCAGAACCGAGATTGTTGGGCCGCTGCCCCTTTGCCGTGAACGGGTTGTTGATGAAGCGGGTGTGGGTGAGGGTTTGCTCCGTGCTGCTGGTTCCCCTGCTCTGGTTGGGCTCGGCAGTTGGCCTGGTGGTCGCCTGGGACGCCAGTTGGGGGGGTGGCCAATCTGCAGCCCTGGCGCTGGAGACGCCCGCCGCTCCCGTGCTTCCAACGAGTCCCCACAGCTTTGTGGCCGATGCGGCCCGGGCCGTGGCCCCCGCGGTGGTGCGCATCGACACCGAGCGGGAGGTGGCCCGCCAGCCCTTTGATCCCGCCCTGCTGGATCCGTTGTTGCGCGACCTGTTTGGCGATCCCTCCGGCAGCATGCGCGAGCGGGGCCAGGGATCCGGGGTGGTGATCGATGCCGGCAAGGGCCTGGTGCTCACCAATGCCCACGTGGTCGACCAGGTGGACAGCGTTGAGGTGACCCTGGCCGATGGCCGGCACGTGGATGGGGCTGTGGTGGGGGCCGACTCGGTCACCGATCTGGCCGTGGTCAAAATTCCTGGCTCTCGGGAGCTGCGCGCCGCGCCCCTTGGGGATTCCGAAGCCCTGGAGGTGGGCGACTGGGCCATTGCCATGGGCAGCCCCTACGGCCTGGAGCGCACGGTCACGCTGGGGATCGTGTCGAGCCTGCACCGCAACATCAACAGCCTCGGTTTCGCCGACAAGCGCCTCGACCTGATCCAGACCGACGCCGCGATCAACCCCGGCAACTCTGGGGGGCCGCTGATCAATGCCACGGGTGAGGTGATCGGCATCAACACGCTGGTGCGCTCAGGCCCTGGCGCTGGCCTGGGCTTTGCGATTCCGATCAACCTGGCCCGAGGGGTGGCCACCCAGCTCAGCACCGGCGGCCAAGTGGTGCACCCCTATCTCGGTTTGCAGCTGGTGCCGCTCACCGCCCGTCGGGCCCGCGACAACAACCGCGACCCCGACGCCCTGTTGCAGCTTCCTGAGCGGGATGGGGCGCTGGTGCAGCGAGTGCTGCCGTCCAGTCCGGCGGAAACGGCGGGCCTGCGTCGCGGCGATCTGGTGGTGGGCGTCGCCGATCAGCCGGTGCCCGATCCGGCCAGCCTGCTCGAGCGGGTGGAACGCAGCAGCGTTGGCGAGCCCCTGCCGCTGACTGTGGTCCGCGGTCAGCGGGAGCTCAGCCTCACGATCAAGCCTGCGGCGTTGCCCCACGCCGGATGAACGCTGCTACGGTCGCGGCCCGAGAGAGGAGCACTGGATGTTGGACCTGCAGGACCGGATGAAGCAGGCCGTGGCCACGGCTGCCACCGAGCAGATCCGCAGCGGCATGGTGGTGGGCCTGGGCTCCGGCTCCACCGCGGCCCTGATGATCCAGGCCCTCGGGGCGAAGCTCAACAGCGGCGAACTCACCGATGTGGTGGGTGTCACCACATCGTTTCAGGGGGAGGTTCTCGCCGCCGAGCTGGGCATTCCGCTCAAGAGCCTGAATGCGATCGAGCGCATCGATCTGGCCATCGACGGCGCCGATGAGGTGGATCCCTCCTTCCAGCTGATCAAGGGCGGTGGCGCCTGCCACGTGCAGGAGAAGCTGGTGGCCCGCCGCGCCGAGCGCTTTGTGGTGGTGGTGGATGCCACCAAGCTTGTCGACACGCTCAACCTGGGCTTCCTGCTGCCGGTGGAGGTGCTCCCTGGCGCCTGGCGGCAGGTTCAGGCCGAGCTCGCCGCCATGGGCGGTGATGCCCAGCTGCGCATGGCCGTGAAGAAGGCTGGCCCGGTGGTGACCGACCAGGGCAACCTGGTGCTGGACGTCAAATTCGCCGGTGGCATCAGCGATCCGGCCAGTCTGGAGGCGGCGATCAACAACCTGCCCGGCGTGCTCGAGAACGGCCTGTTCGTCAACATCACCGACCAGGTGCTGGTGGGTGAAATCGTGGATGGCCAGCCGCGGGTGCGGGATCTGGTGAAGCGCTGACGCGGGTTTACCTCTGCAGCCGGCGCCGCACCGATTCGGCGTGGCTGTGGAGTCCTTCGCTCTCCGCCAGGCTGATGACGGCGGCCCCGGTGGCCTCCAGGGCCTCCCGGTTGAACCGGATCAAGCTGGTGTGGCGCAGGAAGGTCTCCACGCTCAGGGCGCCGGCGAATCGTGCCGTGCCGGAGGTGGGCAGGGTGTGGTTGGGGCCGGCGAGATAGTCGCCTACGGCCTCGGGTGTGTAGGGCCCCATGAAGATGGCGCCGGCGTGCTGGATCTGCTCGGCCAGGGGCTCCGGGTCTTCGACCAGCAACTCCAGGTGCTCGGGCGCGAAACAGTCGCTGAGCCGGGCCGCCTGGGTGAGGCTGTCGCACACCACGATCAGGCCCCAGTCGTTGAGGGCCGTGCGGGTGATCTCGGCCCTGGGGTGGTTCTCAAGCTGGGCCTCCAGCGCTGCGGGCAGGGCCGCGGCCAGGCTGGCGCTGGTGGTCAGCAGGATCGCTGCGGCCAGGGGGTCGTGTTCGGCCTGGGCCAGCAGGTCGGCTGCCACCTGGTCGACGCGGGCGGTGTGGTCGGCGATCACCAGCACCTCGCTCGGGCCGGCGAGGGAATCGATCGCCACCCGGCCATACACGGCCTTTTTGGCCAGGGTCACGTAGAGGTTGCCCGGGCCGCTGATCACGTCCACCCGCGGAATGGTTTCGGTGCCATAGGCCAGGGCGCCGATCGCCTGGGCGCCCCCCACCCGGTACACCTCCTCCACACCGGCCAGGTGGGCGGCCGCCAGCACGGTGGCGTTGGGTTCTCCGCCGGGGCCTGGGGGCGTCACCATCACCAACCGTTGCACCCCGGCCACGCGCGCTGGCACGGCATTCATCAGCACGGTGCTGGGGTAGGACGCTCGCCCCCCAGGCACATACAGGCCAGCCCGCTCCACCGGTCGCCAGCGCCGGCCCAGCTGTTCGCCGTGGGGACCGGTGATGGCGAGGTCGGCGGGGAGTTGCTGCTGGTGGAAGGCCAGGATCCGCTG
>Ga0169931_10014273_pt1 | contig 10766 bp, 9 predicted proteins | sample Kivu_15m_20L_FD_129675 | JGI IMG/M metagenome (GOLD analysis project Ga0169931, IMG submission 129675) | Freshwater microbial communities from Lake Kivu, Western Province, Rwanda to study Microbial Dark Matter (Phase II) - Kivu_15m_20L... | ecosystem: Environmental > Aquatic > Freshwater > Lake ... | reverse complement strand
TAGCCTTGGCACAGGTACAAACTACCGTTTTGGGAGGTGTATCTTCTGGTAAAGAATTAATTCTGAATGGAAAGTTGCAAGCCGACGAAAGACAAAGTGCTTCTCTAACAGCCAAGTTCCCAGGAAGAATTGAAAAATTGTTTGTCACTTTTACTGGAGAAAAAGTGATCCAAGGGCAAAAAATTGCCACCCTGTATTCTCCTGAGCTGCTTACAGCTCAAAAAGAATTGGTAGAGGCCGCAAAAACCAAAGCTAGCTTTCCACAACTCTACCAAGCCAGCAAAGAAAAGCTAAGGCTGTGGAAGTTGACAGAAAGCCAAATTGAAGAAATAGAAAAGAGTGGAAAAGCAAAAGATCGAATGGATATTTTTGCGGATCAGTCTGGGGTAGTAACTCAAAAAAATGTATCTGTAGGAGATTATGTAAGTGCTGGTTCGGTACTCTTTACAGTGACTAACCTCAATTCTCTATGGTTACTTCTTGACGTGTATGAATCAGATTTACCCTTCGTAGAGGTAGGAAATATGGTGCAGTTTAACGTTGCTGGAAGGCCTGGGCAAACCTACACTGCCAAAATAACCTTTATTGATCCCTTGATCAATTCCAGTACGAGGGCTACAAGAATCAGAGCAGAGATTCCCAATGGCAATGAGCAATTGAAGCCGGAGATGTTTGTAACTGCCAAGTTAACTTCTTCCGCATCTTCGGTTGGATCTTCAGAATTAAGCATACCACGTACCTCAATCCTTTGGTCTGGAAAGCGATCCATAGTCTATGTCAAGCGCCCCAATACCAGCATGCCTGAATTTGAAATGCGAGAAGTTAGTTTGGGAAATCGACTCGGTGAAAATTACCTCATTGCCTCAGGCTTACAAGCTGGGGAAGAAATCGTAACCTACGGAGCATTTGCCCTAGATGCTTCTGCCCAGTTGGCTGGTAAACCTAGTTTATTAAATAGACCCAATTCCGCCGTATTGCCTGTTTCCGATGCATTTACTTTGCAAGTATCTCCATTATTGGAAGCTTATTTCCAAGTAAAAAACGCATTAGTTAAAGATGATTATCGAAGTGCCATAAATTTATCCAAAACAATAACTCAAGCCCTTTCCAAAATCAGTGAATTTCCAGGTTCAGCTACTCAAAATCAGCAGTGGGAAACGATCAAAAAAGATATTCAAGCAGCGGAAAGACAACTTAGTGCCGCCAAAGATATATCCTCGGTTCGTACGCATTTTTCCTCTTTATCTACCCCAATGCTATCCTTAGTAGAAAACTTTGGTGCTGGCCAGGAGGAAGTATACAAGGATTTCTGTCCCATGGCATTTAACAACAAAGGGGGCTACTGGCTCAGTGAAACAGAAGATATCCAAAATCCCTATTTCGGTGCCTCTATGCTCACTTGTGGAGAAATAAAAAAAACCTATCAAGCAAATCTGTCCAAGCCAACTCCTTGAGGAAAGAAATAACCTACACCCGAATTTGGGTCAATCCATAAAAACAAAATCCTTAATCATGAAAAAAACTACGCTAGCCCTACTTCTACCCTTATTCCTTGCAAGCTGTGGAGGGAATGCGGAGAAGGAAACTTCTGCTAGTCAATCCGAAGACCATAGCCAACACCAAGGAGCTACAGAAAAGCCTGCTGCAAGCAAAAGTCCGAAAAAGACCGTCATGGAAATAGTGGATGGTAACCATATCCACATCGATTATTCCTCTCCCAGTGTAAGAGGAAGACAAATTTTTGGCGGCTTGGTAGCCTTCGGGGAAGTTTGGGCCACTGGTGCACATAAAGCCACTTGGATACAATTTGATAAATCGGTAAGCATTGGTAATCAAACTATTCCTGCAGGAAAATATGGGCTATTTACTATTCCTGGTGAGCAGGAATGGACGGTCATTTTGAATTCGGTTTGGGATATGCACTTGGCAGATGACTACGATGCCAGCAAAGATATCATTCGAATATCTTGTACGCCTGAAACCCTAGACAGCCCTGTGGAATCACTCACCTTTCAGGTATAAAAAATTGCAAGCCAAACCACCGAAATTTCGATGGCTTGGGACAAAACGAAGATCAGGTTTGTTCTGAAAAACAGTTAACCGGTCAGGTTTTATCTTCAAAAATGATTGGATGAATCCGAATTGCTTTCGGTGCAAAAAAGTAAGATGACTCCGATAGAAAGTCAAGCCAAAAGCACAGAATGCCTCAACCTTGGAAAAATATAGAATAACCCTCAGGAAGTCTTTTTAGAGAAAAAAGGCCTCCTGAGGGATTCGTGCAGTTCGGATATTTTTTTTCTCCCCATTGATTTCGGTCCAAGCAAAATAGACTTGGTCTCCGAGTACTTCAAGTTGCGGGAAACCACTTTTTCTGCTCGGATCAATTGCTGTGATCTGAAGGGCGGCTCCCATTTCTCCTGCTTGGTTAACACCTGCCGCATACAGGAAGGATTGCGCTCCTTTGGTTTCCATCCAGGAAACGACGCCCAGGTCCTCACTGAGTAGTGCAACATCTACTCGCCCGATGAGCCCTGTAGATTCAATCTCCACAGGCTTACCGAAAGATGCTCCTGCGTCGGTAGAAAAAGCGAATTTGACTTGTTGGATTCCTTTAGGCGCAGTAAACCAGCCCACCAGCAAATTGGATCCTTTGGCTACTACTTTCGGCCCATTGACTGGGCACCCACTGATTTTCCATCCATCTGGGTGGATAATGGCTGGTTCGGTCCATTTACCATCCACAAGACGCGATATGGCAATGTCACGAATCTCCTGATCAGATCGATTGCGATAAACCACCACAGGACCCAAATCGGTAATAGCGCTACTTGTTTGGCAGCAATCACAGGTTTTTGCATCCAAAAGTTCATCCCATAAAACCTTCCCTTTGAAGTCAATTTCAGCTGCTCTGATACTCATTGGACCACCTGAATGACCTGCGTGATCATGTTCTCCCCCGCCTGTTTCCCGACCATCCAGCCAAGAGCTAAAAAAACTAGTCGAGGTGTAAGGTACCAAGGACGCAAATCCATGTTCGGTCTGCGTACTGTCCTGATGCAAGGGAAGATTCAAAGTCCATTGATTAGCCCCTTTGGGAAGTACTTGGAGTTTGACATCGTAGGCAAATGTCGCTGGAGCAGATTTTTGTAATATATGGCTCAATAAGTTTCCCTGATTTTCAACCAACGCTGGAAAGTCCGCCCAATTGACAAACCAATTCGATCCTCGATTAATCAATTGAGGTGCAGCCCATTGCTTATCCGCATTCAAGTTGGAATAATACAGCCTCGCAGTGGTGTCATTCTCCATCGTTACCCAAGAAATATAAAGGGCAGAATCACTGGCAAAAAGACTAGGTAACGCCGCATTTTCCATTATTGGAAAAGGGATGGTTTCCAATTCAATCAATTCGGAAGTGGCAGGTTTGCAAGACCAAACCCAGACCAGGAGAAGAAAAATTGGAGTTGAAATTTTCATCATGGTTTGGTTTGTATAAGTTGCTCCATACTTTTTATGTTTTTCCATTCCACCATTCCCACCTGACGAAAGACCTCCTTTCCTTCGGAATCGAGTACAAGCGTGGTTGGAAGTGCATAAACTTCAAAATCAGCTAAAGATCCTTGCACAAATCGGCTTAAGTCTAAGCCAGTTTGATGCCGACTTTCAAAGGCTTGAATTAGTTCCAATTCTTCTTCAGAGGCGAATACAAATTGAGTATTGGCTTGTTGCAGGTTAGGAAGCGCCTCCTTTAGTTCGGGGAATTCGGCAAGACAAGGTTTGCACCAAGTCGCCCAAAAATGAAGTACCGTCCATTTTTTATCTTTTGGATGGAGGCCAAACTCTTCCCCATTTGCTTGCTGAAATCGCAGCGAAGTAAGTACAGGGCTAGCAGTGGTCATCTCGGCGGTAGATTCCATGCCCTCACTTGAATTTTTGGATTGACAACTTCCCAAAAAAAGGAAAGATCCGACGAGTAACCCAAGAATCACGTGGGTAGAATTTGAAAAAACGGTTGATTTCATAAGGAAATGGAGTAGGCCATCTTCCAAATTTAATCTTTAAACCCAGGAAGTGAGGAAAAACGGAAAAAATATCAGTCAGAACCTGACCGAAAATTGGAGCGGTTCCGTTTGATTTCAGCCTTGGCTTTTTTGTCTTTTAGACGCTTTTCTATAGCGGATTTGCATGGGCGACTAGCCTTACGAATTTTCTTTTTTTGAAAAGTACTCAGTAAAAGCTCGTAAAACTTTCGAATAACTAGGTCTTTGTTTTGAAGTTGGGAGCGCGTCTCTTGGCTATACAAATGCAGCATGCCCGATTGATCCATTTTGGTTCGATTTTTTTGAATAAAAGTCAATTTTTCCTCCTCTGTCAATACTTGTGACTGCATGAGGTCAAATTTGAGCTGCACCTTCGTTTCTACCTTGTTGACATGCTGCCCACCAGGTCCTCCACTTCGAGCCGTATCAAAGCGTAATTCAGGTAAAAAATCACCCCGCTGAATTCTTTCCTTTATAGTCATTTCTTTTAAAAAAATAGGTTTTATCTAAGTGTTCCTATAAGATTAGAACAATGCGAAATTTTGAATTGTTCAAAACAGGAAGTCATTGCGTACCTTTGCAGGACATGTGCGAACAAGGTACATGAAAAATAGTGTTCCTAATGGACCTTTACTCCATTAACCACTACCTATGAAAACAAAACCTAGAGTCGTTGTCGGCCTTTCTGGAGGAGTAGACAGCAGTGTAGCGGCCAAATTATTACTGGACCAAGGCTACGAGGTCATCGGCATGTTTATGAAAAACTGGCACGATGAATCCGTAACCCTTTCCAACGAGTGTCCTTGGATGGAGGATTCTACCGATGCCATGTTGGTAGCTCAAGCACTCGGAATTCCCTTTCAAGCCATTGACCTTAGCGGGGAGTACCAAAAGCGCATCGTGGACTACATGTTTGCTGAATACAGCATAGGCCGAACCCCTAATCCGGATATCCTTTGTAATAGGGAAATAAAATTTGATATCTTCCTTCAGGCGGCATTAAAATTAAAAGCCGATTTTGTAGCCACCGGACATTACTGTCAAAAAGGAGAAGTTCTCCATCAAGGTGCTCCCATTTACCAACTTCTTGCCGGTGCCGACACCAACAAGGATCAGAGTTATTTTTTGTGTCAACTCTCTCAAGAACAATTGGCAAAAGCCTTATTTCCTATTGGACACCTCCAAAAAGCTGAAGTCCGTAACTTGGCCAAGCAAGCTGGACTGGTAACTGCAGAAAAGAAAGACTCTCAAGGCCTTTGTTTTATTGGTAAAGTTCGTTTGCCTGATTTTTTACAGCAACAGCTAAAACCGAAAACAGGTAAAATAATTCAAATTTCAGATGAGCTATCTGCTTACCGTGATATTCAAATTCCCTCTGGAATTCCACCCCAAACATGGTCGCAAGAACAATTAGACCTCATTTGCAGGCCAATAGCATACCTTCCTGAGTATGGTAAAGAGATCGCCACCCATCGCGGAGCACATTACTTTACCGTAGGACAGCGGAAAGGATTGCAGGTAGGAGGTACAGGTAAACCTCTTTTTGTAATCCACACAGATACCCAACGAAATATTATCTATACCGGATTAGGTGAAGAACATCCTGGATTAAATCGATATGGATTAGTTGTACCTCGAAATCAGGCACATTGGATACGAGAGGACCTCAAGCTACACCCTGGACAATTTGCAAGCTATTCAGCTCGAATTCGCTACAGACAGCCCTTAACTAAAGCTACACTAATTCAAGGCAAGGACCATCTCTACGTAGTTTTTGAACAAGCTCAAAAAGGAATTGCTCCGGGTCAATTTGTAGCTTGGTATACTAATGGCGAGTGCATAGGTTCAGGAACCATTTTATAATGATTTTTTAAAATGTTTTAAATCCCATTTTAAAAATGCTTCAGATTCTTCATGAGGACGAACACTTACTGGTGGTCAATAAACCGGCAGGATTACTTGTACATAAAACCAGACAAGCCTTTGGAGAGGAAGAAAATGCTTTGATTCGTCTTCGGGATCAATTAGGATCTTGGGTTTCACCTGTTCACCGCCTGGATAGAGCGACTAGTGGATGTTTGCTTTTTGCTAAAAATGAAGTCATTCTTCCCCAAGTAAAGCAATTGTTTATGGATAGGAAGGTCAAAAAAGTGTACCTCTGCATCGCTAGAGGAATTCCGCTTGAAAAAAGTGGGGTGATAGATCATCCCTTGAAAAGTGAAAGAAGCGGCAAACTTCAAGAGGCTCAAAGTAAATTTCAGGTAATTCGGGAGGCAGAAATGCCATTTAATTCAACAGGAAGGTACCCTACTAGTAGATACAGTTTGCTGGAGGTCGAGCCCCATACCGGAAGAACTCACCAAATCAGAAGGCATTTGGCACATATCCGTCATTACATTTTAGGAGACAAAAAGCATGGGGACAATAAACAAAATACCTATTTTGAAACCCATTATCAGCTTCAAAACTTGCTCCTTCACGCCTGGAAACTAGATTTTGTACATCCAATTTCCCAACAACTCCTTCAAATCTCCTGTTCTCCTCCCCTACATTTTCAAAAAATTTCAGAAATACTAGGCTGGGGCGGCAACATGGAAGATCCAAAGCTCCCAAAATTTGATTTACTTTAAAAAATCTTTTGAATTGCTTTTATGAAAAAATCCATCCTAATCTTAGGCTTATCCTGTAGCTTAAACCTTTCACTTCATGCCCAAAAGCAAAGCATTGAAGCTCAATTTTCAGCTCAAGAAGCCATTGCCCAGTTTACCTACCTGGCTTCTGATCCTCTGATGGGAAGAGACCCTATACGAGCCGAGATGAAATTGGCCTATAGCTTTATAGCAAAGGAACTCGAAAAAGCAGGAGCAAAACCACTTCCTGGAGCAAATGGATATTTTCAAGATATTCCTTTTACCCTTTCTTCTCCCCCAAGCCGAGGGAGTGTAAAGATGGGTGATTTTACTTTTTCACAAGGCCAAAATCTATTGGTTTTGGATGGAAATTCCTTTTCAGGGACTGTGGAAATAGTGGATCTTGGCTTTGGTTCTGCAGAAGAATTTGAAGGCAAAGAGGTAAAGGGAAAAATCGTTTTGACTCATGTAGGTGCTCCAAATAAATTTAGCCCCAATCAACTTTTTTCCGAAGGGAGGGCCAAGGCCTTACGGGCTTCCGAAGCTGGGGCCATCGCTTTGATTGAACGCTTCAATGTGCCCTCCGTTCCCTGGCAATTGGTAGCAGGATTTTTAAATAGATCCCAATTGGGATTAGATCAGGGGCAGGCGAGTACCTTGCCTTACCTATGGATTGAGGATGTGAAAAATCAAATAAACGGATCAACGGTCAGTCAGGCACAACTGACCATAGAAGGAAAGGTAACGAGAAAAATAGATGGTAAAAATGTTGTTGCCTGGATAGAGGGTTCAGATCCTGTATTAAAAAACGAATACGTACTTCTTTCAGCACACTACGATCACGTAGGTGTGGGAAGTCCTGATGCAGAGGGAGATTCGATTTATAACGGCGCTCGGGACAATGCGGTAGGAACCGTAGCGGTGCTCAATGCTGCCCGCTATTTGGCTAAAAATCCATCTAGACGCTCCATTCTTATCGCTCTTTGGACCGCTGAAGAGAAGGGGCTTTTGGGAAGTGCTTATTTTGCCAATAATCCTTTAGTTCCTTTAAATCAAATCGTTTACAACCTAAACATCGATAACGCCGGGTACAACGATACCTCACTGATCACGGTAATAGGCTTGGGCAGAACCAATGCAGACTTTTTGATCTCAGAAGCGGCGGCGGAATTTGGGCTTACAGCCAAATCAGATCCTTCCCCAGAGCAAGGACTATACGACAGGTCTGACAACGTTAATTTTGCTCGAAAAGGGATCCCAGCCCCTACTTTCTCCTTAGGATTCACGGCTTTCGACGATCAAATCAATCAGTATTACCATAAAGCTGGAGATGAGGTAGAAAGCTTTGATTTAGGGTATGCCCAAGGATACTGGAAGGCTTATATTTTGGCAACACAAAAAATTGCCAACTGGTCTCAAAGACCACAATGGACGCCAGGCGATAAGTACGAAGAGGCGAGTAAGAAGTTGTATGGGAATTAAGTACACTGTACCAGGTACGAAGTACCATGTAAAAAGTAAGAAACATGATGGAAATAGAGTAGAAATAGACTGCGCTTCGCTCCGTGAAATAGCCTAAAATAAGGATACAAAATGATTCGGGCCTTGAGTTTTGGTCCTAAAGAATCTTGGTTCTATGCACTTGGTACTTCGTAAGGTTTATCGTCTAATCTCTCGTTTCTAAAGGTCTTTTAAATGCCGTATTTCGTACTTCGTATTTGAGCAAGCACTTGGTATCTAGTACATTGTACTACTTACAATTTAATACAGCATTCCAGCCACCGTAGCCGTCATCAAGCAGGCCAAAGAAGCTGCCAAAAGTGCCCTTAAACCTAGTCGGCTTAGGTTTCCTTGTTGATTGGGGGCAACTATAGAAATGCCACCCAATTGAATAGCAATCGAACTAAAATTAGAAAAACCACAAAGGGCATAGGTGGCTATGACTATGGATTTGGCACTGATAGAGGCCGCCTCTTTCATCTCAGCGAGGTTGAGGTAAGCCACAAATTCGTTGATTACTGTTTTCTGTCCCAAAAGGCTCCCCACCTGAAGGGTATCCGCCCATTCTACACCGATGATCCAGGCAAATATCCTAAAGATTTGACCAAATATGTATTCCAAAGAAAAGGCACTAAACTGACCTTGTGTAGAACTTTGTACCCAAGTGTTTAAGCCGGTATACTCACCTATGAGGCCACTGAGTCCATAGTTGAGGGCAGCGATGACGGCAATAAAGGCCAAAAGCATGCCCCCAACGTTTAAAGCCAATTTAAGTCCTTCTACTGCACCAATGGACAAGGCGTCGATGATATTGACGCCCATGGCATCTTTGTTGACTTCCAACTTGTCTTGTTTGATTTCTTTTTCAGTCTCAGGTATTATGATTTTGGAAAGCACAATTGCCCCTGGAGCATTCATGATACTGGCACCCAGAAGGTACGCAGCAAACTTACTTTGCTCCTCTAGACTGTCTCCTCCCAAAAAAGATACATAGCCTGCCAGTACCCCACCAGCCAAGGTAGCCATCCCCCCTGTCATGAGGCACATCAATTCGGATTTACTCATTTGGGGAATAAATGGCCTTACCAATAAAGGGGCTTCGGTTTGTCCTAAAAAAATATTTCCCGCCGCAGACAAGGACTCCGGACCAGATAGTCGCATGGTTCGGGCCATTACCCAAGCGATCACGTATACTATTTTTTGTAAGATTCCTAAGTAGTAAAGCCCTGCCGATACGGTAGAAAAGAAAATAATGGTAGGAAGCACCTTGAAGGCAAAAATAAATCCAAAATTAGTTCCTGCTAAGTCTCCAAAAATAAACTTAGCTCCTGCTTCACTAAAACTTAAAAACTTGACAAAACCTTCGGAAAAGAATTGAAAACCTACTTTAACAAATCCTACTTGAGTAATCAAAATTCCAAATACAAGTTGTAAAGAAATACCAATAGCAACTAACCTCCAATCTATGCGTTTGCGGTTAGACGAGAATAGGAAAGCAACCAATACGATGATAAGAATTCCGAATGTGCCTCTGAAGTATTCCATGGAGTGAAGGTGAAATGACTTGCTAAAAATAGACCAATCTTTGGCAAGAAAAAAACCCTGAAAAAATTTCAGGGTTTAGGAGTTAATTTCTCTTGTTTATTTCGTCTCGAATCCTGGCAGCTTTCTCGTAATCTTCGTTTGCAATAGCCTTTTCTAACAACGTATTCAACTTATCTAAGCTGAAATCTTTCAGCGAGCTCTCTTTGGAAGCCGACGCCTTGGGAGAAGCCGATTTGGTAGGCTTTTTCACCTCCTCATCGGCATCCTCTTCTGTAAATTCTATTCCCGCTTCTGACATAACTTTTTCAGAGCAGAAAATGGAGGCTCCAAATCGAACAGCAATGGCTATGGCATCGGAGGGGCGACTGTCAATCTCTACCACGGTACTGGTATTCTTGCAGTGTATTTTTGCGTAAAATACCCCTTCTTTCATTTCAGATATTACTACTTTCTCTACCTGGAAATTAAAACTATCAGAAAATGATTTGAATAAATCATGGGTCATGGGACGATTGGGAACAATCTTCTCGATTTCAATCGCTATGGCTTGGGCTTCAAACATTCCGATGACAATGGGTAAGCGCCGAATACCACCCACTTCACCCATCACCAGGGTAAATGACCCGGATTGGGAATGATTGGACGAGAGGCCAAGAATTTCAAGTTCTACCAATTGTTCCACGATTAGATTTATTGAGCCTTTAAGGCAGCTGTCAGCTTTGGAATTACTTCAAAAGCGTCACCAACGATTCCATAGTCTGCTGCCTTGAAAAAAGGTGCTTCTGGATCCTTATTGATCACCACGATACACTTTGAAGAATTGACTCCTGCAAGATGTTGAATCGCTCCCGAAATTCCAACCGCGACGTATAAGGAAGGAGCCACTTTTACTCCAGTTTGCCCGACGTGCTCATGATGTGGCCTCCAACCGATATCGGACACGGGCTTAGAACAACCTGTAGCAGCTCCAAGTGTTGAAGCCAATTCTTCAATCATCCCCCAGTTTTCAGGACCTTTCATCCCTCTGCCTCCAGAGACTACTACGTCTGCC
>Ga0169931_10014272_pt1 | contig 10767 bp, 8 predicted proteins | sample Kivu_15m_20L_FD_129675 | JGI IMG/M metagenome (GOLD analysis project Ga0169931, IMG submission 129675) | Freshwater microbial communities from Lake Kivu, Western Province, Rwanda to study Microbial Dark Matter (Phase II) - Kivu_15m_20L... | ecosystem: Environmental > Aquatic > Freshwater > Lake ... | reverse complement strand
TATCTTTGTTGACCATAAAAGATTCTATCATTGGAGCATTGCTACTTACTGAAGAGTTAGTTGTAATCACTTGCGCCATTTTTCCTAAAATATGGATACGCCCAGCTTTCGCTTGTTCTAGAGCTTTTTCCATTATCTCAAAAGTAATACCTCTAACCTTAATATCCATTTGTAATGCCGTAATACCGTCTTTACTACCAGCAACTTTGAAATCCATATCACCTAAATGATCTTCATCACCTAAAATATCTGAAAGTACTGCAAATTTACCTTCGTCAGCAACCAATCCCATGGCAATACCAGAAACAGGAGCTGTAATTTGAACCCCACCATCCATCAATGCCAATGTACCAGCACAAACTGTTGCCATTGAAGACGAACCATTTGATTCTAAAATATCAGAAACAATTCGAATTGTGTATGGATTATCAGCAGGAATAACTGGTTTCAAGGCACGTAATGCCAAATTTCCATGACCAATTTCTCTTCTTGAAGTTCCACGAATTGGTTTCGCTTCACCAGTTGAGAATGGAGGGAAGTTGTAGTGTAACATGAATTTTTCAGTACCTCTAAACGTTGCTCCATCAATTAATTGCTCATCCATTTTACCACCTAATGTAAGTGTTGTTAGTGATTGAGTTTCACCTCTTGTAAATATTGCAGAACCGTGTGCTCCTGGCAAGTAATCAATTTCACTCCAGATTGGTCTGATTTCATCAAAATTTCGTCCATCAAGTCGTTTTCTTTCGTTCAACATTACCCATCTAACAGCCTTTTTCTTCACTTGAGAGAAATAGGTTGAAATAAACCCACTTACTTCTGCTAATTCTTCCTCAGAGAAAGCAGCTTTTACTTCGTCTTTAATTGCATCAAATAATTCAGTTCTTTTTGCCTTATTTGCAAGACCCATTCGAGCTACATCCTTACATTTTTCCATTGCCAATTCATACACACGAGCTTTAACTTCCTCATTGTGTGTTTCATGACTGTATTCTCTTTTTGGATTTGCTGTTGGAATTTCAGCTGCAAGATCCAATTGGAATTGGCATTGCTCTTTAATTGCTTCATGCGCTAATTTAAACACTTCAACTAATTCAGCCTCAGAAATTTCTTGCATTTCACCTTCGAGCATATTGATGTCTTTCATCGTTCCTGCGATCATAATATCAATATCAGATTCTGCCATTTCAGCAACCGAGGGATTAATGATATATGAACCATTTATACGTCCAACTCTTACTTCAGACATCGGTCCGTTGAATGGAATATCAGAAACTGCAATAGCTGCCGAAGCCGCCAATCCACACAGCGCGTCTGGATTATGAATTCCGTCGTATGAAATCAATTGAATCATTAACTGCACTTCAGCATGATAATCATCCGGAAATAATGGACGTAATGCACGATCCACTAAACGCATGATGAGAATTTCATTTTCAGAAGGACGAGCTTCTCTTCTGAAGAAACCACCCGGAAAACGTCCTGCTGCAGCATACTTTTCTTTATAATCTACTGTTAACGGAAGGAAATCCACTCCGTCTTTGGCATCTTTTGCTGCCACTACTGTTGCAAGTAACATAGTATCGCCCATTCGAACTACTACCGATCCATCTGCTTGCTTTGCCAGTTTACCTGTTTCGACACTTATTTCTTTGCCGCCGGTAATGATCGATTTTTTTAAACCTATATTCATATTTATTTATTTACTTAATTTATTGATGAGGTAATGATTTGTTGACAGAATGATTTAATGAGATATTGATATGTTGAGAAATTGATTCGATGAGGTAATGGTATCTTGATAGAATGTTTCAATGAGTTATTGATTTGTGAGAATATGTTATTTTGAGAAATTTATTTTTCATTTTCTATTCTAACTTTAATTTGTCTAATAAATCCTCCAATCCTATTTTGTAAAGCATTAAGATTATCAATTATATTTTTTGAGGATAATCCAAATATTTCCTCTGCCAGAATAAGTTGAGTTTCTAATTCATAACTTGAAGCAATTGCTATTTCCAAAAATCGAATGAATTCTTTATTTGAAGTTCTTCCAGATCCCTCTGCAATATTCGAAGGAATGGAGACTGAAGAACGGTTAATTTGTGAAGTTAATCCATACAATTCTTCTTTAGGTAAACGACCACTGTAGGCATAAACATCTTTGACGAGAATCAGTGCTTCTTGCCAAATTTTTATTTCCCTAAAGTTATGTTTTTTCATTGTTATTCTCTCAATCCTAAATCATTCCCTATTTCCTTGCTTAGTCATTTTCTCTGACTCTCATCATTACTTAATTCATCATTCTATCAAAACTCATCCCTCACCAACTAATCCCTCACCAAATCATTCCCTCAAAACTCATTCCCTCCTCCAAAAAAACCACAAAAAAAGGACAAACGACCAAAGCCGAATGTCCCCTCTTCAATAAATTTGTGCTTATAATTAACGACGTAAACCTAACTCTTTAACCAAAGCACGATATTTCTCAATATCTTTTCCTTTTAAATAATCCAATAAACTACGACGCTTACCAACTAAAAGTTGAACTGCTCGTTGAGTACCATAATCTTTACGATTTTTCTTTAAGTGTTCTGTTAAATGACTGATGCGAAATGTGTATAACGCAATTTGTCCTTCAGTTGAACCTGTGTTTGCCTCATTTCCACCGTGTTTAGCGAAAATTTGTTTTTTAACTTCTGGTGTTAAATACATGCCAATATTATTTAAATAATTTTTATGTAGACTCCGTCTTTCGGAATTTGAATGCAAATGTACGTAATTATTTCCTGTTATACAAACAATCTATTTATTCCTAAAATACTTATTGTAAAATTAACATTAAATAGTAGTTCTTATTATCATTAGTGTTAATTTTGTTACAATGTCAAAAGTGAAAAAGTATTTTCTAAGTTTAGATGAAGAGTTGGAATTTGACGTTGTCGGAATTACTTCTCACCAAGCGGATTATAAACTTGTTTGGAACATAAATAAAACACTGAATCTTCATTTAGTGAAAAGCGAAGTTGATTTGCCAGTTTACAATGAAAAAAAAGATTCAGAAATTACTTTTCCCTATTATCATTTTGAAGATGAGTTAGATCGAGTATCATATTTTTTACTTAAAAATAAAAATGAGTTAGATCATTTAATTCCAGAGGCACAATCCATTGATTATTTTTTATTTTTGACAAATAATTACATCATTGATGTAAATGATTTTATTAGTAAATTAAGGCAAGTAGATGCAGTTTTGGGTGTTTTTGCTTTTGATAATCAGAAATTTAAATCATTTCAATATTTAGAATTTAATTAAACCACATGGAAAAAGAAGACATACAATTTGCAAGCAACCCTACAACATTATCCAAAAAGACAAAAATTGTAGCTACTATCGGACCCGCCTCGATGCAAAAAGAGGTTTTAAAGGAAATGTTCTTAAACGGATTAAATGTTTGTCGACTGAATTTTTCTCACGGTTCGTACGATGATCATGCTACAGCTATTAAAAATATTCGTGAATTAAATGAAGAACTTGGTCTGAATGTTTCCATGTTAGCTGACTTACAAGGACCTAAAATTCGAACGCACGAGATGGAGAATAACGGTGTTAATCTTATTCCCGGGAATGAGTTACTTGTAGTTGTAGAAAAAGTTCTAGGTACCGCTGAAAAAATCTCGATTAATTATGTTGAATTACCGAAGGAAGTTAAGGCTGGTGAGCGAATTTTATTAGATGATGGAAAGATTGTACTTGAAGTAATTAGTTCAGATGGAAGTAAAGAAATTAGAACGAAAATCATTAATGGTGGGATCTTATCATCCAAAAAGGGTGTTAATTTCCCAAATACTAAAATTTCGTTGCCTTCATTAACGGAAAAAGACCGATTAGACTTGGAATTTGCGATTGAAAATCAAGTAGATTGGATTGGTTTATCATTTGTTCGTTCAGCGAGAGACATCATAGATTTGAAACATTTAATCGCTGAAAGACAAAGCAATGCTAGAGTGATTGCTAAAATTGAAAAACCTGAAGCAGTCGCCGATATGGATGATATTATTCAGGAAACAGATGGATTAATGGTTGCACGTGGAGATTTAGGTGTGGAAATTCCTTATCAACAAGTTCCGTTGATTCAAAAAATGCTCATTCAAAAAGCAATACGTGCTGCTAAACCAATTATCGTTGCGACACAAATGATGGAGAGTATGATTACCAATCTCACCCCAACGCGTGCCGAGGTAAATGACGTTGCTAATGCAGTGCTTGATGGGGCAGATGCTGTAATGTTATCTGGTGAAACTTCTGTCGGTAAGTATCCAATCCAGGTAATTCAAACAATGAGCAACATTGTTATGGAAGTTGAAAAACACGATCAAATTTACAATAAGGAGGAAATTCCGAGTAAAGTTCAAGATCGATTTATTACAGACTCTATTTGTTTTAATGCTTGTCGACTTTCGCAACGCGTTGAGGCAAGTGCATTGATTACCATGACTTTTTCAGGGTATACTGCATATAAAATTGCCTCTCAACGACCAAAATCACCTATTTATGTATTCACAAGTAACCCAAAAATATTAACACAATTAAGTCTTGTATGGGGAGTAAAAGCTTTTTATTATAATAAGCGAATTAGTACTGATCATACAATTGCAGATATAAAATATTTGTTGAAAAAGAATGGCTTGTTGAATGTCGGAGATTTAGTTGTTAACATCGCCTCAATTCCATTGGAAGATTTGGGTGGTTCAAATATGTTGAAACTTAGTTATGTGGATTAAATTCCTTTGATTTTAAGAAGCTTAGCTTTGATTTTTTCCAATCGGTCGATGACAATTTCTTCGGGACTTAAATCAAATAAACTCTCTTTAAAAACTTCGGTTTTCTTTCTAGATTTTAGCTGAGGCTTTACTGCTTCTAATTTAAATCCTTGAACTTTAACGAGTTGATAGATTTTGTCAAGTGTTTGAATTTCTTTTACCGTGAACATTCGATTTCCTTTATTGTTCTTTTTGGGTTGAGGAAGCTTAAATTCTTTTTCCCAAAATCGAATTAAGGAGGCATTAACTTCAAATAATTGTGCTACTTCTCCAATTGAATAATACAATTTAGTTAGTTTTGAATAGTCAATGTTGAACTCTTTTTTCATCGCCTCGAAAGTAATGAATTTTAATGACTTCGCATACATTAGTTAAAGTAGATTTTTAAACATATGGAGCAAACAACTGTAGGTCAATGGAATGAAAAAAGGATTTGGGTATTCGTATTTTTAGCTGGACTTTTTGTTACAAATGCTGTTACAGCCGAATTAATAAGTAATAAACTAATAGAAATACCGATTTCATTTTCTTTCGGTGATTTTCAAATTGGTCCATTTGTAACCATTGTTGGAATCTTACCTTGGCCAGTTGTTTTTTTACTAACCGATTTATTGAATGAATTTTACGGTCAAAAAGCCGTAAGACGCTTGTCTTGGATTACTTCTGTTTTAATTGCCTATTGTTTTATAATCATTACAATTACGTTAGGGATTCCTGCATTCAACTTACCGGGATCTGATTTGGCGACTACAGAGTCCTATAATCAAGTTTTTGGACAAGCACAAATGGTGATTATTGGAAGTATTACCGCTTTTCTTGTTTCTCAGTTGTTAGATGCCTTTGTTTTTGATGAAATAAAAAAGCGAACGGGAAATAAGTTTATTTGGCTGCGAAGTACCGGTAGTACATTACTTTCTCAACTAATTGATTCCTTTATTGTATTGTACATTGGATTTGTTTTACCAGGAAAAATAGTACTTGCCGATTTTTTTACGTTAGCTTTTACAAACTATTCTCTAAAGATTTTTATCGCAATTTCATTAACACCATTAATTTACCTAGGGCATTATTTCATGAAAAAGATTCTTTCAAAATAAAGATTTACGGTAGCGAATATGCCAGATAAGGTAAATGGATGCAATAAAGGATAAAAACGCACCAAAAGCAAATGAGATAAACACGGTGGACACTGTGGAATTATAAAGCACTAACGTTGATAATGACCCGAGCATAATTCCACATTCTAAGGCAATGAACATTGTTCCTGCTCCAACTCCACGACGATCAAATGCGCTTAGATCTGCTGTCCAAGCAAATAACGTTGGACTTGAAATTCCAGTAGCAAATCCAAAAATAATTGCCGCAATCGTATAGAATATAACAGAATCCGATAGACCTATCGAAATCATAGAGGTCATTAGAAAGAAATTCCCGATTAAAAGCGTTTTTCGTCTACCTATTTTATCAGATAACGAGCCGCTTAATAGTCGAACAACTATTGTTGAAATAACATAAATTCCAAAAAACCAACCTTTGTTTTGAATGCCAAGAAATTTTGAAATATCAGGAGTGATTACAAATATTATCCCTGAAGAAGCAGCAGTTAAGAACATAACCAAAGAAGCAGGCAGAACACTTGGTTCGAAAACGTCGTTCCATTTGATTAAGAGCATTTTTGGATTGAATGAGTTTTTCACTTCTAACGTTTCTCTTACGTAAATTGAAAGAAGTAAGGAGATTAACCCAACAACCGCAGAAGATGCGAATAAAACAGTGTAATTGAAATTCATAAAGATCCACGATCCAAGGGCTTGTCCAACGCCAATTCCCAATGAAATAAAGGTTCCCCAGATTCCCATTGCTCGACCTCTTGAATTTTCGGGTAGAACATCTGTTATTAAAGCAGTAGCGCCAGTAGGAGTAAAGCCAGCACTTAATCCATGTAAAAAACGAAGCCCTATGAAAAAGAAAACTGAATGAGCAAGAGGATAACTAATTGAAACCAATATACAAACAATAATTCCAAGGTAAATGGTAGTTTTTCTCCCAACTAAATCAGCTATTTTTCCTGAAAAAGGCCTTGATATTCCCGCTGAAATCGTGAAAAGTGTTATAACCAATCCTTTGATGTCTTCTCCACCAAGAAGCGTAATAAAACCATTTAATTCTGGCATTATAAGATTGAAACTCGTCATGAAAAAAAACATGGAGAGTGACATTATCCAAAAATTAGAACCGTAATTGTATTTGTTTTTCATGGAGGTCGCAAAAGTACGAACATTAAAGGTCTTAGTTTAATGATGTTTAAAGTTTTTCAATATCTTCGTTTTATGAATTATGTGATAATTGATGTTGAAACCACAGGCGGAAGCCCAAAGACAACTAAAGTCACAGAAATTGCATTGTATAAATTTGACGGACAATCAATTGTAGATGAGTTTGTTACTCTGGTGAATCCAGAGGAGAAAATTCCTGAGTTCATAGTTAAATTAACCGGAATTTCGGATGGTATGGTTGCTAATTCCCCACGATTTTTTGAAATAGCAAAACAAATAATAGAGTTTTGTTCCGACTGCATTTTTGTAGCTCATAATGTTTCTTTTGATTATAATGTCATACGTCGCGAATACAAGAGATTAGGTTATGATTTCCGTTTGCCCCAATTGTGCACCGTTCGTGCTTCGAGATTAGTTTTTCCGGGATATGAATCATACAGTTTAGGAAAAATAACACGTCAACTTGGAATCCAATTGAATGGCAGACACCGTGCTGGTGGAGATGCGCTTGCAACAGTACATTTGTTCAAATTAATATTTGAAAAAGATTCTGAAAAGTTAAATGGATTAATTCAACACGAAATAAATCCAAAAATTGTTCACGGTGCATTAGATTTAGAAACAATTGAAAACTTACCGAATAAGACGGGAGTTTATTTATTTTACAATGAGCACAATCATTTGATTTATATTGGAAAAAGTAAAAATATACGAAGTAGGGTAGAGCAACATCTTCGAAACTCTAAGCAAGAAAAAGGCATACGACTGATTCAAGAAATAGCGCGAGTTGAATTTGAGTTAACAGGTTCTGAAACTATTGCATTATTGCGCGAATCTCATTTAGTTAAATATCACAAACCTAAGTTTAACCGCGCGCTTAAAAAATCAAATTTTAGTTACGGAATATTTGATGAACTTGATTTGAATGGATATTTGCGTTTGGTTGTTCGGTCACTTGGAAAATCAGCTTCAAATCCGATCATTCAATTTACTTCTCGTAAAGAGGCTTCCGATTTTTTAGAATATATGCGGTCTAAATACAATTTATGTGAAAAGTATTGTGGTATAAAAAAAGTTGAAAATGCTTGTTTTTATTACTCGATTGAGGAATGTAAAGGAGCTTGTTTAGATATTGAAACAACCGAATTATACAATCAAAGAGTTCAACTTTTTGTGGATAAATTGACGTTTGAAAGAAAAAGTTTCTTCATTTTAGACAAAGGTCGAGATAAGTTTGAAAAAAGTTTGGTATATGTGGAGAAAGGGGTATTTATTGGATTTGGTTTTGCGCCCTATCATTTTAATAATTTAGATGTTTCAGGCTGGAAAAAATTCATTAAGCCACAACAAGAAAATCGAGATGACAAAACCATAATAAATCAGGCTCTCTTTCGAAAGCCTGATGTCAAAATTATAGAAGTTTAATTTACTTTTTTGTCTTAGTCAGATCTAGTAGCAATGGAGAAGCTACTAACAAAGAAGAATAAGTTCCCACAAGAATTCCAATTAATAAAGCAAAAACAAATCCTTTAATTGCAGCTCCACCAAGTAGGAAAATTACTAATAATACGACCATAGTTGTCAAAGAGGTGTTAATAGTTCTCGATAAGGTTGAGTTTAAGGCACCATTTAACTCAGAACCTAAGTCAGTTCCTTTTTTCCATGAAAGATCTTCACGGATTCGGTCAAATACAACCACTGTATCGTTTATTGAGTAACCAATTACTGTTAGAATTGCTGCGATAAATGCCTGATCTACATCCATGTTGAATGGTAAAATCCCATTAAATAATGAGAATACACCCAATACAATAACAACGTCGTGGAATAGTGCAGCAATCGCACTAAATGAATATTGCCATTTACCAAAACGAAGTAAGATATAGGCGAAAATCATAATAATAGACAACCCAATGGCTAGGGAAGATGAAGTAATTAATTCACCAGAAACAGTAGACGAAACGCTTCGTGTTTCCATGATTTTATAATTTCCAAGTTTTGATTTACAACTGTTTAACCCTTCTGTCAATTTAGCCTTAACTTTTCCTTCTCCAGAGTCTTCAGAAAGTAGGTAATTCGTCGTAATTTCAACAAAGAAATTATTTGATTTAGTTTTAATATCTACTGAAGCTCCACCAAAAGATTTTGTCAAATTAGCTTTTATGAATTCGATTTCATTTGCTGCACTTTTGTCAAATTTAACCCCGTAGGTTCTTCCACCTGAGAATTCAACAGATGGTTTTAATCCTTTCGTTGCAACTAGTATTAATGAACCAACTACAAGGAACGTGGAGACTAAATAATACAATTTTCTTTTACCAATAAAGTTGATATTTAAATTTCTAAATGCATTTTTTGTAAGTTTTGTATCAAATTCGATAGTTATGTTTTTACCCATCATCCAAATGAAGATCAAACGTGAAATAACAAGAGCAGCAAAAACTGAGGTGAATATACCGATGATTAAGGTTGTGGCAAATGATTCAATAGGACCTGAACCAAAAACTTTTAATACGATGGCAGTAAGTAACGTAGTTACGTTGGCATCAATGATTGAAGATAATGCTTTTTTATAACCCTCATCAATTGCGGATGCTTTGTCTTTTCCATTTGCAAGTTCCTCACGAATACGTTCATAAGCAAGACCGTTCGCGTCCACGGCCATACCAATTGTAAGTACAATACCAGCAATACCAGCCAAAGTAAGTACAGCACCAAAACTTGCCAAACATCCAAAAATAAAGAAGATATTCGCTATAAGTGCGATATTGGCAACCAAACCAGATTTTCCGTAATAGAAGAACATATACACGAAAACCACTAACAGAGCTATTGCAAATGAAATTAATCCAGCTTTTGTATTTTCTGCTCCGATAGTAGGTCCAACTTTAGTTTGTTCCTTTATAACACAAGGTGCAGGTAATGCACCACCATTTAACAATCCCGCTAAATCTTTCGCTTCCTCAACAGAAAAACTACCAGAGATTTGTGTGTTTCCTCCGTTAATCGCTTGATTCACTCGTGGAGCGCTATAAACAACATCGTCCATTGTGATAGCGATGAATTTACCCACATTTTCAGCGGTCATTTTAGCCCACTTATCAGCACCTTCGTTAGTCATTTGAAGGTCAACGGTTATATCGCCATTTTGAGAATCGTACCCTGTACTCGCTTTCAAAATGTCTTTTCCACCAACATCAGCTTTTCCACTTTGAGGAACTTTACAAGCGTACAAACGATATCCCATTTCTTTGGATTTATCATCCATTTTTTCTGGCTCAGCAGACCACATAAATTTTAAATCCTCTGGAAATAATGCTAATATATCCGCACGTTTTAATAATTCATCAGCTTTGATTTTATCAGCTACTTTCGCAGTTCCAACGGCAAAATCATTTGCATTTCCTTTTATTAAGTCTCCTAACCCTTTTTGGTTTGTTGATTGGGCAACTTTCTCTTCTTTTACCTCTTTTTTAGTGGTGTCCGTTGAATCTTTTTTCGCAAGACCTGTTGAATCTTTTGAAACTGTCGTAGTGTCCGCTTCAATTTCTTCACTTGGATTATAAACTTGTTTAGATAAAGTTACTGCTTGATTCCATTGACTTGCGATATCATTGTATACGTAGGTTTCGAAAAACTGAAGATTGGCAGTAGATTGAAGTTTAGC
>Ga0169931_10014271_pt1 | contig 10768 bp, 9 predicted proteins | sample Kivu_15m_20L_FD_129675 | JGI IMG/M metagenome (GOLD analysis project Ga0169931, IMG submission 129675) | Freshwater microbial communities from Lake Kivu, Western Province, Rwanda to study Microbial Dark Matter (Phase II) - Kivu_15m_20L... | ecosystem: Environmental > Aquatic > Freshwater > Lake ... | reverse complement strand
CGATTGGCCCCCTAGGTCAAGGTTCCCAGTCATGGCCACTTCGCCGGTATTCAGAAGAACGGTTGCTGATGTGGCGGGATTCGGCAGGGTGAGTGAGCCGCTCGAGTTGAGGTTGAGGACGCCCGTGCTGTTTCTGAGTCGCACGGCTCCATTGATTTCTGTACCTCCTCCTGCACCGACGGTAATGGATCCAATCAATGCGGAGCCGTTTGCGACGGATAGGCCCCCTGAGGCAATCGTGAGGGTCCCTGAGTTCTGAATGGCTTGACCATTCATGTCCAAGGGAGAGGAGAGGAGGTACTGTCCGCTGGAGCTGATCGCAGAGACCCCTCCGATTTGATTGTCGACGTAGCTTTTGGTGACGAGTTGGTTTGAGTCATCCGGAGCCTCAGAGGCTCCAAAGAAAAACTCCCCTGCTGAATTGATAAACGAAAGGACGGTTCCTGCTGCGTCTCTAAATTCAGCCAAGCGGCCGGTTTGACCTGATGATCCGGAAACCTTCAGGCCCACTTCGTTCGATGCGCCCGTTCTGATGTCAACTCGAGCCGTTGGACTGCTCGCATTGACGCCCAGTCGTCCTGCACCATCCAAGACCATTTTGAGTTGAGGGATGTTATCTGCGCTGTTGGTTGCTGCAGGTCCTGACGCAGTAAAGAATTCAATTTTGGATGCGGCCGCTCCCGTGGAGACACCTGATTTGAGTTGAAGGCTTCCACCTGCAGTATCTACCTTTCCGAGTTCTGCGCCGCCTGCGGTGACGACCACATTACCGCCCACTCCACTGCTGGATCTTTCGGCGCCCAATTTGTCGGCAAGAACAGTACCCGCAATGAATGTTCCTGACCCGATGTTCTGCACTGCGCTCGAGTTTTGGTCTTTTTTGACATAGAGGTCGTCGTGCAAGTGGAGCGGGAGTCCGTCTGCATTCTCTGCCTCGGTTTGACCGACCAAGGTATCGATGTGGGTTTGAGTGACTGCACCGCCAGTTTGTAAAAACTCGGAAGCGTTTCGGCCTCCAAGTCGGTCAGCGTTGAATGCGCTCGGAACGCTTCCCACTTCGTAGTCCGGAGACAAAGTGATGGGGGCTCCGCCGGATGCTTTTTGTACAGTGACTCTCATTTTACGAACGTCTTGTGCGCTCGGGGTATATCCACCATTACAGGTCGTTGGATCGGAGGTTCTGCCGAGACCGGCGTTACTGAATACATCCCAGAGGAGCAAACCTGGATCGCGACCCGCCACGCGCTTCGAATTCCCGAGCGCGGATCCCACGACGACTGAGAATGAACCTCCCGTGACCGCAAGGTCGATTCCTGTCTGCACTTCTTCGTAAAGAAGGCATTGCCCTGAGGGATCATAGAGGCTGAAAGTAATACTGACCTCTTCAAGAATGGGGTCGATGCCGTTAGCGTCGTACAGCTTTCCTTGAAAAGGAATTCCCTGAAACTGAGTCTTCGGCGGGGCAACTTGCGCTTCTGACAAACGCGCATCGATCACAAACACCAGCACGCTCACTGTCAAGGAGGAGAGAACGCATGGTTTCAGACGTCTCCTACATCCGTTCGTGGGTAACGTGGTAGTCATGTTTCGCGTTCGTTTGTGAGACGACGTAGCTGGACCCTCCTCCTCACCGCTTTTTCGGTTCTCCGAACTCAGACCTTTATGGTTCCGAACCTGAAGAAGTTCAGAAGTGTCACTTCCCTTCAGACTATAATGGTTGATAGATTTAGACAAGTAATGGGTAGTCAGGACCAACCTCCATCAGTTCAGAGTGTGTCTCTCTGGACGCACACCGAAGCCTCAGTGCGGTTTGCGCTGCTCTGGGGAGGAATGTTTTTGACTGGGTGTTTTTCTGCATCCTTGCGTGACCCTGCTGCAGGACTGCAGGCTCAAGTCATGACCGAGGAGGCTCACTATCAGGCCTTCGCGGGAGACTGTGTTGGACCGGTTCCTCTTTGGATTGAGAGTCAGGAAGACGGGAGCCGCATTTATGTGAGCGATGAATTTCCGATAGAGTTTCAGGTGCAATCGGTCTCCGAAAATCCCGCCTCTGTGACCGATGCGGGATTGACGTTTTACTCTGAAGGCGATTGTTCGATCGAGTTATCAGAGGTGACGGTTCCATTGCACGAGTCTGAGGTTCAGGTTTACTTCCGAGCGCTGAATATGGGCAGCTTTGTGTATGAAGCTCGTGGAAAAAACGGAAGTGCTCTTGGAACTCAGTTGAGTCTCAAGGTGTTACCGCTCGAAATCTCACACATGCGCTGGGTGGATTCTGCAGAAGAAATACAATTGACCGAAAATCGATCCTACAGTGAAACCTTGACAGTTTGGGTCGTCGATCCTTTTGATAATGTGGTTATTGATGCCAATCCGCTGATTTCCGTCTCTGCTTATACGGATGCGGACTGTTCCAATCCTGGCAGTGGTAATCTGAAGACCAAAAGCTCGACGATCATGGGCAGAGAAGGTGTGATTCAGATCGAATCATTGCGGTACTCTCAGGTGGGTAGCATTTACTTGCAGTCCAGAATTTCAGGAATGAACATTCTGAGCGACTGTTTTGGTCCAATCTCTGTGGAGGCGAGAAACTAAAATGGATTCCACAAAAAAAATAGAAACCTATCGAATCGAATTCTACGGATATTTTGTATGTATTCTGATGCTCAACTCCGCATGTACTCGAGGGGGGCTCTTAAGTGACAAACGAGAAGTGGGTGCTGAGGAGCAAGTGACGGGGCTCGAAACAGCAGAGGAGCACGACATAAAGATCAATCGGGTCTCTCCTATCGAAGGGGTCGTAACGGGGGGAACCCGAATCACGATCTATGGCGCTGGATTCAAGAACAACAACACGACTGTGCGGGTGGGGAGCGGCTCCTGTCGGAATCTCATGTACCTTTCCGAGCTTGAGATCAGTTGTGTGACTCCTTCTGGCAACATTGGGGCAGTGGATATCGAAGTTTTTAATCTCCCGACGAACCGTCAATCGACGGCCAAGCTTTCGGATCGCCTCGAGGATGCGTTTACTTATTTTCTTCCGGTCGGTGGGAGTTTGATACCGATGATTGCTTTCTCTGCTTCGGGTGGCGTTTCGGAAGGCTCGGGGATGCAGATGAGAGGGACACTTGGGCAGCCAGTGGGCTCTGGAGATCGCACTGGATTTGGTGTTCAGCTCAAGAGTGGTTTCAGTGAGGCGACCCGTACCGGTGAAGAAGAGTAGCGCGTTACATCTGACTGAGGTCTCAGGGCAAGTGGATTACCAACGGAAGCTCAACCCGCCGAGGAGTTCATTAACCTCAAGATGGGTTCCATTCAATTCGAGTTGAACATTATTGTAGTGAACGAAGAGTCCGAGTGACTCAGCGGTGGTGAGAAGACTCGTGCTACTGAGTTTGATGGCCAGCCTCCGGTTAGAATTGCTGTAGTTCAGATCCACCGTGCGTAAGAATGCATAGGTGATTTCGAAGTCAAGTTCTTGTCCGGTGGGCAGGGTGTATTGAATCGGGATGCCGATGAGAGGTGCGCTAAAGTGAGCGTATCCAAACCGATTGTCGGTGACGAGCATCGTGGAGTAGTGGGCTCCGGCCATCAGACCTAATCCAAGGGTGCGGCGTTTTGGAAGAACCTGAAGGCTCAGTCCGACCCCAGCGTCGATGAGTCGGGCTTGAATAGATTCATCCGTTTCGAGTGCTTCGCTGAGTTGAGATGTGAGCGGGATCAGTCTGAGGTCTGAGTTTGCCCAAATGTCGAGTCGATCGGGCTTGATCTCGTAACGATAAGAGAGCCCGAGTGCGAGGTGATTGCTGGTGAGTTTGGGTTTGTTAGTCTCCGTGTAAGTAAAAAAAGACCAAGCCAAATAAGCAGAGGGGTGGTCGGGTCGGTAGCCTCGCTTTGGCTTTTTGGGGCGAGGTTCTGAGGGTTCTGTAGATGCGGTGGGCTTCTCACCTGTGGGGTTGAGCTCCTGTCGAAATTGGGTGAGAGCGCTGACCACCTTTCCGGCCGGCAAGAGCGTGGCGCTCACTTCGCCCCTCAGGAGTTTGAAATAAGCTTTTGTTCGGTCCTCGCTTGTACTTTGGAGCTCAAAAATCCCAATCTTTTGGCCGTTTATGCCGCGGAGAAGGTAAGTCTTCCCTATGACCAGGTCCTCAATGCTCTTGGTTTCGAGCGCAATCATTCCGACTACTCCATCCGGCGAGAGCTCGGAGGTGACCTGGAGGGGGACTCGAACAACGGTTGGTGGGCTCTCGGCTGCCAGAACGGGTGAAAACATTCCATTGAGCAAGAGAGCGAGGATCCAGACGACCCGCATTACCCTCGATTTTACAGGTTTTTTTGGAGAGCACAAAAAAACATTGAGTATACAATTTATGTAATATAACAATATCCGTATGAACAAGGTGTCGCTTTCGAACATGGTCAAAGGAGATCGGGCCGAGGAGGTGAGTGCCCTGCTTAAGTTTTTGTCGCACCCAATGCGTTTGCGCCTCCTATGTGCCCTGGGCGAGGGTGAAAAAAGTGTTCTGGAATTGGCTGAGATCTGCGGCGCCCATCAGGTGGCAGTGTCGCAAGCGTTGGCAAAAATGAAGCAGGATTCGATCGTGGAGTGTCGGCGTGAAGCGCAATTTGCATTCTATCGGATTGCAGACTCTCGGGTGATGGACCTGATGAATGCGATGAGCCGAATTTTTTGTGACTAACTGGAAGGAGAACTCGATGCATACGTTAGTGAAGACTTTTGAGGAAATGATTCAAGATGGATCCACGCTTCCTCAAGGCTGGGATGTCAGAGCAGTGGTGAATGACGATAACTTGACGTTTTTGGGAATGAACAGCGTGACGAAAGAGGCTATTTGGGTCGATCCAATGAAGGACGATTTTGAAGTCTTATTGAGCGAGTCGCGGAAGCTCGAAGGTTATCGGTTTTTGGCTGTGATCGACACTCATACCCATGCTGATCACATCTCTTGTGCTGCGGATCTTGCCGAAGCCGTCGGTGCACCCTTGGTCATGCATGAGGGCGCTCCGAGCCGTAAAATCCATCTCCGCGTCTCTCGGGATGTAGCGCTGCCAGCGGTCGCTGCTCCACTCGAGATCCTGGTGACTCCGGGACACACTCGCGACAGCATTACGCCGGTCTGGGGACCCTTTGTTTTCTCGGGCGATACGCTCATCTATGGAGACACCGGGCGAGATGACCTTCCGGGAGGAGACCCGGTGAGTCACTATGAGAGTCTTCAGAAGATCAAAGCTCGGGCCAAGAATGAGATGATCCTTCTGCCGGGGCATGATGCGCAGGCTCGCATTTCAAGTTGGAAAACTCAGCTCGCAGTCAGTCCTTCCCTCTCGCAGCCCCGAGAGGTATTTGTCGCAGAGGCAGGGGCTTATGTGGGACCTTCCCCCAAGCTCCTCAAAGAGTCTTTGTTCTATAACTTTCAATAATTCAATCTGTGCGCTTGGCGCGAAAGGAGATCATTATGTCTCAAAGTCCTACGTCAATGTTTCACCTCAAGGAAATGCTCGGAAAACTCGGTCCCAAAGACCTGATTGTGGATGTTCGTGAACCCGATGAGTTTGCCGAAGGTCATCTCCAAGGAGCGAAGAACTGCCCGCTGAGTCACATCGCGGCCTACGCTCAAGAGCTGTCTCAGTACGATAATCTCTATGTGCATTGCCGAGCAGGTCGTCGCGCGGTGGGCGCAGTGGAGACACTGAAGCAAGCGGGTCTCAAAAACCTCCATTGTATCTACGAAGATGGAATGGCCGCTTGGGAAGCAGAAGGCTTGCCCACTGTGAAAGGCACGAAGTGATCTTGAGTTTGTTCATCGGTTACTTCGGTGCGCTTTTTTTAGGTGCACTCTTGGGATCGGTTGGGGGCGGAGGGGCGATTCTCTCTGTCCCCATTTTTGTATACGCATTTGGTGTACCGACGACGCAGGCGACCCAGTATTCGCTTTGGGTAGTTGCTCTAGGAGCACTCGTTGGTTTGATACCTTATGTTCGCAGTGGATGGGTTCGGGTCCGCTTGGCTTGGATGCTTGGGGTTCCTTCTTTTTTCGGTGTACTCATTGGACGTCGCATGCTTGTTCCTAGATTACCGGATCAGATGGTGCTGCCTGTTTTTGGCGGAGTCTCGCGTGATGAGTTTTTGATGGGGCTTTTTACAGCACTCATGTTCTTTGCTGCGCGATCCATGCTCAAGCCACGCGCCTCAGTTGTGGAGGACATCAAAAATGAGAAGACTCGTTCCTGGGGAGTTCTTTCCTTACAAGGTGTCCTTCTGGGGCTGGTCACAGGGATCCTAGGTGCAGGAGGAGGGTTTCTCATTGTGCCTCTCTTGGTTGGTGCGTTTCGATTGCCCATGAAAGAGGCAGTCGGAACATCGCTCATGATGATTGCGATGAATTCTGCGCTGGGGTTTGGGGTGGGGTTATCTCAAGCCGGTACAATCGACTGGCGTTTCTTGCTGCAATTTACTGGTATTGTACTTCTGGGTGTGTGGTTTGGAGTGAAAGGCGCGGGTCGAGTGGCGGGAGACACTCTCAAGCGAGGTTTTGGCCTCCTCGTTTTCGTACTTGCGATTGGGATTTGGATCCAGCTGGCAATAAAATGAGCCGGTCAGGCAAGAGAATCAATAAAACGTGATAGCCGTGAGATCGCCGAAGTCATCGGCACCTTCCCCATGGGTACTTGAGACGTTTAGAATTCCAAGTGCACCGTTCATACTCTGGCCCCAACATCGAACACTTCCGTCTGAGAATAGGGCGCAGGCATGTTGGCTTCCCGCGGTGATCTGACTCACGCGGGTAGTGGTGAGTGTTCCCATAGGTAACGTCATGGGTGCGGTGGCATTTGTGGCTTGGAACAGAAGTCCTTCACTTCCGTCAGCAATAGACGAAGATCCCCATCCTCTGACTCCGCCATCCGAGGTGACTCCCAAAGTCGTTTGATTACTCGTAGTGATCTGAAAAAGAGAGCTTGCAGCGTCTGCGATGGTGGTGAGTGGGGACTCTGCAGGACCGTCTCCGTAATGGGAGTTTCCGTTTCCAAGATTGAGTCCGGCTGCGCTCACGTCATTGCCGAGTTGTCCCTTATTTCCGGTCCCCCAACACACAGACTGCCCTGTTGATAGAGTAGCACATCCGTAATCTTGGGTTTGTGAGATATGGGTCGCCGATTTTGAGTTAAAGTCCAGAGTGGCGAAGTTATCAGTAAAGTCCATTTGGTTACTCGTACCGCCTGACCCGCGGGCTCCATTGATCCCTGATCCGACGCAGTTGAGTTGGCGGTCCTCGCGGAGTGCACAGACCTGATTGGTCCCGATAGTCACGTCGACTACATAGGCACTGCCCGCTGGACCCGCAGTGGTAGCTCCCCCCGATTGAGGAGTTTCACCAGGGTCATCGCCGTGAGCCACAGACGAAGGTCCGGCGAGAGGATCGATTCCAAGTCCAAGTTTCCCGTCTCCGTTGTAGCCCCAGCAGGTGATTTCTCCGGATGAGAGAATGGCACAAGCGGTTCCTTTTCCGAGTGTGATCTGTTTGGTATTGTGAGTTGCGTGGATTGCGATTGAGCTGATGAGGTCTGGAGTGGATGCAGGATGTCGTCCGAGACCCGTCGTGTTTCCAACTCCCAATTGTCCATCACCGTTTTCTCCCCAGCACTTCACATTGCCGTCGTCAAGGTGTCCACAGGTTGAGTTTCCTCCAGCGGTGATGTCTTTGAATCTCAAATTCGTTCCTGCCGTGACAAATGACTGATCAAGTAAGGTGCGGCCCACGCTCAGCCCAATATTCGATGAGTCTCCACTGCCAATTTATCCATCGCTTGCGTCCCCCCAACACTTCAGAGTTCCGTCGGTAAAGAGAGCGCAGTTATGTTCATGTCCAGAGGCGATTTTTTTGGGAAGCTTTGAGCCTCCGATGGCAATGGTTCCGTAGCTCGAGGGGTGCTCGTCGTCACCCAAGATATGGTAGGTAAAGGCTCCGGGTAGAAACACAGTCGTTAAATCGGATGCGGAGTATGGGAGCCCGTCGAGTACTTGAGGGTACCCGAGTGGAACATATGGATCCGAAAATCCCCAGCATTTGACCTCGCCCATAGATAACAAGGCGCAAGTAGATTGCAAGCCCAGCGCGAGACCGATGGCCTTACCTCCTAGACTGATTGCGGCTTCTGTACTGGGGTCTTGAATGGTCCCTAAGTGCGCTAAAGTGGTGGAGGACTTGGAGAGGCCGAGTTGTCCCCAATTGTTGTCGCCCCAGCAGCGGACATCTCCGGTATCAAGAATCGCGCAAGAGTGATCATCACCCGCTTCAACCGTGATGGCATTGACTGTTCCGATTTCGGCGATGCGCGAGATGTCCATAGTCTCTGCGCCCGTTCCATATCCCATATAGTTGAGTGCAGTGGGTGTATTGCCAATTCCGAGTTGTCCTCGGTTGTTGTTCCCCCAACAGAAAACCGAGCCATTTGCGAGGAGAGCACAGGTGTGTTTTCGACCCGAGGAGAGAGTGACGGGCTTGGCAGGGAGTCCGGTGAGAACAGTGTTTTGGGGGCCTAGCGAGGTGCTGTTCGTGTTTGAGATGTTTGCTCCGAGTTGGCCCACATCATTTTGACCCCAACATTTGACACTCGCGTCCTCCATGAGGACACAAGTGAATTTATCTCCTGCAGTGATATCAATTGCTCGAATGGTTCCCCCAAAAGCGTGAATCTGAACCGTATCGCGATACGCAGAGTCAGCAACAGTGCAGTTCTCAGTTCCGAGTTGGACTCCCAATTGACCGCAGGAGTTTCCTCCCCAGCAGCCAACCGTTCCATCGGAGAGGATCACACAAGTGTGGTCCCAGCCCGCAGCGATCTTGCGCGCGTGGAGTACCCCAAGGTTGACCAAGTTACCAGGGGTCACAGTTCCCAGTTGGCCCACGTTGTTTCTTCCCCAGCAGCCGACCTGACCGGATTCAAAGATCGCACAGGTAAAGTTAGCCCCCAGCGCAAGCTCCTTGATCTGTCGTGTTCCAGTCAGTAGCGGAATCGTGGGATATTCCAGCGGAGAGAAGTCTTCCGCAATGTTAAAGAGATCTTCGTGCCCCGTTTGGTCCTCCAAGTTCGATCCCCAGCACCTTGCTTGCCCATCGGCCAACAAAGCGCATCGGTGGGATCGTCTCAGTGTGGGTGTTGAGCTGATATTTGGAGCACGGGAACTATAGATTTTTTTGACCTGAGAGCGGGCATCGATGATGAGGTTCTTTTGGTCTGATAAGGAGTTTGCCGTTCCGGGGGCAGGAAGTGTGAGTGAAATGGAGTTACCGGCGCTGTCGGTGATACTTGCTGATCCTGTAAGTGTCAGTGCTGTTGTCGATGCATAGTCAAGGTCACTCGAGTAATCTCCTGGTCTTAGATAACAATGCACAGTGAGACTAGAGACAGAGCTTTGATCGATTGAGTAACTGTCGCAAGTGGAAGAGGTTGCTGGATAAAACTCATTATCCACATCCAATTCGAGAGAGAGTCTCCCCCCACTGGATACGAACTGAATTGGCTCAGTAAACACGACATCTACCGACAGATTCATATTCCCGCTGAGTGCAGGATAGGAACCGTTGCTTTGACTTGAGGTGACACGAAGGACCGCCGGCGCGGTCGTGTCGATCACTACACTTGCACTTGCTGCTAACGAACCCGAGCTACTTCCAGTGGGAAGTGGAAAGCTAAATACACCTGCCTCTTGGAAAAAGTTTCCATACTCGTCCTCGATCGTTACCCCAGTGAGATCCATGCTTCCACCACTGACAACATCTAGGTCTCCGCTCGTATCTCCTGCTTGAATTGTGTACGAACACTGCAATCGATTTGAATTTCCAGGGTCCGATACGCAGGACACGGTTCGGTCGGTGGCACCCATTTCGAGGGGGATGGTGGGAGATCCTGTGAGGTTGATCGTTTCCGAGAACAGAACGTAGACGGTAATCGTATCTCCTGCGTTGTAGGCGCCGGTGGTAGTTGCCATACTGAGTCCGATGATCTCAGGCGGCTGCGAGTCAATGGATACGGATACCGTTTCCTTCTTGATGGGGATCTCTGTGAGTGATGTGGATAGTTTTGGGGATTTTTTGGTTCCATTTGAGTTCTTAAAAAAAGAAGTTTCGCTTTCGCGAAAAGGCGAATCTGTCGAGATCGTGATTTCACTAGCAGTGATGTTGGATGCTACCGTGTAATGAAAAGTGAGAGTCTCGCTACCAGTTCCGGTTAAGTAATTTGCCCAGACTATGGAGTCTCCGACCGACAAGTTAATTCCAGGTGTGCCCTCGACTTCGATGGGGTCGCTAAATACGGCTTCCACTTCGAGAATGTCGCCCGCTCGAAGTTGAGTTTGGAGAGACTTTGAGCGGATCGAGAGCAGCTCGGGAGAGTTCAGGAACAGAAGTCCCTGCGCCGAAAACTCCCCACACGCGCAGAGGAGGATCGGCAAAAGTCCGAACACGACCTTCCATGCGGAGTGCAACGTCTTTGCCGTAGCTCCGGAGCAATTGCGAGTCTGGAAATAGGAAGTTCCTTGCTGTACCAACATCCCCTTTTGATAAGGTATTGGGTAACAAGCGTTTCGGGAATTGTGTCAAATAAGACACGGTACGAATGCGAATGTGAATCCAAAGCGATTCTGTCCTCGCTTAATTCCGAAGCGAAAATGTCCCAAGTATTGAGAGGTAACTCCCTGTTCTGATTGTCTCTTTCTATCTCAAACAGAGGAGGGGGATAGCAGGAT
>Ga0169931_10014270_pt1 | contig 10768 bp, 5 predicted proteins | sample Kivu_15m_20L_FD_129675 | JGI IMG/M metagenome (GOLD analysis project Ga0169931, IMG submission 129675) | Freshwater microbial communities from Lake Kivu, Western Province, Rwanda to study Microbial Dark Matter (Phase II) - Kivu_15m_20L... | ecosystem: Environmental > Aquatic > Freshwater > Lake ... | reverse complement strand
TCGTGGAAGCGTGCGCTTGGGGTGACTAAAGCCAAGAGGCGAGTGTCGAAGAAGACGGGCATACCGTTGTCGCGGGGTGGGCGGCGAATGAAACTTGGTAAGTGGCTGGGGATGAAGTAGGGGTTTTTGCCCAGCTAGCCGCGCTTCAAGCGCAACCCGAACCACCCGGCGAACATCAACACGAAATACAGGGTCGGAAACTCGCCCTCGACAATCCAATAGATAATCGGAAAGACCACGACTCCCGGGGTCAAGATGAACCCGAGAATCAAGCCGAGTACGCCGAGCCACTTGGCCCACGCGACAAACCAGAAAATGTATTGCAGCGCACCGGCAACCAGTGTGATCAACACACCCACAGGCCGCAACGAGTTTTTAAAAGGATTCACCGTGCCATCAATTTACGCCCGCGACCTGCTGTTAGCTTTACGCGCCACTGTGCAACACCCCTTACCTAAACTCACTGTTTTAAATCTGACCAAGGGGTAAATCATGAGCGAATCAAGTTCTTTCGTGCCAATCGCTTTGTCCGGTCAGTTCCCAGTCTTATAGACGAAAACGTAAGTTTTAAAGGGTTTTGTCGTTCGCAAACCCCAAAAATTGAAAATGATGTATTGCACCCCCTCGCGCAACGGTTGTGTCGAGATAATCCAAGGAGGATTATTGAATAAGTCAGTGAAAGTTCCAGAAGTAATGACCCCAGAGCCACGATGGGAAGCAAACTAAGGTCAATTCTTGTGACTATTGAGCTTCGCTTCGGGTGGTCCTAAAGATGGTATTGCCATCGCGCTCGCCTGACTGGGCGACCTCAATTTCAAGAGTAGGCAACCTGCTTGCCCAATTACCTTCGACTCCAGTTGGCCAGCTAGCTCCGCGCCTATTACTTTCGGTGCCGACAGGTCAATATGTTTCGTGGTTACTGGCAAATGGGGCTCTCAAAGCAGAACCAAAGTTGGGTCAAGATCCCGTTATCGGCGACAGAGTGACGGTTTGGTTAAACAAGAAAATGCAAGATGTTTTTGTGAAAGCCCGAGGCGACAATGAATGGGAACTACGGGATGGGACCTCCTACAAGATGGGTCGAAATGGTGTAGAACGAGTTCCGGGCGTTGTGCTTCCGAGCGAGACACCATCAAATCGTGGATTTGGCCAGCCAACACCTGAATACAGAAAACAACTGTCCGAGATGGGGGCTAATTACTCGCAAATTTACGCGGACCAGTGCGGCTCGCCAGTGGTTGTAATTGGCGATGGGAAAGAATTTTTGCGCAGTCAGAGAGATGAACTTGTGAATGGCGCAAATAATTGGTTGGATTCGAAGTCAGCAGTTTTGCTTGACCAAGACTCAGGGCAAGTGAGTAATCCAGATCGCATTTTGTTTCATCCTTTTATGATTTTTAGTCCAGAGATTGCGCAGTTAAATTCGTGGCTAAGGATGATTTCTCCTCGTTTGGTCATTGTTACGCGTTGGTCTTACTTCCGCCGGATGGATGAAGCGTTGTTCGCCAGTGCACCCATGGTTGTAATCGCAAATAGAAGGGTTGAAAAGAATTGGAATGCGATAGACGAAACTGACGAGAATCAAGAATTGGGAGAAGATTTTCGTTCGATGAAACTTAATCAACTGCCTAACGGTATTTTCGCACGCAAATTTGTTCGTCGAGTTGAGCCCCCTCGCAAGATTAATGATTTTGAAGAGGATGGAATCTAATGGCTAGAGATCTTAAAGAAGCACACGTTCGCTTTTTGAACGCCGAGTCGGTAGATATCACATCTCAATGGGTTTCATGGCCCGAGTACATAACTTTTGTCGAAAATCTGATTTCGTTTTCTAAACTCGCCAAGTCTGCAGCCTTAGATCAAAAGACTCAAGCCGAACTTGATCGGTATTGGGATCTGCGAAAAGCCTTACGAGGATCGCCCCTTCATCCAAAGGAGTGTTTTGATAGTTCAATTTCGGACGACACCGTTGACCCAAATAGTGAGTTAGGGGCTGCATTATCTAGATTACGAGAAAGTGTGAAATTGCTCTCCGCAACTGACAATCCGATGCGAATTCAGATGCTTCAACATTATTCAAGCATGACAAAGTCAGGTAGCAATAAATCAGACAAAGCGTATTTGCTTGTGGATTACAAGTCGGTATCCAAAGTAAATGCGATTCTTGCGACAGAATTTTTTAACAGCAGCGCAATTCAAGCAACGAAGCTACGTCCTCTGAGCAAACTTGAAGCAGCTGAGATCCTGTTTATTTTTGGAGCTCCGGAAAATCACGCTTATTCGTTTAATATAGGAATCGAAAAGTCGCGCGAAGTTGCTTGGTTGTTTAACTCGCCAGCTGCGCGAAGAGTCGTGCTATATCAACTTGGAGATTGTCCTTCTTTTGATTCCTCTCGTTATGAGATTTGGCCAGAGTCACAACAGTTTCGTGCCAAGTCGGTGGGTGTCAAACCAATTGTCTCTGTCGAAAACTTTGAACCAGCTTTAAGAATCGATCCGATCGACGAGCCACTATCAAATCCTGGTGATCCTGTTGTCGAAGCTGTTGTCGTGCATCTTTTTAACGGTCGGTATATCTATTACTCAGATGTGGTTCCTCCAAAACCGACCTGTGTGCGAAGCGATGAAATCGAAATCGAAATTGATGATCGTATTCGGGCATCGTCTTTACGACCGGGTGACGTTCTATTGATCAGGACCGGCGTGGCGTCGCACACGTTTTTGCGTTCGCATGCAAAAGTTTGGTTGACCGAAAGATATGGGGATTCAGGCACAGAAGAAATGTTCAAGATTGTTGACACCTATAAAAAGTCGCTGCAAGCAAAGTACGACGACTCTAATTTCATTAGAAACTTGGTGAATGGTGGCATGGAGGAGGGCTACATCAAAAATCAGATCCTTAAGGCGTTTGAGGGTTCGACTATTGCTACACAAAGGTCTGAAAACTTCATTCAGATTGCACAGGCTTTGGGTTTGAATTACGGACCAGCTGAGTGGAGTGCGATACTCAAACTCCAAACCGCGCATCGACAGGCCGGACATGTTGCAAGTCAGGAACTGAGAGATATTGTTTGTGAAAATGACTCATGGCAGGACGTGGTTAGGGAACCGGGAATCGCAAAACTGAAAGCTGGCAGTATCGGCGAGATGGTTCTAATACCGGTCGTTCAAAAACCCGATCAAATTGTTCGAGTGTCAGTTAGCTCGCTTGGCCAATTACAACACAAACCTGTTTTATTACATGGATGAGATAAGGTCCGGTTCTAATGAATGAAATTGAGCTGCGCGATCAAATGGTTGCAGGAATCAGGAGGTCACTATTTGGCCCTGATTCGCTCGCAACGACGATTTGGCCGGGTAGCAGTAAGCCAGCTTCAGTTGTTGACGATGGTTTTGATCCTAAGGAAGCAAGACCGATAGGACCGTGGGTGCACCCTGATGGCCAGGAAATTCTTGACCAACTTCCACATCGAGTTTATGGAACTGGGGTTTTGTATTCAACCCAAGTCGTGTCAGCTAGAGATATCCCTGATGCCGTAATGGAGTTGAATGATGACGAAGAATCAGCACCGGAGATAGGGCTACCCGAGGGTCCTGATGAAGTTGATGATGAAGTTAATCAGTTGGAACAACGAACTGGGTCAATCCCGCAATCGTTGGCATTTAGCATCCGGATCCCCGACACGATTAAATCGATTGACGTCTCTTTAATTTTTGGAACTTATCTCGAATTTTCGGCAAACAAGCAGCAAAATACTTGGTGGAAGCGTGTGCCTCATGAAAAAAAGCTGAAGCTTCCCATCTCTAATGAGCGATGCGAAGAAATCATTAACGTTGAACCGCATATCCTCAAAGTCGGAACTCACGTAAGGACCTCACAGGTCGGATCTTGCATCGTCACTGTATGGGTACAAAATGATACACCTCACGAACGTTTGAGCAACCTCTCGACAACATCAATTTTTCAAGTGCAGTTGTCAGCAACCGTTTCAAGCCTTTTGCCGTACGTCGATCCATCGGCTGCGGAAGTCTCAAGTCTTGACCTGTTGTATCGCAATCATCCACTGAAAGCAATCGGTCATGGCTGCGATGTTCGTATCACTGAACATGAAGAATTCGCACGTATTGAGTCGGACTCGATGCCAGTCGTTAAAGTCCCCTCACTTAGTCCTGATGTGAGCAATGCCGTTGGAATTCCGTATTCGGTGGGAATGAAAGATCTTGCCGAGTTTAATTCAGATGCAAAAGTGGGGATAGAGCGAATTATTTCAGATTATGAAAACTGGATTTTGGATCAGGAGCAGAAAATAGAAAGCCTTGACTTGACTTTCAAAAATATTGCAGTTGGTCATATAAAAGAATGTCGAGTTTTCTTATCGAATATCAAATTGGGTTGGGCGCTTTTAGGTCAGGACTCAGATATTCAGCAATGTCTGCGGGATGCCAGTGAAGCCATGAACCAGCAGCGAGTTGCGTATGGTGCAGAGACACGAGAGATTATCTATGATTCGAAAACCAAAAAGTGTTTGGTTCAAGGTCAAAGCCCTCATATTGCAGAAAGGGACCAGGCTCGCTGGCGACCCTTTCAGATCGCGTTCATACTTGCGAGTCTCGTCCGTGCATCAGCTAAGCAAGATTTTGAAGATACGTCTGTAGATGTCATTTGGATGCCTACTGGCGGCGGCAAGACCGAAGCATATTTAGGTTTGTCGGCATTCGTGATTCTGTGGGAGCGACGTCTTCAGTTGCTTGGTGTCCGCAAGTCTTCCCCGGTCGGAACCACAAAGGTTTTTATGCGTTACACGTACCGACTCTTGACGGTTCAACAGTTAACACGTGCCGCATCGTTGATCTGCGCATTGGAAATTATTCGGGATAAGAATCCCGCTCGCTACGGTTTTGGAGAAGTCCGTATTGGCTGTTGGCTAGGAGGCAAGACGACGCCAAACACTCGTGCGCAGGCGGTTACCCGATACAAAACTGCCAAACGGCTACCTAATAAAAAGAAAGCTGAGTTTGTGCTGACTAAGTGTCCTTGGTGCGGTGCCCGGTTGGCAGAAGTTTATGACGGACAACCAGTTGGTTATCGAATCGTGAAAGTATTAAACAAAGACAGAGTGATGATCCACTGTCCAGACGAGAACTGCCACTTTCGTTCGAGAACAATAAAAAATGAAAAAGGAAAGATTCTGGATAGAGGCATTCCACTGTTTGATACAGACGAGGATTTGTATGACTTTCCACCTGACTTTGTGGTTGGAACAGTTGACAAATTAGCGACGATGGCCTGGAAACCGAAGTCTGGACGCTTATTTGGAATTAGTGATGGTGTGCGTAAGTGGTCTCCTCCGACGCTACTCATTCAGGATGAGCTTCACCTAATAAGCGGGTCACTTGGAAGCATCGACGCCAGTTTTGAGACAATGATCGAAGAGCTTTGCACCAATGATGGCGGACGCAAACCCTTGATCGTTGCTTCAACCGCCACCACCAAGAATCACTCAGATCAAATTGCTAATTTGTATGCGCGAAGTTCACGAATTATTCCTCCTCTTGGACTCGATATCAAAGATTCTTTCTTTGCACGGCAAGATGATTCAGCCGCTGGAAAGACTTATGTCGGTTTAGCTCCTATGGGATTTGTAAGAGCTGTTCAATCACAAACCGGGGTTTTAGCTCTAGTCACACACTTCGCGCCAGTATTTGAAAGTGCTGGTGCAAAAATTGATCCCTATTGGACTAACATCGCTTTCTTTTCAAGCCGACGCGCATTAGGAATGGTGATGTCATCTATCGAGGAGTCATTTAAGCGGAAGATCCGTTTTTGGCGTCAAGTTTCGGGACTATCAAGTGGAGCTCTTAAAGATGGGGAGCCAGGAGCGACAAGATTTCTTAGACGCGTAAAACAAATAACGGCAACTGCTAGCGAAGATGTCAGTCTTGTTCTTGACCAGCTCGCTTTGGAATACCCAGACGCAAATGCGATTGACCTTTGCTATGCAACTTCAATGGTTGAAGTGGGGCTTGATGTACCTCGTCTTGGATTGATGACAGTAATGGGTCAACCTAAAGGCGCAAGCCAATACATTCAGGTAACTGGTCGAGTTGGTCGCAAAAAGGAAAGCCCAGCCCTTATTCTGGTGGCGTTCAATACAAATAATGTTCGGGATCGTTCACACTTTGAATCGTTTAGAGCGTCACACGAAAGGTTGTATGCGTCGGTAGAGAGCGCAAGTGTCACTCCTTTCACGCGACAAGCACTAAATAGAAGTCTTAGATCGGCAACGACTGCATTATTGAGAATTTTAAACCAACCAAATTTTAAGCCGCAAGACTGCTTGATGAAATGGGGTCAAATTGAGGCAGCATTTGTTGCCCGAGCTAGTCACTCATCTGCGAAGTCTGCGGCCAATGTTGAGTCTGTATTTGCGACAATGAAATCCGAAATCTCGGCACAGTCGCTCAATGGCTTCGAATGGGAAGGGGATAAACCATTTATCTATGGATACGAATCAGAAATTCCCGTTCAGAGATTAGAACCATTTTGGAGAGCTTTACGCTCGATGCGAAGTGTTGATTCAGATGCTTTGGGGGCAATTATCAGTAATGCGAGACCAAATGTGCCTAAAAATTCAGAAGAAGAAAATTCAGTAGAAGAAGAAGGCGAGTATGAGATATGAAAAATGCTTGGAAAACACAAATCAAGCGAAGTCACCTCATTCTCTCATCGGGGGTCGGATCGATTGTTCGAACCCAAAATGGTGTTACTGCATTAATCGCGGGATTACCTTCATGGTTAGAAACTATTCCAGTTAGTGGCCCTGACTTGCCCTCCCTCCAAAAAGCGCAAAGGGCGTATCTCGATGAATATGAAATCCGTGATGCCGAACTTGAGGATGCATGCGGCGTTAGTCGATTTATCGCACCACCAAAACAAGACGACGAGGTTTATGGTCGTAAGCAAAACTACAATTGGGAAGTACCGCTAATCAGATTCCCGTTGGCCGGCGTGTGTGAAAATTTCAAATGCCAGCGTTTGCGTGTAGCGAGTGCATCAGATAGTCAAGTTCTCGACTGTACTCACTGTGCGACAGATCGAAAATATAAACATAAGTCACGACAAGTTCCGATTTTTCTCATCTGTGCTAATGGTCATTTAGATGAAGTCCAGTGGGATACATTAATGAGCCACAAGAGCGGCTGCACCGAGAGTAAAATTAAGGTTCAGATTGGAGAAGTTTTAACTTTTCCACGAGCGACCTGTTTGGGGTGCGGGGCGAAATCTGATAGTGACGATTTAGAGTTCGCATGTACAGGTCGATCCCCGTGGTTGTCGCACTTTTCGAATGAGCCCTGCGTGGAAAAAATGAGAATAGTTGAGCGAACAAGTGTCAGCACTTATTACCCTTCAACGAAATCGTCAATTCACATTCCGATTGATTCAAAATTCGATGAATCACTTCTGAACTGGCTCACGCAGCGGCCATTTGCAAACCTTGTCGATATAAAAAATGATGAACAGATAGAAAAATTGTGTGGTTACTGCGTTACAGCAGGTTTTTTGGTTTCGAAAGAGTTACTTGTAGAGCACGTTGAATATATAAAGAATCGTGAGCAAAAGTTAGACAAGGATGAAGAAGACCTCTGGGACGTTGGCGTCGCTAGAACACGTGAGTTTGACATTATGTCTGGGAAAATAGATTATCCAGCACTTCAGAATTCAAAACTTATCGAAGTCGACGTGATTGACGTTGGATTGTTTCAGCATCAATTTATAGGTGTCCATAATTTGATTACTGGTGTGACAGCAGTCCATAGGTTAACTGAGACACGAGTACTGGATGGTTTCTCGCGTGTTGAGCCGAGGTCACTAACTCGGCGAGAGGGTTACAGGATGCTCTGGGGTCACGAAGTTAAGTCTGATTCCTGGCTGCCGGGTTACCGTGTTCATGGCGAAGGAATTTTGCTTGAGCTTAACTCATTCATTATTGCTCAACGACTTGGGAGCGATTTAATGAAAAAGGATTTGATTGATCTAGGTAATCCGAGTGGCGCACTTTCTTCCGGTGGGGTGTTGGCACATTCTCTTGCGCACCTCCTTATAACTGCTCTCGCCGATGATTGTGGATATCAACTTCCAAGCATTCGGGATCGTATATATGACCTGGCTGACGGTCGCATTGGATTAATGGTTTATACAGCCGAAGGGGACTCTGTTGGTACTCTCGGCGGACTGGTTGCGTTCGCTCAACCAGGCCGATTTGAGAAACTTCTTGAAAAGGCGCTTGAGATTGGTCGCTGGTGTCCTCAGGATCCAGTTTGTATTGAAAGGCTTACCGATGAAAGGGCTGGAATTCACGCAGCGTGTCATCAATGCCTTCTTTTGCCCGAAACATGTTGCGAGAAATTCAACTCGTGGCTTGATAGGTCTACGATTGTCGGGCGAAGTGAAAAGTTTCCAAAGGGAGTTTTGTAGTGATACAAGGCAAGACCTGCACAGTCTTCGGATTGTGACTTGGAACATCAAACAGGGTTTAACGCCATGACGATAGGTGATCAGAAGGTAAAGGCGGTAACGTTTTTTGGTGGGCATAAATGTGTACACAGAAGCTCCCGAATTCATCGGTGAGCGCCGATTTGCCGAGCGTTTAGGCTTATTGCTCGATCATCGAGCACATGCTTGGTTTGGCGTCAACTATCTGCCTGGCGTAAACGATATTGATGTTCTTCTTTGGCACGAGGCGATTGGTGTCTTCACAATTGAGGTCAAAGCTATTTCTCTATCAATGATTGAGAAATTTAGTCTTACCAAGTGCAAGATTGAAAACCGTGTCGAAGGAAAATCTCCTCACGTTCAGGCACAGAAAGCAGAGTTGACTCTTCGAAATTACCTGTGGGCAAGAGGAATCAAGTTCTTCAATGTCGCAACTGCCGCATTTTCTGAAATATCTAGAGCGGAATGGAATTCTGCTTGGGCCTCAAGCCCGCAACTTTCAGGCAAGTGGGCAGAATCAATTATTTTTCAGGAAGATCTTCAATCTGGTCCAGAAGTGCTCCTGAACAGACTTGAATATATCTATCTCAATCCACCCTCTGGTAGTGGAAGTGATCGAAAGTTCTCTAATAATCCGGGAATATTTGACAAACTAAAAAAAAGTATTTCTCCTGACCAGGAAAAACCCCAACCGATTCCCTCCGACATGAGTCGGCTGCGGGAACTGGAAGACTCTGTCTACCAAGAGACAAAAAACAGATTTCCCGCCTTTGGAACTGGACAACTTTTGTATACGGGGCACCCCGGTACAGGGAAGACCTTCAGACTTTTACAAATTGGATATGAACACGCCTCCGCAGGCGCAAAAGTCATCTTTTTGTGTTTTAACAAGGTACTAGCTGCAGATATTCGGCGGCTATTGGTCGGTCGTGAGTTCCTCAGTCAACAATTGCGTCTCGGTGACGAGCCGGGCGAGTCTTTTGTCTTAGATGTCGCTGATGTTTGGGATGTGCTCCTACAAAGACTCGCTGAACAAGGTCTCGCGGGAGTGAGAGGTTACAACTTTGCAGAAAGTTTGGACTCAAACAGTTCGGACTCAAATAGTTTTGACACCCAAGGCCGTGAAGCAGTTGAACTGCTTGATGCAGTGAGGGATGAAATTGGAGTTTACGACACAGTTCTGATAGATGAAACTCAAGACTTCAAGGAGTGGCAATTCAAGCTTGCAAAGCTTCATTTGAAGAAAGGCGGAACGCTCCTGATTGCACATGGGAAAGGTCAGGAGTTGTATCCGGCGGATCCCGCCACCGAAACGCTCCTTGAGGAGTTCCCGAAACAGGGATTGCGTCGAAATTTTCGCAATACGAAAGAGTCTTTTCGTGCCGCGTATGTTGCGCATCTGAGCCAACTTGATCGAGAAAAGATTAAATCATCCGCAAAGCGGTTTGTTCAAGATTTCTCAGGAAAAGAACAGGGGCTTGATTTTGAAAGGGCCGAAGGTCGCTACCCAATACTTGAACCAGTCGATATGAAATCTCTCTCTGGAGAAGATCCTTCATCAGTATTTTATGCAGAAGAGGAGATGGAAGTCTTAGTAGCTCGGTACCAGCAAATTTTAAGAGAGCAAATTGACTTTTTGGAAGAGCGACATCGCCCAATTGATCTTCTGTTGCTAGTACCCACTGAGAAGTGTGTTGAAGCGCGTGCAGTAAAAAAAGCATTAGAAGGGTTGAAGCAGGAATTCATTGACTTAACTGATGTAGCATTGCGAAGAGCAACTGTCGCCGCAACGTCAGTCCGTCTTTGTACCTTTCATTCTGCAAGGGGGATCGAGGGGTATCGCGTAGTCATATTTGGGCTCTCACTTCTCCCACGACTATGTAAACAGATTGGTTTGAGCAAGCCTGAAAATCTTCTTTATGTGATTTTCACTAGAGCAGTATTTGAGACAACAATTGTCATTAGGTCAGACGAATGGAATAATGACATTGTTGTGCTAGTTCAGGAGATTATTTCTCACTTATCGAGTCGGAATTCAGAAAACTAAACTCGTTGCCGAAAGGCGCCAACAACTCACACTAGCGAAATAGACATGTTAGCTGTTGGAGATTTTGCGTCGACGCTGGGCCGAGCAGGCCCTGCGTAACGCAGTGCGTCGTGTAGAGCGGGTTCCACTTGTGCCGCGTCGATCTCTGCTTCTGTAACTCGCAGTTCGGCGGGGGACAGCGCTACGCCGTCGAAGTGTCGCGTCGCGTCGACTACGGCATCGTCACC
>Ga0169931_10014269_pt1 | contig 10770 bp, 10 predicted proteins | sample Kivu_15m_20L_FD_129675 | JGI IMG/M metagenome (GOLD analysis project Ga0169931, IMG submission 129675) | Freshwater microbial communities from Lake Kivu, Western Province, Rwanda to study Microbial Dark Matter (Phase II) - Kivu_15m_20L... | ecosystem: Environmental > Aquatic > Freshwater > Lake... | reverse complement strand
GATTTTATAAACTTCACCTTTGGTTTTGATACGACCTCCAGAAACATCCGTTCCCTCGCCAGCCAATTCTTTGAATAGAGTCAATTCTCCGCTAGACTTGATTTGAAATTCAGGTTCTGCCTCTAGATCCTTTAATTCCTTTATGTATCCTCCTTTCTGTATTTTCAATTTCAAAATTTTCAAAGCTGCCTGTTTGGTCATAAAATCTGAAAGCGACATAAGAACGAAATATGGGGCCGTATTGATATTGATCCTATCATCGTAAGTATCCCCGTAAGGTAGATAGGCGGTAATATTATTCGAGAGCACATAATCTTTATCGGAGAAGAGGGCTCTCTCTTCTTCTGTTAAAAAGTCCCTAGAAGAATTTTTATTTAGATCCTTAGGTTTCAGGGATTCATAAATCATTTTTCTATCGAAGCCCTTGATTCTAAGTAATTCGGATAGGGAATACAGTGGGGCATTCTTAGTTTTTCTAGGGGGTTTTAACCTAGAGTAGTAGTATTCCTCTGCCCCCCCCCCTGTTTCCTGGTGATTTTCATCGATCCAATCTATTATGGGATTGATTAGCTCTCTCTTTAATCCGAATTGATAGAAGAGTCTACTCATCATCTCAATCATTCTTTGGTTAGGTTGATCATCATACATTTTGACTAGGCTATTAACATTAATTTTACCGTCTTCTGGGCTCATTGTATAATAGATCACTCCTCCTCCTAAAGGAATGGGAGGAGGATCCAACGCTAGTCCTGATTGATACAACAATTCTTCTGGAATCTTTTTTAAAGCTCCAACAGCCCCTGTGAAACCAGCTTTAGCTAGCATATGTGCTTTGAAACCATCACCATTTGAAATAGCGATCTGGTATTCTGTAGCGGCATCTTGAAAAAATTTTCCTGAAGTAACCAAGGATGCAGCACCTAATGCCATGATGAGTACCATCACCATGAATCCTCTTCGATGTCGTCTATTTCTGTAAGATGCCAGGGAATGCAAGTGATTCATATTTTAAATATGTATTTCCGACAAGTGCTATTATTTCTATTCGGATCAATTTTGGAATCTTTTTAGAGGTCCTGGAATTCCAGTCATCCACCCATTTGTCTCCTCTCTCCGAATATTTTAGCTGAAATGATTTTACATTTTCGATTAGAATATGTTCAACACCCCCTCTTGTCGGAAATATATCCACCATTTCATCTTCGCGACGAATCAAATAAAAAAGATCTGAGACTTTAGATCTATCCATTCTTTTAAGGTAAAATGAGACTTCTCTTACCGAAGCCGCTTCTTCTTCTTCTGAATTAGGATTGGAGCTCGCAAAGACTATTCGATCATTTCTTTCTCCATTAACTCCATCAGATTTTCCCACAAATAGAATTCTTCTCTGGTTATCCACAAAATATGTTCTAGCAATGGCACTCCGAATGTTTTCTATACATTGTAATATGTCTTTTCTATAATTGCTTGAACCACCTTTTTTAGAAATAGAATTTGCTGTATAAAACGCAGTGAAGATTCCTGTAAACAGTACACCTAATAATAATATAACAATAGAAATTTCAATTAAAGTAAATCCTGACTTAGGGCTTCTAATACTTTGCACTTCGAAATGTTTCAACCGTATATTTATTATTACTTGTCTCTAATGGATAAAAAATAGATACTCTTACTCGGAAGACTTTCAGCAATCCTCCAGTTTCAAAATTCCGTGACTGTCCTCTTTTTTTTAGAAGCTCTGATACCCCTTCATCACGATCGCTTAATAAATCTTTAGGAGTTTTTTTCTTTAAGGCATCGGATCCGGGTCCATTAGCCAGCTTTAATAAATCCATTTCCTCTTCTTTGACCTCAGTCTCAAAACTATAACCTGGGTAACCAGGAATTTCACCTTTCGCAGATTCTGAAATTAATGAAGTAGATGCATCTAATTGCGCCATTTTGACTTTTGCTAATTGCACAGCATTTGAAATACTAACGGCCTTTTTCTGGTATTTCATTCCTTCAGCAATCATAGAATAAGTATATACCATAGCTACAGCGGCCATAGCCATAGCAATAGCGACCTCTAAAAGAGAAAATCCATGTCTATGGCTTTTTCTTTTCATTCTTTTCCCCTGACTCATCTCTCTCATCTAATCCATATGTTATTTTAGTTAGTTCTAATTCACTAGGTAAGAATTCTCCTGGATGAATTTTGAAATTGTTTCCATATCGAAAAATTTGAATTGTTTTGTAAATTTGACTATCTGACCCAATGTAAAGAAATACGTCCATTGCCTGTCCTCCAGGTCTAAAATATATTTTTAGCTCTCCTTCGGTTTGTTTGATGCCAGAGACATCTCTTGCTGACTGAATTTGGGCATAAAAAGGTAATTTAGATGGTTTTAAGATTGGCTCTTCAATTATACCTGTTTCTTCACGATTTAGAATAAGAAGTGAATATTTATCGTTTTCAAAATCATATTTGAATACTGTAGTTTGGTTGGATAGCTGAGCTTTGTTCGCAGCGAATTTGAAGCTTTCTATAAGCTTCAATGAATAATCCGTAGCACTTGGTGCAATCAAATTTCTCAAGGACGACCCCAAAAAGCCCATCAATGTTCCTAAAACTAGGATGACTATAATGAGCTCAACGAGTGTAAGTCCTGAGCGATTATTTGAATGCGGTCGGATAGTCTTCAGAGTCTAGGATATTGAAATCTTTGTTTCTTCCTTCACCGCCATCTTTCTTGTCAGCGCCTAAGGTCATGATTTGGACAGAATTGTTATCATCGTACTTCAATTGGTATGGAGTTCCCCATGGATCTTTTAGAACTGATTTATCTTTGACTAAAGGTTCATAATCTGACGCGACTTCCGCATCATCGGGTCTTTCTATAAGAGATTTAAGTCCTTGTTCTTCAGTAGGCATCTTGCTATACTTGTCAAAATACTCACGGAGCTTTATATCTAAAATTCTTCCATCATTTTGAATTTTTAGTTTTGCTTGGCTATCATTGCCGCTTCCAAAATTTTTAAATCCCGCATAAAGAATCCCCATCAGAGATCCAATTATGAGAATAACTACTGTGAGCTCAATAAGAGTAAGACCTTTCCGATTTTTTCTAGACATTGTTTTCCTCAAAGATTTTGAATTTCTTGCGTAAGTTTGTACATAGGAGTCATAATAGCCGCCATAATCGTGAAAATTATTCCTCCCATAACTAGAATCATGATAGGTTCCAAGCTCTGAGTCAAGGACTTGACTGAAGTATCCACTTCTCCCTCGTAAATTTCTGAGATTTTTTGCATCATTTCCGGAACGGTATCGGAGGCCTCTCCTGCAGTAAGCATACCTAAAACCATTTGGGGGAGGATTTGGCTCCCCTGGAATGAGTCAGATATTTTTCCTCCTTCTTTGATCTTTGCGATTGCCTGGGTGATTTCTTCCTGAAACACAGAGTGGGAGACTATGCCACTCACTATATGCAAAGAAGAGATCAAAGGAACCCTATTTTGCAGGAGAATGGAAAGGTTACGGGCAAATGTAGAAACCAAAATCTTACGAAATAAAATCCCGACAACTGGAGCTCTGAGAATAAATTTATCCCATTGCTTTTTGCCATTTTTGCCGTTCTTCCACCTGGAAAAAACATAAGAAAGAAAAATAATCCCAAGTAATAGTGGCAACCAATAGTGAGTCAAGAGAAATGAAAGTCCAATTACAATTCTTGTAACTAGAGGCAGTTCAGCATTAAAAGAAGCAAAAAGTTGTTCTATTTGAGGTATAACAACTATTAGTAAAAAAACTGAAACAGCCAAACTAAGAAGACCCATAATCATAGGGTAAATCATAGCCACTTGAACCTTACTTTTCAATTCGGCTGATTTTTCCTCCAATTCCGCCAGTCTATTCAATGTTCCCTCGTAATTTCCTGTCGTTTCTCCCACAGAAACCAAACTCGGGTATTGATCTGGAAAAATCGCAGAATGCTTTTTCATGGATTCACTCAATGAAATGCCTTCCGTTATATCTGCTCTCATTTCAATCAAAACTTTTTTGAAATAGATATTTTCTACTTGATCTATGATGGTGGCAAGACTTCGATCTAAAGGGATACCCGCTCCGAGAAGTGTGGCAAGTTGTTTGGCGAAAAGACCAACTTCTTTTCTTGGTATGCGATAAAGTAGATTGGCGAGAAATGGAAAAAGCTCTCGCTCCTCTTTTTCTCTGTCTTCCTCCACTGTTCGGACATAAAGGCCTTTTGATTTTAACTTCATCCGAGCTCCTGCTAAGCTAGGAGCATCAATTATACCCTTTTCTTCTTTACCCTTATTATTAAAGGCTACATAAGTAAATAGTGGCATTTAGGATACTCTCAATACCTCTTCAATTGTCGTTACTCCATCGAGTACTTTATTTTTGCCATAGCTTTGGAGGTTTACCATTCCTTCCCTATCAGCTATTTCACGAAGTGCATTTGCATCTTTTCCCTCTAAAACAGCTCGCTTGATAGAATCACTCATGATAAGTAGCTCATAAATTCCAGTTCTGCCTTTGTAACCTGAATTTAGACAGGCTGTACAACCTTTTCCACGAAAAAGAATGCCTTTGGGCAAATCCTTTTTTGAGATTTTGAGACTTGAAAGTTCTTTTTCGGTCGGTCTATATTCCGTCTTACAACTTGGACAAATCACCCGAACCAATCTTTGTGCAAGAAAACCGAGTACAGATGATGTGATCAAATAACTTTCTATCCCCATATCTGTTAGTCGTGTAACAGCTGCGGCAGCATCATTGGTGTGCAAAGTAGAAAAAACCAAATGTCCAGTCAGAGAAGCTTGGATGGAAATTCGTGCCGTTTCTTGATCTCGGATTTCTCCTACCATTACGACATCAGGGTCTTGTCTAAGAATAGATCTTAGTCCACTAGCAAAAGTGAGACCTATCTTTTCATTCATCTGCATTTGTGAAATACCCTCAATTTGATATTCGACTGGATCCTCACAAGTAATGATATTTCTCGCTTCTGTATTGATTTCTGAGAGAGCGCTATACAGAGTAGTAGATTTACCAGATCCAGTTGGACCAGTAACTAAAATTATCCCATAAGGTTTGTATATCAAATCCTTAAAAGATTCTAACAGGTTATTATTAAATCCCATGGTATAAATACTATACTTCTGATCAGTTTTGTTTAACAATCTCATGACAATCCTTTCGCCGAATTGGCACGGGATTATCGAGACCCTAACGTCTACATCTTTGCCAGCTAACCTTAATTTAATTCTTCCATCCTGTGGTAATCGGTTCTCGGCTATATTCAAATTGGACATGATTTTGATTCGAGTTGCTATTCCTGCCAAATAAGATTTAGGTGGTGAAAGAACTTTTTGTAAAATTCCATCAACCCTATAGCGAACGACTACTGATTTCTCATAGGGTTCGATGTGGATATCGGAAGCTCTCTCGGATACTGCTTGAGAGAGTATAACATTAACCATTTTTATGATAGGAGCTTCATTAGAAAGATCTAGTGCATCGGATTCAATAGCGTCCGAAAGATCACCAAAAGAACCTTCCATCTCGGACATCATTTCTTTTGTTTCTTCAGTAGTCTTATCAAAGTGAGTATGAATGACTCTTTGGATTTCTTGCTCTGTTGCTAAAACAAACTTCACTAAATGTTCTTTCAAAAATCCCCTTACATCATCCATAGGAGATAGATCAGTAGGGTCACAGATAGCAATCTTCACCAAATTTCCATCTTCGATTCCGAAGGGGATGATCTTAGATTTTTGAATCAATTTGATTGGAATTTTAGAAAAAATTTCTGGTTCATTTTGGAATTCAATTTTTTCCAGAAACTCAAAACGGTAGAGCTTCGCCATAGCTTTGAGAATATCAATCTCAGAAGCCAATCCCTTTTTTTGGATGATATGAACCAAGGGCAGGTGGGTCTTTTCCTGCTGTCTTTCCAATTCGATCAAATCCTTGTTGCTGAGAATTCCATCTTCCACAAGGATTTGTCCGAGATTTTTTCTCATTTAAGCTTTTTTTCTCTCTCTTCTACCATTCTTTCCTGTTCAATCTTTTTTTGAACAGTCATTCTATCTGATTTCTCTCTGTCGTCCAAAATATGTGGGGTTAAAAATACCATAAGGTTGGTTTTTTTCAACTGGTTTGTAGTTCGGCGGAACAGGTTTCCGATCAAGGGAATTTCTCCCAAAATCGGGATTTTTTGCACTTTCTTCTGCTTGTCATTGGACAACAATCCTCCAATAACAATTGTTTGAACATTATCTACTACTATGGTAGTCTTAATATCTCTTTTGTTAAAAGTGGGGTTTCCCCCGGTCGCTTCAGAAGAAATTCCAGCTACGTTTTTTATCTCTTGGTATAGATCTAAAGTGATTTTGTTATTTTTATTTATATGAGGGGTAAACTTAAGCTTGATACCTGTCGGTCTATACTCAAAATTAGCTACTGTTACAGCATTGTCGCCGCCTAGCCCAGCGTTTCTATTTTGAGTTCGAACAGGAACATCCTGTCCTACATTGATTTCCGCTTCTTGGTTGTCCAAGGTCAAAATTTGTGGAGCAGAAAGCACATTGAAATTCTCATTTGTTGAATTTGCATTCAAAATTCCGATGATTTGCTCCCCGCCTCGCCTTAAAAATCCGAGTGAAAATCCAGATAAGGTGTTCACATTCGTTGCACGACCATTTCTATCAATAACTCCTCCCTGCGCTGCCAATCCGCTATTGAATTGGCCATAAGCAAGCTTTTGGTATCTCCAATCTATACCAAAGTCATTCAGATCACTAGAAGTGAGCTCTACAATTAAAACCTCTAATAAAACTTGTTTTCTTGGGAGATCCAAAATCTTAATGATTTTTCTGATTTCCTCCCATTCAGCATTTGTGGCTGTGATAATGAGTGAATTGGAATCTTTGTGAGCCACGGCTTTGATTTTTTCATTTTTACCTGGGGGCTTGTTCATTCCAGGGTTTGCCATAATCTTGCCAGGTTCCGCAGGGTTTTGCGCTTCATTGGGAGCTACCGGAACTTCTGGCATGTCAAGTTTGGAAAGAATAGCTGCTAATTTTTCTGCTTCATTGTATTCGAGGGTATAGATGTGTATATCACCTGCAGAACTGATGGATCCAGGACCTTCGATACGAACATCTAAAGTTTCAATTAACTTTAGAAGTTTGTTAATATCTGCAGTGCTTCCCGAAAGAATGAGAGTATTTTGGTTCTTAGGAATTATGATATCTGTATCAACCGATGTAACTCTCTTAAGAATTGGCTCTAATTCGACTGCATTAGAAAATTCAAGAGGAACTATTTGTGTTATATTTTTGTTTTGGCTTATCTCATTCTCTCCAATGAGCTCTTTTCCGATTCTTACTATTTGGGATTTAGCTAATGCATCTTTGGTCTTGACAACCTTGACGAGATCATTTTCTTCAATAAGTCCATATCCTTGTGCCTCCAAAACACTTTTCATAAAAGAATAGGCGTCCTCAACTCGAACTTTTTTTTGGGAGATAATGGTTACTTTGCGGCCTCGAATTGAATCATCGATTAGAATATTCTTGCGAATTATGGCACTCATTCCCATTACGAAGTCTTTTAATTCGGTATCTCTCCAATCGGCTGTGAAATAAGCAGTCTCTGGTAAACTTTGTTCTTTATTCAAAGTCCTTGATTTAGGCTTAATCTTTTCCTGAGAGAGATATGTCTCATAAGAACTCAGAAATATAATAAAAACGAGTATAAATCTTGTTAGATTAATTCCTAACGATGAATTCATAGCTGATGATCTTTCCTTGCCTTTCTAAATCCACGGTAATTTTGGGCGCCATTTTGACAGAATTCCAAAGCTCTAACATTTTTTCTGTGTCACTCAAAGGCATACCATTCACTCTCCGAATGACGTCTCCACTTCTTGCACCCAAAGAGTAAAAGACATGATCTCTTGCCACTTGGTAAAGCTTGTACCCATCAATCTTTCCATCGACCAAATGAGGGCCAAATCTTGCATTTTTATAGATCGCATTTGGATCCTTTAACTTTCTGTTCACATCTTCCCGAGACAGAACCTTTTGGATGGTTTGGGAACTGACCAATACTTCCCCAGAGGCCTCTGGAATCTTTGGTTTCAGTCTTTCTTTTGCCTGGAGAACAGTTTCTCCCACATTGACTCGGATGGTGAACCCCCCCCTTTTTAAAACCACGGAATGGGCTTCTATGTCCTGGATCCGATAACCCGCTACCTCTTCGCCTATGGGATAGTCCAGAGAATCAGGATTGTTTTTTTCTCGGATAGTTACTCTAGCAAAACTCCAATGACCAGAAAGGGTTCCTGTTACGAGCAATTGGTCGGAGTCTCCATTGTCTTGGGAAAGCTCCATATCAACCGAAGGGTTCTCGGTTCCTAGGGCAGAAGTGGAGTTATCTGAAACTTGCCCTCGGATCAAAGCTCCTGTAACCATGTCTTCGTATACTCCCATAGCTGGAGTTAGTGCCCTGCGGGGTGTTTTGATTCGTGGTGCTCCCGAAAATTTTTGGTTCTCGCCTGAAAATAGGAGGATCATTCCTAGCCTCCCCACTTGGGAGATGGAAAAAGCTAATAGCAAAACAAATGGCAGTAGAGTTGCAAAACGATTCCTCTGGATCCTCAATAGAAAAGGATACAAGGTGATTCTATAGGCCCGCTACTTCCGATTTCGGGACTTTTGTAACGGTTCTCTCAACCAAACTCAGGGCACTTTCTGGATTCATGATTTTTCCATTTCGGAATACTTCAAAATGAAGGTGAGCACCCGTTGCCGTTCCCGTTCGTCCTACAGTTGCTATCACCCGACCCATTTTAACGGGTTCTCCTGGCTGAACCACAATCTGAGAGCAATGGGCATAAACGGTCTTATAACCGTCTTTGTGTTGTATGATGATACTATTCCCGTAACCCCCATTTCTTCCAGTAAAAACCACCTCCCCTTCCGAAGAGGCAACGACTGGGGTCCCAATGGAAGCTGCTAAATCTAAGCCTGAATGAAATACTCGATTGTACCTATTGAAAGGATCCACTCTTCGACCGAACCGTGAAGTTACTTTTCCGCCTTGCGGAACCGGATTGATGAATACTCGTCGCGTAACAACTCTACTCAGTGAAGAAGACTTAACAATCACAGGAATTTCTAAAATTTGACCGATCGCAAGAGTCTTTCCAAGGTTGTTATGCTTTTTGATCCTTTGCAAATCACTGTTGTACTGCTTTGCGATTTTTGGGAGTGTGTCCTTTTTGGTTATTGTGTGCTTTTTCCAAACGGTATCAATGTCATGCGTGACGGTGTTCGAAATCACATTTGAAAAAGGCAGATACTTGGGTAAATCTGACTTTTCCTCTTCGTATTCGCCAGGACTCTCTTTTGTTCCAGTAGAGAACAATTGGTAAAGGCTATCCTCTGGTCCCGCTTTGGAAAAGATTCGAAAAACGGAGGAAGATTTTGGGTAGTTTCCTTCCACTTCTTCTTGCAGTTTAGCAAATGGATTTGCCCAGGCCTCTTGGTTGAGAAGAATTAAGAAAAGAGCAACTAGAACTAGACGCACATACTGCCTATCGGAAAAGGATTCATTGGAATTGAAGAAAAAATAAAAGAAGCGCATAAAGGATATTAGGTTTTCTTGGGAGGGATTTTACTTGGGCTTTTTGATTTTTTTTCGAAGGGTTCAAACATCTTATCTACAATCTTATCTAGATCCTCTCTCTCAAACTTTTTCTTCCCTGCCTGTTCATTGATCAGGTAGTAGACCCAAATCCCTTGAGAAGACTCTCGGGATTCTTCCGCAGGGTAGCACTTGAGCTTCAAAAGCGAGGGTGTGGACTCAATGTAAACCCGGTAGGGAACCCCTGGTTGCAAGGTCGCCTCAGCGGAAACCTTGTAGGGCTCTCTCAGGGAGTAGACTTTCCTCTCATAATCCTCATTGATCACTCGCAATTTTTCTTTTTCAACCAAGCGCTGGGAACAGGCAGAAAGCCAAAAAACCAATGCTAGGGTGCGAATGACCATAAAAACTTCGTAGTGCCTAGCACAATTTAAGTAGGCTACTTCTCAGGAAAAGCGATTTTTTTTGAGCCAGTTGTCTCGAGTTGGCGTCCCGAGCTAAGTATGAACCAGCCTAAGATTTCACAAGTGCGTAGCTTTGCCAGAACTGATTTTGGAACAATTCCAATTGAGATCCAAGTAGCTTTAAGACCTGGACTGCCTTCTTTCCAAATCACAGGTCTACCTACCCAAAGTACGAGAGAATCTAAGGATAGGATTCGCATGGCCTTGGAATCTTCAGGGTTTGGTTTCCCAATGGAATCCCTGGTTGTTCAGCTTTCCCCTTCGGAAGTGTTTAAAAAATCGGGGCACTTTGATTTTCCCATTGCCATAGCCATACTGGTCGCTTCGGGCCAATACCAAGGAGAGATTCCCTCCTGGGCCATTGGTAGCCTCAGTCTCGACGGGAGTCTGGAAGAGTCTGTGGACTTGGTTTCTCTTCTGTGGTCTTTTTCCAGAGAGAAAGAAGAGGAGACAATTTGGATTCCCAAGCCAATCTCCGAATTCGCCCTCCCTAAGGGCTCTTACAAGAAAATCCTGGATTTGAAAGAATTGCATTTTCTCCCCAGTTCTTTCTTTCATTCCCCCAAACTTCCGCCAGTGAAACCGGGAGGAGAATGTCATCTGCATCTCACTAGGCAACAGCTAATAGGGCTGGAAGGACTGATTTTG
>Ga0169931_10014268_pt1 | contig 10770 bp, 6 predicted proteins | sample Kivu_15m_20L_FD_129675 | JGI IMG/M metagenome (GOLD analysis project Ga0169931, IMG submission 129675) | Freshwater microbial communities from Lake Kivu, Western Province, Rwanda to study Microbial Dark Matter (Phase II) - Kivu_15m_20L... | ecosystem: Environmental > Aquatic > Freshwater > Lake ... | reverse complement strand
GCCCGACCGCCCGGTGCTCGTCGACAAGTTCCTCGAGGACGCGCTCGAGGTCGACGTCGACTGCATCAGCGACGGCGAGACGGTCGTGATCGGTGGCGTGATGGAGCACATCGAGGAGGCCGGCATCCACTCCGGCGACTCGACCTGCGTGCTGCCGCCCCACACGCTCGACGCCTCGGTGCAGGAGGAGATCGTGCGCGCGACGAAGGCCATGGCGCGCGAGCTCAAGGTCATCGGCCTGATGAACGTGCAGTTCGCCGTGAAGGGCGACAAGGTCTACGTGCTCGAGGTCAATCCGCGCGCGTCGCGCACGGTGCCGTTCGTCTCGAAGGCCATCGGCGTGCCGCTCGCCAAGCTCGCCGCCAAGGTGATGTGCGGCAAGACGCTGGCGGAGCTCGGCTTCACCAGCGAAGTCGTGCCGCCCTACTACTCGGTCAAGGCGCCGGTGTTCCCGTTCAACAAGTTCCCGGGCACGGACATGCTGCTCGGGCCCGAGATGCGCTCGACCGGCGAGGTCATGGGCATCGACGAGAACCTCGGCTTCGCCTTCGCGAAGGCCTTCGAGGCCGCGGGCATGAAGCTGCCGCGCAGCGGCAAGGTGTTCGTGTCGGTGAAGAATGCCGACAAGCGCGCGGTCCTGTCGGACGCGCGGCTTCTGTCGCAGATGGGCTACGAGCTGTGCGCCACCGAGGGCACGTACAACGCGCTCAAGAACGCGGGCATCAAGGCGAGCCGCATCAACAAGATCCACGAAGGCCGCCCGCACGTGGTCGACGTGATCAAGAACCGCGAGATCAAGCTGGTCCTCAACACGCCGCTCGGCAAGCAGACGCGCTACGACGACAAGCAGATCCGCTCGGCCGCGATCATGGGAGGCATCCCGTGCATCACCACGCGCGCCGGCATCTCCGCCATCGTGCAGGCCCTGCTCGCGCTCCACGGCGGCGAGTACCTCGTCCGCCGCCTGCAGCACTACCACCGCCGCCCCGCCGCCCGGCCCGCGACCGCCAAGGTCTGATCGGTCGGCTGGGAGGAAAGGACTTCCACGCCGCGGGGGCCCTGCACGCCGGTGCGGGGCCCCCGCGGCCCGTTTTTCGCGGCTAGATTGGGGTGGGCCGTGCGGCTGGGACGGGGTTCCCGGCTCGGAGCCCGTGGCGATGCGACTTTCCAGGCTGACCCTCGTGCTCGCGGGGGCCGCTCTCCTAGTCGGGGGGCGGCTCTTCGGTCAGTCGTTGCCGCCCGAGGCGGTGGTGGCGCTCGCGCCCGAGGAAGCGGCGGAGCTCGTGCGCTCGCCGCGCTGGCTCGCGCTGCGCGCGGGTGGCTTCGACACGCGCGGCAACGAACCGGAGATGCCGGTCGAGTTGCGTCGCGAGCGACGGGAGCGCGGCGACGCCACGTGCTTCCTCGTGCAGTTCGATCGGGCCGTGACGGCGGAGCTGCGCGCGCGCGCACTCGCCACGGGAGCGCAGTTGCTCGAATATCTGCCGTCGAACGCGTTCCTCGTGCGTGCGACGCCGGCGCAGCGCGCGCAGCTCGAGCGACAGACCGAGGTGGCGTGGAGCGGCGAGCTGCATCCCGCGTGGCGCATCGAGTCGCGCCTGCGCGAAGGCGCGCTCGATCCCGCGCTCGCGGAAGTGCAGCACGACCTCGTCGCGCTCGGCTTTCGCGGCGGCTCGCGCGCCGCGCTCGAGCTCGCGCTGCGTCGCCACGGAGCGAGCGTCGTCGAGCTCCTCGAGGAGCAGGGACGTTGGATCGCGCGCCTGCGCGCAAGCGCGGCTGTGGCGCGGCGCATCGCGCGCGAGGACGCGCTGCAGTGGATCGAGGTCGAGGCGCCCGTCACGCTGCGCAACAACGCGGTTACGTGGGTCGTGCAGTCGAACCAGAACCAGCTGACGAAGGTCTGGGATCGCGGCCTGCGCGGCGAAGGCGAGGTCATCGGGCACATCGACAGTCCGATCTCGGTGCTGAACAACTGCTGGCTGCGCGACCCGGCCGGGACGCCGGTCGGTCCGACGCACCGCAAGGTCGTGTATCTCTCGAGCAGCGGCGCCGACGTGCACGGCATGCACACGGCCGGAACGCTCGCGGGCGACGCGCAGCCGGTGACGGGCTCGACGCTCGGTCGCGGCATGGCGTACCTCGCGAAGCTCGCGCACACGGACCTGCCCGTCGCGTCCTACTCGGCGACCGCGACGCTGCACGGCAGCTACGGCGCGCGCGTGCATTCGAACTCGTGGGGCGTCGACAGCGTGACGTCCTACAGCGCGCTGTGCGCGTCGATCGATGCCTTCGGGTGGGCCAACGAAGAGCACCTGTCCGTGTTTTCGGTCTCCAACGGCGCGTTCGTGACGAGCCCTGAAAACGCCAAGAACGTGCTGGCGGTGAGCTCGACGGAAAACGGTGCCAATGCCGATCAAATCTGCTTCGGCGGGCTCGGTCCGACCTCGGACGGGCGGCGGCGGCCCGAGCTGATGGCGCCGGGCTGCGGCGTGGTCTCGGCGGCGCCGGGCACGTGCGCGACGGGCACGCTCAACGGCACGAGCATGGCGACGGCCGCGATCGGCGGCGCGGCCACGCTCGCGCGCGAGTACTTCCTCGACGGCTTCTATCCGAGCGGACGTGCGAACGCGGCGGACGGGTTCGTGCCGAGCGGCGCGCTGCTGAAGGCCGTGCTCGTGAGTTGCGGCGAGGACGTCACGAGTGCGCCGGGCTATCCGTCGATGCGCGAGGGCTGGGGCCGCGTGAACCTCGACAAGGCGCTGCACTTCGTCGGCGACGAGTCGAAGCTGTTCGCGACCGAGCTGCGGCACGCCGCGGGACTTGGCACCGGAGCGACGACGAGCTGGAGCGTGTACGTGCAGTCGAGCGCGCTGCCGTTCGAGGTCACGCTCGCCTTCATGGACGCGCCGGGCTCGGTGAATGCCGCGATCGCTGTGGTGAACGACCTCGACCTCGAGGTGCTTGCGCCTTCCGGCGCGCTGTACCTCGGCAACGTCTTCGCGAGCGGCGCCTCGACGATCGGTGGCGCGGCGGATCCGCTCAACAACGTCGAGCGCGTCGTAGTGCGCCAGCCGGAGCTCGGCGCGTGGACGATCCGCGTGCGCGGCGCGAACGTGCCGCAGGGTCCGCAGGGACTCGGCCTGTGCGCGACGGGAGACATCGCGACGGGTGGCAGCTCGTCGCCGACGCGCTATTGCGTGAGCGGGCAGACGACGAACTTCTGTGCGCCGCGCCTGCACACGTCGGGCGTCGCGCGCGCTGGGGCGAGCGGTGGCTTCACGCTCGCGGCGAGCGGCGTCGAGGGCCAGCGGCAGGGCATCGTGTTCTATGGAACGAACGGTCGCGCGTCCGCGCGCTGGACGTTCCAAAGTTCGAGCTTCTGGTGCGTGCGTCCGCCTGTGCAGCGCATGACCGCGCTGCCGAGCGGCGGGACGCTGGGCGGCTGCGACGGGCTGTTCTTCATCGACTGGTCGGCGTGGGTGAGCGCGCGACCGTGGGCCCTCGGCGCGCCCTTCGGTCCCGGTGCTCCCGTGCAGGCGCAGGCTTGGTTCCGCGATCCGCAGGCGCCCGGTCAGGGCAACCTGACGGACGCGGTCGAGTTTGTCGTTCAGCCCTAGGCTGCGGCGATCTGCGCGCTCCGGCTGGCGAACAAGCCGAACCTCCGCTCCGTCCAAGGTGTTGGACCTCCTGTATTCTCGTGGGTTTCGGAGGTTCCCCACCCCATGCGCCGCACTCCCCACCTCGCCATCGTCCTCGCCGCCCTCGGTCTCGCTCCCGCCTTCGCGCAGGAGCTCCCCAAGCTTCCGGACAGCCCCCAGCGGGGCTGGACCTTCGAAGAGGCCAACGGGCTGGCCGCCGAGCCGCGCTGGCTCTCACTCTCCTACGCCGAGTTCGACACGTCCCGCGGGCTGCCCGAGCTGCCGGCAGATCTGGCGCTCGAACCGCAGGCGGACGCGGGCTACTTCCTCGCCCAGTTCTCCGGCGCCATCACCGAAGACCTGCGCGCGGAGCTCGCGGCCGCGGGTGCCGAGCTGCTCGACTACATCCCGAACTACGCGTTCCTCGTGCGCGGCGACGCACGCGTGCGCGCGGCGGTCTCCGGGGTGGCAGCCCACGTGTGGACGGGCGACGTTCATCCGGCGTATCGCATCGACCCGCGACTCTTGCTCGCGTCGCAAGATGAAACGCTCGCCACACTCGCACGCCCGCTCGTCATCGGCGGCTTCCTCGGCACGAGCTTCGACGTGCTCGCCGAGCAGGTGAGCGCGAGCGGCGCGACGATCGAAGAGAGCTGGGAGGAGTACGGTCGCTGGTATGTGCGCGTGAATGCGAGCCCGCTCGCGGCACGGGCACTCGCCCGCGCGCGCGATGCGCAGTGGATCGAGCCGGCACCGGAGATGACGCTGCGCAACGATTCGATCGTGTGGGTCGTGCAGACGAACGTCTCGGGCAACACACGCGTGTGGAACCAAGGCTTGAACGGCCAAGGGCAAGTGATCGGCCATGTCGACGGGCTGCTGTCGACGACGTCCTGCTACTTCTCCGATCCCACGGGCGCTCCCGTCGGCTCCACGCACCGCAAGATCGTCTACCGCAACGGCAGCGGCGGCTCCGACACGCACGGAACTCACACGGCGGGCACGGCCGCGGGCAACGCACAGCCCGTCAACGGCTCGACGGCCAACCGTGGTCTCGCGTACCTCGCCAAGCTCGCGCACACCGAGCTTCCGATCTCGGGCTTCAACACGACCGGCGTGGCGCACGCGAATGTCGGCGCGCGCGTGCACACGAATTCGTGGGGCAACGACAGCACCACCGCCTACGACTCGCTCTGCAACTCGATCGACACGTTCCAGTGGAACAACGAGGAAAACCTCGTGCTGTTCTCCACCACGAACACATCCACGCTGAAAAACCCTGAAAACGCGAAGAACCTGCTGGCTGTCGGAGCGACGCAGGACACGCCCAACGTCAACTCGTTCTGTTCCGGAGGTACGGGCCCGACCGCGGATGGGCGGCGCAAGCCGGAGGTGATGACTCCGGGCTGTGGCACGGTTTCCGCGAGTACCGGCGCGTGCGGCACCACTTCGCTCACCGGCACGAGCATGGCCTGTCCTTCGGCCACGGCCGCGGCGGCGCTGGTGCGCGAGTACTTCATGGACGGCTTCTACCCCACCGGTGCGGCCGTTCCCGCCAACGCGTTCACGCCGACGGGCGCGCTCGTGAAAGCGGTGCTCGTCAACACCGCGCAGGACATGACGTCGATCGCCGGCTATCCGAGCAACCAAGAAGGCTGGGGCCGTCTCAACCTCGACGAGTCGCTCGCCTTCAGCGGCGATGCCACCAAGATGATCGCGGTCGACGTGCGCAAGGCTCAGGGCCTCGTCACGGGCGCGACCTACGTACGGCAGTTCCAAGTGAACGCGAGCACGACGCCACTCGAAGTCACGCTCGCGTGGCACGATGCTCCCGGCTCAACGAATGCCTCGAATCCAGTCGTCAACAACCTCGACCTCTCGATCACGAGCCCCACGGGAGCCGTCTATCGCGGCAACGTGTTCGCCAGCGGCTGGTCCAACACCGGCGGGGTTGCGGATCTCAAGAACAACGTCGAGCGCGTTGCGATTCAGGCTCCGACCGTGGGCACGTGGAGTCTCACGATCACCGCCACGAACGTGCCGACGCCGAATCAGGGCTTCGGCCTGTGCCTCACGGGCAACGTCACCGACGGCGGCGGGTCGAACCCGACGAGCTACTGCACCGCGGGCCTGACCTCGAGCTTCTGCTTCGCGGACCTCACGGCCTCGGGCGTCGCCAGCGCGAGCGCGACCTCGGGCTTCACGCTGACGGCCACGCAGGTCGAGGCCAACCGACAGGGCCTGATCTTCTACGGTCTCAGCGGCCGCCACGCGGCGCCGTGGGCACCGAACAACACCAGCGTGCTGTGCGTGAAGGCTCCCGTGCAGCGCATGACGTCGCAAAACTCCGGCGGCATTGACGGCACGTGCCAAGGCACGCTCTCGATCGACTGGAACGCGTTCCGCGCGACGCGCCCCACCGCGCTCGGCAACCCGTTCGTGTCCGGCCAGCTCGTGCAAGCGCAGGCGTGGTTCCGCGATCCCTCGTCACCGGGCACCACGAACCTGTCCGACGGACTCGAGTTCACCGTGCGACCCTGAGAGGCGCTGCGGGAGCGAGACAAGAGCGGGCGCGACCAGCGATGGCCGCGCCCGCTCTCGTTTTGTCGAAACTCGCGGGGATCAGCGCGAGTTCGCGACGCGCTCGACCTGCTCCATGTACTCCTGAATGTTCTCGCGCGGCTTGACGGTCTGCGCGCGCCGCAGGAGCGGCAGGGCTTCGCTGTAGCGACCGAGGCCGACGAGCAGCTGGGCGTGGCGGACCTTGGCATCGGCCTCGAAGGCCTCGATCGCGGCGGCGCGCTCGAACAGGAAGATGGCCTTGTCCGGATCCGCCGAGCGCTGGGCGTGCTGGCCGAGCAGGATGAGCGCTTCGCCATCGAGCGGATCGAGCGCGACGATCTCCTCGAGGATGCGCACTTCGTCGCCGCTCGCGCCTTCGGCGACCGCGAGACGCGCGCGCAGCTTGAGCAGGTCCTTGCGCTCGGACTCCTGAATGCGATCGCCGCGCAGTCGCTGCACGTCCTCGACGAGGCGACGTGCGTCTCCGATCGCGCCGCGCGCCATGAGCACGCGCGCCGCACGCACGGCCCGGTCGCTCGACTGGGCCGGGTTGCGCTCGAGAGCGCGCGTGTAGGCGGCGACGGCGAGCTCGAACAGCTCTTCGTTGACATAGATGTCGCCGAGCATGTTCTGGCTGTCGGCGGTGCCAGCGCCCATGCGCTCGACAATCTCGTAGTTCTCCGCGGCGCGCATGCGCTGGCCGAGTCCGATGTAGGCGTTGGCCTGCAAGAGCCACAGATCGGCGCGGTCGGGCTGCTCGGCGAGCATCGTGCCGCAGAGAGCCGCGGCGTCGTCGAAGCGACGCTGCTTGAAGAAGCTGCGCGCGAGCCCCATCTTCCAGTCCTGCGTCGCCGGGTCGAGCAGGTTGGCCATGCGGTAGGCCGACTCGGCGGCGAGGTGGTTCTCGAGGTTCGAGTTGGCGAACCCGAGCAGGCCGAAAGTGAGCGCATCGCCGCCGCCGAGCTCGATCACGCGCGTGAGCGCGGTCGCGGCTTGGCGGTGATCGCCTTGGCGCACATGAATGAGAGCAAGGTTGCGCCACGCGCGGCGAAAGCGCGGGAACTTCTCGACGGCGGCCTCGTACACCGGGACGGCCTTGTCGAGCGCCTCACGCTGGAAGTGGATGTTTGCCAGCGTGAAGTCGATCACCGCGCTCGCACCCGCGCCACGCAGCTTCTCGATCTCGACGATCGCGAGGTCGAGCTTCTCGGTCGAGATGAGCTCGAGCACCTTCTGCATCGATTCGCGCTCGAGCTGCGTGACCTTCGGCTCGATATCCGTCTCGGAGGCGTAGCTCTCGATCAGGCGGCGGCGGAACGTAGCGTCGCTCCACAGCTCATCGCCGGGCTTCTGCGCGGCGCGCTCCTGCACGAGCGGTTCGAAGACGGGCTCGCTGGCGGACGGGCCGGATTCCGCGAGCGGCGCCGACGCTTCGACGAGCGCGAGCTCGAGCACGGGCGTCAGGGGCGCGGGAGCGGTCACGGGCTCAGCCACGGGCGCAGACGCGCACGAAGCGGCCAGCAGGACGAGCGGGGCGCTGAGGGAGATCTTCATCGGAATCACTTCTCCGGGAAGGTGATCGGCACGCGCATGCGGAAGCGGACAGGCTGTCCCTTGCGCTTGCCGGGCTCGAACTTCCACTGCTTGACGGCGTTGAGCGCCGCCTTCTCGAACACGGGGTCGGTGGACTTCTGGACGATCGGGTTTTCGACGCGGCCCTGCTGGTCGACGACGAACAGCACGGAGACGCTGCCGGGCAGCTTCTTGCGCATGTCCGCGGTCACGGTCGGGCCGGGCTGGTAAATGATGCGCGGCTGTTGGTCGAGGTCGGCGAGCGAGAAGAGCGAGTCAACCTCGTCGCCACCGCCGGATCCCGTGGCCGCCGCGACGTTGAGCTTCACGACGAAGTCGCCGCCGAGGCCGTCGCCGCCCATGCCGGGGTTGAGTGCGAGCTCGAGCTGGGAGAGGTCGAGCGGCGGCGCTTCTTCCGTGAGCTCCGGCGGCTTCGGCTCTTCCTGTTGCTCTTCCTCTTCCTCGGGCTCCTGCTCCGGCGGCGGCGGAGGAGGAGGGACGTCAGCGGTCGCGACAGTGCGCAACGTGGTGTCCTCTGGGAGCGATGCGCTGATGGCCTGCAGGAGGGGGAGCAAGAGGAACAGTCCGAGCGCGCACGCCAAGCCCACCACGAGCACGAGCGTGCCGTGGAAGAGCTTGCCGATCAGGGCCGAAGCGCGGGTGCGACGCACGGTCTTGCTCTCAGCCCTTCGCGCGGCTCGTCGCCACGCTCACCTTTTCAGCACCGCCGAGCTTGCACTCGTCGATCACGCGCACGAGCAGGCCCGACTGCGCGTTCGTGTCGGCCTGCACGATGACCGGCACCTTCTCCTTCTGGAGCATGCGTCGAACGAGCGGCTGCACGCCCGCGATGCCGATCTGGCGACCGCCGTAGACGATGTCGCCCTTGTCCGTGATCGCGATCAAAATGCTCGTCTTCTCCAGACGCGCCGCGCTCGCGGCCTGCGGCTTATCGACCTCGATGCCCGTCTCCTCGACGAAGGTCGTGGTGACGATGAAGAAGATCAGCAGGATGAAGACGCAGTCGATCATCGGCGACATGTCGATGCCGCCTTCGCTGCCCGCGTCGTCGGAGGAGTTCTTGAAGCGTCCCATGGTGTGCGTGCCTCGTTCAGGCCGCCGCGCCGTCGCGGCGCAGCTCGCGGTAGAGCGTTTGAGTGCAGATCGTCTCGACGTGCGTGACGAAGGTGCGGTAGACGTCGTGCTGGCGCGCGAGCATCCACTGGAAGAAGAGACCCGGAAGCGCGATCACGAGGCCGGCTTCGGTGGTGATCAGCGCTTCGGAAATGCCCTTGGCGATCTGCGCCATCGTCTGGTCGCCGCCGGATCCGGATGCGAGCGCACCGAACGTCGCGAGCATGCCCGTGACCGTGCCGAAGAGACCAAACAGCGGCGCAGTCCCGACGCAGATCTTCATCACGCGCAGGTCGCGCTCGAAGGGAGCCACTTCGGTCGCGTGGATGCCCGCGAACGCCGTCGCCATGTGGTCGAGCTTGCGCTCGCCGGTGACGAAGTCGAGGAGCTCGCCAATGGCGCCCTTGCGCCGCGTGGGCTCGGCGATCCAGCCGCGGATCTCGGTGTCCTTCATCGTCATCGAGCGCAGCACGCCTTTCTCGAAGAGCCGGAGCTGGATGTGGACACCGAGGCCGAACAGCACGAGCGCGTTGATGGCGATGGCGGCCATGCCCCATCCACCCGCGATCCAGATCCCGTAGGCCTGATCCCAGATCGCCCGCAGGCTCCCGAGCGCTTCGATGCCACCGATGTGCTGCATGGTTCGGCGTCGAGCTCAGGCCGCCTCGGCAAGCGGAGTCTTCGCGACTTGGTTCATCATCGCGATCGCGGCCTTCTCCATCTCGTCCTGCACGCCGCGCGCCTTGCGCGAGAGGAATGCGTGCAGAAGCAGCGACGGAATCGCGACGATCAGGCCGTATTCGGTCGTGATCAGTGCTTCGGAGATGCCGCTCGAGAGCGTCTTCACGTCGCCCGTGCCGAACACGGTCATGAGTGAGAACGTGTTCATAATGCCCGTCACGGTGCCGAGCAGCCCGAGCAGCGGCGCGGCCGACGCGCTGATCGCGACGAACGGCAGCATGCTGTTCAGCTTGAGCTTCGTCGCGAGCATCTTTTCGTACATCACTTCCTCGATCAGCTCCTTCGGCTCGTTGAGGTGCTCGACGCCCACGCCCAGCATCTCGCCCACCGGGCCTCGGATCGCCGCCACACGCTCCTTCGCCAGCTTGGCGTCGCGCGCCGCGAGTGCCTCGACCAGCGCGTCGATCTGCCGACGCGACGGCATGCGCAGCACGGCCATGCGCGCCCACTTGTAGAGCGCCACCAGGATGGCGGCGCCCGCGAGGCCGAGGATCGGCCACATGATCGGTCCACCGGCAAAGATGTGCTCGAGCAGCGTCTCTTCGATCGCCTCCACCTTGGTCGCGTTGCCTTGGCTCGCGTCGAACGGCAGCTTGCCCGAGCCCGTCTGCACGAGCTCCGCGGCTGCTGCGGCATCCTCGGGCTTGCCAAATGCGATCACCGCGGGCTCGAGCGAGCCGAGGCGCTGCTCGGCGAGGCCGACGGCGAGTCCGTCGGTCGAGCGAAACATCGCCACCGGTCCGGCCATCACGAACGTGCCCGGCTTGACGGTGCCGCTCGTGTCGACCGCGGTGCCTTCGAAGCGCGTGCCGCCGAGCGCGTCCTCGAGGCGTCCGATCGAGGCCTCGAGCAGCGCCACCTGCGTCAGGAAGACCTGCTGCTCGGTGAGCGTCGTGTTTTCGGGGGCGAGCTTCGCCGCCTCAAGCTCCTTCGCGTAGCGGTCGAGCTCCGCGATGTGCAGGCGTGAGTCGAAGTTGCGCGTGTACTCGCCCATCAGCGTCGAGAGGTACGCAGCCTCGTCGTTGCGCGACTTGATCTCGTTGCGCAGGTTCGAGAGGTCGAGCGTGCGGCTGTCGAGCAGACGGCTGGTGGTCTGGTACTCCTGACGCACCTTGACGAGCTC
>Ga0169931_10014267_pt1 | contig 10771 bp, 5 predicted proteins | sample Kivu_15m_20L_FD_129675 | JGI IMG/M metagenome (GOLD analysis project Ga0169931, IMG submission 129675) | Freshwater microbial communities from Lake Kivu, Western Province, Rwanda to study Microbial Dark Matter (Phase II) - Kivu_15m_20L... | ecosystem: Environmental > Aquatic > Freshwater > Lake ... | reverse complement strand
GCACAGCATGCTTCAAAGGATATGATTTACAAAATGGAGCTTGTGTTTTCTCTGCATCAAATAATGCTAAGCCATCAGATCTTGGTTGTGGTTAATGGGACTGGGATAATCAAAGATGTTTAAAATGCTCAAAAGGATGGACTTTCAATAACTAAAGAAGATGTGTTGCAGTAAATGATCAATGTCAAACATGGAACTAATCAGGTGCTTGCACAGCATGCTTCTCAGGATATATTTTATCAAATCAAACATGTATAGCTTCAAATCCATTATGTAAAACATCAAATACTAACGGAGCATGCCTTAGTTGTTATACTGGATATATTTTACTTAGAAATACCTGTACACCTGTTAAACAACTTGCAAGTCTCTATTCTTATTACGCTCAATGTTGCCCATAAAAATTACAATAACTATTAAATTCAGGTTCAAAATCAAAATGAATCAAATGATTTATTTACCTTTATATAATTATTCCATCTTTCATCATTTCTAATTATTAATTTATTTATATATACTTTAAAATATTTATATTCTATCTTTTTATTCTTATTTTAGATAGTTTTAATTTATAAATTTTTAAAAATTAATAAATATCAACCAACTAATACTATCGCACCTATTATTATTCCTATTATCAAAAACATAGATACTACCACATATTTTGTTCTTGACTTTTTTTGATATTAATTAGCTTATACTAAATTTTCCCTCGCCGCATGGACATTTCTATATGTAGTAAACATTTCTTCTCCAATTATATCTATTTTTTAACCTTGTTATTAAACTAATTAACTTGTCTAGTTCATTATACTTTGAACTTTTAAAATACTTTGAGTGACATTATTTATTTAATTATTTCTTTAAATCATGATTTTTCTTTACATTTCATATTCTTTATTGACTTATTCTTAATTTACTCCCATGTTTTTGTTTTAATCATTAAGCTAACTATTTCTGAAACTATTTTTATTTATAAAAGAGGAGTCGTTGGTGATCATACTTGATGTTAACTATGATTAATTTTTGTTTATATGTCGATTTTTATATGATTTTGTGGTTTATTATTCGTAATTAATAGTTTGTATTAATTGTTTTCTTCTATCTTTTTGTATTCTAAATTGTTGTTTAGCAGTGCCTATCTTTCTTGCTGTATCAGGATCTAAGTATGTTTCTTCTAAATTATTTATTTGTTGTTCTATTCTTTGAATTATATTTGATATGATTGATTATTAAAGTTCGATTTTTCGATAAATTGATTGTATATTATCAATACCTATGCTACGATTTAGAGTATCATTGCTATTTTTTAATTATTTTATAAGGGTTATAGTAGTCTAATATGTCGCTATGAATTATCTTTTCATTAATATAATATAATTTAAGATTATGATAGTTTTTCAATTATCAATATTTAAAATATATATTATCAATATAGCATAAGTTTATAAATATACAGATTGTTTATATTTTAAAAAGTAATAAATTTATTTCATTAATCTTTATACTCTCATAAACTATATCATTTCATTAATTATATCTTATTATTCAGATATATTACTTGCTCTCTATATATCCACTGAAGAAAATTATCAAATTAGATGATTTATTTTAATTCCATAAAGAAATCTAAATTATAAGAATAATTTAAAATTATATTTAAATAAGATATATCATAATTTAATTAAAAAACAAGCTAATAATTAGATTGTATTAGATATATACATTCAGATGATGAATATTTTTCGTTCAATATCTAAAATTAATAAAATTATTTCAAATCCTTTACTAAACATTAGAATAGCCCGCTTTAGTTCTTTATAAGTACATTTTTGTATTTCTTTTATTATTATTTAGATATTATCGATGTAGACAGATTAATCAGCACCAAAATAAGTAGTTGTAAAGTGTTTATCAGCAAAAGTAAATATCAAATCTTATGAAGGAAGTTAAAGCTCTTGTACGTCCAGAGTTTTAAGCCAATCCTGATAAGTATTATCCAACATAAACTTTTAAGAAAATTGGATATTCGAGAGCACAATGTAAATGTGGAACATTCTATTGGCGCTATTCAGAATAAGCTGATACATGTGGTGATTCTAAGTAAAAATTATTTAATTTAGTTGCATCGGAAAATATACATTTATTGGCAAAGGATGTGGTATTGGAACTTAAAAGAAAATAACATATAAATAAGCTTGGGATTCATTTTAAAGATCTTTAACATCAGCGAGAATTCCATGCACAAAAATCGATAGATATCCAGTAATAGCTCGTTGGAGAAATGATGTTGAATATGTTGCTGCAGGGATATTTTGTTTTCAACCTTATTGTGTAACAGGAGAAATGGATCCACCAGCCAATCCATTGATTTGCCCTCAGTTTTGTCTTAGATTTAATGATTTGGATAATATTGGATTAACTGGTAGACATTTCTCTGGATTTGTTATGATGGGTATTCAAGTTTTCAATAAACCTGGATAATTTATCTTTTTCAAAGATTAAACTTTATAGTTTAACTTTAGATGGCTAACTGAATAATTAAAAATCAATCCTAAAGATATTACTTTTACTGAAGATATATGGGCTGGAGGAGGAAATTTAGGTCCATGCGTTGAATATTTTATTCATGGGCTTTAGATAGGAAATATGGTCTTTATGCAATATAAATATGACCATGAAGGAAAAACATAATAATTACCTGTGAAAGTTATTGATGTCGGAATAGGATTGGAGCGTGTACCTTGGTTAGTCAATGGTTCTCCAACATCATATTATGATGTCTTTAAGCAAGCATTCAAATATATAACAGACAGAATATAAATACCATTAAGTAACGATGTATGGTAAAAACTTGGACCTTATAGCTGCATGCTAGATATAGATTAAGCTGAAGATATATAAAAAACTTGGAAAGATATATCTGAAAAATGTAATTTATCAGTTTAACAAATTAAATAATCGATTATGCCTGTAAAAGATATATACGTCATTTTAGATCATACAAGAACTGTCTTAATGATTATTAGTGATGGAGGCTTACCAAGTAATACAGGAGGAGGTGCTAATTGTAGAAATGTCTTAAGAAGAGTTTTTGCTATTTTAAAGAAAAATGGATGGTGGTAAAAGATAGGTGGAATATAAGGTTTGATAAAATTATTCGATGTTCATAAATTAGATTTACAATAATTATATGGACCATTCCCTTAATACAAAAGTTTTGGAGATATCATTAAAATTTAACATGAACGATGGGCTTCAACTTAAACTGCTCAAAAAAAGAAGTTATAACAACTTTTATCCAAAAATAAAGGAGTTCTTTCTCTTGATAATTGGATTAGTTCTATTCAAAGTTGGGGTATTCCTGCTGATGTCATATCTCAAGTCTGCAAAAAGCCTGTACCAGATAATTTATATGCATAAATAGCTAGCAGAGCTTAAAAAGTTGCTAAAGCTACTGAAATAATTCTCTATGATACAATTCAATATCAATAAACTGATAATTTATATTATAAAGATCATAGGCTAAGTTAATTTGATGGTAAAGTTATTGCAGTATTATCAAATGTTGAGCAAAAAGAAAAAGGAAATAATATTGTCCTATTGGATCGTAGTGCCTTCTATCCAACTTCTGGAGGACAAGTTCATGATTTGGGAACTATAAGAATTGGTGATAAAACTTATCAGGTTTATGATGTACAAAAAATTGGAAAATGTTTCCTTCATTATCTTGATAATCAAGTTGAATTAGATGTAGTTGGTAAGGATGCTCATGGAGTTATCGATGTTTAACGTAGAAATACATTGAGAGCTTTCCATACAGGAACTCATATTGTATATGCCGCTGCCCGTAGAGTTCTTGGTCCTCATATATGGCAAAATGGTGCTAAAAAAACATAAAATTATGCTCATTTAGATATAACTCATTATTCTTCTATAACTAAAGATATTGAGCTTTAAATATAGAATTAAGCCAATAAAATAATTCTTGAAGGTCATCCAATTAAAAAATATTTCTAAGGTAAAAAATAAGCTGAAGCTAAATATGGATTCAATTTATATCAAGGTGGTATAGTTCCAGGAAATGAAATTAGAGTTGTCAATATTGAAGGTGTTGATGTATAAGCTTGTTGTGGTACTCATTGTGATAATACTTTCTAAGTTGGATGGGTCAAAATTTTCAAATCAACAAGAGTTAGTGACGGTATTCTTCGTTTATATTACATGGCAAATAAAAAAGTTTTAAAATCATTGAATGAAGAAACAAACGTAATCAACAATCTTAAAGATTTATGGGGTATTAATCAAAACTAAATTGTTCAAACAGCTAAAAGATTTTTCTAAGATTACAAAAAATTTGAAAAATAAACTCAAAGTCAAAAGATGGGATTATTGAATATGCATGTAAGATATATTTCATAATCCAAAAACGATCTTTTTATAGTACCTTCTTTATAAAAAGAATTGACTTTATATTTTTCAAGTTTAAAGGTTCATTTCCCTCCTCTAGTTGTATCATATATATTATATAGTAAAATAATAAAACAGTAGTTTTTGTAAACAATAACTTTTTCTTTGGAATAATTTCTAAACCTGAACATCTTGATATATAAAAGTTGAAAGCCATAGCCAGTTAAGACGAGGATAAATAAGTAGTCTAAAAGAAATTTGTTGTTAAAAAAGGTATTTTTGGCAAGAAATTCGAAAACGCAATCCAAATTAGCTATGTTGGAAACTTCAAATAAAAGAAAATATTAGATTATCTTACAGAAGTCAAGTTTAATCTTTTAAAATGATGATGAAATTATCCAATTAAATATTATTTTATCAACTTTTATTTAATTATACTTTCTATAGATATTTCAAATATTATATTTAGTCGATAATATTAAAAAAACTTTTTGATATTATAATTAGTTATTAAGAGAAATAAATACAAAATGTCTGACGGGAATTCTTAAAAGATATTAAAGGTTATTAAAGTATCAAATTTAGTTACAAGGTATTTTTTGATAATAAATATAGTATTTCGATCATTGCTTTTGGAATCACTGGAATTATTTTTGTAGGTATTTCAAGTTTCTTGAGCTTTAAGTTCTTTTTAGTATTTTCACCAATCTTTATGACGTATTTTTTCGATAATATAAGCTTATTTGGAGTCGTATTATTAGCAACATAATGCAAAATAGATTTTATTTTAAGACGAATTGGTATCTTGAGAACTCTTCTCGGAAGGGGACTCTTTAATATATAGTACTTTATTTAGCATACTTAGTCTTTGTTCTGAGGTTTTCTATTATTTTAGTTGCGAATCTAAAAATCATGTAATAGGATATGCCTTTGCTGCGTCTCTATTTATCCTTGGAATATTTTACATAATTTTGCATTTTTGTGCAGCAAGAGTTTACGGATAATATATCAAATAAAGGATTTCGTGATTTAATTAATCTTTAAAATACAGTCATATTTATCTAATCATAATTATCAAAAAATATCTATTTTGTCATCAATTATAAAATATAAGAAAAATATACAGTAAATCATTGTTGATTTATAATTAGTTATTCATTTAATTTCAAACTTTAAGTATATTGTTAATATTATTGTTTATCTTTTATTTTTTGTCCCGATAAATATCTTATCATCTTTTTAGCCATTCTTTGATAGAATGAATATATTTATTTTTATCCCTTGCGTAAAATAATTATATTTTTTAAATTTGCGTCTAATTATTATGTTTACAATAGCTTTCTGTCATCTGATAAAGAATCTTTATATTATTTCAGTTGATTAGTCATAAAATTAGATATTAATTTCCATGATTCGATTTAATTTTATCTGCTTTTGAAATTATGTTGCTTTATTTTGTCAATACTAAAATCTGTTTCTAAAACTTCTTCAATATTTTCTTTATCTTATAATAATACATTTTTATATTTTTGTTATGCAGCCACTCTAAAAGTACTTATCATTTATTAAAAACTTTTAGATTATAATATTTTTGATATTCTTAATTTTATGAGGATAGATTCTCTTTGAAGTGTCATAAAAGGAAAAATATGAATTTCGATAGCCTATTTAAAAAAATAATTACAACTTCGTTCGAATTGTTTTACTCAAGAGTAAATCCATAATTAAGTAAAAATCGAGAATTACATTTTTATCCATATGAATCAAAAATCTCAGCACCTAATGGTATGTTTTTCAAACTTTTTATAACGAAGCCTTATTTTTAATTGCAATAAAACCAGCTTGTTTGCTTCGGTAAATGATGATTTAACATGTCTGCATATGGGACCATTGCATCAGTCTTAATTTTATTCACTATAATACCAAAAACACGAGAACTTACTAAAAGTCTAATGTTCACAAAAGATTAATATGAAAATCTTTGAAAACTTGGATCAAAACTTACTATCAAATCATAGTCTTTCTTTAAATCATCCTTTTTTTGCCTTATTTGTTAAAGAAAAAGCGATCCCTTTAATTAATTGAGCAATTATTAAGTATAATAAATTGGAAAATGTTTAAAATCTCTTGGAAGAATAGATAGATAATGATAAAATGCTGACTTTTATCCTAGTTCAAGTTAATATAAAATGAATATTGTCAGTTGATTATGTTTTGGTGATTTGAATACTATCTTTTGTGAAAGAAGATTTTCAACTAATGGTATTGTTTTTGATAATTATAAAGTTATGAGCATTTTCTTAGGAATAAAAAGAATTTGTTCATTAGAATGAATTGGTCTCTTCGCTATAATCTTGCGATTGCTTTCAGTTAATTACATTACCATAATTTTCTATAATTGACCTCCAATCAGCCAAATCTTATCAGAAAGTTATTTATATAATTTAAAAGAAGGAGCTATAACAGCAAAATTTTATAAAAAAGTAGATAATTCAGGTTAATTTTGTTCCTAAATTGATTTGATAATCTTTATTCGAAGTTTATGATCATCATTTTAATGTTCTTTATGATGCTATAAAAAAATTTGGATACACTTTTTGCAAAGGATGCTTGATTGTAAACACTATCGAACAAAGGAGAGACAATATTAATGATCGGAAAGTTGATGAGCTAAATTAGCTCTAAGACAGTGATGATTGATTGACATTTTTTCACATTTTTTGAGATATGCAAGGGCATGACTATTGTCTAATGTTTCTAGGACAGAATCAATGTTGCTAAATTACTGCTCTAAAAGTTAATTATTCTCACTATTGATAATATTTTTGTGTAAATTACTACGAGTATTTCTCCTTATCGTAGTAAGTTGTGATTATCTCATGTTAAATAATAGAAGATACTTTAATGAAAAATATGATTCATTATACTTTTTTATACACCGTATAAAACTATATTTTAAAATGATAAAATTAAAAATAAATCAGTATTATTTGAGACTATTGAGATCATTATCATCGTTTTAATAATAATTACATGGCTAGTTCATGGTCCTTAATTGAAACTTAAAACATTGATGATATTGATTACTGGCAAATCTTTAGAAAAATAGCTCTGTTCTAATTTGAAAATAGTTCCGCTGAGTTATCGTTAATAAAGATACGAATGATATAATATTTAAGATATTATAGTAGTATTGTATATTATCTTATTTTGTAATATTAAACTATTCATAAAATTTAATTTTTTATACCGATAAAAACAAACAAAATATCAATTTTATAAATTTATTACGATAAAAATAATTAAAATTAAAATATGAGTATTTTAAAAATATTCAATCATTAATGCCTTTTGTATCATTGAACATTAGTTTATATAAGTTTTCTTTATGATTAAAACCCCCATCTTACCCTATAGCTTAACAAATCTTGCCAATCAAGCATATTCAAATATTTTCTCTTGATTAAATATAAATTACATGTGCAGTATAATATTTAGTTAATTTTTTTAATTACTGATCTTTTTCAGTCAATCTATGTTAATATACTAATTTTTTTAATAAAAAGGCAAGATCATCATCATTTGGTTTCGCTTAATAATTTAATTTGAATTATTCATCAAAGATTAATAATTTTTTTAGATATGCTTAGGCATAATGCTTGGCAAAATTAACAGCTGGGGTTTGTGGATTAAGATATTTTGCGAAGTAAGGAAAGAAATAAAGTTGAGCATTATAATTAAAAGTTTCAAGTTAAAGATCATTTATTGCATCTGATCTGATTTTTTATTCAACCTGAATAAGATATTTATTACTAGTCTTGATTTTAATATTTGAAGATGAAGAGTCATAAAATTTTATTAAAAGTTAGGATTACTTTTTATATAAGGAAATTATTCTTATAAAATGTTGGATTATTGAAGGTATACAAATAATTCTTTCAATAGGATATAAGAAGGAGATCTATCATATTAAAATTAAATACTTTTTAGTACCTTAGAAGATTCTTTTGAAAAAACTTTAACTAAAATCTACTTATACACTTTTAGGGGCTTTTCGAAAAAGCTTTGATAATGACTATGAATTATTGGCAAATCTATATATTATTATTTTTCTTAACATTTAAAATTAATATAAGATTATTAAAAGACAATAAAATATTGATCTAAAGAAAAATAAATAGTTCATAAAAATATCATTTATTATTTATTGTATTTCATCTTAAATTTTACAAAATTTCAATAAATTTATTTATTTATGCTATAAATTTTACTTAAAATTGACTCATTTTTGTATCATGTTATAATTTTAAAATCATATAAATTATACTAAATGAAGAATTAGACCTCCAAAAGTCATAACGCTTCTTCTCAAGAATAAAAATCTCCAAAGTCTAAAAGTAAAAAGAAATTACAGCATTCATCAACAACCCTACCTAATTTATAAAAAATAATTACATCTCTTCAAAACTATCTAAATGGTCAACTTAAAGATGATAAAAAGAAAATCATAAAATTACTCTAATAATTACTTCTTAATGGTTCTAAACAGCCATCTAAGTCAATTTAACTTTTATTAGCTATGTATAATAAATATCCTGATTATTTTTACTAGTTCAAAAAATAATAAAAAAAGTCATTATTAATCTTTAGATTACTTTCTTTCATAATAACAAATTATTAGTATGCTTAAACTAAGATGTAAGATAAAATCCTTGAAATAAATTCACAATTATTGAAATGGGCATCATAAAAATAATAAAAATTGACTTAATTTTAATTCAAATAAATACTATCCCTCAATAAAATCATCTGGTCAAATTTATTCTAAGTAAAAACAAATTATTCGATCATGAAAGTATCGTTATTTTTCATTTTGAAATTACCATTTTCTTTGACAATATATAAATGTCATTAATAATAGGCATACTTTTGCCAATAATTAATCTAAAATATCTTAAATTAGTTGGTGATGATAATGGACAAGAGATATAAGTTAAATAATAGTATATCCAAGTAGATCCTATCTTTTTGGTAAAATTGTATATAATTTTTAAGTAAGATAGAAAAATATAATAATCAAATAAAAATACCTCTCTTAGAATTCTGTATATTAGCAAATCATTCAAATAATAATGATCTCTTTAATGATATTATCAAACATATACTTTCTAAATTTAAAAAATTGACAAAAGATAGACAATTATATAAAGAATAGTAAGTTTTAGAGAAAAAGATGATGAGATGTTCAATGAAAAACCTCAAAAAAGTATAATCTATCCAAGAGCCATAGCGTTAAACTATATCTAATTAGAACAATATCTAAAGAATAAATATAACCTTAATAACATCAAACCTACTCAACATAAAATCGACCCTTATATCAAAATCATTAAAAAGGTAATATATTTTCTTAATACTATTAAATCATAAACAAACTATCCTTAAAATAATAGATGAGCTCTAAAGACTATAAAAATCACTAATATCATAATCATTAGTATTAAATATTTACGAAATACCTATTTTTTGTTCATAAATATCATAAAAATCTATATTGACCACTTTAGGTACATATTTATCATATCATAGTATCTTCTATCATCAATAATAAAGAAACTTTCAACAGGATTTTCACAGAAAATAACACCTAAGTCTTATCACTTTTAAAATAATCAAAAAATTAGATTGATAGTGATTAGTTCCTATAAAAATTTATAAAATATTGTTAATCCCTAATCTTTACAATATGCTATAGTATTGAAAAGACACTATGTAATTATAATTTATAGATATTTATGGATGAGTTCATAAAGAATCCTAATATCTTTAGAAGTTAATATTTTATCTAGGGTATATTTAAAAATTATCATTATGTTATTATTAAAAAATTCATGATAAAATTGACATATAAATGGTTGATGGTCGATATGAAAAGCTTTAATTATAATTATTATCTTATAAATTTCTTTAAAAAATGTATAAAAGAAGATAAAATTATTATAATCGGAGAGTTTTTAAAATAAATTACTATTGAGGAATTAATAAAAATTAATAAGATTATATTTTGTTTGTCTTTTTAAGATGATAAAAAGAAATACATGTACCCGGAATATCAAAGTAAAGAATTTGAGAGGGAAATGCTGACCTGTGTAGGATTTAGTGATAAGTTTTTGTTGATAAATCAAATACTAACAAATTTTTCTGAACAATTATTATGGAGACAGCTAATAGACGTCATTAATCCATCAATTAACTATATAATTGTTAAAAGCTATTATAACGTAGTTAGTTATTAATTCAAAATAGGTAGTTAAACATTTAAGATCATATCAAATATTATAGATGCTTTTGGTAAGAGTAT
>Ga0169931_10014266_pt1 | contig 10771 bp, 4 predicted proteins | sample Kivu_15m_20L_FD_129675 | JGI IMG/M metagenome (GOLD analysis project Ga0169931, IMG submission 129675) | Freshwater microbial communities from Lake Kivu, Western Province, Rwanda to study Microbial Dark Matter (Phase II) - Kivu_15m_20L... | ecosystem: Environmental > Aquatic > Freshwater > Lake ... | reverse complement strand
TGCATCATTTTTTTTTTATTTTATTCATTTTTATGATTTACCTAAAAACTAAAATGACAGATCAGAACAAAATGATTTCAATGACATCTTTAGTGCAGCAAAAAATATTACTTTAAGAATTTTTTTGAATATAGCTCATATGCTGTAATAATTAAATCATAGATTATTGATTAATCTTTGTAAAACAATAAGAATAGCTGCATGAGTATTGATAAATATTCTTATCTTTTTATAAAAAAATCAATAATACTTATTTGATGGATGTAGGTCAATATTATTTAATCTATTTGTAGGCATTACGTCATTATAAACATATGAATACTTAAAAATCAAAGTGGAAAGCATAAAACTTCAAGGTATTTATGCACCATAAAAACCTACCCCACCCCAGAAAGATTCTTTAACTGATACAAACTAACTCGATCAACACTTAAGTTTACCAATAATACTATCTCAAATTCAGCAATACCATTCTGATGAAGCTTTTCTACTGCCTATTTCTGACTCACGGCAACCATTTTAGACAAAAAATCAACACTCCCAAATTGAAATAATTCATTAATTTGTTTGATCAAAATACTTATGTGTCCTAAAACCCTCTTGAGACAGTCAAAACATTTTCTTAATTTTACAAAAGTCATTTTAAAAAGTAAACTTAAATTTTGATAGCTTAGCTAGAGCAACATTAGGCTTTGATTTCTGAGTGTTTTGATTCTCTGCAAAAAAGCATTATGGTTTCAGAAAGACTTAGAATAGGTGTTGTAGGGTTTGATGACTATAGCATCATATGCTTTTTTGCAAGGAAAAAATAAAATGTTGGATCATTAAAACTGATAACAAGCATAGCTCAGCTTTTTTTTGTGTTTCTGTTATCGATTTTAGGACTAATAAATAAAAAAATAAAATAAAAATTGTGGAGCTGTATACCATCCCCATTTAGCACGAAAAAAGAGTGATTATAAATACTATAAGACTCTTTGATTTATCTTATTAAATATTAAAATTAAAATAGACTTTAACATTTTTTGCTTATCTAATCGATGCTAGCTAGTAAAAGTAGCTGATATAAATATTATTTTTTAAATTTATATAGCATTCACTAGACAAGAATGGACTTAGCAATAAAAATTATGTGCGAATATTATCAATTTATTAACATGTTTAATATTTTTTGTTCATTTTTAAGGACATTAAACATTGTTCCAAATCTGTATAATTTTACGAGTCCATTTTCTTCGATGAATTATTTAAGTTAAGTAATGAAGCCTTCAAATTTCAAAAAATAGTCGTAAAGCTGCGTAGGAAGCTGTATAACTGGTTTGGCCAAGGTGATTAACAGTCGTTTTGCGGTCAAACACATGTTGAGAAGTTGCGAGCAGTACACGATTCATTAAGGAATCGATTTGAATGAGTGTAAGTTCGTCACCATATATCTCAAATAGGTATCGAATTTAGTTATTTAGAACAACCAGCCTTTCGCTGTGCGCAAAATAAAGCAATAGCTGCTAGAAAAAATCAGTCCTTCTTTGTTGTGGAACGGTCACGAAAAGATCGACACAGAAGTTTATAACGTATAGGTGCATGAACGCAAAGGACCAAGTCTGCATACGTTGCTCGGTCGCATCAACAGATCCATAAGTCATCACGATATTCTGTTGCTTATGTACCAGCTGGTATATTATGGGTGAAGAAGATCAAGCTGGTCGAAAAGTATTCAGTAGCCGGCTACGTACACCGTGAACTGTCCCCTCATAACATCATATTAGACGCTAAACCTTAGCGGACTTAAGTTTACTTGCTAAATACTCACTGTTTGGCCAAGCAGGGCGAATAGACTCATACTAAAGCATCGAAGTTTTGCTCGAGAGCCAGTCATCTTGGACTTAGTAATGTCTTAACTATATAGGAACAAGCACAAAGGACGATCTAGAATCAATATGCTACATATTATTTTTTGTGGGTTCTTCTAGTAAATTCCTGAAGAATGTCTTGGTAGAAGATTATCTATAGGCCAAGACTCAGATAAAGTGGGGTTAGTTAGAGGCTTAATTACCCTCTATACTCATTTAGTTCTACACATACGTAGTAAGTTTAAACCAGAAAGACGAGATTAATTTTTACCACTGGAAGAATAAACTGCTGCAGATCATAGGCAAGGCGGCCTTGCAGCATCCTTACCAGTGGATGTTGAGCAAGCAGAGCCAAATCGACAAAATAACTACTAATTAAATTATAGAGGAGGAGAAGTAGACCGTTTAGGCTGTTTCCTTGGCTGTTGTGGTTTAGCCCTAGTAGGAGTTATAAGATGAGGAGACCAGGCAACAAATGAAGTAGGATATTATTTAATGGAATGGTGACGAAGGAATTATAGGTGGAAAGGTGGAAAGTCATATTATTTTATAGAGAAAGAGACCACCCTACAGATGATAGATGCAGCATACTATTTTTTTAGATCAAATTTTCATAATAATAATAATGTTTTTGCCTATCAAAAGAATATATCCAGTATCTCCTCCTTATCATTAACATTCTCAAACACAATCTTACTCTCCACCATCTTCTACAAATAGTCTTCGACATCTCTCTGCGTGCCGCTTTAAACTGATACTAGCAAATGCGTAGAATCTTTTCCGAATGCCCTGCTGTACTGAATAGATATTATATCTGATGGCTTGAAGCAGTTGGTTATCAACTAGTGGATCACTCCCTTGCGGTTTGGTAGTTAGATATGGTAGAAGTTTTTCTGACCTTTCGACATGAGGGCCATCTAACGAGCTTAGTCGAGTTTGGAGAGGTCGATATTGGCGCCAGACATTATGCAAACTACGTTCTTGCCTTTTATTAAGTGACGGATCTTGTCAAGTCCAGCAATAGATAGGCAGCCTGCAGGCTAGCATATCAGTCCCATAGAGTACATCTTGATGATTTTTTAAGCTAGTTTTTTCTCAGTGACCTATACAAACCCATCAATCGAAGTCCTACCCATATCGTATGCCAGTTTGGAGGTCTACTTGATCGATGATCCATTACAAAACCGACTAACCTTTTCTTCCGCAATCATCTTATTAGCAAGGATGGACTTAGAGTACGGCTTGCAGTTCTACGGCTAGACAGATATAATTTTAGTATTGGGGCATAGCTGTTTAAAGACACTAGCTATTGAGCAGGCTAGCCCACCTCCTCCTGTGGGGATAAGTACGTAATCGATATGTTTGCTGACATGCTAGTCGACTAGTTCTTTGGCGATTGTGGCGTAGCCTTAGAAGAAAGTGGCGTCGTCGAAGGCTTTGAGGAAGGGAAGGTTGTGTTACTTGGCATAGTTGACGGCGAACTATACTGAGGCCTAGAAGTCCATTCCAGTCTGGATGAGCACTATGCTATCGCCTCCTTACTATTTGATCGAGTCGATTTTGTGCTGGTAGCAGTTCTCAGGCACAACTATAGTGAACTTGGCTACATACATACTTGATTACTTTTGAACAGCCCGGCTATAACTGAGCAACTGACTCCCAGATTGCCATCACTAGCCAGTACGAATCCACTTTTTCTTCTTTCTTAACTTGACACTAAATGCAAAAAATATGAGCCTCTAACTTTGTAAGTCCTGCCCATCTGATGATTTTCACTCTTGAGGAAGATGTTAGCATCATACTATAGACTGAGATTGCCCGAGCGGATGGCGGGAGTGGTTTTGATGATATCAGTTTGGGAGAAAAGTTGATTGGCCTTGAATACGTTGGCCAGGTTGATCTTGTGCTAGGACTTTTTGTGTAGCTATTAGGACGAGTTGGGGTTATAGACGATTTGATCGGGCATGGAAAGAGTTTACTAACCGTGGCCGGCGGATATGCTTCGCATATGCATCGATATATCTTATAATGAAACTTTGTTTATTGCAACACTTTACATTTTAGTACAATTATCGTATTAATTCTATAGAAAATCTAAGATTCAATAAATTTTACTTATCGACAAATAATTTTTAATACCTGTTTTAATAATTTGTTCTTTAAAATAAAGATATAGATCGAGTTTTTATTAAAACTAATAAAATCTTAGTAAACATATATATAAAAAACTTATTATAGCTGACTGCAGCTTGAAAACACCTCTTAATAAATATTTTTGACTATTTTTGAATAAAAAATTTTCTTTTGAAATAAAAATGTTCAATAAAATACAAGCGATAAACAAACTTCTATCAATCTCTAATGATTTTCAAAGAAGACTTGATTCTTTCCTGCAGCGTAGAAAGTTTACTCAAAGTTTTATCCTTTTCTGCTCTTTTTTTAATCATGTCCGCCTTTTCTTTGGCTAAATCGTTAGCTGATTGTCCCTATATTTTTTCTATCATAACCGTATTTACTGGCTACTATTTGAATATCATATTTTCTTTAAATTTATGTTAGTGCTTTTTTATTCTGTTCTGGTGGATTAATCTCTCTCCCTATGCTATAAGTTCTTAGGATCTACCGAATAATTACTTTTGGTGCATGCTGCTTTTCTAAACTCTTAGCTGTTTTAAGTTAGAAAATTGTGGTTGAGTATTTTTAATACAGCTAAGCGGTTGTCCCATCTGCAAACAGACTGTTTCAGATTATTTTGGAATGAAAACAGGAGAATTACCTATTAAGGATGTGTCATGCTCTTATTTGGGTTATTTTTTGAAACTGAAATCGGACATGTCCCCTATCCTGAGCGATACCTACTTCTTACCTCCCTGATAAAATTTGTTTTTATTTTTTGCTTTATAGAAACCATTAGACGATGTTTTTTGCTTATTCATGTTGACCAACGTAGCTTTTTGTCTTTACTTAAGATCCTACAAACTTTTCAGCCGCTGCGAAACGGAGTCATTATGCTTGAATTTACAAGTGCTCATCATCTAAACTGGTCTATTAATGTTTGTTATAGTCTATGCAAAAAAGTATGGTTTAGTGGCAACATTTATTTTTATCCAAGGCTATTGATAAATACTCATATTGTGATTTGGATTTATTGATGTAGTTTTGTTGAGAGAGTATTCTTTAGTGGATATGTGTTGCTGTGGTTATGCCTTGTTGAAGGACTGTAGTGGTTGCGTGGTGTTGAGGGAGTGAGGATTTTAGCGCCGATAGGACTAGCCGAGCAGGTAGGTATATTTATACATCGTTAATTATTAAAACACATCATAATAAAAAGTAAGGCAAATTGCATAATATATGTATTTCATAAATAAAATACATAATCAATAGAGAGTTTATAAGGCTCAAAAAAGAAAAAGATCAAAAATAATTATGTTTTGTCATACAAGTTCAAGTAAAAATTAGTTTTCTTAAAAATCAAGTAATAGAAAGTTTGTATTTTTTAAAAAATCGCCACAATTCTTTATTTATTTTAGCAAAAAATACTTTAATGCATTTTAAATATGAATTTTAAATGATATTTAAAGACTATCAAACAGACAGAAATGATCAGATTAAATTTAGAAAGGGAGACAATCTAAGATTAATGTGAATCGTAACAAATCATCTAAATAATCTTAATGATTAATCCACCACCCGACTTTGATCCCTTCCCCGGTTGTCAAGGACAATGGGTTAAGGCTTCTGACTTCCCAGGCAGGCAGTCCTTCGGCTACTACAAATGCAATTATTGCCAGAGTGGATGGATGTCATGTTACGCAAAGAAGGGATACAAACAGGGATGCAAGCAGTGCAATCGAAGCTTTATGCCTCTCTATCTATGGAAAAACACCTAAAAGCCTGAGAAGAAGAACGAAAAGACTCTTGTGGACAACCAAAAGCCCCACCGAAAAGATTTATGTTAAGCATGTAAAAAGGGAATATGCAATGGATCAGGATCTTATGGAGGCCTGTTTGGATGATAGTCCAACATTATTTGATGAAAACTGTAAGAGTAGTATTACAATTTTTAAATTATATAAAAAATTGATAAACAATTCTATATGTGCTGATTAAAAATCACACGAAATTTGTGAAAGTCAATCCTTACGTTTACTTTAAATATTCAAATGATCACCCAACCGCCTGACTTTGATCCCTACCCTAAAAGTACAGTTACTGGTTATCGCATAATCCTGCATGTCTAGCCTCAAGCACTTGGAACAGAAAAATACAAAATAATCAAGAAAATATTTTTTAAACCATAAGAGAAAAATTAGAAATTAGATTTTATTAAAAACTAAGTTATTGAAAATCTCAATTCTTTTTTTGAAAATCTTTACATCATTTATATTTTAGCAATTGATTTTTCATCCATTTTTGATAATCAATATATTACTTTATTTAATTAAGGATTATTAGATCAAGAAAATGGTTTGATTAAATTATAAAATCAGAGACAATCTCAAATTTATGTCAATGGTTAACAAATCGTCTTAATAATTTTAATGATTACCCCACCTCCCGACTTCGATCCCTACCCTGGATGCCAAGGGCAATGGGTATAGGCCTCCGATTTCCCAGGCAGACAGTCCTTCGGCTACTTCAAATGCGACTATTGCCATAGTGGATGGATGTCATCTTACGCAAAGAAAGGATACAAGCAGGGATGCAAGAAATGCGAGCGAGACTTCATGCCTCTCTATATGTGGAAAAATACTTAAAAGCCTGAAAAGAAGAATAATAAGACTCTTGAGGACAATAAAAAGCCCCATCGAAAAGACTTGTGTTAAGCATGCAAAAAGGGAGTATGTACATATGGATTAGATTTTGGATAATCAAGATCAGGATTAGGCTTTGGATAATCAAGATCAGGATTAGGTTTTGAATCAAGATCAGGATTAGGCTTTGGATAATCAAGATCAGGATTAGGTTTTGGATATTCAGGATCAAGATCTGGATATTCAGGATCAAGATCTGGATATTCAGGATCAGGACATGGATATTCAGGATCAGGACATGGATATTCAGGATCAGGACATGGATAATCAAGATCTGGATAATCAGGATCAGGATCAGGATCAGGACATGGATATTCAGGATCAGGACATGGATAATCAAGATCTGGATAATCAGGATCTGGATCTGGATCTGTATCAAGATAATCAGGATAATCAGGATAATCAGGATCTTCATGGGGCATTTTTGGATGGTTAATTCAGAAAATTTTTAAGAAAACAGTATGAATTATATCCAATTATTTGAATATAATAGATTAATTTGTTAGACATTTTTATATATGATGATTAAAAATCACACGAAATTTGTGAAAGTCAATCCTAACGTTTACTTTTAAATATTCAAATGATCACCCAACCGCCTAAATTTGATCCCTACCCTAACTGCGAAGGTCGATGGGTTGCCACTTAGGCTTTCCTAGGTAGACAATCTTTTGGATACTTCAAATGCTTTGAGTGTAAGAGTGGATGGATGTCCTCAAGAGCACAAAAAACATTCAAACAAGGATGCAAAAAATGTCTTAAGGACTGTATGCCCCTGTATATGTGGCAAAATACATTCAAAAGTGAGCGAAAAAATAAGAAGACTCTGTAGGATAACAAAAAATAACATATGAAATAATTGTGTTAGGCATGCAAGAAAGGGCGGTGTTTCCAAGGATTTTATAGAACCAGAGACTCTCTTTCTGATTCAGATAAAGAATACAGCGAGGTATAAGAATATGATGGTTTCGATGAAGAAGAAAGTGGGGTGTATGCCTCTTACGAATAAGCTGACCAAGAAGACAGTTATTTAAATTCTCAAAGCTATTAACAAAGAGAAGGCTCTCACTCTTATCATAATTACGATGAGAACTAGTATTCTTAATCTTATCACAATTAAGAGGACCGAAGTGAATTCTATGAATCTCAAAATTATAGTGAACAAAGATGGTGATTATGCATAGATTATTCAATCAAAATCAGATTAACATCCTTTTTAAAAATTAACAGCATTTTATTTTATGCTTATACAAGATTTAACAATAGAACTTAAGCTATCATTGTAAATTAGCAACATATATGCCAAATCAATCACTCCATATTGATTCGCAGCCTCCAGTTAATATATCGCAACTAGACTTCACCATATCCCATGCAGTCTAACAAAACACCTTCTGTATGCCCACTCCCATACCTATGATCATTGTTATGGGCAGGAAAATCACCATTAAAATGCAACAAGCTCCTTCTGCCTACGATATAAGTTCCACTGTGAAAGCAGTCATACCTGCAATTATGGAACCTAAAAACAACGCAGCTAATGACCAGGCATCTTTTGCTAAGAAGACAAATAAGAATAGTAGTAAAAGAAGCAGACATAATAAAAGTCTAAAGGGAAAACTCAGGATCTTGCAGAGAAGATTATCAGTATCGCAATCACAGCATTAGTTATTGTCTACTGGTTGGGGGACATAATCAACTGCAGGTTGATTGTTCCTCCTTGCTCCCTCAGGAATAATATTTCCGCTTTAGTCATGATCCCCGTAATGCACTGGTTTCCAGTCAGCCCCACACACATAACAAAACTGATACCCACACCTACAAGTCATATGATTGCATCCTTGGTTCTTCTCTATAATAAATTGGCATCTTTTGCATTGCCTATAGTGAAGATTGTTCTTGAAAAACTACAGCTATTAATTATCGCATAATCCCGCGTGTCTAGCCAGCAAACACTTGGAACAGAAATCTTGCTTGCAGCTATTACATCGCATGGCAGTTTAATCTTAGGGCAGTTTTTTTATTACTCCTTGACATTTTTATTTGGGACATAGCTTGGAGTTAGGATCTTTGGCGACTTAGAAAAATTGATGGATTTTTCTGTATTTTTGTTGGATGTCTTTAGGGAGTTGTTTGAAGAATGGAGTTGTGGTGTCGATTAGGCGATCACAAGCATCGTTGGGACAGGTTACTTCTTAGAAGTTTTTGACTTTGTATATGACGTAGTGATGCAAGCAGGACTCACAGAAAGAGAACTTGTGTTCGCAGTCGCACATGTACAGAAATTTATCTGACTTCTTCATTTAAGTTTAGCATATTTCGCAGTTGACGATATTCATCCAACCCTTGATTTTACCTCGCATAGCATCAGCCATGCTCGAACTAAGCATGTTCTTGCTCTTGGGCTCTTTCTAAGGTGCTCTACGAATGGAAGCAGCCATTCCTTGTGGGATTTTGGAATGTCTACGGAATATAGCAAGAGCTATGGGGGTGACTGAATTGCTGAGGAGGTTTTGTGTGCTGCCTGGAATAACTGCAGCCTGGTTGGTTGAACGGAAGAGATTGGGAATGTTGACCTAAGTGTCTTCTAGAGGGATGCTATCGGTTCTAATCATCATGAAAACAATATCAATAGGCAAACAAATATATCAATAGTTAATAGATAACATTAATCAGTTCATAGAAAAGGACGCTATATAAATTAATAGTTTTTTAGAAGAAAATTAAATTAAAGATGCTTGATTTTTAATCGATGATATTTAAATATAGCAAATAACATATAAAATTGATTTTCTGCTAATCGATTGATTATGTTTTTGATTAGTATGATTTATAATGTGTTATTGAGTAATGGGAGGCTGTAATTCAGCAGAAGCACAATTTAAAGAAGCCGATTATAACTAGCAAAGTCTTTTGATTAAATTTAAGGATAGAGAACTAGATCGAAGAACTTTGGTGAATGTCGACTGTATTGATCAATATCCCAGCAACTGTATTGGCATCGTAGAAACTTAACCAGTATTTATAGGGTCTGCTCAGGTACAAACTGGAACAGTCTTTTTTGTTTCTAGGCATCTTGCTATAACATCCAGCCACATTTTCTTTAGAATAGACCTAGATTCCCTATAACTTCTTAGACTCGCTCCAAATAGATTGTATGTTGGTCTTTCAGGCATATTCGAAGTCGCTTCAGCTTGCCGTTAAAATTAGTTTTAAATTTAAGACTACAGGATTCATCCAAAATTTTAGGAAATTATGAAGAAAAAGCTTTAGCTTAAGAAAAAACAAAAAGAAAACTAGAGTAAATTAAGTGAGAAAGATAAAAATTAGATTTAAAAGAATCTGTTAAATTTAACAATCGAAAGTTAAAGATATGACTTCGCTGTACTAACAACTAAAAGACCTCTTTTACTAAAAAAATATATGCGTTTACATGAAACAAATACTATAGAGATAAATAAGAGAGTCAAAGTGCAGGGCTATTAAATGACTTGCGCTCGTTCCAATTATAAAAATTTTGAACAGTACTATCACTCAGGCCCTGTAGAAAAAGTAAATTAATACTCTATTTTCTACGATGTTGACACAAGACCACAGCAATCTGGAAGTCCAGTTTTTCTAACCTCAAACAAAGAAGAAGTTGTTGCGATTCACAAAGGATACACAGCTAACAACAATATGAATGTCGGTACTAGAGTAACTGCATAATTAATCTTTTAAGTAAAATAGTGGGCAAAAGAGCTAAAAAGCACTCTTACACCACCATTTTAATGGGATAACACTACTCACTATGCTTCTAGCTTTACTATATAGGGCAGTAAAGTAAAAAGAAAAGACTGTGAAAATTCTTGGTGGAGACAAATCACAGGCAAACATCCCCTACCATAACAATCAACTACCATTTTCCGTTTAATCAAATACGGAGGAATATATTCCATTGGTTTAGGTATTATTACAGGCGGTAGAAAAGAGATGCAGTTTAGTGGAAGAGCAGGGTAGAGCCAGGAGTAGTCAGTTGGTTACTGGACTTGGCCGTGCGTTAAGAAAGGGGATATATTCATTGATAGTATAGAAAAGGCTGATGGGGATACTAGTTTGTTTGTTGAG